>WNFC01002460.1_pt2 | contig 27422 bp, 21 predicted proteins | sample 5400541 | NCBI WGS metagenome assembly WNFC01 (sample SAMN13153342, study PRJNA577476) | soil metagenome | isolation source: 120 cm saprolite under Douglas fir tree site 2 hole 2 replicate 1 | place: USA:California | collected 2015-04-18 | reverse complement strand
AGCGCTTCCTCGCCGTCGCCCGCCTCGATCACCACGGCGCCGCGGCGCGCCAGGAAGCGGGCGATGGGGCGGCGGATCGGCTCCTCGTCGTCCACGAGGAGCACGCGCACGCCTGCCAGGGGATGCGTCGCCGCGGCGGCTGGCACCACTGGCTCGGGCGTGGGCGTCGGGGCGAGCGTGCCGATCGGCATGGTGACGAGGAAGCGCGCTCCGGCTCCGGGCTGCGACGTGACCGAGAGATCGCCGCCCACTTCCCGCACGAGCTGGCGCGAGATGTACAGACCGAGCCCCGTGCCGCGGCGCCCCTTGGTGGTGGCGAACGGCCGGAACAGCCGCTCGGCGATCTCCGGGGCGATCCCCGGCCCGTTGTCTTGCACCGCGACGTGCACCCGCTCCGCCTCCAGCCACGAGTCCACCGTCAGCACGCGCGGCGGCCGTACCGAGCGCAGTGCATCGAGCGCGTTGCTGAGGAGATTGACCATCACCTGCTCGAGCCGGTTCCCGTCGGCGTCTACCGGCGGCAACGTCTGGTCCAGACGGCCACTGACGGTGATTTCGTCGACCCCGAACCGATACGAAACCAGGTCGAGCGCGGCGCGCACGATCTCGTTGAGGTTGACGTGGGCGACCAAGCGCTCGCCCGCCCGTACGAAGCGCAGCAGGCCGCGCAGTAGTTTGGTGGCGCGCTGGGCTTGGCGCAGGATCTGCTGCATTTCGGCGCGCTGCTCCGCGCTGGCGCCCGGGTCGGCCAGCCGCAGCTCGGCGTGCGCCGCGATCGCCATCAGGGGGTTGTTGACCTCGTGAGCGATCCCCGCCAGCAACTCGCCCGCTGCCGCGAAGCGACCCTGTTCCTCGGCGCGGTCGCGCAACACGTACGTCATCGCGTTGAAGTGCTCGGCGAGCTTGCTCAGTTCGTCGACCTGCGACACCGGCACCTGGGCCGTGAGATCGCCATCAGACACCCGCGTCAAGCCCTGCTCGAGGTTCGCGAGCGGTTGCCAAATGCGCCGCCGGACAACGAGGACGAGGAGCGGCACCAGGGCCGCGCCCGCCAGCAGCCACAGCGCCGTATCCTGAGTCGCCTCGCGCGCCGCGACTTCCAGGTTGCGCACCCGATCGATCAGCTCTGCTCGCCCGAGCGATGCCGCCACCTCCATCTCCGCGTCGACTACCGCGTGCACCGAATCCGCTTGCAGCAGCCGCCGATGGGCGTCCGCGGAGCGATGCAGCTCCACCATCGCTCCGATCTCGGCGAGCATGTTGCCGAGCTGGGACATCGCCTCGTCCGTGCGCCCCAGTCGCACACGCAAGGCGGGATTGACCTGCGCGTACGGCTGCGGCGCGGCGCGCACGCTCCCTAACGCCGCCAGGCGGGCCATCTGCGCTTTCGCACCGGGTGTGGCCGTTCCAGCGACGAGGGACCGAGCGATGTCTAGCGAACGGTCGAGCGCGCCGTGACGCCGGTCTAGGTCTTCGAGCAGCGCCACGATCGCCTCGGTGCCGGTTCCCAGGGTGAACGCGGGAGAGCCCACCCGGAACCCGAGATACAGGGAGGGCACTCCGCCGAAAACGCTCCCGACCAACACCAGCAAGACGAGCAACGTGCGCAGGCTGATGCCACGGGGGAAGACGAAGCGGGGAGCCATCACGGACCGGCGACGCGCACGGGCACGCCGTGCCGCAGATGGGCCATGACCAGGCGAGACGGGCGGTCCTGCATGAACGTGATCGACCCGGTCACTCCCATGAACGGCGGCCGCGACCCGCCCAGCGCCCGCAGGTACTCCCGGATGGCCGCCCGCTTCGCTCCGACGGCTCGGATCGCCGTCGCCGCGAGGAGCAAGGCGTCATGCGACATCGCGTCGGTGGATTGCGGGTCTCGACCCACCACGCGGCGGAACCGCGCCACGAAGTCTCGCGACAGGGTGTCCGGGGCATCCGGCAGCCAGAAGGCCACGACGTACACCGAATCCGCGGCGGGGCCGGCGTTGTCAGCGAGGGTTGGGAGCACGAGCGAGCCGTCTCCGGCCACGATGCGCAGCCCGGGCACGCGCTGCTGAGCCAGCCGGGCGATGGTACCCGTCTCGCGCTGACGGCCGGCGACGAGCAGAACGTCCGGCACACCGCGATGCAGCGTGGCCGCGACGAGGGTGGCCATGTCGCTTTGCGTCTCGAAGCTGACGAGATCCAAGATCCGTACGCCACGGCCCGCGAGCGCGGCCACGATGCCATCGCGCAAGCCTGCTCCGTACTCGTCATTGATATAAAAGATGGTCGCGCGCCGGACGTGCAGCCGGTCCACCGCGAATGCCCCCATGAACGCCCCTTCGATCGAGTCATCGGGGGCCAGCATGAGAGTCCAGGGACCGGCCTTGCGCAGCAGGCGGCTTGTGCTGTTCCCACGAGGCCGGGCAGCGCGGCAAGCTTGCCGGCCCGTTGTACCTCACGGTCCGGTGAGTCGCCTTGGACGACGCTGTCGGCGATGATGCGGACCGGCTCCCGACCTGCGGCCGGCCAGGAGGCAATCTCGTCCTGGGCCACGAGCACGTTGCTCGTGATGGCGATGGGAAAGGCGTACCCGATCAAGGCCTCGCGAGGTGACGGGCGGCACCCGAGCAGCGCGGCCAATCCCAGAGCGCCCACGCCAGGGGTACGAACCAGGCGGCGGACACAGCTGGGGAGTGGGGGGCACACCGGGGGGCCACGGCTGACGGGGCGAGCGGCCGGCGAGGGGGAGACCAGGGTGGCACGGCGCAGCACCTCAGGAATGTGTCGCGGCTCCCCCTGGGGCGCAACGCAGCGCGGCGGAGGCTCTGGACGTATCAGCCTCGGCACCCTATTTCATTTCCACCCCAACTCCAGGTCACCGATCCGATGCGAGCCCTCCGTGTCCTGCTGGCGCTCACCGGCCTCGCCGCCACTTGCCCGCCTTCCTTCGTCGCAGCCCTGCCGCGCTCTCCCATGCAACCTCAAGCGCAGGACACGACGCGTGGACGGCAAGGGGGCGGAGGAGGTCCTGCACCGGAGGGGCCGAAGCCCTATGCCCAGGTCATCACGCGGGGGGCCACCACGGACTCGGGCGTGTTCATCGTGCACCGCCTGAACGACAAACTCTTCTATGAGATCCCCCGTGCGGCGTTGGAGCGGCCGTTCCTGTTGGTGGCTCGGTACACCGCCACGCCGCAGGGGCAGCGCTACGCCGGTGAGGAGCTGGTGGACCGAGTGGTGCGCTGGCAGCGCCGCGGCAACCACGTGCTGCTGCGTGATGTGAGTTATGCCGCGGTGGCGGACTCTACTCAGCCGGTGTCGCGCGCTGTGCGGCTTTCGAATTTCGAGCCGGTGCTGATGAATTTCGACGTCGCCACGCTCGGCCCCAACGCGGACAGCAACGCCGTCATCGAAGCGACCCGCCTGTACACCACAGACGTCCCGGAGCTCAGCGCTCGGCGCGTCTTGCGCGGGGCGCTGGATCCCGCGCGGTCGTTGATCGAGCGCGCGACGACGTTCCCGACCAATGTCGAGGTGGAAGCGCTGCAAACCTACCGCACCGACTCGGCCCCGGGCGGCGCCAGCTCCTCTTCCGTGCTGCTGCACTACTCGATGGTGCTGCTTCCCGAGCGCCTGATGCGGTCGCGGCTGTGCGACAACCGCGTGGGGTTCTTCTCGATCCGCCAAGACGACTACGGCACCGACCAACATCGCGTGGCGCACAACTGTTTCATTACGCGCTGGCGCCTCGAGCCGAAAGACCCGGCCGCGGCGGTCAGCGACCCGGTTCGACCGATCGTGTTCTACATCGATCCGGCCACTCCGAAGAAGTGGGTCCCCTGGCTGATCAAAGGCGTCGAGAGCTGGGCGCCCCTGTTCCGCGCGGCCGGCTTCTCGAACGCGATTCAATCGCGGCCGGCGCCGACGCCGCAAGAGGACCCCAAGTTCTCCCTGGAGGATGCGCGCTACTCGTCGATCCGCTGGCTGCCCTCGCCGATCGAGAACGCCTACGGCCCGCACATCAGCGATCCCCGCAGCGGGGAGATTCTGCAATCGACCATCGGGTTCTACCACAACGTCATGAACCTGGTCCGCGACTGGTACCTCGTGCAGGCAGGGCCGAGCGATCCCCGCGCGGCCCGGCTGCCGCTGCCGGATTCGATGATGGGGGAGTTCCTTGCCTACGTGACCGCGCACGAAGTGGGCCACACGCTCGGCTTTCCCCACAACATGAAGTCGTCCGCGTCCTATCCGGTGGACTCCTTGCGCAGCCGCACGTTCACCGCGCGCTACGGCGACGAGTCCTCGATCATGGATTACGGGCGATTCAACTACGTCGCTCAGCCCGGCGACGGCGCGCGGCTCGTTCCGATCCAAGGACCGTACGACTACTTCGCCGTGAATTGGGGGTATCGCCGGATCGCCGGGGCGGCGACCCCGGAGGCCGAGCGCCCCACGCTGGATTCGTTGGCCCGGCTGCAGGAAAGCGACCCGATGTTACGCTTCGGGAACGCCGATGGTGTCGACCCCGAGGCCCAAACCGAAGACCTGGGCAGCGACGCGATCGCGGCGACCCGCTATGGGCTCGCCAACATCAAGCGCGTTATGCCGATGCTGCTTCCCGCCACGACTACGGACAAGCTGGAAGACTACAGCGACCTGAACGAGATGTACGGCCAGGTGATCGGCCAGTGGCAACGGGAGCTGGGACACGTGGTCACGCTGGTGGCCGGGGTCTACCGCGCCGAACGGTATCCAGGTCAGCCGGGGGTGATCTTCACGCCCGTACCGCGCGCCAAGCAGCAGGCGGCAGTGGGATTCCTTCTCGAGAACGCCTTCAAGACGCCGACGTACTTTCTCGACCTCAACGTACTGCGGCGCATCGAGCAGAGCGGTACCGTCGACCGCCTCCGCCAAACCCAGTCGGGCCTGCTCGCACAGCTATTCAGCGACGGCCGCCTGACCCGGCTGGTGGAGCAGGAGGCCCTCGCGACGACGGCGGCGCCGGCTTACCGGCTTACCGACCTGCTAGGCGACGTGCGGCGCAGCCTCTTTTCCGAGCTGGCGACCCGTGGCCCGATTGACGTGTACCGGCGCAACCTCCAGCGCTCCTTCGTGACGCTCATGGGCGACAAGGTCGCGCCCACGCCCCCAGGCACCCCGTCCGGGCCGTTCCCGACGTTTCCGGGGTTCCCTCCCCCTGTGCCCCGGTCGGAGGAGGCGCGCGCGTTGATCCGGGGGGAGCTCAAGGACTTGGACGCAGCGATCGCCACCGCGCTGCCGCGCGTGACCGATCGTGCATCAGGTCTTCATTTGCAGGATCTGCGGTACCGGATTGATAGAATCCTGAACCCGAAAAACTGAATTTGCGTCAAGGGATAACGTCGAGGAAAGCCGTCGAGGAGAGACGTTTCAGGAGTCCCTCGACGTCTTTCCTCGACGTCGTTCCTCAACGTATTTTGGGCTCATGACTCCGATCGTCCTCGCCGTACTCATGCTGGCGCAGCAACCCGGCTTCACACCGTCGAACGCGGCGCACCAGGACACGCTTGAGCGAGCCCTGATCGCCGTGCCCGACACGCTGAGCGCACGGCTCCTCACCCGTGACCTGTCGGCACGCCCGCACATGGCAGGTGGTCCGGAGCAGGCCGCCACCCGCGACTACGTGCTCGCCAAAATGAAGTCGTGGGGTCTAGAGACGTGGGCCAAGGAGTATCGCGTCTACCTGCCATGGCCGGAAACGGTGCGCGCGTGGCGGATCCCCGCAGGCGGCGCCGCGCAGCCACTGTCGCTGCGGGAGCCTACGATCGCGTCGGACTCCTCGAGCTTCGGCCCGCAGGTGCCGCCGTTCAACGGGTACACCGGGGACGGGGACGTCACCGCCGAGGTGGTATACGTCAACTATGGGTTGATCGAGGACTACAAGACCCTCGACTCGCTCGGCATCAGTGTGAAGGGCCGGATCGCCCTGGCGCGCTACGGTCGCTCCTTCCGCGGCATCAAGGCGCGCGAGGCCGAGCGGCACGGCGCCGTCGGCCTCGTCATCTACTCCGACCCCCAGGACGACGGCTACTTCCGCGGCGACGTTTACCCGAAAGGCCCGATGCGGCCACCCGGCGGCATTCAGCGCGGCAGCATCCTGAATGACGACGGCGACCCGACCACCCCCGGGTACGCCTCCGTGCCCGGTGCGCACCGCGTTCCTGAGGACTCGCTCGCGATCCCACATATCCCCGTGCTCCCCATGGGCTATGGCAACGCCCAGCGGTTCCTGGAGGGGCTCGGCGGCGCCTCCGTCCCGCAGGCCTGGCAGGGGACGCTGCCGTTCCGCTACCACGCCGGCCCGGGGCCGATGCGCGCCCGGCTTGACGTCAAGACCGAGCGCGGCGCGCGGGCGATGCACCCGATCTGGGACACCTTCGGCATGATCCGTGGCGCCCGCTTTCCTGACGAGTGGATCGTGGTGGGCGGCCACCGTGACGCCTGGTCCCCGGGCGCCGCTGACAACATCAGTGGCACCGTCACCGTGCTCGAAGTGGCACGGGCCTTCGCCACGCTGGCCCAGCAGGGGATCCGGCCGGCACGGACCCTCGTGTTCGCGACGTGGGACGCCGAGGAGTGGGGGCTGATCGGCTCCACCGAGTGGGTCGAGGAAATGGAGGACACGCTCCGCGCCCGCGTGGTGGCGTACATCAACGAGGATGACATCACCTCGGGGATGCAGTTCGGTGGTTCCGGCTCGCCCTCGCTCAAGCCCTTGATCCGTGGGGCCACGCGGGCCGTGCCGGATCCCGCAGGCAGCGGCAGTGTGTACGACACCTGGCTGCGACAGCGCAAGGGCGACACGACCCAGCTGACGCTCGGGAACCTGGGCGGGGGCTCAGACTTCGCCGGCTTCTATCACCACCTCGGCATTCCCTCGGGCGGCGTCGGGTTCGGGGGGCCGGGCGGGGTGTACCACTCGATGTACGATTCCTACCACTGGATGACGACGTTCGGGGACCCGCAGTACCGTGCCCACCGCGCGGCGGCCCAGCTGGTCGCGGTGATGCTCTCTCGTCTGGCAAACGCGGACGTCGTACCCCTCGATTACGTCGCCTTCGGCGGCGAAATGACCGGGCTCGTCGCCGAGCTGGACAACGGGATCTCCCAGAAGCACTGGAGCGTGACCACGACGCCGCTGCGATACGCGTTGGGCCGATTCACCGAGGCAGCGCGGGCCTTCGCCGCGGTACGCGACAGCGCGCTCGCGGCTGGTGCAGAGCCGGCGCGCGTGACCCGCGCCACCCAGGCGCTGCTGTTGGTAGAGCGCCGGCTCGCGCGTCCGCAGGGGTTGGTGAGCCGCTCCTGGATGCGCAGCCTGCAGTTCGCCTCGGACGTGGACAACGGCTACTCGACGATGGCCTTCCCGTCAGTGAACGAGGCGATCCGCTACGCGGACGAGGCGACCACCGCGCGGGAGCTGCAGGACCTGGCCGCCCACATCGATTGCCAGGGCCGCAGATTAGCCCTCGCGCGGCTGATGGCTCACAGGAGGATGGCATGGCCGAGACCGGCGATCGGATAAAGGTCGTAGTCTATTATGCCGTTTGGGCCACGATCTGCGCGGCCCTGGCGGGCATCGCCGTCGCGCTATTGCACACCTGGTTCTTCAGCTATCACGTGGGACGGTCGGGCTTCCTCCAGACCCTGGTCAGCGACATCGAAACCACGCTCGCCATCGCGGCGGGGCAGGGAGCGGTGGTGGTGCTCACCGGGAGCGTGCTCGCCCGGTTCGGCCGCAGCCTGGAGAAGACCGTGCTGCTCGGCCTGCTCATCGGGGTGTTTGACTTCGTGCTCAACTTCGTGCAGATGGTCGTGCCGAGGACCGAGCTCGGCTGGGGGCCGGACATCGTCATCCTGGCCGTGGCGGCGGCCGGGATCACGGCGTACGGGGCAGAGAAGACTCCCGCCATCTCGTGACCGCAGAAGAACGGGAGACGCTCGAGCGCCTTGAGCGCCGGGTCGCGCTCCTGGAGACGATGGTTCGCAAGCTGATCGACGTGGGACGGGTGCCCGATCCCGCCTCATCGCGAGCGGAGCGACTCCTCGGGCCGGCAGTCCACCCGGCCACGCGTTCGAGTTTCCCCAGTCGGACACCAGCCGCAGCGAAGCCTGCAGCCGCGCGACCGGACCTCGAGCAGTGGGTCGGCCAGCGCGGCCTGCTGATCGTCGGGGTGCTGGCACTACTCGCGGCCACCGGCTTCTTCCTGAAGTATGCGTTCGACCATCGCTGGATTCCTCCCGCGCTCCGATCGGCCGGCGCCGTGCTCTCGGGCGTCGGCCTGGGGATCTGGGGCGACCGGCTGATCTCGCGCGGGATCCGCCGCTACGGCGCCGCGATGATCGGGGGCGGCGGCGGACTCGTCTACCTCGGCCTCTGGGCGGCGGCCGGCCCCTACGCGCTAGTGGACCGTCGCGCCGGAGTCCTCCTCCTCGCAACAGCGACGGTGGCTGTCGCGCTGCTCGCGCTGCGGCACGAGGTCGAAGGGCTGGCCCTGTGGGCTGTGCTCGGCGCTTACCTCGCCCCGGTATTGCTACCTCCGCCCGTGCCTAATCCGGAAGCCCTGTTGGGTTACCTCGAGGTGATCGGACTGGGCCTGGCGTTGCTGGCGTTCATGATGAGCTGGCGCCGGGCGTTCGATCTAGCCCTAGGCGGGTACCTGGTGATGGCGGTCGCCGGGGCAGGAGCCGTGTTGGGCCGCCCCCTGGGTGTCTGGTTCCTCGCCTCGGGAACGCTGCTAACGCTACACGTCACCAGTCGGCGTCCGTGGCCGGAAGCGAGACTGGGCGTTGTCGTCCTGAGCTGGGTGATATTCGCGAGTCACTTCCCGCTCTCCCAGGCCTCGCAGGGCACGATCTGGCTTGCTCTCGCGGCACCCGCCGCGGTCAGCGCCCTCCTGTGGTGGCAGCACTTCCAGACGGACCCGTTTGCGGCGCGCGTGCACGGAGTCCCAGGAGCCATGGCTGACGCGGGGCTGTGCGTGGCCAGCCCGTTCGTGTTGTCGCTGCTCGCCCGCGCGGCGGCTCCCACATTGCTTGACCCGGTGCCTGCCGCACTTCCCGCCGCGATCGGCGTCCTGCATGGTGGCGTTGGATGGGTGCAGCGGCGGGCGGGGTTCCTGATGCTCGGCATCGCCCTGCTCGCCACGGCCATCGCGACGCAGTGGTCGGCGTGGGCGACCGTGGTGGCGTGGACGGGACTTACCCTCGCGGCGCTCGCCGCGCACCGGTGGGCGGCGCGCCCGGGCGCCCGAACCGCCGCCCTGGGCCTTGCGGCCCTGACGTTCATTTGGTTGTTCGTCCTCGCGCTGGCGCAGCGGCCCGCCGCGGCACCCGCGTTCGGGGACTCGTGGGCCCTGGCGCTCGGTGCGTACGTCGCGGGCATAGGGATCGGCGCCCGCTGGTGGCGGGCGCAGCCCGGAGGCGCAGACCCGCTGGCGCGGGGCGGCGAGGTCCTCTGGGCGCTATTCGGGTTCGCGCTCCTGGTCGGTGGGTCAATCGAATTGCACCGCTTCTTCGGTGCCAGGACCGCTCTTGCCGGCGACCTCGCCCTCAGCATCTACTGGCTTGGCTTTGCCGGTGTGCTCGTGCGGCTCGGCTTCCGACTGGGCCGCAAGGACGTTCGCTCGGCGGGTCTCGCCGTGGCGGCCGGTGCCGGGCTGAAGGTCGTACTCTACGACCTGTCGATGCTAAGCGCTCTCTACCGGATCGCATCGTTCTTGACTTTGGCGCTTGTCACGCTGGCCGTGGCCTACGCGTACAATCGTCGAGGAGGGGTGTCGCGCGAGAGCGTCTAACACCGATGGGCTACAGCTTTGGCAGTGTGATCCCCTGCTGTGCCTGGTACTTCCCCTTCTTGTCCGCGTAGCTCAGCTCGCATTCGTCGCCCTCGTCCGCAGTGAAGAACAGCACCTGGGCGATTCCCTCGTTGGCGTAGATCTTGGCTGGCAGCGGCGTCGTGTTGGAGATCTCGAGCGTAACGAAGCCCTCCCACTCCGGCTCGAACGGCGTGACGTTGGTGATGATGCCGCAGCGGGCGTAGGTGCTCTTGCCGACGCACACCGTGAGGACATTGCGGGGGATCCGGAAGTATTCCACCGAGCAGGCCAGGGCGAACGAGTTCGGCGGCACGATGCACACGTCGCCGCTGAACTCGACGAACGATTTCGGGTCGAAGCGCTTGGGGTCCACCACGGCCGAGAGAGCGTTGGTGAAGATCTTGAACTCCGGCGCCACGCGCATGTCGTAGCCGTAGGACGACACGCCGAAGGAGATCACGCCGGCGCGCACCTGGCCGGCGGCGAAGGGCTCGATCATGCGGTGCTCGGCTGCCATGCGTTTGATCCAGCGGTCGGACTTGATCGACATAGGCGCGCAATGTAACGGCGACGCCTCGACTTACGCCACTCGCTCTGGTTGACTTGCGGTTCCCGGCGGGATAGTTTCTTTGCTACTACGTGAATTTTTTCACGAACTCCATGCTCCAGCCCTACCTCCCGTTCCTGCTCCTGTTCGCCGTCGCCGCCGGAACGGCGGTGATGATGATCGTCCTCTCCCACTTCGCCGCCCCACGGCGCCCCACCCCCGCGAAGGCCGCCCCCTACGAGAGCGGCATGCCGCCGCTGGGGAGCGCGCGCGAGCGCTTCTCGATCAAGTTCTACATGGTGGCGATGCTGTTCATTCTGTTCGACATTGAGACCGTGTTCCTGATCCCGTGGGCGACGATCTTCTTCGCGTCAGCCACCGGATTCCTCCTCCTCGAGATGCTGGTGTTCATGCTGATGCTGTTCGCGGGATACGTGTACGTGTGGAAGAGGGGGGCGTTGCGATGGGAGTGACGCCAAGCGCATCGAAGACCTAATGAGGAGATGTAGGGTCACATCCGTACGGACCATACGTAGGCTCCGTACGTCTCATCCGCTACGGGGTTGATGCAATGAAGCGCGTCTTGGAGACAAAAGAGGTATCGGGCAGCCCCAATTGGCTCCTCACCCGGTTCGACGCACTTGTGAACTGGGCCCGCGCCAACTCCTTGTGGCCGATGCCGTTCGGGACCGCCTGTTGCGCGATCGAGTTCATGGCCACGGCGGCCTCCCGGTACGACTTCGCCCGCTTTGGGATGGAGCGGCAGGCGTTTTCGCCGCGCCAGGCGGACGTGCTCATTTGCGCCGGCCGGCTGCCGTTCAAGCTCGCGCCGGTCATCCGCACTATCTACGATCAGATGCCGCAGCCCAAGTGGGTTATCTCGATGGGCGCCTGTGCGTCCACTGGGGGGATCTTCGACAATTACGCCATGGTGCAGGGCATCGACACCATCGTGCCGGTCGACGTGTACGTCCCCGGTTGCCCGCCGCGCCCTGAGGGGCTGCTATACGGCGTGTTGCTGCTCCACAAGAAGATCAAGGGCGAATCCCTCGCGATCCCCGGATTGCGCGACGAGCAGCCGCTCGACGCGCACGGCCTGCGGCTCCCGCCGGAGGAGATCGACGAGATTTCAGAGCCCTTCGGCAACTCCATCCACCAGTTCCGCTCGTCGTGAATCCGTCCGTCGACGCGCTCCGGGCGACCCTCGGCACCGCGATCGGCCGCGCGCAGGAAGTGCGCGGGGACACGATCGTGACCGTCGAGTCTTCCCGGCTCCTCGAGGTCATGCGGTGGCTGCGGGATACCCCCGGCCAGCGCCACGAGTACCTGGTGGACGTCACGGCGGTCGAGTACCGGGACCACGAGCGACCACTCGAAGTCGTCTACTTCCTGCGCTCGCTGGAGCGCCGGACGGACCTGCGCGTGAAGGTGGAGCTCGACCCGCGCGGGGAGCTGACGGTGGACTCGGTGACGCCGCTGTGGGCGGGGGCCAACTGGCTGGAGCGCGAGGTCTACGACATGTTCGGGATCGTGTTCGCCGGGCACCCCGACCTGCGGCGCATCCTGATGTGGGAGACCTACGCCGAGGGCTATCCTCTCCGCAAGGACTTCCCGCTGCGGGGGCGGTTCAGCCGCGCCGAGCAGGTGCGCCAAGCGCTGAACGCCAACCCCGAGGCCCATTACTCGATCGAGGAGCTGTCGATCGCCGAAGCGTACGACGAGCTGCCGGCGGAGATGCGCGAGCGCCTGCGCCGCGGCCAGCGCGGCACCATCCCCGAATCCGAATGAGCAAGCGCACCATCGAGGTCGAGCTGGCGACGCCGGGGCTCGACCCCCAGGGGGCCCCAACCCGGATCCCGCTGGCCGCCGGATCCGACGCGGCGCTGGAGGAGCACGACCTCGGCGGCGAGCACCTGCTGATCAACCTCGGCCCGCAGCACCCCGCCACGCACGGCGTGCTCCGCCTCGTCGTCGAGCTCGATGGTGAGACGGTGGTGCGGGTGATCCCGCACGTTGGCTACCTGCACTCGGGGTTCGAGAAACTCGGCGAGTACCGCCACTACAATCAGATCATCCCACTGACCGACCGCACCGACTACCTCTCGCCGATGGCGAACAACGTGGGAATGGCGATGGCGGCCGAGAAGCTGATGGGGATCGTGATCACGCCGCGCTGTACGGTCCTGCGCGTAATCGCCTGTGAGATGAGCCGCATCATCTCGCACATGGTCTGGCTCGGCACGACGTCGATCGACCTGGGTGCGTTTACCCCGTTCTTGTGGGCGTTCCAGGAACGGGAGCGGATCTACAATCTCCAGGAGATGTGGACCGGCGCCCGGCTCACGACAAGCGTGACGCGCGTCGGTGGGCTGATGGCCGACGTGCCGGACGGTTTCGTCGAGGGGCTGCGCCACTTCGTCGACACGTACCCTAACACGCTGAACGAGATCGATCGGGTCCTGACACGGAACGCCGTGTGGGTGGGGCGCACGCAGGGTATCGGCGTGCTCACCGCCGACGAGGCGATCAACTATTCCCTCTCAGGCCCGATGCTACGCGCCAGCGGCGTGCCCTGGGACATGCGCAAGGACCAGCCCTACCTGGACTACGAGACCTACGAGTTCGAGGTCCCCGTGGGCGAACACGGCGACGTCTACGACCGCTACTTGGTGCGGCTCGAGGAATGCTACCAGTCGAATCGCATCCTGCGGCAGGCTCTGGAGCGGCTGCCCGATGGCCCGATCAACGTGGACGATCCGCGCCTGATCCTGCCTCCCAAGTCGCGCGCGATGAGCGACATGGAAGCGATGATCTTTCACTTCAAGCAGGTGATGGAAGGCGTGAAGGCGCCGGTGGGAGAGGCCTACGTCGGGATCGAGAACCCCAAAGGCGAGCTAGGCAACTATTTCGTCTCCGACGGCACCGCGAAGCCGGTGCGCTGGCGCATCCGGCCGCCCTCCTTCATCAACCTGGCGGCGATCTCGAAGATGGCTGAGGGGCACCTTCTCTCGGACCTGATCGCGATCAACGCCTCGGTGGACATTGTGATGGGGGAAGTGGACCGATGAGCGCCGGGACGCAGGAGTATCAGGCCGTCTTCGCCGGGAAACCGCGGGCGCAACTGGAAGAGGTGTTGACCCGCTATCCCACGAAGCAAGCCGCGCTCTTGCCCGCCCTGTGGCTGGTGCAGCGCGAGCGCGGCTGGATCTCTGACCGCAGCATGACTGAAGTGGCCGAGGTGCTGGGGCTCACGCCGGCCTACGTGAAGGGCGTCGTCACGTTTTACACGATGTACCACCAGCATCCGGTGGGCAGGAACTTCGTGCAGATCTGCACGACGTCGCCGTGCAACCTGTGCGGGGCCGAGGATGTGGTCCGCGCCATGCTCGAGCACACGGGCGCGAAGGACCTGGGGGCGACAAGCTCCGACGGGCAGTGGACCGTGATCGAGGTGGAATGCCTGGGTGCCTGCGGCTTCGCGACGCCGATGCTGATCAACGATGACTTTATCGAGTCCGTCACCCCGGAGCGGGTCGCGGAACTGGTCAAGAAGTACCGGTGACGACCGAACGCGGAAGGAAGGGGTGATGGGCTACCCCCACAAACCCCACGCCAAGGAGACGGTCGTCCTCTCCAAGCACTTCGGGGACCCCGAGGCGCGCACCTACAAAGGCTGGGTGCGGCGGGGGGGCTACGACACGCTGCACAAGGCGCTGGCCACGGACCCCGCGGCGATCATCGAGGAAGTGAAGGCGTCCGGGCTGCGCGGACGCGGCGGCGCCGGCTTTCCCACCGGGCTCAAGTGGTCGTTCATGCCGAAGGAGAAGAAGAAGCCCCACTACCTCTGCGTGAACGCCGACGAGTCCGAGCCCGGCACCTTCAAGGACCGCGAGATCATGCGCTGGACGCCGCACGCCCTGCTGGAAGGCACGGCGATTGCCGCGCACGCGATCCGCGCCGAGGTCGCCTACATCTATGTGCGCGGCGAGTTCACCGAGCCCATCGCGATTCTCGAGAAGGCGCTCGCGGAAGCGAGCACCGCCGGTGTGTTCGGCAGCATCAAGATCTACCTCCACCGGGGAGCGGGCGCCTACATCTGCGGCGAAGAGACGGCGCTGATGAACTCGATCGAGGGCAAGCGCGGCAACCCGCGCATCAAACCGCCGTTCCCGGCCGCCTCCGGCGTGTTCGGCATGCCTACGACGATCAACAACGTGGAGACCCTCGTCGCCGTCCCGCCCATTCTCAAGAACGGCGCCGCCTGGTACAAGGCGATGAGCCTGTCGAACCCGAAGAGCACCGGCACCAAGTTATTCTCGGTCTGCGGCCACATCGCCAAGCCTGGCAACTACGAAGTGACCATGGGGTTCCCCCTCAAGGACCTGCTCTACGAGCTGAGCGGTGGGATGCGGCCGGGCCGCACCCTCAAAGCGTGCATCCCGGGCGGCTCGTCGGTGCCGATCCTCAACCGGGAAGAGAGCGAGAGCTGCCTACTCGACTATGAAGGCTGTGTCGAGAGGGGAACCATGCTCGGCTCGGGCGGCGTGATCGTGTTCGACGACACGGCCGACATGGTCTACCAGATCATGCGCCTTGCCCGCTTCTACGCCCACGAGTCGTGCGCCCAGTGCACCCAGTGCCGCGAAGGCACCGCCTGGACCACCAAGATCCTGGAGCGCATCCTGGCCGGGCAGGGCGCCACCAAAGACCTCGACTTGCTGCTCGACCTCGCCGACAACATGACGGGGAAGACGATCTGCGTGCTCTCGGACTCGTGCGCGGCGCCGGTGGTGAGCGGGATCAAGAAGTTCAAGAGCGAATTCGAGGCGTACATCGCGGGGAAGAAACGCCCCGTGGCGGCTTGAGGGCGAGCAACTGATGGCTGATGGCGTGATCAACCTGACCATCGACGGCGTCCCGGTGAGCGTCCCGTCTGGCACACTCGTCATCGAGGCCGCCAAGCAGGCAGGGGTGCTCGTCCCCCATTACTGCTACCACCCGGGCTTGCCGGTCGCCGGCGTGTGCCGCATGTGCCTGGTCGAGATCGAGAAAGCCCCCAAGCTCCAGATCGCCTGCGCCACAGCGGTGACCGAGGGGATGGTCGTGAAGACCCAATCCTCCCAGGCCAAGAGCGCGCGGCAGAGCGTGCTCGAGTTCCTGCTCATCAACCATCCGCTTGACTGCCCGATCTGCGACCAGGCGGGCGAGTGTGAGCTGCAGGACTTCGTCTTTCAGGAAGGGCGGGCTAGCACACGCTACGGGGAGTATCCCAAGCGCTTCAACCCGGTCGAAGACTTCGGGCCGGACGTGCTGTACGTGCCGAACCGTTGCATCCTCTGCACCCGCTGCGTCCGCTTCATGGAGGACGTGGCCCAGGAGCCCGTGCTCAACGTCTCCGAGCGCGGCGACCGGGCCTACATCGGCATCCACCCCGATGCGCGGCTCGACCACCCCTGGGCTGGGAACGTCGTGGACCTCTGCCCGGTGGGCTCGCTCTTGTCCAAAGACTTCCTCCACAAGGCGCGGGCCTGGGAAGTGGACAAATCGGCGTCGGTGTGCACCGGGTGTACCCAGGGCTGCAATGTCACGCTCGACGTGCGTGACAACGTGATCGTGCGCGTGCGCCCACGGCCGAACCTCGAGGTGAACCGCTACTTCTTGTGCGACCACGGGCGGATGAACTACCGCTGGATGAACCGTGGCGACCGCATCGAGGCCCCGCTGGTGAAGCAGGATGGAGAGCTGCGAGCCGTGGACTGGGACGAAGCCCTCGATCGTGCGCGGCGGCTGCTCCGCGGGGCCGGGGGGGGCCCCGGTGGCGGTGGCAAGGCGGTGGCCATCGTGTCGCCGAAGGCATCGACTGAAGCGTTATTCCTCGCGCGCCGGGTGCTCGCCGGCTTCGCGTGGACCGGCGCCTTCCAGGTCACGATGGGAGAGGAAGCGCCCCTGGCCGGCGTGCCGAACCTCGCACTCCGGCCGGAGCGCGCCGCCAACGTCACGGGCGCGGAGCTCCTGGGCTACGTCAACGGGGTCTCGTCCGCCCTGAACCTCGCCCAAGCGGCGGCCGTGGTGCTGGTGCTGGACGAGCCCGACGTGCCGGCCCCCGGAGCAGGAGCGTTGATCTACCTCGGCACCACGCTCCCCGAGAGCGCCCGTGGCGCCGAGGTCGTGCTGCCGATCGCCAACATGGCGGAGGAAGAGGGGACGTTCGTCAACCGCGACGGCCGAGTCCAGCGCTACTTCCAGGCGAAATCTGCGCCCGGGATGGCCCGCCCCGCGTGGTGGGCGTTGGGTGAGCTACTCGACACACCAGCGGCGGAGCGGCCCGACAGCGCGGCCGCGGCGTTCGATCTGCTCGCCGGCACGGTGGAGGGATTCGCCGGGCTCTCCTACGACGCCCTGGGGTTGACCGGGAAGCGGATGGGTCAGGGAGCGGGGGTGCCGGCGTGACGTTCTTTCTGATCAGCTCCGTCATCAAGATCGTCGCGGTGTTCACGGCGATCATGGTGGGGGTGGCGCTGCTCACGCTCGCCGAGCGGCGCATATGTGCCTGGATGCAGGACCGTCTCGGTCCCAACCGCGTCGGCCCGCAGGGTTTGCTGCAGCCCGCGGCCGACGGCCTGAAGAACATCTTGAAGGAAGAGACTTACCCCGCCCAGGCCGACTTTTGGACGTTCGTCCTCGCTCCCGCGATCTCCTTCACGCCGGCCCTCATCACCTTCGCTGTGATCCCGTTCGCCGCCCCGCTACCCACCAAGTGGGGCCTCGTGCCGATGGTGGTGGCCGACCTGCCGGTCGGGTTCCTCTACATCCTCGCGATCAGCTCGCTCGGAGTGTACGGGATCGTGCTGGCCGGCTGGTCGTCGAACAACAAGTACGCCCTGCTCGGCGGCCTGCGCGCCAGCGCGCAGATGATCTCCTACGAGATCGCTATGGGCATGAGCAGCGTGGCTGTGCTGCTCCTGGCCGGCAACGTCACTCTCTCCCAGGTGATCGCCCAGCAGCAGCAGGGGGGCTGGTTCATCATTCCGCTGACCCTCGCCTTCATCATGTTTTTCATCAGCGCGCTCGCCGAGACCAACCGGCTGCCGTTCGACTTGCCGGAGGCCGAGGGCGAGCTGATCGCCGGCTACCACACCGAATACAGCGCGATGAAGTTCTCGATGTTCTACATCGCCGAGTACTCGAACATGGTGACTGCCTCGGCGTTGATGGCGACGCTGTTCTTCGGTGGCTGGGACATCCCCTTCACCCATTGGGACGACATGGGCGCCCCGAGTGTGCTCAAGACCCTGGCCACGCTGGCGATGTTCGGCCTGAAGACAGGCGTGTTCCTGTTCACCTACATCTGGATCCGTTGGACGCTGCCGCGGTTCCGCTACGACCAGCTGATGGCGCTGGGGTGGAAGGTCCTGCTGCCGTCGAGCCTCGTCTATCTGACGATCATGGCGACTGCTATCTGGTACCTGCACGGCCGGCTGGGCTGGGCGTATGAGCGGCCGATGGCCCTCACGCTCGGTGCGCTGAACCTGGTGCTGCTGGTGGCGGCGGTGTGGGGACTCGACCGCGGGCGCGTGGTCTCCGGCTCGGTCGCGCGGAGGGCAGCCTGATGGCGATTGGCGTGAAGGTGCTGAAGCGGCCGACCGAGCAGACCTCCTACCTCCGGGCCACGCTCAAGGGCATGGCGCTCACGCTGCAACACCTGTTCCGGCCCAAGGTGACGATGCAGTATCCCGAAGAGCGCAGCACCGCAACCTGGACGATCTCCGGTCGCTGGCGCGGCACGCACCGCATGCTCACCGACGAGCAGGGACGGGCTAAGTGTGTAGCGTGCGGCCTGTGCCCCCAGATCTGCCCCGCGAACTGCATCAAACTGGTTCCGGGCGAGGACGAGCAGGGCAACCGCTACCCGCTGATCTACGAGATCGACGAGTTCCGCTGCGTGTTCTGCGGCTACTGCCAGGAGGTCTGCCCGGAAGAGGCCATCCACGTGGGCGTACACTACGAGAACTCCGAGTACTCGCGCGATCGGTTCGTGTACGACCTGGAGCGGCTCTGCGCCCAGACGCACCCAGTCTCGACGCTGTGGGACCCCTCCGATCCCAAGGGTGAGTGAGCCGATGGCCTGGGTGAGCGCTCACCTGACCGTCCTCGCGTTCTGGGTTTTTGCCGGCGTCGCGATCGTGTCCGCCACGATGTGTGTGACGCGGCGCAACCCCGTCGCGAGCGCGCTCTGGCTCGTCGTTACGCTGTTCCAGCTCGCTGCGTTGTTCGTGGTGCTGGACGCCCAATTCCTAGCCGTGCTCCAGGTGCTGGTGTACGCCGGCGCCATCATGGTGCTGTTCCTGTTCGTGATCATGCTGTTGAACTTGGGGCAGGGCGGGCCCCACGATTTCAAGAGCGCCATCGGCCTGGGCGTCGGAGCCGTGCTAGCAGTGCTGTTGCTGCTACAGCTCTCGGTGTTGCGGCACCTCGAGCCGCCCGCGGCCATCGCCCTGCCGCCCGGCGCGATGGCGGCGCAGCAGGCGCGCGACGGGCTGGTCGGCACCGTGGCGCGGCCGCTGTTCGACGCCTACCTCATCCCGTTCGAGATCACCAGCCTGCTGCTGCTCGCCGCCATCGTGGGCGCGGTCGTGCTGGCGATGCGCAAGCTCTGATGCTCCTCGGGCCCTCGCTCGCCGTCTCCGCCGTGCTGTTCACGATCGGCGTCGCGGGCGTGCTGGTGCGCCGCAACGCTATCGTGATCTTCATGTGCGTCGAGCTGATGCTCAACGCCGTGAATCTCACGTTCGTCGCTTTCGCTCAGCGGCTCGGAGTCGCCGGACAGATCTTCGTCTTCTTCGTCATGGCGGTGGCGGCGGCGGAAGCGGCCGTCGGGCTCGCGATCGTCCTAGCGATCTACCGCCACCGCGAGACGGTGGACCTGGGCAACATCAACCTGCTGAAGGGCTGATGACCCGCACCGCCCTGGACCTCGTTTGGCTGGTCCCCCTCCTGCCACTTCTGGGGTTCGTCCTGAACGGGCTGCTCGCCCTCGTGCGGCCGACGGCCAAGGCGGCCGTCTCGGTGATCGGCGTGGGGGTCGTGGCCGCGGCCTTCGGCGTCGCGGTCGCTGTCATCCGCGCGCTTGTCGTGGTCCACCCCACCGGGCCCGTCGTCTTCACATACTGGTCCTGGATGCCGGTGGGGACCCTGCAAGTGAACGCCGCCCTCCAGGTAGATCCGCTGTCGGCGGTCATGCTGCTCGTCGTGACAGGGGTCGGCTCGCTGATCCATCTCTTCAGCGTCGGCTACATGCGGGAGGATGAGGGCTACGCCCGCTATTTCGCCTATTTGAACCTGTTCGTCTTCTTCATGCTGACGCTGGTGCTGGGGGCGAGCTTCCCGGTGATGTTCGTCGGCTGGGAGGGGGTGGGCCTCTGTTCGTATCTCTTGATCGGGTTCTGGTTCACCGAGCAGATCAATGCCGACGCCGGCAAGAAGGCGTTCATCGTCAACCGCATCGGCGACTTCGGGTTCCTCGTCGCCATGTTTCTGATCTTCCAGCACGCCGGCAGCCTCGACTTCACCGACGTGTTCACCAAGGCCCGGAGCCTGTTCCCGGTCGGCGGCGCTGCGGTCACCGCGATTACGCTGTTCCTGTTTCTCGGCTGCACCGGCAAATCGGCGCAGATCCCTCTGTACACCTGGCTGCCGGACGCCATGCAAGGCCCGACTCCCGTCTCGGCCCTGATCCACGCCGCCACCATGGTCACAGCGGGCGTCTACCTCGTGGCCCGGTGCAACGTGCTGTTCGCGCTCGCCCCCGTCTCGAGCGCCGTGGTGGCTGGTGTGGGCGCACTCACGGCTTTGTTCGCGGCGACCATCGCTCTGAAGCAGTGGGACATCAAGCGCGTCCTCGCCTACTCCACGATCTCGCAGCTCGGCTACATGTTCCTGGGGGTCGGGACCGGCGCTTACGCGGCGGGCATTTTCCACCTCGCGACGCACGCGTTCTTCAAGGCCTTGCTCTTCCTCGGCTCCGGCAGCGTGATCTACGCGATGCACGAAGCCTACCACGCGACCCATTCCCATGACGACGCGCAGGACATGCGCAACATGGGCGGGCTCAAGCACCATCTGCCGTGGACGTGGGTGCTGATGTGGATCGCGACGCTCGCCATCGCGGGTGTGCCCCCGCTCTCGGGCTTCTTCTCCAAGGACGAGATCCTGGGTGCGGCGTTCGCGCGCGGCGGCGCGCAGCAGGTCTGGTACCTGTTCTGGGGGATGGGCCTGGCCGCGGCGCTGCTCACGGCGTTCTACATGACGCGGCTGATGCTCTACACGTTCCACGGCCCGAACCGCACGGGCGAGCAGGAGCGAGCGCACCTGCGCGAGGCTCCCTGGATCATGACCGGCCCGCTCGTCGTGCTCGGGGCCCTGTCGGCCATCGGCGGGGTGCTGAACCTCCCGGCGCTGATCGGCGGTAACGAGCGCCTCGAGCGCTGGCTGGCACCGGTAACCGAGGCAGGGACCGCGCTGGCTCCGGCCGCTGCCGTGTCCTCCGGCACGGAATGGACACTGATCGGGATCGCCGTCGCAGTAGCGCTGGCCGGTGTCTTTGGAGCGATCCGGATGCTCCGCCCGGCGAGCCTCGTGCCCGCGCGCCTCGCGCCGACCGAGACTGGCTTCGCGCGGGTGTTGAGGAAAAAGTGGTACGTGGACGAGATGTACGACGCGCTGATCGTGCGGCCGATCCAGTGGCTGTCGCGCGAGGTGCTGTGGAAGATCGTCGACGTCCGCCTGGTCGATGGGGCGGGGGTGAATGGCGCCGCGGCCCTCTCGCGCGCCCTCGGCTGGATCGGCTCCCGCCTGCAGTCGGGCGAGCTGGGCTTCTACGTGGTGGCATTCGTGGCGGGCGTGGTGGTGGTGTTGCGCGTCGTGGTGCGGTGACGGATGTACGCCCACTGGGTCCTGACCGCTCTGCTCGTCTGGCCGCTCCTCGCCGCGGCCGTCATCTGGCTCGCCCCCGAGAGAGCGGCCAAGCATCTCGCGCTGGTCGCGAGCCTTGCCGAGTTCGCCCTCTCAGTCCCGCTGTGGTGGGTCTTCGACCCCGCTGGGGGGATGCAGTTCGTCCAGGCGTTCGCGTGGATCCCTGGCTGGGGCATCTCCTACAAGGTCGGCGTGGACGGCATCTCGCTCTTCCTGGTGCTGCTCACGACCTTCCTCGTGCCGCTGTCGGTGCTCGGCAGCTACAGCTACATCACGAAGCGCGAGCGCTCCTTTTACGCGTTGCTGCTCGTACTCACGACCGGGATGATCGGGGTCTTCGTCGCGCTCGACCTCTTCTTCTTCTACGTGATGTGGGAAGTGATGCTGATCCCGATGTACTTCATCATCGGCGTGTGGGGTGGCGAGCGCCGTCTATACGCCGCGATCAAGTTCTTCATCTATACCATGTTCGGCTCGCTGCTGATGCTGGTGGCGATCCTCGGGCTGTATTTCGCGGTGGGCGCACGCACGGGGACGTACTCCTTTGACTACGCCCACGTGCTCGGCAACATTGGCAACCTCGGTTCCGAGGCCTGGTGGTTCTTCGGAGCGTTCTTCCTCGCGTTCGCGATCAAGGTACCGATGTTCCCCTTCCACACCTGGCTCCCCGACGCCCACGTGGAAGCGCCGACGGCCGGCTCGGTGATCCTCGCCGGTGTCTTGCTGAAGATGGGGACGTACGGGTTCCTGCGGTTCGCGCTGCCGTTCTTCCCCGCAATCGCCCTGCATCCGGCGGTCACGACGGCCATCGTCACGTTGTCGCTCATCGGGATCATCTATGGTGGCCTGGTGGCAATGGTGCAACCCGACTTCAAGAAGCTGATCGCCTATTCGTCCGTCGCGCACCTCGGCTTCGTGACGCTGGGTATCTGGGCGCTCACGCTCCAGAGCATACAGGGAGCCCTGCTGGTGATGATCAACCACGGGCTCTCCACGGGAGCGCTGTTCTTCCTTGTGGGCATGCTGTACGAGCGTCGCCATAGCCGCCTCGTCGCCGCTTTCGGCGGGATCGCGAAGGTCGTGCCACTGCTTGCCGCCACCCTCACCGTGGTCTCCCTCTCGTCCATCGGGCTGCCCGGCACGAACGGCTTCGTCGGCGAGTTCCTGGTGTTGCTCGGCGTGTTCCGCACCCACCCCGTGGCCGCGACCATCGCCACGGGCGGGGTGATCGTGGCCGCGATGTACCTGCTAGGCGCGCTGCAGCGGGTGATCTACAACCCGCTCGACAAGCGCGAGAACGAGTCCCTGGTCGATCTGTCGCCGCGCGAGCTGGCCGTCCTGATCCCGCTGCTTGCGGGGATCGTGTGGATCGGCGTGTACCCCAAGCCGATGCTTCTGCGCATGGAGCCGGCCGCACGGCACTTCCTCCAGTCGGTCCGCCCCCCCTCCCCCCCCCCCACCTCCCCGCTCCTCACCGCGCCCGGCAGACCCACGGCGCTCACCGCCGCCGGACGATGACGCTCGACCTCTCGGTCTATCGGCAGCTGCTGACCGCCCTCTTGCCCGAGCTCGTGCTTGCAGCCTGGGCGCTGGTGCTGCTGCTCGTGGTGGCGTGGCGGCACCGCACCGCCAGCGACGCACGGGTCGCCGGCTGGCTGACACTCGTCGCTCTGGCGACGACGGCCGGCGCCGTGTGGTGGCTCTGGTGGCACAGCGCCCATGCGACGGGCCGTGTTGCCATGATCGCCGTGGACGATTTCCGGTTCGTCACCGACTGGATCTTCCTGGGCGCCGCACTGCTGACGGTGCTCTTCTCGATGCGCTACCTCGAGCGGGAAGGGCTGCTCGCCCCCGAGTATTACGTGCTGCTCGTGTTCGCGACGATCGGGATGATGCTGATGGGGGGCGGCGACGATCTGATGGTGATCTTCCTCGGTCTCGAACTGATGTCGATCTGTTTGTACGCGCTGGCGGGCTTCAACCGCCGCAGCCCGCGCGCTGCCGAGGCGGGCTTGAAGTATTTCCTCCTGGGGGCGTTCGCGTCCGCGTTTCTGCTGTACGGCATCGCTCTGACGTACGGCGCGACAGGGACGACCAACCTCTCCCTCATCGGTGTCCAGGCCGTCTCCCTCGGGCTGCAGCACCATCCGCTGTTGCTCTTGGGGGTCGCGCTGCTGCTGATCGGCTTCGGCTTCAAGGTCGCCGCCGTGCCGTTCCACATGTGGGCGCCCGACGTGTACGATGGCTCGCCCACGCCGGTAGCGGGCTATATGGCGACGGCGGTCAAGGCGGCCGCGTTCGCGGCGCTATTCCGCGTCGTGGGCGAGGCGCTCGCCCCCGCCCCCGTAGGCGCCTGGCGCGAGATCGTGGCCGGCCTCGCGATTACGACCATGGTCGCGGGCAACTTGATCGCCCTGGCGCAGCGCTCGCTCAAGCGGATGCTCGCCTACTCATCCGTGGCGCACGCCGGCTACCTGCTGGTAGCAGTGGCGACCGGTGTGGCGGCGGGCTCGGCGGCGTTCGTGTTCTACCTGGTTGCCTACAGCCTGACGACGCTGGCGGCGTTCGCCCTGCTGGCGGCCAAAGGGCGGGGCGGCGAGAGCGACGTGCAGATCGACGACCTGGCGGGCCTCGCCGCGCAGCGGCCTTGGCTGGCGTTCGCGCTTACCGTGTGCATGCTGTCGCTGCTCGGGTTCCCGGGCACCGCCGGCTTCATCGGCAAGTGGTACATCCTGGTGGCGGCGATGAGCACGGGGCATGGCTGGCTCGCCGCTCTCCTGGCGCTCACCAGTGTCGTGTCGGCGGGCTATTATCTCCCGGTCGTCATGGCGATCTACATGAAGCCCGCTCCGTCGACCGAGACGCACGCCGCCGTGCGTCTCGACGGCTACGGACACGTGGCGTTGGCGGTGGCCGTGGCCGGCATGCTGGTGTTCGGTGTGGCGCCCAACCGACTGCTCGACTTGTCCAAGACGAGCGGCGCCACGGTGCAGCGGGGCGTCGCCGCCGTCCCACCCACCCCCCCTCTCGGTCGCTGAGACTCGGGCGGGTTACCTCCGTGCACGTCCCCGCCACCATTTTCCGGCAATACGACATCCGCGGCACCGTGGGCGACCAGCTCACGCCTCCGGTCGCGCACGCCATCGGTGCGGCGATCACGACGCTCGGCATCGAGCGGCTGGGCCGCGCCCCGCGCCTCGCCGTAGGACGGGACAATCGCCCATCGGGCGCGGACCTCGCCGAGGGCGTGCGCACCGGGATTGTGTCTGCGGGTGGCACGGCCCTCGATGTGGGGGAATGTCCGACGCCCGCGCTCTATTTTGCGACGCACACGCTGGAGGTGGATGGCGGCGTGCAGGTCACCGGCTCGCACAACCCGCCGGAGTTCAACGGCTTCAAACTCGTCTTGGGCGACGACGCGATCTACGGCGACGTGATCCAGGGCCTCCACGAGATGATCGAGGACAACCGCACGGAAACCCGGACCGGGGGTCGGCTCGCCGCACACCGCTCGTTGCTGACGGAGTACCGCGACGCAATCCTCACCCGCAACGCGCCGCTGGCCCGGCGCCTGCGGGTCGTCGTGGACTGCGGCAACGGCGTCGGGAGCCTGATCGCGATCGACACGCTGCGGCGCCTCGGCGCGGACGTCGTGCCGCTATTCGCCGAGTCCGACGGCACGTTCCCCAATCACCACCCTGACCCGACGGTGCTCGAGAACCTCAAGGACCTGCAAGCCAGCGTGGTGCGGGAGCACGCGGAACTGGGGATCGCCTTCGACGGCGACGGGGACCGCATCGGCGCCGTGGATGAGCGGGGGACGCCGGTGTTCGGCGACCAGTTGCTCGTGCTGTTTGGCCGCGACCTGGCGCGGCGCTTCGGCCCGGGCAAGCCGGTCATCTTCGACGTGAAGTGCTCCGAGGTGCTGCCGCAGATGCTGCAGCGCGCTGGCCTCGTGCCGCTCATGTGGAAGACCGGCCACTCGCTCATCAAGCAGAAGATGAAAGAAAGTGGCGCGGCGCTCGCGGGAGAGATGAGCGGCCACATCTTCTTCGGCGGCGACTGGTACGGCTTCGACGATGCGCTCTTCGCCGCGGCGCGACTGTTGCACTACGTCGCCCGGGAGGGCGGGCCACTGTCCCGCCTGCTCGCCGACCTGCCGCGGACGGTGGCCACGCCGGAGCTGCGGGTGGACTGTCCCGACGAGCAGAAGTTCGCAGTGGTGGAGCGCGCCGCGCGGCACTTCGCTACCAAGTACCGGGTGTTCACGCTCGATGGAGTCCGCATCACGTTCGCTGAGGGGTGGGGGCTGCTGCGGGCCTCCAATACGCAGCCCGCCCTGGTCATGCGCTTCGAAGCCACCTCGGCCCAGGCGCTCGCCGCCTACCGCGCTGAAGTCGAGGGCTGGCTGGCCGCGAATACCGCCCCCTCCCCCTCCCCCTCCCCCCCGCCAGTGTGACCCCGGCCGGGCGACGCTGGGGCCTGGTCGCTGCCGTCGCGCTGCTGGTCGTCCTGCTCGTGGGCGGGCGCTGGCTGGCGCTGGAGACCGCCGAGCGGGCGTGGGCCGCGAGCATCGCGGCGGGAAGCGTCTACCTCGACGCTCGCGCGCTCGCGCGCGTCGTACGGCTTGCTATCCTGGTGCTCGCGGTGGCGTGGGGCACCATTCACGTCTACTTCGTCTATCGCGCGATCGGCTCGGTGCAGATGCCGCGCCGCATCGGGAACCTCGAGATTGTGGAGGCCGTGCCGCAGCGCGTGCTGCTCGCTCTGACTCTGGGGAGCGGGCTGCTCTTCGGAATCGGGCTCTCGTGGGGAACGGGAGACTGGTGGCGCCTGGCCGCCCTGGCAACGGCACCTCCGCAGTTCGGGATCACGGATCCGGTGCTCGGCAAGGACCTCGGGTACTACGTCGGGGAGCTACCGTGGGCGGAGACGCGCCAGAGCTTCGCCCTGCTCGTCACGGTGACTGCGACGGTCGCGGTCGCTCTGCTCTATCTGGGGATCGGCTCGCTGCGGTTCACGCGCGGCCGCCCGGCCGCGAGCCCACATGCGCAAGGCCACCTTGGGGTGCTGCTCGCGTGCATCGCGGCGGCCCTCGCCTGGGGGGCGTTGCTCGATCCCGCAGAAGTCGTGGCGGGGATGCACGGCGTGGTGGACCGCGCGCTCCTCAACGTGCGGCTACCGGGAGCTCCCGTAGTCGCCGGGCTCGCCGTGGCGGCTGCGCTCACGAGCCTCGCGTGGGGCTGGCGGGGGCGCGCCGGGTTCCTGGTCGGCGCCTGGGCCGCCTTGCTGCTTGGCATGGTCGGCGTCTACGGGCTGATCCCGGCCATCGCACGGGCCGCCGGCGGGGGGGGAGGAAGCGGCGCACGCAGCCGCGCCGATCGCGGCTTCACCCATCCCTATCCAGCCCAGCGCGCCCAGTTCGAACGACTGGCATTCGGGGTCGATGAGGGTAGCCTCGAGCGGGCCGCGCCGCCCGCGTTCGCCGGCGTGGAACAAGCGCTGGGTGCCCTGCCGCTCTGGGACCCCACCCGCGTCGCCACGGTCGTGGCCCGTTCCGCGCGGCTCGGCCCCCATGCTGCCGTGGCTGGCGTTGCGCTCGTCGGCCCGACCGACGGCGCTGCGCCACGCCGCTGGATCGCCGTGCCGGCGCCCGACGACTCCTCCCTGTTGCAGATCAAGCCTCAGCCGACCTGGGACGACATCCACCGCAGCGCCTGGGCGCACGCGGGTGCGCCGCTCGCGGCACAGGAGACGGACACCGGCCTGGCGCTCGAGCTGCTCGCGGGAGCCCCGAGAGAGACATGGTTTGGCCCCGGGTTCGGGCAGTTCGCCGTCGCGGATACTGCGAGCCCGGAAGGGCGGGTGCTGCGCGCCGCGGGCCTGCGGCTCCAAGGCCGCTGGCGAGCGGTAGCGCTGGCGTGGGCGCTGCAGAGCCCCGAGCTCGCCCGCGCCGGGACGCGCGGGTCGCTGTTGCTGTGGCGGCGCGACGTGATGGAGCGACTCTCGCGGCTGGCGCCCTTCGCGACTTTCGATCCGCCAACACCGGTCCTCGC
>WNFC01001138.1_pt1 | contig 27423 bp, 22 predicted proteins | sample 5400541 | NCBI WGS metagenome assembly WNFC01 (sample SAMN13153342, study PRJNA577476) | soil metagenome | isolation source: 120 cm saprolite under Douglas fir tree site 2 hole 2 replicate 1 | place: USA:California | collected 2015-04-18 | reverse complement strand
TGGTGATTGGCGGAATACTTTCGCACGAGGAGATTGCAACCCGGAGTTCAATTGGTTATTACGCATTCAGCCCTCCCGGCGAAAATGAACGACTGATGACAGAGACGGGCTTCCGCGTACTGCGCGTAATGGAGACGTCTGAGAACGCGGCGGACATCGCGAAGCGTCGGCATGACGCCCGCGAGAAAAGAAAGAACGCGCTGATTGCGGCGGAAGGCGAAGCCAACTTCGAGGGGCTGCAGCTTTTTCTTTCCTGTGTCAAGCTTTTGACTTCGGAGAGGCGCTTGTTGCGATACGTCTATCTTTCAGAGAAACAAGAGGAGACGCGCGCGTAGCACAAATCGTGCGCCCCGTTCTTGCAGAATTCTTACTTTGTCCTTCCGCCCTCAGTCTTAAGCTTCTCGCTGGCCGCGGCCTGCCCTGCCGCCAGACGCGCCGTCAGCACACGAAACGGGGAGCAGGAAACGTAGTTGAGTCCAACCTGGTGGCAGAATTCAACCGACGAGGGCTCTCCGCCATGCTCGCCGCAGATTCCTACTTTAAGGTTAGCGCGCGTCTTGCGCCCACGCTCCGTCGCCATTTTCACCAGTTGGCCGACGCCTTCGCGGTCCAGAACCGCGAACGGATCCTGTTTCAGGATTCCTTCGGCGAGGTAAGTTGGAAGCACCTTGTTGATGTCGTCACGGGAGAAGCCGAACGTCGTCTGGGTGAGGTCGTTTGTCCCAAAAGAAAAGAACTCCGCTTCCTTGGCAATCTCGTCAGCAACCAGCGCTGCACGCGGAAGTTCGATCATGGTGCCGACCATGTACTCGACCTTCGCCCCTTTCTCTTCGAAGACTTCATCAGCGACCCGCCGCACAATCGCCGCCTGATTAGCCATTTCTTTGAGTGTCGCCGTAAGGGGAATCATGACCTCGGGATAGACTCTGACGCCATCCTTCGCCACCGCCACCGCCGCTTCAAAAATCGCGCGCGCCTGCATCTCGGTAATTTCCGGATAGGTGATGCCCAGGCGGCAACCGCGGTGTCCGAGCATGGGATTTACCTCGTGCAACTCCTCCACTCGTCGCAGAAGCGAGCGCAATCCTTTCAGCTTTGGCGATTTCGGCTTCGTCGCTTCCAGCACCGCGACTTCCACCATTAGGTCTTCGCGCCGTGGCAGGAATTCGTGCAGTGGAGGATCAAGAGTGCGAATGGTGACCGGGAAACCGTCCATCGCGCGGAACACTCCGTCGAAATCTTTGCGTTGCAAGGGAAGAAGCTTTTTTAACGCAGCGCGACGATCCTTTTCGGTGTTGGCGAGAATCATGGCGCGCATGTGGGGGAGTTTCTTTTCGCCGAAGAACATGTGCTCGGTGCGGCAGAGGCCAATGCCCTCTGCACCAAAAGCCCGCGCCTGAACGGCGTCGCGCGGAATATCGGCATTGGCGCGGACCTTTAGCGTGCGGAACGGCTCGGCCCAGCTCATCAGCTTCATCAGCTCAGGATCGTCCGCCTTCGGAGGAATGGTATTAAGTTTGCCTTTGATCACTCGACCAGTGGTGCCATCGAGCGAAATCCAATCTCCCGCCTTGAATGTCTGGCCCTTGGCGTGCATTTCCCGCGTCTTTTCATCCACGCGGATATCGCCGGCCCCTGCCACGCAACACTTGCCCATGCCGCGCGTGACCACGGCGGCGTGGCTGGTCATGCCTCCACGCGACGTCAGAATCCCCGCAGTCACTTCCATACCGTGAATGTCTTCCGGAGTAGTTTCCGCGCGCACCAGAATCACAGGGTTCTTCGTCGCCCCGTGTCCCGCCTTCTCGACCGCTTCATCAGCCGTGAAAACAATCTGTCCCACCGCAGCTCCCGGAGACGCAGGAAGACCCGTAGCCAGCACTTCGACTTTTGCGCTCTTCTCGTCCAGCCGCGGCACCAGAAAGTCGTAGAGCTGGTTCGGTTCGACCCGGAAAATCGCTTCTTCCTTTGTGATCAGTCCCTCTTCCACCATCTGCAGCGCGACTCGCACCGCCGCGATTCCAGTACGCTTTCCGTTACGCGTTTGCAGCATGTAGAGCTTGCGGTCCTGAATGGTGAATTCGAAATCCTGCATGTCGCGATAGTGCTTTTCCAGCCGGGTCGTGATTTCCCGGAGCTGGTTGTAAACATCGGGCATCACCTTCTCCAGTTCAAGAATGTGGACCGGAGTGCGAATGCCGGCGACTACGTCCTCGCCTTGTGCATTCATCAGAAACTCGCCGTAAAATTCCTTCGTCCCGATGGCCGGATTGCGAGTGAATCCCACGCCGGTGCCGCTGGTTTCGCCGAGATTGCCGAACACCATCGCCTGCACATTGACCGCGGTACCCAGCATGTCGTCAATGTTGTTGATGCGGCGATAATGCTTGGCGCGATCGTTCTGCCACGAGCGGAACACCGCATCGCGCGCCATGACAAGCTGTGCTTGCGGGTCCTGCGGAAACTCCTGCTTGGTATGCTTCTTGACGACCTTCTTGTATTCAGCGATCACTTCTTTCAGCGCATTCGCGTCCAGGTCGGTATCGAGTTTCGCCTTCTTCTGCTTTTTCTTGGCGTCGAATACTTCCTCGAAAGCGCTCTTCTCGACATCGAGCACCACGCTGCCGAACATCTGAATCAGGCGGCGGTAGGAATCATAGGCAAAGCGAGGATTGTTGCTGAGCTTAGCCAGCGACTCGACGCTTTGATCGTTGAGCCCGAGGTTGAGAATCGTGTCCATCATTCCAGGCATAGAGAACTTCGCGCCTGAGCGCACACTCACCAGCAAAGGGTTTGCTCCCTTGCCCAGCTGCTGGCCTTGCAACTTCTCCAGTTGGCGCAACGCCTCTTCCATCTGCCGATCCACTTCCTCAGAAACGCCGCCCTGCCGCATGTACTCGCGACAGGCCTCAGTCTGAATGGTGAACCCCGGAGGCACCGGCAATCCGGCGTTAGTCATTTCCGCCAACCCGGCCCCTTTCCCGCCGAGATCATCTTTCATCTTTCCGTTGCCATCGGCCTTTCCGCCGCCGAAGGAATACACGTATTTGGTCGCGCTCTTGCCGCTCGGGCTCCCGTTGTTGCCGGAGGACTGGATTTCAGTTTCTGGAAGTGTTGACGTTGCCATATGAGTCCTTTTAAGTCAGTATTTGTTGAATTTTGATGTTCGCCGTCCAAGCTTCGGGGCGACGTCCTACTCAAAAGTCGCTTCGGTCAGCCCCGGAGGGCATCGCGAGATTAGCTCCAGCGCTTTCGCGCTGGGTGGCGCGCGAAGAAATTGAGTCGCGGAGGGACGACAGAAAGCCCTAGGTTTTCCCTTCGGTGACAATTTCGGAAAAATCCGCGATTGTTGAAAATTCTCTCAACATCGCCTGCAGCAGCGCCAGACGGTTGGCGCGCAAATGGTCGTCTTCAACCATCACCATTACTTTATCGAAAAATTCGTCCACCGCGGGACGAATCTTGGAAATCTCCGCCAGCGCCTGAGGATAGTCTTGCGCTTTCCGGAAACCGTCCACCGCCTGCGCAATTTCAGGGATTTGTCGTCCCAGACTTTTTTCGGCCTCCTCGCGGAATCCACTGAAATCGACCGCGGAACCAATCCGCTTGCCGGCTTCATTCGCCTGCCGCAAGATGTTCTTGATTCGTTTGGACGCGACCGAAATCGAATCAAAGTCCGCAGAGCCCCGTACTTTTGAGACCGCTTCCGCGCGCGCCACCGCGTCCACAATATCGCCTGCGTCCGCCGCCAAAACCGCGTTTACGACGTCATATTTGAAGCCCAGATGGTCCCGTAGATAGAACTCCAGCCGCTCGCGGAAGAACGCACGAATTGCTTCCACGTAGTTGACATCGCGAGCGAACTTCTTCTCCGCCGCTGATTCCCGATATGTTTCCCGCGCCAATTCGAACAAGTGCCCAATCCCAATCGGCAGCTTGTGCTCGGCGATCGTCCGCACAATGCCATTCGCCTGGCGACGCAACGCAAATGGATCTTTCGATCCCGTCGGCTGCAGGCCCAAAGCGAACATTCCTGCGATGGTTTCAGCTTTGTCCGCAATCGAGAGCACCGCGCCCTCAACTGTGCGAGGAACCGAATCGTCTGCCGACTCCGGCTTGTACTGGTCGTAAATCGTCTGCGCGATGAGTTGCCGAGTCGCGTCCGGCATGCCGCGATCAAGGTTCTGCACCCGCGCGTAAAGTCCGCCGACGATTCCTTGCAGTTCGGTAAACTCTTTCACCAATTCCGTTGTGAGATCGGTCTTTGCTAGACACGCCGCCTTGTGCACAACGCCCGGCCGAACCGAGATTTCATTTTGCTTGATGATTTCGCAAATCCAGCTGCACAACCGCTGTACCCGCAGCGTCTTCTCGTAGTAGCTGCCCAGGTCTTTTTGGAAAGTAACGTTCTTCAGCCACGAAATCCGCTCCCGCAGCGGATGCTTCTGATCGGTCTCCCAGAAAAACCGCGCATCATTGAAGCGGGCGCGCAATACCCGCTCGTTGCCATGGCGAATCAGCCCGGCCGGATCGCCGTCCGTGTTCAGGACTGCAAGAAAGTGCGGCAGCAGCTTACCTTTCGCGTCCTCGACAGCAAAATATTTCTGATGGTCGCGCATCACCGTAACCAGGACTTCTTCCGGAAGCTCGAGAAACTCCGGATCGAAGCTGCCGAGAATAGCCGACGGCCACTCTGTCAGATTCACCACCGTTTCGAGCAGCGACTTGTCTTCGCGCCAGTGTGCCCCAGGAATGGTCCGGGTGGCGGCATCCAGGGCTTTTCGGATTTGATGCTCGCGCTCAGCCCTGCCCAGAACCTTCGCCACACGCAGACTCTCAACATAAGCCGCCGTGCGGGGAATGGTCACACCACCGTCGGACAACATCCTGTGCCCACGCGACTGATTCCCGGCCCGAACTCCGCCAAACTCCAGCGGAACAACCTGATCATCCAACATCGCCACCAGCCAGCGCACCGGACGGACAAAGCGCTCGCTCGGCTTGCGCCAGTACATATTTTTCGGCCAGCAGATCGAAGCAAGTTCTTTGGGAAGCAATTCGACGAGAATTTCCCCAGCGGTGCGGCCGCGCTTGGTGATTTTCGCCGAGAGATACTCGCCCTTCAGAGTGGTGACTCTTTCCAGCCGCACAACATCCACGCCAGCCTTCCTGGCGAACGCGTGCGCGGCTGGCGTGGGCTGCCCGTCTTTGAACGCCACACTCACCGCCGGCCCCGTAATCTGCTCCGTAAGATCGGGCTGTGTGGCAGGAATCCCTGGCGCAAGCACCGCCAACCGCCGCGGCGTATCCACGGAAGTAACCGTTCCCGAAGCGGCCAGCCGCTCACGACTCAGGAGATCACCCACGCGGCGCTGCAATTCCTCCTGCGCGCCCGCGATCATCCGCGCAGGAATCTCTTCGCAACCGATTTCGAGTAGAAAATCCGGCATCGATTCTTTCTAGTTCAAAAACCTTAACCACCGAGGACACTGAGGATCAGCGAGGGAAATTCGATCGGAACCTCCTGTGTGAGCCTCTGTGGCCTCTGTGGTAAGGATTTTTTCATGCGACCGGCAAAGCTTCCTTTTTCGCTGACGATATCTCCTGCGCCGCAGGTTCTTCCTCTTCGGGAGCCGCCGTTTCGGCCTGAGTCTGCTGGTCCACCCAGGCCTTCGCAATCCCCACTGCTAGCGTCCGAACACGCGCGATCACGCCCACGCGCTCGGTCACAGAAATCGCTCCGCGCGCGTCGAGAATGTTGAACAGGTGAGAGCACTTCAGGCAAAGCTCATACGCGCCGAGCAGCGGGAACCGTTTCTTCTCGGCTGCCGGGGCTTTCTTTCTGCTTAAATCCGCGTACTGGTCAAGTAGCGCCTTCCCTTCCGCCTCGTACAACTCAAAATGCTTCCAAGCGCTGGCAACATCCGCCATCTCGAAGTTGTAAACCGAAAGCTGCAACTCATCCGCCAGTCGCACGTCGCTGTACTTGGTCACGTTCCCGGTGTCCGGATCGCGTGTCCACACAATGTCGTAGATCGAATCCACATCCTGCAAGAACGCAGAGATGCGCTCCAGTCCGTACGTCAGCTCAACAGAAATCGGATCGAGGTCCACGCCGCCGCACTGCTGGAAGTAGGTGAACTGCGTGATCTCCAGGCCATCGAGCATGACCTGCCACCCGATGCCCCACGCGCCCAGCGTCGGCGACTCCCAGTTGTCTTCTTCAAACTTGATGTCATGCTGGCGCAAATCAATGCCCATCGCGCCCAGCGACTCCAAATAAAGTTCCTGCACATTTTCCGGCGGAGGCTTCAGGATGACCTGCAACTGCATGTGCTTGTAAAGCCGGTTGGGGTTCTCCCCATACCGCCCATCCGCCGGCCGCCGCGACGGCTGCACGTAAGCAACTTTGTACGGCTTCGGACCCAGCACCCGCAGAAAAGTCTCCGGAGCCATCGTCCCCGCCCCCACTTCAACGTCATACGGCTGGTGCAACACACATCCGCGCTCCGCCCAAAACGCCTGCAGCCGCAGGATGAGTTCCTGAAATGTCAGCGGGTTGGAGTTGGATGGAGTCATGATTGAAAAGCTTCTAGCTCCTAGCTAGGAGCAGCCTCACAGTGCCATGGGAGCCAAGCAGGTTGATTCACGATTGTAATGGAACTGGACGGGCGACGTCAGCTATCAGCCGTTATCCTCGATCACCCCTTTGTCACGTGTTGGACTACATGTACCTTATATGGTACGATTAGATCCTCGTGGCCAAAGCGCAGGGGCCGCAGAAAATCCCGCTAGTCTTCTTCCGTACCAGTGCAGGCAGCGAACCGGTACGCGAATGGCTGAAAGGTTTGGACGAGGCAGAGCGTCATGCGATTGGGAGAGATTTGTTGCGGGCTCAGTGGCGTTGGCCGGTGGGTATGCCTCTGTGCCGCCCCATGGGAAGAGGTTTGTGGGAAGTGAGAACCGACTTGCCGGGAAATCGCACGGCGCGCATATTGATTTGCCTCTACCAGGGCCACCTGGTCGCCCTCCACGGGTTCATTAAGAAAACCCGAGCTACACCGGACGATGATTTGGCACTGGCACGCAAGCGCCAGAAGGAGTTACGGCAATGAGCAAGAAGCATCTGGGATCGAGCATTGACGACTTCCTGAAGAAAGAAAACATTTTCGAAGAAGCACAGGCACAAGCGATCAAGGAGGTTGTGTCCTGGCAGCTCGCCAAGGCCATGAAGAAGAGAAAAATTTCCAAGGCGCGCATGGCCGCGTTGCTCAAGACCAGCCGCTCCCAAGTTGACCGCATTCTCGATCCGAAGCGCGACATCACGCTGTCGAGCCTGCAGCGGGCGGCGGCGTTGGTTGGACATCGGGTAATGATTGAGTTGGTCTGACCGTGGTCACCAGATTTAAGGCCCCATCCTCTCGACCATACTCCGCGTCACCAGCTTCTTCTCAATATGCCGCTCCAGCGTTTGCAACAGAAATTTCCTCAAGTCCGCGCCGGATTTCTGCGAACCCGCAGCATCGATTGTGGACAACGGCGCGCGCAGCATTTGCGCCGCCAGCTTGCGCGATTCCGCCGACATCTCTGACGACGCTAACCGCTTATGTTCCGGACACATCAAGCCATCGGCTAGCACATGAAAGAAGGCTCGGTTGCCATTCAGCGGGCGCCCGCAATTGAGACACTCCGAAAGTTCGGGCAGATAGCCCATCAGTCGCGCCATCCAAAGGTCGAAATAAGTGATTGGTAGCCAGAATTCTTTCCCTCTTAGCTGAGCCAGCACGGAGAGCGCCAGGCGGAAAACCGCGTCGTTAGCCTCGCGGTCGGGGAGGAGTTCGTCCAGCAACTCGGCCACGTGTCCCAGTGCAACCGCCCGCGGATAGCTCACCTCCGTGGCCAGAGGCGATTCCAGGACTTCGCAGGAATCGAGCCGTCCTAATTCGTGCCGCTCGCGATCGTCGTAGGCAACTTTGATATAGGTAAGCGGCTCCAGCGACCCGCCAAACCGCCGCCGCGACTTCTTGGCCGCCCGTGCCACCCCGCGCACCTTCCCTTCGAGCCGGGTAAACAGCGTCACCAGCAGGTCGGACTCACGCAAAGGATACGTGCGCAGCACGATCGCTTCCGATTCCTTCAGCGCCATGAAAGCAGGATACAGCAGCGGTCAGCCATCAGCCGTCAGCCATCAGCTAAAACAGAGCCATGCCGGCTGCTTTGCCGCTCCACAAGAAAGCAGGTTCCTCGACTGCGAAGATCGTTCGCTAAGCGAACGATCTTCTCCGCTCGGAATGACAGGGTGGGGTTGGTTGATTTCCTGGTGTGACAGCTGAGAGCTGAAAGCTATCTTCCGAAGTACTTCGCATTCCGCTCGGCGTAGCTCTTCCACTTTTCCGGAAGATCATCCAAAGCGAAAATCGCTGTCACCGGGCAGACCGGCACGCAGGCGCCGCAATCAATGCATTCTACGGGATCGATGTAGAGCATCTCTTCGCCGGCGAACTTCGGGTTATCTTTCTTGGGATGAATGCAATCCACTGGGCAGGCATCTACGCACGCGCTGTCCTTGGTGCCGATGCACGGCTCTGCTATGACATAGGCCATGAGTACCTTCTCCTGAAATGGCGCTGGACTATTGCCGATAGGTTAATTCTAACAAGACTTGAGCGGCGCGGTACAGTCCGGCCCGGCAGGATTTCGACTCAACCCAGCCCTTACGCTCCCTTACTGTCGATCGCCGTAACCGGAGCAATCATGGTCGGAGCCGCCTGAAGACGACGTTTCAGCGAGGCTTCTCGCGTATCGCTGAGGCCCTTGAAGAAGCCCATTCCCGGCAGCCTGGCGATGGTCTGGTCAATCCGCGCCACGACTTCCGCACCGGAAGCGTCGCCAAGAATGTAGTGGCCGATCCACTCCACTTCGGAGTCAGGCTTAACGCCTTCGCCCACCGGCATCCAGAATTTCCGCAGAATGAATTTGGTGAGCCGTTGCGCATTCCTCGGCTGTAGTTGTGTCCTTGCCTTGTTGTAGTAGAAGGAGAAGTGCCGGCGCTCGTCCTTGGCCAGGCGGCGCAGAATTTCCGCCAACAACGGGTTTCGCGTGCGCCCGGCCAGTACGTGGTAGCCCTCGAGCGTGGTCAGTTCGGAAATCGCTCCCCAGGTGAGATAGACGGCGTGAAAGTGTTCCGACACTTGGCAGATCAGCGATGAACCCACTTGCTCGAACCATATGCGCCACGACGCCTGCTGTTGCACTTCGGCGACGCGATTCGCAGAAACCGGCACTCCACAAGCCTCGAGAAAATGCCGCAGTGTGTAGCTGTGAAAAAATTCTTCGTAGGCCCAGCAACTGAGAAACGCCGTGGTCTGCGGATCACGAATGGCGCACGTATTCAAAATAGCTTTGAGGTAAACAATCGTGTGCCCTTCAATGTCCATCATGTAAGTCAGGCAACGGATTTCGTCAGCCGTGAGCGGATAATCCGCAGCCCGGCTCATGTCCAGATCGCTGATATCCACCTTCCTGGAACGACGGATGTATTTCTCCACATCGAAGCCGTTCTCAGCGCCCAACTCCGTTCCGGCTAGCGCTAATAGTTCGCCTGCCACGTGCCCCTCCCGCTGATCGTCTCTGATAGTCAATAAATATACGACTACCGAGGCCATTCGGATGGAAAAATTCACTCCGTTGCAGCTCTGCGTTGATGATTCGGCAGACGACAGTGGACAGCGAATATCAGCGCGGCCCTGTCAAGCTCATCGGCAAAGCCAAAGTCGCCGCCGACCAGATTCACCTTCACATCGAGACGGACAATGGCTGTTGGAGCGGCGACGCTGCGTTAAGCCGCGAGGCAAAGCAGTAGCTAATGCGAACTCAGGCCGGCGCTAACTCGCGCTGTTGGCTAGGCTCGTACTCCACGATGTATCCCGCGACCGCACTGGCGGCGACGGTCAGCGGGCTGGCGAGATACATCTGGCCCGGGCCGCTGCGTCCGGGGAAATTGCGGTTCTGGGCGCTGATGACGACCTGATCTGGCCGCGTAGAAACGCCCGGCCCAGCATTGATGCAAGCGCCACAACTTGGCTCAACAATGTGCGCGCCCGCCCGCTGAAATATTTCCAGATAGCCGCGCCGGATGCAGTAATCTCGCGTCTCCTGCGAGCCGAACTGGATATAAAACTGAACCGAATCAGCCACCCGCTTGCCCCGCCGGAGCGCATCGGCCAGCACCCGCGCGTACATGTCCATGTCTTCGTTCTTGCCCGCCGTACAGGTGCCCCCGTATGCGAGTTCGACCGGAACCGGAGTGTTCAACTCGCGAATAAATTTACCATTTCCGGGATCGCCGGGCGTGGCGATCATGGGCGTAATTTCACGGGCGTCGAGTTCGATCACATGCGCGTAGTGCGCATCGGGATCGCCGTGCAACCCTTCAATCATCTTCTCAATTTGCTCACGATTCATTCCGCGCCGTTCCACCAGGAATTCCACCGCTTTCTGGTCGGGAGCAACAATTCCGGTGAAGCCTCCGATCTCGGCGGCCATGTTGGTCATGGTGGCGCGCTCGTCCACACTCAGTTCTTCAATCGCATCGCCCGAATATTCGATCACCTTAGCCAGCGCCTGGCCGCTGCGAACATAATCCAGGCTGAGAATTTTTAGAATTAAATCCTTGGCCGAAACGTTGGAATGTTTCTTGCCGCGAATGACGATCTTCACCGACTCCGGCACGCGCACCCGCACGTCTTTCGTGATCCAGGAATTGAAAACGTCAGTTGTGCCGATACCGAACGCCACGCAGCCGATTGCGCCGGAATGCGGCGTGTGTGAATCGGAGCCAACCACCAGCTGCCCCGGCAGCGCATAGCTTTCCAGCACTATGGAGTGGCAAATCCCCTCGGAACCTTTGCGTTCGGTTAATTCTCCGTGCAGGCGAATGCCTTTCCTGACCGCAAAATCTCCTTGCTTCAGTTTGAGTTGAGTCGCCAGATCAAGCAACCCCATTTTGCGTTTCTGCTCGGAGAGGACTTCGTCGAGGAACGTGAGGTGATCGCGGAAGAAAAGCACCGAGCCGGGATCATTTACCGGCGCGTCTTTCCCCACCAAGTGATCGAAGAATATTGACGCCATGGGCGTGACGTACTCATGGCTGAAACGCAGATCGGTGCGCGCGAAGCCCGCGTCGCCGGGCCTCACCGCGTCCACTCCAACTTTGCCGTCGCTAGCGATCATGTGCCGCGCAAAGATCTTTTCGGCCAAAGTCATTGATCGGGTGCCGCGAGCGCCCTCGCCCACGTCTCCAATCGCGGGCAAAAACACTTTGCCCTGCATCCGTGCCACGTTGAACTGGAAGAGCCCGCCGTATTCAATGATCTGCCGCGTAATCTCGTCTTCACCCGCAGTGAATTCTGACAGCGGTATCTCCTCGCCGCCGCGGATCTTATCAACGAGTGAAAAATCCGTGGAGGTCAGGACGCCGAGGTTCTGGCAATTCTGCTTGTAAATGCGCTCAATGTTTTCCGCGATCACTAATTTGATTCCCGCGCACAGTTCCGCATAAGGAGATTGCTCACGGCTCGATCCCTTGCCCCGCCGCTTGCCGCTGACTGCGGCCACGAACCCGCCGCGCTTCACATCGCCGCGCTGGATGGGCACTTCATTGCCACACTTCAGGCCCGTGTAGGGAAACTCGCCTAGCGTCTCGTCAAAGAAAAAACAGATGTGAGCGGGGGTGATTTCGTCAGTAGAAATATCGTCGCGCAGCTTGGCATTGTTCTGCGGATTCTTCGTATCCCAGGGAAGGTCTTCGCCAGCCAGTTGCCGCCTGATCAATTCCGGGTCTTCAGTAAGAAACAAGGCCCTGCCCGGCAAGCGTACCGTGGTCGGCCGCTTTTCGATTTTCTTATGCAGCAAAGCTTCAATCACTGAATCCGCCTCGCCCGGTCACCTTTTATTTTACGCCGGAAGGCACTGGCGAGTAGTCAGTGGACAGTGGCCAGTAAGATCATTCTGTGGCGACCGACCACTGTACTCTACTTCGTGTCGCTAGACGCTAGCGGCTAGGGGCTAGTAGCTGCTTCTCAGTGCCCATGCTTTCTGTCGTACTTTTCTCCTGCGGGAATCGCCACCGCCAGCCGGTTTTCTTTCGGCGCCAGCGGACAGGTTGCATAGGGCGTCACCGCGCACGGCGGACTGTAGGCGCGATTGAAATCCAGCACGACTTTTCCATCCACCACGGGATCGGTATCCAGGAACCTGCCGCCCGGGTAGGTGTCGGTCTTGCTGGTCAAATCGCTGATCACGAAGCTCAATCCTTTCGCCGGCTCGCCGCCGAGCGCAGTCAGCGTTAGGTCCTGACCATTGAGTTTGAAGTGCACTTCGCCGCTGATCGGGGTCGGAGTCACATCTCCCAGCACGTTGGGAACGTCCACAGACTTCTTTCCGTCGGACGGCACAAACGTTGCAGTAACGCGATAAGTCATGTCCAGGGGAAAGAACACCGGCCCGGCGTAATTGCGGACAGCCGCGCTGTTCAGGTCCTTCACTCGGATTCCCAGCCGCGCGCCCCGTTTGATCAAATGCATGCGCACTGCGCCAAGCTCAATCACCGTGGGCCTTCCAGTCACGTCGGCCTGAAGTTGGGCTCTGGTGTCGTTCTTATCGCCGATCTTCGCAGCCACTCCGGCAAGCAACTCGACCGATACATCCTCGCCCTGCAGCCGAAAAGCTCCGGCATGCGCCGGGCCGGACGGGAGCACGATGGCGTTGTCAACGGCGGCACCGAAAGTGTTCGCCCCAGGCTTGAGCCAAAACAACCCAGCCAACGGCAGCCAGTTCTGCTTCAGGTCGTCAACCAGTTCAAGTTTCCATTTCTCAAAAGATTGAAGGTACGCCGCATCGGGAGGCTGCACCGCAAAGCAAACCGTCGCGGCCAGCACCAGCACGAGGATGGATGGTTTCTTCACAACGGTGACTTAATCTTCACGCGCTGGCCTTATCATCCAGCGGCAGTATCTCCCCGTCCCCCTTTTCCAACTCCAGTTGCTCCTGCCCGCTGAGGGCCTCGACCCGCCCACGGTAGGTCCGCAGATGCGTGGTCGCCTTATCGAAGGCTTCCTGGGCCTTGCCCAGGCTCTTGCCCACGTTCTCGAACTGGCCCTGGAAATGATCGAATGACTTTTGCGCCTTGGCCAACTCCTGGCGGCTCTTTTCGAAGCGACTCGCGACCTCGTACCATTTGTGCACCAGCGCAATGGTCTGTAAGGTCATCAGCAGCGTGTTCGGAGAGACAGGAAACACGTGCTGCTGATTCAGCCAGTCTGCCAGATCGCGATTGCGTACCGCTTCCATGTAAAGGGTTTCGCTGGGCAGATACATCAACGCGATTTCTGTGGTCCCGTACTCCGGCTGAATGTAGGCTTTGATCCGTTTGGCTTCCGCCTTCATCACGCGCACAAACTCATGCCGCGCTTCTTGAAGCTGCGCTTCCGTGCTGTCCTCAAAAAATGCCAGCACCTGTTCGCGGGGAAATTTTGCGTCAATCGGAAGCCGGCGATCGGGAAAGCTGATCATCGCGTCCACCCGCCCGCCGCCGTTCACCGCGCACTGCATCTCAAACATGTTTGCGGGAAGGAAGTCAGACAGCAATCTCTCCAGGCTGGCTTCTCCAAACTGTCCGCGCAGGTGCGGCAGCTTCAACAGATTATTGAGATCATTGATGGAGTGCCCAAGCGCTCCCACCTCGCGCAATTGTTCTTCCGCTGCACGCAGGTGCAACTGGACTTTTTCAAATTGCGCAAAGCCTTCCTTTAGATTCTGATCGAGCTTTAGCTGCACCTGTTCGGTGATGGCCATCAGCTTTGCGTCCACGCGCTCGCGGATAGATTCCAGGCTCTCCGCCGTCTGCTGGTTCAGATGGTCGAAATCAGTTTTGAGTGAAGAGGTTGTAAGCGCGAGAGAGCTGGTGAGCTCCTTGCGCGTCTCTCCCAGTCTTTCAGCCTGTTCGCGTCGCCCCTCCTTCATTTGCTCTTCCACTGTCGCCCTAACGCCCGAGAACCCATCCCCCAGCCGGTCGGCCACCTGCTGGCGGAGGTCTCCCTTAGTCTGCTCCAGCCGCGAAGCCATGTCTGCAGTGGCGGTTGCAAACTGCCGGGTCAGAGTTTCGTGCAATCCCGAGGCCTGATCGGCAAGTCTTTTAATTACAGCGGTTTGCGATGACCCGGAACGTTGGTACAGTACCAGCCACAGCAGCAGGACCAGGTTGACGGCGAGAAGTAGGCCCAAAAGTAAGGGGAGAATGGCCAATTAGTAAGATCTCCGGTGTAACTCGCGTTAGCTGGATTCTAGAAGGTATCCTTTCTTTAGGCAAAGCAGTTTCTCCTAGGGGCATCTGGAACGTAGGCAAGAAAGCATGTTCTGGGCCCTCATCACCGTAATTTCCCTTCATTTGGCTGCGGGCGGAGCCCCGTCTCATCCGGCACCGGATAAGACTCCAGCCAACTCATTGGTTTCGCCTTCTGATTCATCCACTTACGACCTCCAGGCCGAGCGCCAGCTGCTCGAGATGGCCAACACTGAGCGCGCGCATGCTGGTTTAGCGCCGCTTAAGATGGACGACGGACTGGTCCACGCTGCCCGCGCCCACGCCGCCGAAATGGCGTCACAGAACCAGCTTTCGCACCAGTTTTCCGGTGAGCCCTCCCTGCCCCAACGATTGGCCGCAAGTTCGCCGCTGCACCTGGAACGCGCGGGAGAAAACGTCGCCGTGGCCCCCAACCCCGATCAGGCGCACCAGGCACTGATGTCATCGCCACCGCATCGCGATAACCTGCTGAGCCCCAACTTCAACGTGGCGGGATTTGGCGTATTCCGCAGCGGCCACCTGCTTTACGTGGCACAGGATTTTGGCTCCAGCCTGCCCTCTTACTCGTTGCGGCAAGCGCAGGAGCTGGTCTCCGCCAGCGTGGAACAACTGCGCGCCCAGGCAAAGCTGCCCCGGCTGCAACGCGTGGATAGCGGCAGTACCCAATCCAGCGCCTGCGCCATGGCTCAGGCCGATTCGCTCGGTGCCGCCGCCCCTCCGCCAGGGGCGTATATGCTCCGCTACACGAGCATGACGCCCGAAGCCCTCCCCACTGGTATCTCCAAAGTGATTGCCGCGCGCGTACTGCACACCTACTCCGCTGGCACCTGCTACGCCAAGACGCAGAAGTATCCCAACGGCGCTTATTGGGTTCTACTGATTTTCTACTAGGCCCTTCGACTTTTCTCTCCCGCCTGCGACCCGCATGCCCCGCGCGACCCGCATACAATGAAGCAATGGATTCCAATAGCATCCGCGTGGGCACGGCCGGCTGGTCCTACAAGGACTGGGAAGGCATCTTCTACCCCCCGGGAATGCAGCGCCGGAAGCGGCATCCGCTGGAACTGGTTGCCCGCTGTTTCGATGTGGTCGAAATCAACACTTCGTTCTACGGACACATCAAGCCGGAACTGGCGAAGCTATGGGCGCGGATCGCCAACGACGTCAATCCGAACTTCATTTTCACCGCCAAACTGCATCGGTCTTTTACGCACTCGCCACTTTCCGCCATGGAGCCCACCTCCGCCGCGTCCATCCGTCCCAACGATGAAGATGAACGACTGGCACGCGAGGGACTTGAAGCCTTGGCCGCAACCGGAAAGTTCGGCGCTCTGCTGATTCAATTCCCCCTGTCGTTCAAGAACACCGCGCTGAATCGCGAGTACCTGGAAACTCTGCTGCGGCAATTTATCGAGTATCCGCGGACGGTCGAAGTCCGGCATTCCACATGGAATAATCCTGAAACCATCGCCTATTTCGCGGAAAGAAACGTGAGCTTCTGCAACATTGATCAGCCGCAGATCGGCCGCTCCCTCGAACCGACTTCGCATGTCACTTCTGCGATCGGCTATGTCCGCCTCCACGGACGAAACTACGATCAGTGGTTCGAAGCCGATAAATCCGCCGACCGTTACAACTACCTCTATAAGAGTGCGGAACTCACCGGCTGGACAGATCGCATCAACCAAATTGCGGAAAAGGCAAAGGTGACATTCGTCGTGGCCAACAACCACTTCGAAGGCAAGGCCGGAGTAAATGCGCTGCAGCTGAAGAACATGCTCACCGGACGCCGCGTGCTCGCGCCCGAGCCGCTGCTGGAGCGATACCCGGAACTGAAGGCAATCGCAGACCCGGTCGGCGAGGACAGGTGGGGAACGGACCTGTCACTGCTGGCTTAGTCCGTTTTCCATGAAGAATACCGGTTTTTTATTGACAAACATACTGACCTCGCGCTAACTTTCGTCCACCGTGGGCAACTCACGTCGTGCCCACCTCGCTAAGAAATAAGAGCAAGAACGTTCTTCGGTGGGAGGAAACTGTGGCCTCTAGGAACTTATCCTTTTCCTGTCTTTCAACCAATGTTCAATACTTACTCCTGCTCGCCGTTTTTTCGCTGGGGTCATCGGTCGTCTCCGATGCGCAGTGCGGAAGTGTCCCGCCGAGTACCACCGGAACCGTCACCTGGACCGCGCAATGGTGCGACGAATTCAACGGCGCGCTGAATAGCCCCATTAACAGCGCAAACTGGGCCTTCGACACAGGCAGCGGCGGCTTCGGCAACAATGAACTAGAAGATTATTGCGATCCGACCGTCACTCCCGCAGTAGCCCCATGCAGCAATGCCACGCCCAACGCGTACATTGACGGCAGCGGACACCTGGCGATCCAGGTTCGCGGTCCGGCAGGTAGCAACTGTACGCCCGCCGGCACCTGCACTTCCGCACGCCTAAAGACCGCGAATCAGACCGCGAATCTGCAAAGTTTCCACTCCGGCCGCATCGAGGCCAACCTTCAGATTCCTTCAAACGTCGGTTTGTGGCCCGCCTTCTGGAACCTCGGTTCACAATCCGGAGTTTCTTGGCCCACCGTTGGCGAGTCCGACATTATGGAAAACTGGCCAACTACGTCAACCATCTCGGGCCCTGGCGCCACTGGAAATTGTTCAACCATTCATACCCAAGTCACGGCAGGGATCGGCAAAGGGAAATGCTTCACCTTGCCAAGCGGGGGGCAAATCACCGCCCCCTTCTTCCACACCTACGGCCAAATCTGGTCGGCCAACATGATTCAGTATTACATTGACGATCCTACGCAGCCGTACTTCGTGGTGACCGCATCCGATCTGCCCGCCGGAGATACCTGGCCATTCAGCAGTTCGGCAAATCCGTTTTTCATCATCATGAATGTCGCAGTGGGGGGGACGCTGGGCAATCCGACGGATTCCACCACAAGCAGCCCGTCCCCCATGCTGGTTGACTATGTTCGGCAATACTTGCCCTCGGCGGTTCCGGCGCCGCAGCTAACCCCGAACGGGAACATCAGCGTCACCGCAGGTGCGACCACGGGCAACACAACCGCCATTGACATGCTGGGAACGATGGGCTCCGGCAGGGTTACGTTCTCCTGCACTACAACTGCTCCCAAAGCCAGTTGCGTGGTTACTTCGGCCGACCCGGTGAATGTGCACACCGTGGATTTCACCGTCACCGGTACCGCGAGCCCCACGGTCACGGTGACGACTACGGCCAACGGCTCAGCCGCAGGACTGATCGGCCCGAGAACCGCGGCCGCAGGAAAATGGACCTTCACGAGCGGCATCGCACTCGCCCTGACAATCCTTTTCATGCTGCGAAATGGCAGCCAGATTAGAAGAGGACTGACTTTGGCTAGTGTGGCCTTCATCATCGCGATTCTTCCTTCATGCGGTGGGGGTAGCTCGAGTACCGGGGGTGGTGGAGGCGGCGGTGGCGGCACTACTCCGGGCCCCTATATGGTCACAGTAAATGCCTACACCGTCAGCAGTACCGACGCGGCCACACCTGCGGCAACTACGTCGTTCAATTTGACGGTGAAGTAGGTGGGGCGGCTTTAGTTGGACAGCGGGTGGTGGTTGAGTTGGTCTAAGACGTCCTGGCAAATCGAGACCCTCACTGCCGAATCCTCGGATTCGCCACCGAATACAGCAAATCCGTCAGGAAATTCACAGCGACATAAGTCAGCCCGATCGCCAGAATGCAGCCCTGCACCAGAAAATAATCGCGGTTTCCGATCGCATCCACCGTCAGCCGCCCGATTCCCGGCCAGGAAAAAATCTTTTCGGTTACGATCGCTCCCGCCAGCAGCGCTCCGAACTGCAATCCAAGAACTGTCAGCACCGGCAGCATGGCGTTGCGAAGAGCGTGGCGATACACCACTATCCGTTCCGTAAGTCCCTTGGCCCGCGCCGTGCGGATATAGTCCTGCCCCAGTTCTTCGAGCATCGAAGTCCGCACCATGCGGGTGAGGATTGCGGCAAGCGCGCCACCCATTGTGATTGCCGGAAGTACTAAATTCGCCAGCGTTCCTGATCCCGAAACCGGCAGCCATCCCAGCTTGATCGCGAAGAAGAGAATCAGAATCGGGCCGAGCGCGAAGTTGGGGAACGATAGCCCGAACAGGCTGACTACACTCAGCAACTTGTCGTCCCATTTTCCCCGTCGCTGCGCCGAACGCACGCCCGCGGGAATCGAAATCAGAATCGCGACCAGCAGCGCCGCGATGGTCAGTTGCAAGGTGTACGGATAGCGGTGAAGAATCAAGCTGGTGACGCTTTGATTGAACCGCAGCGAAGGCCCCAGGTCACCATGCAGGACGCCGTTCCAGTAATGCAGATACTGCGTCCCCAGCGGAACGTCCAACCCATACGCATGACGGGTGGCCGCGATGTCAGCCGCAGGCGCTCCCTCGCCCAGCATCTGCAGAATGGGATCGCCGGGCACGAGATGAATGAGCAGAAAAACAACCGACACGACCAGCCAGATCACCGGAATCGCGTAGGACGCTCGGATTAGTAAGTAGCGGAGGATTTTCAATGCGGCAGCTCTTGGCTCTTAGCCCTTGGCTCCTAGCTATCAGCCGTTAGCCCGAAAGCCTCGCCAAGTGCGCCGATGCTCCAGCCTAAAAGCTAACAGCTAAAGGCTTCCTCACGGCAGCAGGCCATAGACATCTAGCTCCGTGCGCGTGCCGATATACACCTTACCATTGGCTACTGTCGGCACCGTAAATTTCACCGCGTTACCGGCCTGGTCGCGCTGATTCAGCGCTTCTGAGCTGTCCCAGAGTTCCGTCGCGAGGTTGTTTGCATCGTACGCGAACAATATCGCGGCCGAACCACACGGACTGGCGGCAGTCGAGTAGCAGCCGACTTCGGTGGCCCATACAATCCCATTTGAACCGCCGGACGAAGAAACAACCGGCGTCGCTCCAGGAAATTGAAAGCAATGAGCGGATGAGGATGAGGAATTCGTGTTGAATAGACCGGGGGTGGAATTATTGAATTGGTACATCCTCAGTGAGTCGCAGTTACCGTGATCTCCGGAGCCGGCGATGAAAAGTGCGTTCTGCCAGAATGCTGGCGTGGTCCAGGACCCGTTATCAGCCTGAAACTCTTGCACGACGTTATCGCTGCTTGCAAGAAATTGGCCCATGTTATCGCGATCGAGAAGATAAATGAGACCTTGCTTGCCACCACCTACCAGCAAGTGTGGTGGTCCCACAGTCTGGTCAGGCAGAAGCACGACACCGCCAGAGCCGAGGTCGCCGTCACCGGCATTGAGACTCGACTCATTGAAGGGTGTGAAGTAATCGGTCAATGTTAAGGCTCCGGTTGTACTGATCCTGAGCATGCTGTCGCCGTAATCACTGCCACCCGTGTTCGCGTCGAAGGTGCCGTTTCCGGTCACAACATACAGATTTCCCAGGGCATCAATAGCTGGCGCGTTTCCCGACATCCAGATACCGCCAAGTCCGCCATTCGGAGTCGTATTGAAGACCTGTAGCCGCTGCTGCACATTGGCAGCGTTGTATCCCAGAATCCAACCATGACAAGGAAATGCATCTTCGTGAGAGGCCCAGGAGATGTAAACAATGTCATAAATGGAGCCGCTGACAGTGATGCTCTTAAGCAACGCCAGACCGGGCCTCTGTCCTTCCGATTGCGCATCGAAATTCAATATTCCGCCTGAGGAACCATCTCCGGTTCCAGAAACCGACGCGCTGATGAGTGCGGGGCCGCTGAACTTCTCGTTACCGGTCGCCAGATCAATCGCGTGTAGTCGCTGATAAAAGAAATTCCTGCTGCTCGACGGACAAGACGGAGGCCCATTTTGGATCTCTGATTTGCTCACGACGTACAACGTACTCCTGTTGGGATCAATCACAGGCGTGCCGGTTACGCCGATTTCGGGCTGAATATCCCCGTAACAATTGCCGACGTCCTGCCACCACACCGAGGCCTCATTGGCGGTTCCACCGTGCGCGATATCCAGCAGGTTGACATGCCAGAGTTGCTGACAAGGGCTGGCGTCGGCGTCAAAGGCATATAGACTGTCGTGCTGCGTAGCGACGAAAACCACATTGTGCGCGCTGCCATTGATATTCAGCGCTGGCAGCCACAGCGGCTCGGTATAGACCGCTCCGTCCACCGTACAGGAAAACAATTTGCCAAAAGTCGTCGCTCTAACATTCGAAGTGGAGAGGGCAAATTCCTGCGAGTTTACGCCGTCACGCGCCAGGTCGTAGTGGTATGTGGATATCCCAGCGAGATCGGTGACTCCGATCGTGGCCGAGTTGCTTTTCGAGGTATCCGCCACGCTGGTGGCCGTAAGCACATGGGTTCCCGCGGAGGCGGGAGGAGAATACAGTCCGGTCGCGGAGATGCCGCCAACAGACGAGTTGCCGCCGGCAGTTCCATCTACCGCCCAAGTCACTCCCTGGTTTTTCGGGTCTCCGTTAACCGTCGCGGAAAATTGTTGAGTCTGAGATCCGGCAACCACCGAGGCGCCCTGGGGATGAATACTGACCCTGATGACGGGAGGCGGGCCGCTCGACGATCCTCCGCAGGCCGCCAACGCGATCACCGACGCGAACCCAAGAATGGAGAAGATACACCTCAACCCCCTCGAAGCCACCATCCCCACCTCCTCTGTCAAACCCCTTAGGCCCCAACCTGCGCTGCGGCCGGTTGCACGTCGTCGATCTTAACTCTGGAAATTCGATGCCCGTCCATTTCCTGCACCGTGAAACGCCGTCCGCCGTAGTAACAGGAATCTCCAATGGCCGGAATTTTTTGCAGTCGTGAAAGCATAAACCCCGCCAGCGTCTCAAAACCCGCATCCCTCGGCAACAACAGATCATACTGCGACTCCAGGTCACGCAGACCAACCGTGCCATCTAGTACCAGACTCTTGCTTTCGCCGAGCGCCGACGGCTCGTGGGGAACCACATCAAACTCGTCTTCAATCTCGCCCACCAGTTGCTCCAGGATGTCTTCCACCGTGATCAGGCCCGCCGTGGATCCAAACTCATCCACCACAATCGCCATGTGCCGCTTGCGCTCTTTGAATTCGTCGAGCAGTTCGGAGAGCGGCTTGGTCTCGGGCACTACCAGCGCATCGTGCATGACCTGGCTGATTTTCATTTCGCCGATTTTCGCTTCGCTGATTTTCGGGTCGCCGATCTTCATGTCTCCGATCTTCATATCGAAGACCCGCGCCGGTAGCGATTGCAACGGCCGGGCCGTAAGCCGCAGCACCCAGCGCATCAGGTCCTTGGCGTAGAGCACGCCGATAATGTGCTCTGGGCCGCTCTTCGGATCGTAAACCGGCACCCGCGAATGCTGCTCCTCGACAACGTGTTCCAGGGCCTCTTGCAAGGTAAGGTCGCCCGGCAAAGAAAAAATATCAGGCCGCGGCACCATCACCTCACGCGCCGTAATGTTCTCCAACTCCAGGGCGTGATGCACCATCTCTTCCTGCGCCTGGGCGATCTGCCCCAGTTCCCGGCTGGCGCTGACAATCAGCTTCACTTCATCCGGCGAATGCACCGGCCCTTGGCGCATTTTTCGCAACCCGAAAATTCTCAGCACGTAACCCGCTGCCCTGCCCATGATGAAAGTCACAGGTCGCGTCAGGGTCAGAAAAACCTCCATCGGGGCCGCCACCGCCAGCGCGACTTGTTCCGCTCTCTGCAAAGCCAGTGACTTCGGCACCAGTTCGCCGAGAATGACGTGCATAAAGGTGATAAGTCCGAAGGCGATGGCAATGGCAATGGTGTGCGCATACACCATGGCGTGGGGGACCTTTTGCAGGAACTGGAAGCTCTCCACAAAATGGGCCACCATGGGCTCGCCGATCCAGCCCAGGGTCAGGCTGACCACAGTCACGCCCAGCTGCACCCCGTTGACCACTTCGTCCAAACGGCGATGGAGTCTTTGGAGAATGCGGGCGCCGATGCGGCGGGCGTCAATCAGTTGCTGGATGCGGGTGTCGCGGACGCTGACCAATGCAAACTCGGCCGCGGCAAAAAAAGCGTTAGCCGCGACCAGGAGCAATACCAGCAAGACCCGGAGCAGCACAAAGGCAATCATCTGACCGCTAATTCTAACATTCCAAAGCGGGTTCCCAGCCAGGTTCTGTTGACGCTACAATGGAGACTGCCCCCGGAAGCTGGCCTCGGTAAAGGACTGGACGCGGTTGCATCCTCTGCCAAAAAATTCCTACTGTGCCTCTGCTTCCATTTTTCGCTCTGGCTGGTCTAACTGAGAGATGCCGGAGCCGCGCTAACTTTCCCGGCCCTTGCCAGGCACCGTGGGAACAAATCCCGGGTGTGCTTCGTACCTAGGGGCAGGACCGGAAGACAGACTCAAGAGTTCTGCAGGAGGCAGATGTGAACGGTAACGGAAATGGACGCAAAAAGCGGCGCAAACGCATCATCATAATTTCGGCAATCGTGGTTGTATTTGTACTGATCGGCGGTGTGGTTGTCGCCTTCTCCCACGGCAGCTCCAAGATTGACCCCTCCAAACTCGCGAAAGTCGAAAAAGGCGACCTCGCCAAGAGCGTAGTCGCGACCGGCAAGGTGGAACCGATCACCAAAGTCGAGGTCAAATGCAAAGCCAGCGGCATTGTGAAGAAGTTGCTTGTGGAGTATGGCGACCGGGTGAAAAAAGGACAGCTTCTGGCGCAGCTTGACAAGATCGAGATTGAAGCCGGCGTCGAGCAGTCCCGCGCTTCACTAGCGGCGGCTCAGGCCAACCTCAAGGGATCACAAGCCGACTATGAACGGGCCAAGGTTGACGCGGAAGGCCCGGACGTTCCCCTTCTCAAACGCTCTTATGAACGGTCGCTGCAAATGCAGAAGGATGGCGTAGTCTCCATGTCTGCACTCGATGACGCCGAGAAAGACTACAGGATGGCCGTCAACAAGCAGAACGTGGCCCGCGCGCAAATGCTCGTGCTCCAGGCCAAGATCGCCCAGTCGCAGGCCCAGGTCGCGCAAGACGCGGCCAATCTTAAGCAATTGGAAGAGCAGTTGAACTACACCGACATTGTCTCGCCGATTGATGGCATCATCCTCTCGCGCGACGTGGAGATGGGTGATGCGGTCAGCTCCATCCTGGTACTGGGTTCGGGCGCCACCCTAGTGATGACTCTCGGCGACACCAGTCAGGTTTACGTGAAAGGCAAAGTGGACGAGAGCGACATCGGACGCGTGTATCTCGGCCAACCGGCCAGGATCAAGGTGGAATCGTTCAAGGACAAAACCTTCAACGGTGTGGTCACTAAGATTTCACCCATGGGAGTCGAGAAAGACAACGTCACCACTTTCGAGGTGCGCGTTTCCATCAACAACCCCGGCGGCGAGCTTAAAGCCGAAATGACCGCCAACGCGGAGATCATCCTGGAAGAACACAAGAGTGTGCTTCAGATACCCGAAGGCGCGATCATCTACGACAAAGACCGCAACGCTTCAGTCCAAGTCCCCGACCCGAAGGGAAAAGACGGACAGCGCAAGGTCGCCATCGGCATTGGAATTTCTAACGGCGCCAAGACGGAAGTCCTCAAAGGACTGAAGGAAAACGACCAAGTCATACTGCAGTAGGGATTCATGCGGTCCCGGTTTATAGCGCCGGGCTTTAAAGGGCACGGGATACCGCTTCCGTGCCCATTTATTTTTCGATGAACGCTATTGGGGTTGGAACAAACTGCATTGAAACGCAGCTCGATTGAAACGAGGAGGAACTATGCGTCTCCCAGGTTTTGCTCCACGACTCGCTATCGTAATCGGCGTTGCTGCCCTGGCAACCTGCATCCTGCCCGCTTTCGCGGCCGAAGGCACCTTCGACCGTACCCTGCAAGTCAACGGCGCCGTGAACCTGCAAATTGAAACCGGCTCCGGCTCCATCAATGTACGCACCGGCGGCTCCAGCGTAGTTCGCGTCACCGGACACATCCGCTCCAGCGACTGGATGGGTTCCGCGGAGGACCGGGTGAAAAAGCTGGAAAGCAATCCTCCCATCCAGCAAAGCGGAAACGACATCCGCATCGGTCACATTGACGATCCTGATCTGCGTCGCAACATCTCGATCAGCTACGACGTCGTGGTTCCAACCAGCACCCAGTTGCGCTCCTCAACTGGCTCGGGAAGTCAGGACATATCCGGCATCTCCGGTTCCCTCGAGGCCAGCACCGGCTCCGGCAGCCTGAAAATCTCCAGCATCGGCTCCAGCGTCCGCGCGCATTCCGGCTCTGGGAGCATTGACGTGGATGGAGCCGGCGGCAGCGTCTTGGTGCGGGCGGGCAGCGGATCCATTCATGCCACCGGAGTCGCTGGAGGTTTTGACGGCGAGACTGGCAGCGGTCACCTCACGCTCGAGCAGACCGCTCCCGGATCAGTGCGCGCAGAAACCGGTTCCGGCGGACTTGACCTCCACAACGTCCATGGCTCGCTGCAAGCCCAGGCCGGCAGCGGCAACATCAAGGCCGAAGGCGAGGCCACCGGCGGATGGGTTGTCCACACCGGCTCCGGCAGCGTGGAACTGCGTCTTCCCCAAAACGCATCTTTCGATCTGGACGCCCACACCGGCTCAGGATCCATCAATCTGAGCCACCCCGTAACCGTGCAAGGCTCAATCGGCAAGAAAGAAGTCCGCGGAAAGGTCGGTGGCGGCGGGGTACCAGTAGAAGTGCAGACCGGCTCGGGCAACATTGAAATCGAGTAGGAGAATAAGATCCTTGCTTCTAGCTTGCTTCTAGCTCCTTGGCTTCTAGCTCCTTGCTTCCAGCAATCTGCGCCGGTTACGAGACCGAACAAGAATCCCAAACTCGGCCCCGCTCCGGCGACGCGGGTTGCCAGGAATTAGGAGCTAAAAGCTCAAGAGCTAAGAGCTGATCCCCATGACCTCTGTACCTTGACGCCCTTTCCCGGAACCATTACTTTCGACTTAGTCCAAACTCCGGATTCCATGAGGTTGACTTGGCGAACCGCCCCATCATCACCCTGACCACCGACTTCGGCCTGAACGACCATTTTGTAGGCACGATGAAAGGCGTCATCCTAGCCATCGTGCCCAACGCGCAGATTGTGGACATCTGCCACTCCGTGCAGCCCTTCGACATTCTCGATGGCGCCTTGACCATTGCGCAGGCCTATCCTTACTATCCGGCGCACACCGTGCACCTCGTCGTGGTTGACCCCGGCGTGGGCAGCGCACGCCGCCCCATTCTCGCCAGCTCGGAAGAGCATAATTTCATCGCGCCGGACAATGGCGTGTTATCTCTGATGTATGCGCGCGAGAAGCGGATGAGCGTCCGCCACATCACCTCCGACCACTATTTCCTGCAGCCTCTGAGTAATACATTCCACGGCCGCGATATTTTTGCGCCGGCAGCGGCTTTTCTCGCCAAGGGCGTGGACCACGAGAAGTTCGGCGAGGAGATCACCGACTTTGTGCGCTTCAACGCTCCCAAACCCAAGGCAGCCAACGCCAAGACGCTGCGCGGGGTGGTTTTAAAGGTGGACCGCTTCGGAAATCTGGTCACCAACATAACTCCCGAGGACGTGCCCTGGCTGTTTCAATCGCCGCCGCCGGCATTCAAGATTGTTATTGGCAAGCAGGAAGTCACTGGCATGAAGATGAATTATGCCGAAGGCGCGCCCGGCGAAGTCTTCGGAATCCTCGGCAGCATGGGATATCTGGAGATTGCCGCCAATCGCGCCGCCGCCGTGCAACTCACAGGCGCAGGCAAAGGATCCGAAGTAAACGTGGTGCTCGAAGGAGCAGTGGCCGCCGGGAACGGCCAGTGACAAGATTGGGTAATTTTGTAATTGAGTAATTGGGAAATTAAAAACTGAGCGCAGGCTTCCAATTACCAAATTATTCAATTACCAAATTACTCGATCGTTTCACCCCTTCTTCGCAGACGGTCGAGCGTAGTGCTCCATCTCCCCCGTCCACTTCAGAAACAGCCACAGATGGCGACGCTCGCGCCAGAGAAATTCCCAAAACTCCAGAAACCCAATCTGCTGCATCTTCACGCCGCAATAGGTCTCGATCCGCCACAGCAGATATGGACTCCGCCAGGGAGCCAGCCGGTGTCCGCGGGTTGCGTTCCACATATATCGCAGCATGTACAACATCCATAACGATGATACTTGAACATGTATCCCCAGACGCCCTCGTCTGGGGTGGCCGACAACAAACCTGTCATCATGGTGGAATGCAATCGGCCTGCTTCACCGATGCTAGAATCGAATTCCTCAGATGCCTGACGATCCCCGCCAGAAAGCAGAAGACCACTATTACGCCGCCCTCGACCACTTTGCCGAAGGCGATCACCAACGCGCGCTCGAAGATTATCGTAAGTCCATCGCAGCCGATCCCACTTTCACCGAGGCGCTGCACGGCATGGCGAGAACACTGCAGGATTTGGACCGGCTCGATGAAGCCATCGCGGTGTCGAAGCAAATCACAGAAATTGATTCCGACGACGTCCTCGCCCACACCAGCCTGTCGGTCTTGTACCAGAAGAAAGGCATGGTCCCCGAAGCCGAGGCTGAAGCTAATAAGGCAAGAGTGCTGGGATGGAAGCAGCAGTTGAAGAAAGGCGGCTCCTAGCTCTTAGCTCCTAGCTCTTAGCCGTCCCCGATCTAGCTAAAAGCTAGGAGCTAAGAGCTGCTTTACAACTCGTACTTCTTCATCAAGTGTCTAAACGACCTGTAGGAAATCTTCAGCACATCCGCCGCCCGCGCCTGAACGCCATGCGATTGTTGCAGCGCAGATTTCAGCAAAGAGCGCTCGATTTCAGCGACATACTTTTCCATGTCCATGCCCTCGGGCAGCACTGAGCCGGCCGCGATAGGTAGCGATAGCCCGTCTGCGCCGACTCCCGCCGCAGCCGCCCGCGCTCGGGCCCGCTCAACCGGCAGTTCCACATGCAGTTCTTCGCCGGTTTCGAGTGCCACCGCGCGTTCAATCGTGTTCTCCAACTGGCGAACGTTGCCCGGCCAATCGTAGTTGGCCA
>WNFC01010926.1_pt1 | contig 27424 bp, 30 predicted proteins | sample 5400541 | NCBI WGS metagenome assembly WNFC01 (sample SAMN13153342, study PRJNA577476) | soil metagenome | isolation source: 120 cm saprolite under Douglas fir tree site 2 hole 2 replicate 1 | place: USA:California | collected 2015-04-18 | reverse complement strand
GACCGTCTTGGGCGGGAACTTCGCCACTTCAGCGAGCTTGGGGAGCATGGCGAGCTTGCCGAGCAGACCGTCTGGCACCTTGAGATGCAGCAGGTCCGCGATGCGCTCGCCGACCTCGTCCAGCCGCTCGACGCCAAGCGCGAGCGCCATGCGTCGCTCGGAGCCGAAGAGATTCACCGCGACGGGATACGGGGATGCTCCGCCCGCCAGCAGCGTTGGGCGCTCGAACAACAGCGCAGGCCCGCCTCCCGGGGACTTCATGCACCGGTCCGCGATCTCGGTGATCTCCTTGTCCACGGAGGTCGCGACCCCGATCCGGACGAGCTGGCCCGCCGCGTCGATCGCGCCCAGGAAGTCGCGCAGATTATCGAGTGCCATGGTGGACGGCGCAGATGCCGCCGGTGAGGAGGTCGTAACCGACGTCCCGGAAGCCGCCGCGCGCGAGCCGCGCCGCGAGCGCGTCCGGCCCGGGGAAGGCGAGCACGGACTCTGGCAGGTAGGTATAGGCGTCCGTATGTTTCGACACCGCGCGGCCGATGGCTGGCAGCACGCGACGGAAATAGAAGAGGTAGAGCGCCCGCAGGGGTGCGAAGCGAGGCGTCGCGAACTCGAGTACGACGAAGCGCGCGCCCGGTTTCAGCACCCGGGCGGCCTCGCGAATCCCCGCGTCGAGATCGGCGAGGTTGCGGACCCCGAATCCGACGAGGGCCCCGTCGAAGGACGCGTCGGGGAACGGCAGCGCCAGCACATCGGCGGCGATGGGGACGGCGCGGGCAGCCTTGGTCCTCCCGCGCGCCAGCATCGGGACCACGAAATCGGCAGCGAGCACCCGGCCGGTGAAGCCGGCTGCCCGGGCGAGCGCGGCGGCGAGGTCAAGGGTCCCGGCGCACAGGTCGAGATACACGCCAGCGGGTCTCGCCTCCCAGCCGAGCCGCGCCACCGCGGCCCGGCGCCAGCTCCGGTCCACGTTGAGGCTCAACAGGTGGTTGAGGAAGTCGTACCGCGGTGCGATGGCGGTGAACAGGCTGCGGACGTAAGACCGCTTCGCCGCGCCGCCCGCGGGACCCGGGGGCGCGGCCGGGTGCCGGACCACTTCGGACGCGGGAGACGGCGTCATAGGCGCGAAAGATAGGCCGGACCACCTGACGGGCGCCAGCGACCAACAAGTGGTCGCGTGGGCCAAGCAGGGCCATGAAGCAGCGTTCCGGGAACTCGTGCGACGTTACGAGCGCCCGGTCTTCTCGCTGCTCTATCGGATGGTACGCGACCGGACGCTCGCCGAAGACCTGGCGCAGGAAACGTTCATCAAAGTCCTGAACGGCATCAAATCCTACAAGCCCGACTTCAAGTTCTCATCGTGGATCTTTAAGATCGCCAACAACGCCGCGATCGATCACATCCGGCGCAAGAGCCTCGACACCCTGTCGCTCGACGGCGCCCCAGATGCCGAGACACCTGAGGCGATGCGGGCGACCGCGATCCAACTCGCCGGTAAAGACGAGACGCCGTTGCAGGAGGTGGTACACCGCGAGCTGGGCTCCGCAATCGAGCGGGCCATCGGCCGACTGCGGCCCGAGTATCGGGCATGCATCCTGCTGCGGCACGTCGAAGGGTATTCCTACGAGGAGATCGCAGAGTCGCTGGACCTCCCGCTCGGCACCGTGAAGACCTATATCCACCGGGCCCGCAACGAATTGCGCGGCTACCTCGAGGACCGACGAGCTGAAACCGGAGGCCAGGACGATCCGTAGAACGAATTAATGAGCGAGACCACCATGCATCTGACCGCGGACGAGATCGAGCTGTGGGCCCAGGGCCTGCTCGGCGCAGCGCGCGCCATGCACCTCGCCGACTGCTCCCTGTGTCTCGCCGAAGCCGAGCAGGAGCGCAAGGTCCTGCTAGAGCTGGTGGGGGCCTAAGCCCGCACTTCGGCCCCTACCCCCACGCCCAGGAGCCGCGCCGCGCTGCCTCCCCGCACCGCTACCTCCACGCTGCCGTCGCTCCCGACGTAGGCGAGCAGCTGCCCCGGCTCCACATCGCCGTACGTCCGGCGGAGCGAGCCCACATCCGTCCCCACCACCTTGATACGCACGCCGGGCGCGACCTGCTCCGCCGGAATGTTCGACACGAGCGAGCCGAATCGATCCACGTAAAGCACCTCACCGACCACCGTGAGTCCGTCCATCCGAGGAATGGGGAGCGGAGAGCGGTAGGGATCGGTGATCGACTTGCCCACGTGCGTGAGCGCCGTCCCGATCGCGAGCAGGGCGGCGGCGGGTGCGAACACGTCGCGGGCGTGGAACGTCGGCGCCGCGCCTGGCGGGATCGGCAGCTGGACGAACCGCGCGGTCCCTGGGAGCGACGTCAGCAGGCCGTTGTCTGGTGCCACGAAGTAATGGCCGTCGCCTTCGGCCGCGAGGGCGCGGCGGGTCGTGCCGACGCCCGGGTCTACGACGACGAGGTGCACCGTGCCTTCGGGGAAGCGGCGCCACACCCGCGACAGGATGTATTGGCCGGCGCGGACATCGCCCGGCGACACCTGGTGAGTGATGTCGACCAGCGTGGCACCGTGCGGCTGGCCGAGCAAGGCCGCCTTCACCTCCGCCACGTAGCTGTCGGCGGTCCCGAAGTCGGTCAGCAACGTGATGATGTCGCCGGGCATCAGAGCCTCCGGCGGCGCCACGCGCCGCTCAGCCATAGCAGACTCATAGCGCCCCCGCGTGCGACGGATGTGAGAGAGATCGCCCACCAGATCCCTGCCAGCCCGAACGCCGCGGACCACCAGGCGGCGAGGGGAATACGCAGGGCAGACAAGGAAGAGCTCGCCACCATCGGCCAGAAGGTGTACCCCGCCCCACCGAGCGCTCCCTCCAGGATGATCTCGAAGGTCTGCCCGACCTGGGACAGGGCGATGATCCGCAAGTATAGGCTCCCGTCGGCGATGACCGCCGGGTCGTTCGTGAACAGCCCGGCCAGGGTCGTGGGAAACGCGACAAACAGGGTGGCCGTCGTGACGGTGACGACGAGGCAATAAATGATGGTGACCCGCACCGCCTCCCGGGCGCGCTGCTCCTGATGCGCACCGAGGTTCTGCCCGACGAGCGCGCTGGCCGAGAGGGCGAAGCCCGAGATCGCGATGAAGCCGATCCCTTCCACCTTGTGCCCCACGCCAAGGGCGGCGAGCGCCGGCGTGCCGAAGCGCGACGTGAACCGGGTCAGCCACATATAGATCACGCTGAACAGCACGCCGGTGAGTGACAGCGGTGCGCCGACGCGGAAAATGGTCGGCACCGCGCGCCAGTCAGGAGCGCCAAGATTGATCAGGCCGCGCCGCAGAGCGATGCTGATCCCGATCAGGAAGCCTCCGCCACGCACCATCACCGACGCCAGCGCCGCGCCTTGGACGCCGAGCCGCGCAAACGGCCCCACTCCGACGATCAGCAGTGGGTCGAGCCCTATGCTGAGGACCACCGAGACCGCGAGCAGTAGAAACGGGGTTCGGGTGTCCCCCGCGGCGCGGAATGTCGCTTCGATGGCGAAGAACCCAAACACCAACGGCCCACCGAGCAGCCAGGTCGAGAGGTAGCGGTGCCCGAGCCGCGCTACCTCAGGCGGTACCGTCATCAGGCGGAAGAGATCGTCCATCACCATGAGGCCGAGGAGGCTGACGACGAGCCCCGCCGCGACCGCGTACAGGACCGCGCCGCCCGCGGCGCGCGCAGCGGCCGCAGGATCACGCTCGCCGTGACGGCGCGCGGCCACCGCGATAAGCCCGACCTCCACCATCTCACCCAGCGACAACAGGATCCAGACGTAGAAGCCCGCCGTGGACACCGCGGCGAGCCCGGCGGGACCGATCAACCGCCCCACCCACAGACTGTCGATGACGTTGAAGGAGAAGTGACACGCCATCATCGCCACCGCTGGGATGGCCAGTCGCAGAATGACAGGCCGCAGGGGTCCGACGGTGAGCGCGCCCTCGGGGCGTGCGGCGGTCGTCACGGCGCCGGGGAAGGAAGGGAGGCGGGGGGCTCCGGCACTTCCGCGAGGAAACGCCGGAACACCGGGTTGCCGGGGTAGCGCTCGGCGAGCCTCACCACGTAGCGGCGGGCCTCGCGGCGAAGCGCATCGCGCCCGGCGCGATCGCGGTCGGCCTCGCGCACCAAGGCCGCCGCGAGCACCCATGTCGCTTCGACGCTCGCGAGTCCGCCACCTTGGGCCGCGCGACGCATGTATTGGATCCCGGTCTCGGCATCGCCGCTCCCCAGGCCAATCAGTTTGGCGACGAGGCGAGCCAGCGCGCTGGCGCGCGCCAGCCCGTAGTGATAAACCCCGAGACCGAGGTAGCAGTCCACGCAGGCAGAGTCACGCGCCAGCACCCGGCGGTAGGCGTCGCGCATCGCCTTGGCGTCTTTGGCTGCGCCCCAGGAGTGACCGTGAAGCACGCGCTCGCGCGCCCGGTACCCCAGAGCGGTCGCGAGCCAGAAATCCCGCGGCGGAGGCTCCCCCTCCCCCCCCGCCCCCTCACCCGTGGCACCCCTGGCCAGCCGGATGGCCACGCCGAGCAGGGAATCGATCCGACCAGCCTCGAAGGCCGCGCTGTCCTGGGCTGCCGCCCACCAGATGTACGCGGCGGCGTGGAAGATCACGGGGGCGGGATCTGTCGTATCGCGGACGGCGAGGTCGGCGAAGTGATTCGCGGCAGTAGCGAAGGCACCCGCATAGAGGGTATCGAGCCCGGCGCGCAGATCGGCCCGCTCCGGGAGGGAGAGCGGCCCTTGCAGCAGGAAAACGGCTGCGGCAAGCAGCCGCACGTCAGCGCGCGGCGGTGTTCAGGGGCATCGTCCCGGCGAGCGTGGCCGCAACGACGCCCGCGAGGTCGCGCAGCGACGCCCCCGCCGGGGAATCGGGCTGGGCGACCACGATCGGCCGGCCGGCATCAGCGAGCTCGGGCACGCCGGCCTGCAGCGGCACCTGGCCGAGCAATGGGACGCCGAGCTCGGCGGCCAGCTGCCCACCGCCCCCGGCGAGGAAGACCTCGGAGCGCTCACCGCAGTGCGGGCAGACGTAGTAGCTCATGTTCTCGACGACGCCGATCACCCGCACTCCGACCCGCTCGAACATCTTGGCCCCGCGGAGCGAGTCGCCTACCGCCATCTGTTGTGGGGTCGTGACGATCAGCGCGCCGTCCAAGTGGATCGTCTGCGCCAGGGAGAGCTGGGCGTCGCCCGTGCCGGGCGGCAGATCGACGAGGAGGTAGTCCAACTCGCCCCAGGCGACATCGTGCAGGAACTGATGGATGATCTTCATGACGATCGGCCCACGCCAGATCGCGGGCGCGTCGCGCTCCACGATGAAGCCCAGGGACATGAGCTTCACACCGTGAGCCTCCAGAGGCTGAATCTTGCCACCAATGACCTCGGGTTTCGCGTCGCGTCCGAACATCCGCGGGATGTTGGGCCCGTAGATATCGGCATCCATGACGCCGACGCGGTGACCCAGCAGAGCGAGCGCGGCAGCGAGGTTGGCCGAGACCGTGGACTTCCCGACCCCGCCCTTGCCGGAGGACACCGCGAGCACACGGCCGAGGTGCGGCATCGCTTCCGGCGTCGGGGGCGGCGGCACGGCCCCCGCCCCACCGGGAGGGGCGGGCTTCGCCGCGGGATCCACAACCGTGATCTTCACCGCCGACACACCCGCCACCGCTTGCACGGCCTTGCGAGCGTCGCGCGCAAGTGTCGCCGGGTCCTCTCGCGTCAAATGAAAGGTGAAGGCCACGGCGCCGTCCTCAGCCACAACGAGGTCGTGGATCATGCCGGCGGAGACGACGTCACGGGCGAGGCGGGGATGCTTTACAGCGCCAAGCGCCTGCCGGATGCGCTGCGTCAGGGTGTCGGAGGCGGGCACGCGGGGAATGTAGCCGGGGAGAGCAGAGAGGGGCAACGCTGAGGCGTCCGCGCGCCTCAGAAGGCTGCCTCTTGCGAGCGGGTGCGACGTGTGGGATGCGCTACTGCACCTTGAAGCTCGAGCTCGTCGCGCCGAACAGGCCGAACGCGGACGCGGTAAAAGTGTAGCCCGACCCGGCAAGGTCGATGCGCAGGTCGCTGAAGGAGGCGACCCCGCGTGTCGCCGACGCGGTCAGTGTGCCGGTGAGCTTGGGGCCACTGGGGTGTTGCCCAGCGCGAGCGTCACAGTGCCAGAGAAGAGCGTGTCCGTTCCGCCAGCGCTGTCTTGGGCCGCGACCTGGACGGCGGGACTGATGGTGACACCCGCGGACGCCGTGCTCGGCGTGGCGACGAAGGCCACATGCGTGGCCGGGCCGCCGCAGCTCGAGCCGCCGCTCACGTTCGCTCCCGCCTGAACGATGCGGGCACCATTAGGGCACCCGGCGGTGAGCACGAGACAGGCAATCAGCCAAGGCAGACCCGCCAGGTACTCCCGCGCCGCTACCAGCACCTTACCCTGCACCTCCGCCAGCGATCCTTCGAACGAGACGCCAGCTGCCCTGGCGTGGCCCCCGCCCCCGACGCCGAAGCGGTGCGCGAGCTCAGCTGCGTTGACCTGCCCCATCGAGCGGAGCGACACCTTGATGCGGCCGTTCGCCACCTGGCGGAACAGCAGGGCCAGGCGCACACCGGCGATCGTGCGCGGGAACTCAACGATCCCGTCGAGGTCGTCGGGGGTGGCGCCGTACCGCTGCAGCGCGTCCGGCGGGACCGTGACCCACGCGAGGCCGACCTCCGGCTCCACCACCAGGGTCTGCAGCACCTCGGCCAAGAGCCTCACGCGGGCCTCCGGAGCGCTGGCGTAGACCCGCTCGTAGATCGTCTCCGGGTCCACGCCACGCTCGAGCAGCGCGCCGGCTACGCGGAGGGCCCGGGCGGTTGTGTTGGAGAACCGGAAGCCACCGGTGTCGGTGAGCAAACCGACGTACAACGCTCGTGCGCTTTCGGGCGAGAGCTCCCACCCCAGTGCGCTGGCGAAGTCGAACACCAGCTCGGCGGTGGCTGTGGCCTCGGGGGCGACGAGGCGGGGTCCGGAGGGAAGCGATCCCGGGCTGACGTGGTGGTCGATGCACGCCACAGCGACGCCGGCCCCACCCCGCGCGCGCACGGCGTGCGCCAGGTCGCCCAGGCGACCGAGATCGGAGATGTCGAGCACCATGATCACGTCAGCGCGCTCAATCTCCTTCACCGCGCGGGCGCTCCCGTCCGCGCCGTCGGGAAGGAGAAAGCCGAATCGCTCAGGGGGCGGCGTCGGATTGGCAATCACCGGATGCAGACCGCGCGCACGTAGCATGTGCCACAGCCCCACCTCGCTCCCTAGGCCGTCGCCGTCGGCGTTCACGTGCGTGGTGAGAGCGACGCGCAGGCCGGGCTTCAAGACGCTGGCCATGTCCTGCGCCGCGCGGATCCGCTCGGCCGGGATGGTGACGCCGTTTGTGGACATGGCAGACAAGATAACTGCGGAGAACCAGTACGTCCCTGTCCCTACGCTCTCCCCATACGTTCTCGTTGAAGTATCGAGTGCTTCCGTCCGTATCCGAAATAGATCCCCAGCCCGATCACTAGCCACACGCCGAGCCGAATCCACGTGTCGAGAGGGAGGGTAACCATCAAGCCCAGAAAGCAGATGATGCCGAGGAGGGGGACGACTGGAACGAAGGGAGTGCGGAACGGTCGCTCGAGTTCAGGCCTGGTGCGGCGCAGCACGATAATCCCGGCGCAGACCAGGACAAACGCGAGCATCGTGCCGATGTTGACGAGTTGACCCAAGATCTGGATTGGGAACAGGCCAGTGAAGACAGCCACGGCGATGCCCGTGTAGATCGTGGAGAGATACGGTGTACGGAACCGGGGGTGCACCTTCCCCGCCCACGGTCCGAGCAGGCCGTCGCGGGACATCGAGTAGAACACCCGCGATTGGCCAAGCAGCATCACGAGGATCGTGGACCCGAGCCCTAGGACCGCACCGACGGTGATCACGGGCAGGAACCACGCCAATTGGGGCACCATGCTCACGACCGTGACCACAGGCGAGGGGACGTTGAGCTCCTTGTAGGAGACGAGCCCGGTGAGCACGAAAGAGACCAGGCAGTAGAGCACCGTACAGATGATGAGCGAGGCGAGGATGCCGCGGGGCATATCGCGCTGCGGATTCCGCGCCTCCTGGGCCGCGGTACTCACGGCGTCGAAGCCGATGAAGGCGAAGAAGATCAGCCCCGCGCCGCGCAGGAGCCCCGACCAGCCGAACTCACCGAAAGCTCCGGTATTCGGCGGGATGAACGGCTGCCAGTTCTGTCGCTTGACGTACAGGAACCCGAGCGCCACGAACAGAACCAGGACCCCGGACTTCACGACAACGATGAAGCTGTTGAATCCGGCAGACTCCTTGATGCCGATGACCAGGATCACCGAGATGGCGAGGACAATAAGGACCGCGGGAACGTTGACGAGAGCGCCCGTGGCATGCCAACCCGCCGCCGTGCACCCGGCGACACGCTGCGCTACCTGGGTCGGCGTGCAAAAGAGGAAAGGCGGGCCGGTGAGCGCAGGCGGGATGCGCACGCCGAACAAGCCGAGGAAACTCACGAAGGTGGCCGACCACCCGACGCCGACCGTGGCCGCGCCCATGGCGTACTCGAGGATCAAGTCCCAGCCGATGATCCAGGCGATGAACTCCCCGAGCGTGGCGTAGGAGTAGGTATAGGCACTGCCCGCGACCGGCACCGCGCTCGCCATCTCGGCATAGCAGAGACCGGCGAAGGCACATGCCACGCCTGCCACGATCACGGAGATCGGCACGCCCGGGCCGGCGTACAGGGCGGCTGCAGCGCCGGTGAAGACGAAGATCCCGGCGCCGATGATCGCCCCGACCCCAAGGGCCGTGAGGTGCAGGGGCCCGAGCGTGCGCTTCAAAGAGCGTTCGCCGCCAGCATTGGCTTCGGCCCGCAGAGCGGTGATCGATTTCGTGGCGAGGAGCGTGGCGAGAAGGGGGGAGGACATACCCCAATTTGACGCCGACGCGCGCCGGCCTCGACGGCGGCGGGACGAGCGGGACTAAGGCCGGGACGTCCGGGCCTAGTGAGCTGCGCCGACGAGGTTGTCCCGATACCGGCGGCTCAGCATCAGGCGGGCGCCGGACTGCAGGATCACAACCGCGTCCCCGTGAAACCACGGTTGCATCTCACGGACGCGATCGAGGTTGACGAGCGCCGAACGGCTAATGCGACGGAACCGCGCAGGGTCCAGGCGCTGCTCCAGCGCCGTCAGCGTCGTGCGCAACGTGTGGGTATGGCCGTTCACGTGAATACGGACGTTGTTCCTCGCTGCCTCGATCCAATCCACGTCCGCGGTCCGCACGAAGAAGCTCCGTCCGTCGTCGCCGACGAGCAACCGTTCGGCGGGCCCCCGCACGGCCGCTTCCTCGCCGACCCTGCGGCCCGCACGCGCGGCGCGGAGCTGCCCCTCGAGCTCAGCTGCGTGAGCACGACGCTCCTCGAGGGCGTGGTGGTAGGACAGGGCGTGCACTACAGCGAGGATCGCCCAGTAGGTGAGGACGTTCCAATGATAGTAGACCGTGAAGTCGTTCAGCAGCCGTTCGGCGAAGGGGTAGGGCGTGCCGTCGCTAGTGTAAAGCAGGGACTGGATCCCCACGGCGGCGACCAAATGCACGAGCGCGAAGTCCAGGCTGGCGCCGAGGTGGACGATGATATGCCGGCCGAAGTTGGCCCGGTCCAGCTGGAATCGTCGCCCCAGCCACGCGACGCCGACTGCGAGCAGGCCCCACAGGTACCAGGCCAGGAGGCTCGCTGCCAGCGCCCGTAGCCAAGTGGTTGGCGCAGCAGTGAAGCGTTGGTCGGCGAAATAGCGCTGCGTGCTGGACCCGAGGCCAAGCAGGGTCCACAGGCCGATCCACTTCAGCCGGGGGCGCATGCGTCTAAGATAGAGACGTCAAGGGGAGGCGTCACGCCTCCCCTCGCCGACGCTCCCCGACAGAATTCCTCGACGCGTTACTGTTTGGCCAGCTTCGAATGCTGCATCCCGTACCCGAAGTAGACGCCCATGCCGATCACGAACCAGATGGCGAGTCGCACCCACGTCACCAGGGGCAGGGAGATCATCAAGTAGGCTGCCGAGAAGGCGCCCAAGGGCGCGACCACGAACACAGCAGGCGTCTTGAACACGCGCGGCAGGTTCGGCTCGCGGACGCGCAGGACCAGCACGCCAATTGAGACGATCACGAACGCGAGCAGCGTGCCGATCGAGACCAGGCTCGCCGCGTCGCGGATCGGCAGGATCGCGGCGAAAATGGCGACGGCGATCCCCGTGACGATGGACGTGATGTACGGCGTCTGAAACCTGGGGTGCACCCGATTGATGAAGGGCCACAGCAGGCCGTCACGCGACATCGAATAGAACACGCGCGACTGACCGAGGAGCATCACCAGGATCACTGAGGATAGCCCGGCGATTGCGCCGAGCTTGATCAACGTGGACATCCAACCCAGGCCGGCGCGGTCGGCCACGACGGCGATCGGGTCGGGGACATTAAGCTCCTTATAGCTCATGACCCCGGTGGCGATCCCCGAGACCAAGATGTAGAGGACGGTGCAGATGAGCAGCGAGCCGATGATCCCAATCGGCATGTCCTTCTGCGGATTCTTCGCTTCCTGCGCCGCGGTGCTCACGGCGTCGAACCCGATATAGGCGAAGAACACGATCGCCCCGCCGGTGAACACGCCGCTCCAGCCGAACTCGCCGGCCACGGGGACGCCGTCCTTGACGGTCTGCGGGGGAATGAACGGGTGCCAGTTGGCCGGGTTGACCGCGTGGGCAGCGAACACGATGAACACCAACACTACCGCCAGCTTGATGAGAACGATCACATTGTTGACGTTGGCCGACTCCCGGATCCCGATCACGAGGAGCGTGGTGACGAGCGCGATGATGATCACGGCTGGGAAGTTGAAGATCGCGGTGACGTGCGGCAGCGTGCTCGGGTTGACGCCGCTTGCGGAAATGGTCTGGAGCAGGGCGTCGCTCACCGCCTTCCAGCCGTCGTGGGGCGTTTGAATCAGGACAGTGCCGCGTGCCGCCGACAGCGCCGCTGGGACATCGACCCCGATGTCGTGCAGGAACGAGACTACGTAGCCCGACCAGCCGATCGCGACCGTCACCGCCCCCAGTGCGTATTCGAGGACCAAGTCCCAACCGATGATCCAGGCGATCAACTCGCCCAGGGTGGCATACCCATAGGTATAGGCGCTGCCCGCCATGGGCACGAGCGATGCGAACTCCGAATAGCACAGCGCCGCGAAGATCGACGCAACACCCGCCAGGACGAACGAGAGCACGACCGCTGGTCCGGAATTGAGCGCGGCGACAGTGCCCGTGAGGACGAAGATGCCCGTACCGATGATCGCGCCGATGCCCAACGTCGTAAGGTTCAGCGCGCCGAGCGCCCGCTTGAGACTGTGGTCGGTCAGGGCCTCGGTCTGCAGGTCGGTGACGCTCTTCCGTCGGAAAAGGTCCATGCGCGCCTCGAGCAGGAGGATGAACGGATCTGACGATTCGTCTGCCAGCCGGGCGCTACAGTAGGCCCGAGGCTACGGAGTGTCAAGACAAAGACTGCACGCCAAGGCGCCGAGATGCTGCAGGGCGACGGCTAGAAGCTGTAGTTCGGTGCTTCCCGGGTGATGACGACGTCGTGCGGATGCGACTCACGTAGCCCCGCAGTCGTGACCCGGAGGAACTCGGTCTCGGTGCGCAGCGCGTGAATGTCGCACACCCCGCAGTACCCCATGCCGCTCCGCAGGCCGCCCACCATCTGAAAGATCACGTCCGACACGGGGCCTTTGTACGGCACCCGGCCCTCTATCCCCTCGGGAACGAGTTTGGACGGGGAGACCTCCCCCTCCTGGAAGTAGCGGTCCCCCGAGCCCTCCTCCATCGCGCCCAAGCTCCCCATGCCGCGGATCACCTTAAAGCGCCGGCCCTCGAGCAGGAACGACTCGCCCGGACTCTCCTCCGTCCCGGCGAGGAGCGAGCCCATCATCACGCTGGAGGCTCCAGCCGCGAGGGCTTTGACGACGTCCCCGGAATACTTGATGCCGCCGTCGGCGATCACGGGGACATCCCCTGCTCCAGCCACGGCATCGAGGATGGCCGTGATCTGCGGGACGCCCACGCCGGTCACGACCCGCGTGGTGCAGATTGAGCCGGGCCCGACGCCCACCTTCACTGCGTCGACGCCCCGCTCGACCAGGGCACGCGCACCCGCTTCCGTCGCCACGTTGCCCGCCACGAGCTGCACCTCGGGAAACGCCTCGCGCAGCAGCGACACCGTTTCCAGCACGCCCTTGGAGTGTCCGTGCGCCGAGTCCACCACGATTACGTCGCAGCCGGCGTCGAGCAGCGCTTGGGCACGCGGCTTGGCTTCGGGTGTGCCCCCGACGGCCGCGGCCACGCGCAGCCGCCCGTGCTGGTCCTTGTTGGCATCGGGATGCTGGCGGCGCTTGAAGATGTCTTTGACGGTGATGAGTCCCCGCAGCACGCCGCGCTCGTCGACGACCGGCAGCTTCTCGATGCGGTGCTTGCCCAGGATCCGCTCCGCCTCGTCCAGCGTCGTGCCGACAGGTGCGGTGACGAGCTTGTCCTTCGTCATCGCCTCGCGGATGGGGCGGTCGAGCTGCCGCTCGAACTGCAAGTCGCGGTTGGTGATGATGCCGATCAGCTTGCCGGCACCGTCCACGATCGGCACACCGGAGATCTTGAAGCGCGCCATCAGCTGATGCGCCTCGCGCAGCGGCCGGTCGGGCCCGAGGGTGATCGGATTCAGAATCATCCCCGACTCGCTGCGCTTGACCCGATCGACCTCGGCCGCCTGGCGGTCGATTGGCATGTTCTTGTGCAGCACGCCGATGCCGCCCTCCCGGGCGATCGCCATCCCCATGTCCGCTTCCGTCACGGTGTCCATGGCGGCGGAGACGAGGGGGATGTTGAGGGAGATCTTGCGGGTAAAGCGGCTCTTCACGTCGACGCTCCGCGGGTGCACGGTGGCGTGCCGCGGGACCAGGAGAACATCATCGAAGGTGAGCGCGACGGCGGGGCGAAAGGTTCCCATGGCGAAAGTTATGCGGGCGGTGGCGGTTCCTCAACGGGCGGGGTTTTGTCCTGCGCCGCCGCCTTCGGCACCGGTGGCTTCTCGATCGCTGCCTTGCCCGCCGCCGCCAGGCCCTCGAGAAACTTCCCCGCCTTCCCCACCGCGTCCATCGTCCCGCTGATGATGTTCACCGGCACGCGTCCCGCCCGCAGCGTATCCTCCAGCGTCTCGGCCACTTTCTGGAACGCGGGCGCGCCGGCCTGGCGCGCCGCGTACTTCGACTCGAGGAACTCCACGAAGTCGAGGACCTGGTAGACCTTGTCCTCGGGCAGCGCTTCGAGCCGCCGCAGTAACCGCTCCCGCAGGATGTCGTTCATGGCTGGGCCTCCAGCGACAGTAGCTCGACTACGGGATTGCCGATGAAACGGGCGCGCCCCACCCGGACGCGCGCCGTCACCTGCACAGTGGCGAGTGGAGCGAGCGTGGCCACCGCCGTCTTCTTCGCATCAGGCACGATCACGTACACGAAGCCACGCTCGGGCAGCGGACCCCGCGCCAGCAGGTACGGTGTCCCATCGGCCAGGTCGGGTCGCAGGTCGTCGGCGGTCTCCAGCGCGATGACCTGCAGCGTCCAGCGGACCACCTGACCGACGTAACGCTGCGGATCCGCGCGCAGCTCGGCCGCGCTCACGCCGACCAACACCCCCAGTGGCGCGGTCGCTAGGTCCGCGGTCTTGACCCACCCCTCGAACTGCACGCGGGTCCATTCCCCTCCTCCCGAGCGCCCCAGCACGCGCAGCGGCGTCTCGGGCGCTAGCGCCCCGGCCGCCGGCCCCTCCGGCGCACGGTACAGCGTGGTGCGGCGCGCGGGCTGCGCCCGGGAAGGGTCGACAGGGCCGGGAGGAGTTGTGTCCACTCCGGGACGTACGCCTGTGCTGGACCCACCGTGGCTCGTATCGGAACGGGAAGCCGTCGCGGGGCTCGCCACGGCCGCTGCCGGCTCCAGCGCGGCGCGCTTCATCCACCCGGAGCGGCGCACGTGCACCCAGCGGCCGCTGTCCCCGATTCTGTTAAGGGCGAAGCCGCGGTTGAGCCGGGCCACCAGAGTCCCCGTGCTCAGGGGCACGGCGCGCAGGTTCTCGTCGGGAGCGCGCGTGACGGCGAGGTCGAAGCCCGGCCGTTCCGTCGGCCCCACCGACCCGCCGAAGATCCACCCTTCCAGCGTGACCTGCACCCAGTCGCGGCGTGCCTCACCACTTCCTCCCCCCCCTCCCCCCCCTGCGCCCCCTCCGCCTTCGGTCACGACGGCTCCGCGGGCAAGGCGGGCCAGACGTCTGCCGTCTGGCTCCTGATAGAACCACTCTCCCTCGGTTTTCACACGGAGATCGGCCTGAGCCGACAGCGGCCGCGCAAGGCCGAGCACAACTGGTAGGGCACGGAGGACTTGGCTAACTTGCATCCCCTTCAATATGAACAAGACCCGAGCCGCGCGCACCCCGGTCGTGCTGATTGTGCTGGACGGCTGGGGATTTCGCCCGGGCCGGGACGGCAACGCCATCGAGCTCGGCGCCACACCGACGTGGCATCGACTCTGGGGCCGCGTGCCACACACGCTGCTAGAAGCCTCCGGCCTCGCCGTCGGGCTCCCGGCGGGCCAGATGGGTAACAGCGAAGTCGGACACCTGAACCTGGGGGCCGGCCGCGTCGTCCCGCAGGACATCGTCCGCATCTCGCAGAGCATTCAATCGGGCGAGTTCTTTCGGTTGCCGCCGCTCGTGGCGTTGTGCGACGACGTGCGACGACGCGGCGGGACGCTGCACCTGCTCTCCCTGATCGGCACGGGCGGGGTCCACGCGCTCGATACGCATTTGCTCGCGAGCGTGGAGCTGGGCCGCCGCGCGGGGCTGCCGGTGGCCATCCACGCCTGGCTCGATGGGCGGGACACACCGCCGAAATCGGGGCTCGGCTTCATGGAGGACCTGTGTCAGACCGTCGAACGCTCGGACGGTCGGACGGTGGTATCTACGGTCGTCGGGCGCTACTACGCGATGGACCGCGACAAGCGCTGGGATCGTACCAAGCTCGCGTACGACGCGATGGTCGGGGGGATCGGCGCCGAGGCGGCCGACCCACTCACGGCGATCCGCCAAGCCTACGCCGCAGGTGAAACCGACGAGTTCGTGAAGCCGCGCGTCATCGCCGGCACCCCGCGAATTCGGGAAGGCGACGGCGTCTTCTGCGTCAACTTCCGCGCTGACCGGATGCGGCAGGTCGTCCGGGCCCTCGCGATCGACGGCTTCGACGAATTCGACGTGCCGGACCGGCCGGCGGTCTCGCTGGTCACGATGACCCAGTACGACGAGACATTCCCGCTGCCCCTGGCGTTCGGGCCAATCACGCTCCATAAGATCGTGGCCGAGGTGGTGGCAGACCACGGCATGACGATGTTCCGTACCGCAGAGACAGAGAAATACGCGCACGTCACGTATTTCTTCAACGGCGGCCTCGAGGTCCCCTTCAAGGGGGAAGAGCGACTGCTGGTGCCCTCGCAGAAGGTGGCCACCTACGACCTCAAGCCCGAGATGAGCGCGCAAGGGGTGACGGACGTCCTGTGCGCAGCGATCGAGAAACGCAACCACGATTTCATCCTTTGTAACTACGCCAACGGGGACATGGTCGGTCACTCAGGGGTACTACCGGCGGCGGTCAAAGCGGTGGAGACGGTGGACCAGTGCCTGACACGCGTACTCGCGGGCGCCGAGGACGGGGGAGCCACGCTGCTCATCACCGCCGACCACGGCAACTGCGAGCTGATGATCGACCCGGTGTCGGGCGGGCCCCATACCGCCCATACCACGAACCCGGTGCCGTTCTTGATCGTCGGGCCGGATGATGGCCATGCCTTGCGCCACGGCGGCTCGCTCTGCGATGTCGGGCCGACGCTGCTGCACCTACTCGACATCGAACCGCCGCCGGAAATGACGGGGCGCGACCTGAGGGAGCCATGACGGTCGGACAATCGGACAGTCGGACGGTCGGACACAGAGCGCGAACGGTTATTACGGCGGGGGCACTGATCCTGGCCGCCAGTCCAACCGTCCGACTGTCCGGCCAAGTCGGGTACGACCCTTCTCATTCCCCGTTCCGAGCCGTGTCGTGTCCTTTACGGCCGGGGTGACCTACGGCCAAACGACGCGGTTCATCGTGTTTCCCTACGATAGCGCCGCCAAGCGCACCAAGGGCCCGTTCGACAGCCACGTGGTGCTCACCGACTTGGGGATGCAGATCAGCCTGACCGGCGCCAAGACGTTTCACGGCCTTATGCCCTACGTCGGTGGCTTGTTCGGTCTCGCCTTCGGGCAAGACCTGCGCGCGGACACGAGCGGCTACCGCTTCGGCAGCAAGCTCACAATCACTCCGGGCGTCGGCGTGCGGTGGTACCCAGCGCGGCGCTTCTCCGTTCAGGCCGACGCGCGCGCCGTGTTTTGGAAGCTGAATTACCCGATTACCTACAAGGATCTTGCCGCCGACGGCAGCCGCGTTCTCACAATCGCGGCGTCCGAGTCCGAATGGACCACCCACTCTTGGATCAGTCTCGGCCTCGGATGGACTTTCTAGGGGACGGTCTGCGGCGCGCGGCCCAGCTACTCCTGTCAACCGATGCCGAGGTGTATGGCATCGTCCTCCTCACCCTCAAGGTCGCGCTCGTCGCGACCGTGATCGCCTGCGGCCTCGGCCTCCCCGCTGGTTTCCTGTTGGCGGGCAGCCGCTTTTGGGGCCGGCGCGCGGCGCTCACCGTGGTGAACACCGCCCTCGCCTTCCCTACGGTCGTGGTGGGGCTCCTGCTCTACGGACTGCTGTCGCGCCGCGGCCCCCTGGGCGGGCTCGGCTGGCTGTACAGTTGGCGGGCGATCGTGCTCGGGGACGTGGTGCTCGCGCTGCCGATCGCCGCCGCGCTCTCGGCCGCGGCCGTGCAGGGCGTGGACCCGCGCATCCGGCGCACGGCGGAGACCTTGGGCGCGGGAGCGTGGCGCGCTGCCTGGGCCGTGGCACGCGAAGCCCGGTTCGCCCTGGCTGCCGTCATTACGGCGGCGTTCGGCCACGTCGTCGCCGAGATCGGCTCAGCGATGATCGTCGGGGGCAACGTCCGCGGTCAGACGCGCACGCTCACGACGGCGGTCGCTCTCTACACCTCACAGGGGGACTTCGGCTTCGCGCTCGCACTCGGAGTGATCCTGCTCGCGCTCGCCTTGCTCGTGAACATTGCCCTTCAGGTGCTGCAGGGTCGCGGCCATGCTTGAGCTGCGCTCCGTGCGCCACCGCTACGAAACGAACGGGCGGTTGGTACTCGACCTCGACGCGTTCGCCGTGCCGCCCGGAGCGCTTATCGGCATCGTGGGCCATAACGGCTCGGGCAAGAGCACCCTCCTGCGGCTCCTGGCGCTGCTTGAACGACCCGCGGAAGGCGAGGTGCGTTTCGAGGGCAAGCCGGTGACGCCGCGGGACGCACGTGCGCTGCGCCGCCGCGTGACGCTGGTCGAGCAACGGCCGGTGCTCTTCCGGGGAACGGTACGTGACAATCTGGGATACGGGTTACGGATACGGGGAGTCAGCCGCGCAGACGCGAACAGGATTCTGGAAACCGCCGCCGAGCGCCTGGGCGTGCAGGGGCTGCTGGGCCGCGCGCGCCACGAGCTCTCCGACGGCGAAGTGCAGCGCGTGGCCGTGGCGCGCGCGCTCGCGATTACGCCCGATGTCCTGTTGCTCGACGAGCCCGTCAGCTCCGCCGATCGTGCCGCGGCCGCGGCGATGTATCGTGTGCTCGACGAGGAACGGCGCGCGCGCGGACTCGCCGTCTGCCTCGCTTCCCACCAACTGGAAGACGCCTACCGCTGGGCCGACGACATCCGCGCGATCGCCGAAGGCAAACTATCCCCGGTGACACCGGAGAACCTGTTTCGCGTGGAATTGCCTCCCCGGAGCGCAGGCGCGGCGAAGCTAGCCCGCGTCGGCACAATCGCTATCACCGTCGCGACCGAGCGCGAAGGCCCCGCGATCCTCGGAGTGCCGCCCACCGACATCTTCGTCAGCCGCCAGCCGCTCGCCTCCTCCGCCCGCAATGTGTTCTCCGGCAAGGTGACGCGACTGGCCCACGCGCGTGCCGGGACGGTGCACGTGACCGCGGACGTCGGCGTGGAGCTGGTGGCGGTCGTGACTGAAGAAGCGGTCCGGGAACTCGGCCTCGTGCCGGGAAGCCCGGTGACCTTCGCGTTCAAGGCCAGTGCGGTGCGAGTATTCTGACCATGCCCACCAGCTATCTTACCCGCGTGGTGGAGTTCACGGCGACGCACCGACTCCCGGGTGCGGACTTCGGGAAGGCCGCCGAAGACCACAGCCACCGGTACCGGTGCCGGGTGACCGTCAGGGGAGCACTGCGAGCCACCCAGGGCGGGGTGATCAGCCTCCACGCCCTCGACGCGCTGCTGCAGCGAGAGGTCGTGGCGCGCTTCGACGGCCGGCACTTGAACCGGGACGTGCCGGAGTTCGCCGAGGGGCGACTGCTACCGACCGGCGAGGCGCTTGCGGTGTACATCTGGGAGCGGATCGTCCCCGGCCTGCCCCCCGGCGCGACACTGCACGCGGTACGCGTCCAGGAGAACGACCATCTCTACTCCGAATACTTCGGCGAAGCCTGAGGCGCCCGATCCCGGGCGCAAGCCCGGGGACCGCAGAGGCCGCATGGCTGCCGACTCGGCCATGGTCGAGGAGTGGCCGGTGTGGCTCGAGGTCAACGGTCAGCCGGTCGTGACGTGGATGTGCACGCCCGATCAGCTCGAGGAGCTGGCGGTTGGCTGGCTGCACGGCGAAGGGTACATCGAGACACGCGACGACCTGCTCCGACTCCGCCCCTGCGCCACCGATCTCGGATTCTGGGCTGACGTAACGCCCGCGCGCGTCGCGCTGGTGGCATCGGAGAACCGCAAGCGAGTCCTAGCCTCCGGCTGTGGGGCGGTCACGACTATGCTAGCCGACCCGCATGCCGTGAAACACGCGCCGCCCCGCGGCGAGCCCCCCACCGGGGACTCGTTTCGCGCGCTGTTCAAGCAGCTGTTCGCCAGCGGGACGCGCTACAACGAGACCGGCGGCATCCACGCGGCAGCGCTGACCGACGGCCAGCGGCTCCTCTTCCATGCCGAGGACATCGGCCGCCACAACGCCGTGGACAAGGTGATCGGGGCGGCCGTGCTGGCCCGTGAGCCGCTCGCCGGCCGCGGTCTGCTGGTGACGGGGCGCATTTCGGCAGAGCTGGCGTTCAAGGCGTCGCGCGCCGCTCTCGCCTGGGTGGCGACGCCCAGCGTCCCCTCCACGCTAGCCCTCACCATCGCACAACGGTCGGGGATGGTGTTGGTGGGGCGGGCGGTGAGCGGGACGCCCCACCTTCACCGACCGGGCGCATGAGCGTTCCCCTCCCCGCCCCGCCTCCCCTCCCACCTGAGGAGCTCCGAGAGCTGCTGCGGGAAGCGCGCACGATCGCGGTCGTCGGGTTGTCGCCGCGGCCCGAGCGTCCCAGCCACGAGGTCGCGCGCTATTTGCTCCACGCAGGCTATCACGTCGTCCCGGTGAACCCGGGGCACGCCGCGATCCTCGGCGAGCGAAGCTACCCAAGCCTCCCGGCCGCCGCGCGCGACCACACCATCGACATCGTGGACGTGTTCCGACGCAGTGCGGCCGCCGGTGCCGTGGTCGACGACGCGATCCGGCTGCGGCCGCAGCTGATCTGGCTCCAGGTCGGCGTCGTGGACGACGCCGCGCGCGCGCGGGCCGAAGCGGCGGGGATTCCCTGTGTGATGGACCGCTGTCTGGCGACGCTCCACTCCCGACTGTTCGAGGACTGATGCGCCCACTCTCGTTGGTGCCCCTGCTGGTCGTGCTCGCTTCCTCTCCCCGGTCGGTCACCGCGCAGACGCTCGGCCAACCCAACCTGGTGCTCACACTGTTCGGCGGTGTTGTGGCTGGGCACTCGCTCTGGAGCATCGGCCAGCAGCCGCTGTGCGTGCTCGCCGGCTCCGCCCCCACATTCACGTGCACGTCGCAGTACGACACGCTGCGCGTAACCCGCGACATCGCTGCCAGTCTCACCCTCGGCGCGTCCGGTACCTATTTCAAGAATCCGCACCTCGGGTTCCAGGGTGAGATTTTCTTCCTGGGGATGCCGTTTGAAGACGGCTGCAATAACATCGCCCCGTACAACGCGGACGCCGACCGCAAGAACGAGCAGCTGTGCAACGATATCAGGGCGACATCGCTGTCCACGAGTGCGATCGCCTTTTTCGTAGGAGTGATTGTGCGAGCTTCGCCCGCCCACTGGTTCAGCCCCTATCTGCGCGTCGGTGGCGGTCTGGCGGTTTATTCTGGTGGCACGGTATCCCTCTCCGGCAGATTCGCGCAGGGGGGCACCGTGTATTCACGGGCGGTGATCCTGGACACGACGCCGAAGAGCAGCTCCCTCAGCGCCCAGTTCGGCGTCGGCGCGACGGCGGCCATCAGTCCCGGTTACCAACTCCGGATCGAAATGCGCGACGCCGTGATGCCGCTCCAACGTGTCGCGGGACCGGCCAACGATCTCGGCCAGGCGCTGAGGACCTCGAAGCTCTACCACCATTTCGCCCTGACGCTCGGTCTCGACATCGTCCTCGAGAAGAAGCGCGGCCGGCGCTATTGAGGCCGCATGCCGCGTCGTGGCGTGCTCGCGCTTGCGCTGCTCGCCTCGCCCCTCGCGCCGCTCGCGGCGCAGAGCGGCCTCGAAGCGCGAACGAGCGTGCGACTGTTCGGCGGACTGGCCCTGAACCAGCCGCTGCTGTGGAGCATTCCCAGGCAGCCGATCCTCGTCCGTGGCACCGAGGCGGCGCCACAATACGACACGCTCGCGCTGGCGCGCAGCCTCGATCCCGGTCTCACCTTTGGGGTCGCCTTCACTCACTTCCCGACCTCCCACCTAGGCCTGGCCGGCCGCCTCGCCTACCTCGGACTCGAGCGAGCGAGCCGGTGCAGCGGTGTGTACTACAACGCGGTGCAGCGCGACAACGTGGGGCTGTGCGCCTCGATTCAGGGGCAGCGCCGCAACATGGGTCTGGTGGTGCTCGACCTCCAAGGAATCGCCCGTATGATGCCGCGCGGTGCGATGAGCCCCTCGCTACACGCCGGCGTGACCGTCGCCACATATACGGTCTCCACAGTGTACGTGGAGGGCGTGTACCCCAACGGCGGCCGTATCGTCATTGATGATCCGACTCCAGGGTCCATCGCAATTGGGGCCACCTTGGGGCTGACTCTGACGACCGCCCTCGGCTCCGGATACCAGCTCGCCTTCGACCTGAGCGACACCTGGTTGGGACTCCCCATCGTCGCAGGGCCAGCCAACACCAGCGCTCACGCGCCCACGACCACCCGCTACAGCCGGCACAGCGTCTTCAGCCTTGGGCTCGACTTCGTGCTCGATGGCAAGCGCGGGCGCCGATACTGACGTGCGCGGCGCTGTGCTCGCCGGCGGCGCCGCCAGCCGCTACGGCGGACAACCCAAGGGACTGATCACGGTCGGCAATCGACGCATCCTCGATCGCGTGGCGGAGGCGGTCGCGGCCGCCACGGGGGCGCCTCCCCTCCTCGTCGCCAACGCCCCGGACGGCCCAAGCTGGCGCCCCGATCTCCACACCATCCCTGACGTGCGGCCCGGGCTCGGGAGTCTGGGCGGCATCTACACCGCCGTCGCGGCCGACCCGGAGCCGGTGCTCTGCGTCGCCTGGGACATGCCGTTCGTCGCAACGGCGTTGCTGCGCGCCCTGGTAGTGGGGTCGGAAGGGTACGATGCGTTTCTTCCCGAGAGCGATGGCCGTCGGGGGCTAGAGCCGCTGTGTGGGGTCTACGGCCCGGCCTGCCGAACGGCGATCGAGCGCCAACTCGCCAGTGCTGGCAATGATCTCCGCGTGATCGGCTTCCACGCGTGGGTGAAGGTCGGTACACTACCGCTCGAGCAAGTGCGGACTTTTGGCGACCCCGCCGAGCTGTTCTTCAACGTGAATCGACCCGAGGATCTGGCCCGGGCGGAGGATGTGTGGCGGCATCGCGGATGATTTCGATCATCGGCAAGAAGGACGCGGGCAAGACCACCCTCGTGGTCGCCCTCGCGGCCGAGCTGGTGCGACGCAAGTTCCGGGTCATGACCATCAAACACGGTACACACGCGGCCGACCTGGATCAGAAAGGCAAGGACACTTGGCGTCACTGGCACGAGGGAAACGCCGACCGGGTCCTGCTAGAAGCCCCCGGACAGCGGGTGCTGTGGGAGCGACGCGAGCACGAGGCAGACCCGCTCGCGCTCGCGCGGCGCTACCTGGACGGCGCGGACATCATCCTGGCGGAAGGCTTCTCGGCCCACCCCCTCCCCAAGATTGAAGTGTATCGGCTGGCGTGCGGCCCCGACCCCATGTACCGGCCAGACGGCGACCGCGCCGACCAGTGGGTCGCAATGGTGACCGACAACCCCACGTTCCGCGCACCGTTCCCCGTCCTCCGCTTCAACGACACGGCCTGGCTCGTCACGGTCGCGAACCTTGCCTGGGATCGCGCCAAGATCCTCGCCCCCTGACATGCTGACCCCCGCCGAGGCGGCGCGGCAGATCCTCGCGTCCTTCCATCCGCTCGACCCCGAGCGGCGGCCCCTGCGTGAGGCGCTCGATAGGACGTGACGAGCCCGATCGACCTGCCCCCCTGGGACAATTCGGCGATGGACGGCTACGCGGTGCGCGCGGCCGATGTCCGAGACCGGAATGGAGTCGAGCTCCGGGTGATCGAGACGGTGGCGGCCGGGGCCTTTCCACGGCGCCCCCTTAGCGCCGGCGAGGCCACGCGGATCTTCACCGGCGCGCCCCTTCCAAGCGGCGCCGACTCGGTGATCCGCCAGGAAGACACCGAGCCGGGCGAGGGCCCCTCTGCCCACCGCGTCCGGGTGACCGACCCCCGCGACGCGGGCAAAAACGTCCGCCGGCGCGGCGAGGACATCCGCCGCGGCGAGACGGTGCTCGCCGCCGGGGCCGCGCTGGGCCCCGCCCAGCTCGGCGTGCTGGCGTCGATCGCGCACGCTGAGCCTCTGGTGCACCGCGCGCCCCGGGTGGCGTTTCTGGGCTCGGGAGAGGAGATCGTGGACCTCGACCGGCGGGACGAGATCCTCGCGGGCACAAAGATCGCCACGTCCAACTCCTACACCCTGCATGCCGCGATCCGGCGCGCGGGCGGCGTCCCCGTGGAGCTCGGCGTGGCCCGCGACACGAAGGAGAGCCTGCGCGAGCACTTCGCGCGCGCGGCGAACGCCGACCTGCTGGTGACCACAGCGGGCGTCAGCGTCGGCGAGCACGACCTGGTGCGCTCAGTCCTGACAGAGCTCGGCGCGGAAATGAAGCTGTGGCGTATCGGGATGCGTCCCGGGGCTCCGGTCGGCTTCGGGCTGCTCGGCACCATGCCGTGGATCGGGTTGCCCGGCAATCCGGTGAGCACCATGGTGACGTTCGAGCTGTTCGTGCGGCCGGCCATCCGCCGGATGCTGGGTCACGCGCTGCCGTTCCGCCGCGCGTCGCCGGTCGTCGTCACCGAACCGATCACTCTCGGACCCAAGCTGCGTCACTTTCTCCGCGCGGTGGTCACCGCCCGTGAGGGCGACGGAGCGCTGGAGGCACGGTTGACAGGCCCTCAGGGCTCCGGCATTCTGACGTCGATGGCCCGCGCGAACGCCCTGCTCATCGTCCCCCAAGACCGATCCACCGTGGCGGCCGGCGAGGTGCTGTTAGCGATCCTGCTCGATGATCCCCACCACGTCGCCGCTCCGCCGTTCTGATGGCGACCCTGTCCCCCGCCTCCCGCCGGCGGCTCATCTCGTTGGGCGGGGCTCTTGTCCTTACCGCGCTCATCTATCTCGCGAACGCGGTCACCCCATCGACCATCAAGCTGGGGCTGCTTTACCTCATCCCGGTGCTGCTCGTCACCTGGTTCGAGGGCGTGTTTTGGGGAGCGGCAGTCACGCTGGCCACCGCCGTGCTACGCTTGGTCATCGAGATCGACCAGGTGCCGCAGGACACGACCAGCGTTGCCGTCTTGAACCAACTGTCCTTTCTCGCCGTCGCCGGCATCGCGATGTTCGGGTTCCGCCACATCCGCCGGACCCAGACGCTGCTCGAAGACTTGGCAATCCGCGACCCGCTGACGCTGGTGTACAACGCCCGCGCGTTCGCCGAGCGGCTGGGGCAGGAGCTGAAGCGCACACGGCGTTACGGACGGCCCCTGTCCGTACTCTATCTCGACCTCGACGACTTCAAGCGCGTGAACGACTCCCACGGTCACCAGACGGGCGATGCGGTACTCAAGCTCGTGGCCGACGCGATCCGCCGCGCTGTGCGCCAGCTCGACGTCGTCGGCCGCTTGGGCGGCGACGAATTCGCGGTCCTGATGCCCGAGACCGACGGGGATCTGGCGGCCGCGGCCGCGGCCCGGCTCGCCAAGGAGCTACGTGACGCGTTCAAGGGCACTCCCGCCGTCACCGCGAGCGTCGGAGTCGTGTCCTGTACCCGCGCAGAGGCTGGGGTGGACGAGGTGCTGCGGCAGGCCGATCAGGCGATGTACCAGGCCAAGCGCAAGGGCAAGGACCAAGCAGTGAAGGTCGCGATGTGAGCCAGCGGCCATCAGCTATCAGAGATTGCCCGTTTAGCTTTCCTCAATGCGATTGACCCTCTTAGCGGCGTTGTGCGCTGTGATCTTACCAGTCGGCGCGTGCGCCCAGGCTGCGTCCTCCCCGCCCTGGATCCGCCTCGCCGGCCAGGCCATCCCCGTCCTCACGCGCACGAACGCCGTCCCGGGCGGCACGGCGACCACTGAGGCACGCCTCGCACAGCCAGTTTTGATGCTGCAGGCCGGCGCTTTGGCGGACCGGGTGCGGTTCGACGCGATGGCCGACGCCGAGGGGTGGACGATGCCGAACGGCGAGCTGACGACCGGCGCGTACGGCGAAGGCTACTACGACCGGCGCCACCCGCACACCTACATCCACGAGCTGATGCTCACCCTGCCCGACTTGCTGCGCGATCTGGGCTGGCCGGCTCGGGTCGCGCTTGCGGCGGGAAAGGGGTTCGCGCCGTTCGGCACGGACGACCCGATGAGCCGGCCGCCCATGTTGTATCCCGTCAATCACCACCTCAGCCAGGTGTTGGAGCGCGCGGTCGCCGTGGCCGCCGTGCGGACGGCACGAGACCACGTCACGATCGAAGGCGGCATCTTCAACGGGGACGAGCCGGAGTATCCCAGCCAATGGCCTAACTGGAGCCGGTTCGGCGATTCCTGGGCGGTGAGGCTCACCGTTACGCCGGCGGCGAACGTGGAGTGGCAAGGCTCTCGCGCCCACGTACACTCGCCCGAGCAACGGCCGGGCGCCGGGACCGACGCCGAGAAGTGGAGCACCTCGTTGCGCGTCGAGCGCGGCCCGGGTTACGGGCTGCTCGAGTGGGCGCGGACAAGTGAAGCAGGCGGCCTTTTCGTATTCCACACGCTGCTCGCCGAGGGCGCGTGGCGCGTCGCCCGGCACCGGCCCTACGTGCGGTTGGAGCGGACCGAGCGGCCCGAGGAGGAGCGTGTCGCAGACAACCAATTCCGCTCAGCGCGACCTCACCTCGACAACAGCATCGTCGGCACCACCCGCTGGACCATCGGAACGCTCGGGTACGGCTACGTCGTGCCGGCCGCGTCGCAGCGTCTGACGCTGCAGCCGTCCATCGAGTTAGCCATCGCCGGCGTGACGCGGGTGAGCAACGGGCTGTTCGATCCCGCGGTCTTCTACGGCCGCCGGAGATTCTACTCGCTCAGCTTTGGGGTACGAATGGACTGGGGGATGGCCGGCCACCGCATGGGACACTACGCCGGTCCACCCATGACACCAGAGATGGCCATGCCCGGCATGGACCACATGAGTGAGGGCAGATGACCCTGCGGCACATGTTGTTGCTGTTACCGCTCGCCGCACTTGCGTGCCACAATGATTCGGGCGCGCCGACGGCGCCGACGGCGCCGCCTCCGCCGGGCCCGCAGCCGGTGCTCGTCGCCACGGTACCGATCGCGCCGAATTACGGCATTCACGACACGTTCGTGCGCGACGGGCTGGTGTTCGTGTTCGCGTGGAACAGCGGCGTGATGATCTACGACGTCGGGAACGGAATGAAGGGCGGAAGTCCGTCCAACCCCATGCTCGTCGGTCAGCTCGTAACGAGTGCTAGCAACATTAATGGCGGTCCGGCAGTGCACAACGGCTGGTGGTACTGGAGTCCAGATGTGACTGTGGGCAAGAAGTACCTGTTCATCGGACAAGAAGGCCCACCAGTCGGCGGGATCGGGGTCGGCTCCTCGGGTTTGATTCACGTGGTGGACGTCTCTGACCTGACCAACCCGAAAGAGGTCGCCTTCTTCCATAAGGCGGGCACCGACAGCACGGGGACGCACAACTTCTGGATGGACGAGCAGAACCAGATCCTGTACGCCGCCTACTACAACGGCGGCGTCGTGGCGCTGGATGTCTCTGGCACGCTGTCCGGCGATCTGGGGAGCCGCCTCATCGATAGCCTGCGGATCGGGGGCCCGGGGAACACGTACACCTGGGGCGTGCAACTCTACAACGGCTCGCTCTATGCGATCGACATGCTGAGCGGACTGTGGCAGCTGAACACGACCAAGGGTAAGCTCAGCGTCGCCGCTGGGGGCAACAACGAGTCGGCTCGCTACAGCTCGGGGGGGGGGGGGGGGGGTCGATGCTCAAGGTGTGGCAACTGGGGGCGGTGACCGGAGCGCCGAGCCCGGTCGACTCGATCATCACTCCTGGTATCTCGGCGGTGAGCGACGTAAAGGTCAGCAGCAATGGAAAGGTCGTGATGTTCAGCGCGGAGGGAGGGAGCAACAGTGGACTTTACCTCTACAGCCTTAGCAACCCGGCGCACCCAACGCTCCTAGCGTCCTACCCCGTCGGCGCGGGCCTGCACACGGTCTCGTTCGGCTACATCAACGGCAACGTCTACGCCTTCGCGGCGAGGAACCCCAGCAACCCCGCCCTGATGATTTTCGACGTGACGAAGTTGGTGCAGTAGAGCCGTCAGCCGACAGCGTTCAGGCTTCTGTAACTGATGGCTGATTGTTCATGCGACCAGCGACTTCAGCTTCAGGAACGCCTCCCCTGAGTGTTTGCGCGCCCGCTTGAGCTGGCGCCGGGCGTTAGTAGGATCGCCGATGCCGACGA
>WNFC01005064.1_pt1 | contig 27425 bp, 26 predicted proteins | sample 5400541 | NCBI WGS metagenome assembly WNFC01 (sample SAMN13153342, study PRJNA577476) | soil metagenome | isolation source: 120 cm saprolite under Douglas fir tree site 2 hole 2 replicate 1 | place: USA:California | collected 2015-04-18 | reverse complement strand
TGCGCGCTGCTCGCCACCAGGCTCGCCGCATAGTGCGTGTAGTACTGGATGGGCGCGGGCAGCGGGCCCACCAGCTCGATCCGCGGATCGGCCATGATCTCGGTGATCTGGGTGAAGCCGAAATCCGCGCCGCCGGCGACCACGAAGTCGGCGAGCGGTTTTGACGGCGGCGTCAGTCTGGTCTTCGCCTTGATCGCGCCGGCCGTATCGAGCGACGCCATCACCCGGGCGACGTGGTTGGCCGCCGTGCCGCCGCGCGCCGGATCGGAGTAGGCGATGGCGGTGGCGTTCGCGATCGCGCGCAGCAGTACCTCGACGCTGCCGATCTCCGGCTTGGGCGCGCCCCGCCGGACGAAGACGCCGACGCCGACCTTCGCGATGACGACCTTGCTGCCGGAGATAAGCCGGCCCGCGTTCTGCAGTTCGTCCGCCGCCGGCGCGCCGAGGATCGCGACGTCGGCCGCTTCGCCGGCCCGGATGCGGTCCGCCAGCGCGAGGGCGGGCGAATATTTCACGATGACGGTGTGTCCCGACGACTGCTCGAAGCGCGGCATGAGTTCGCGCAGCGAGCTCGAGACCGCGCCGGGAGAGACCAGGACGAGCTCCGCCGCATCGGCGCGGCTCGACACCGCGACCAGACAGGGCAGCCCGGCCAGCGCGAGCACGATCCAACGAGGCATGATGGGTCTCCGGTGATTGTCGCAGCGTGCGTCACGGTCCGGGCGGCTCGAACCCGCCCTTCTGCCAGGCGTCGCGCGCGTTCGGATCGCTCAACGCCTGCAGGAAGGCGAGGGCCGTATCGGGCGACGTGCTGGCCGCATGCACGGCGCCGGCAAATACGATGTAACTCTGGAGGTCGGGCGGCAGGGGACCGACCAGCGTGACCCCTTTCGCCGGAATAATTTCACTGATGTTGAAGAGGCCGATGTCCGCCTCGCCCTTGGCGACGGCCGCCGTGCCGCCGCCGATCGCGGACATGAGCGACGTCTTCGGCTTGACGGCCTCGGCGATGCCGAGACGCGCCATCATGCGCGCGATCTGCGCGCCGGCGAACCCGCCGCCCGCCGGATCAGCGTGAACGACCGAGCGCGCCTCGATCAGCATCTTTCGGACGGCGTCCGCCGTCGCGATATCGGGAGCGCGTGCGCCTTCGCGGACCGCGACGCCGATCCCCACCCGCGCCAGCACAGTGCGGGTGTCGCTTCTGAGCTTGCCGGCCTGGTCCAACGCTTCGATCGCCGGGGCAGGCAGGACCACGAGATCGGGCGTCTCGCCGGCCAAGAGTCGCTTTTGGATTTCGCCGATGGCTCCAACCGTCAGAAGGACACGATGGCCTGCCGTTGCGGAAAATGTCGTGCCGACGTGCCTGGCGACCTCTGACGGCGCGCCTGAGCTGTAGACCCGGATGTCCGCCGCGGCGGACGGCCGCGTTGCCGGCGCGAGGACGGCCAGCATCACGGCCGACAAAAGCATTGCACGGATGCGGTTTTTCCGAAGTGAAAATCTCATCGCTCTTCCTCGTGCTACATCTACTTAGCGCATGTCCCGGCGAAGTGGGCACCGGTTCGCCGACAAGGACATGCGCCAACGAATGAATTTAGAGCGTGTCCCGATTCCGCAGGAACGGGACATGCTCTAGAACACGAGCAGTGCGGCCCGCACGGTCATGATCAGGAGCACGAGCGATGCTGCCATGAAGAGGGCGAAACGGAGCACGACGATGTTGACGACCGCCTGCACGAGGCTGTGGAGGATCCGCAGCGCGACATAGAGCCAGGCGAGCACAAGATTGAGCCCATCGCCCGCGCCGAGCAGGGCCAACGCCAGCGTCACCGCGTAGAACAGCGTCGGCTGCTCCATGAGGTTGTTGTAGTTGTCGGCCTTCCAGCGCACCGCCGCGGGCAGCCGCGCGTGAAATTCTTGCGCGGGGCGGCGCGGGTCGTAGACGATGCCGCCGTTGATGATCGCCGGGATGCGCGTCGCATAGAGCCACGCCTGCATCACGAACGACCACAGGACGAGCACGACGAGCGGCGCGAGGATCGGGCTGGGCAAGGTTTCCACTCCTGTGATGAGGCATCCAAACGAAGCTTGCGTCTTGTCGAGATTATGCTTGCGCGTTTGCCCCAAATGCCGTATCCGGCGAAATGACATACGGAGATTTGCGCCCGGCGCCAGACATGGCGGCCGGGCGTTTCTTTTGCCGGAACGCGATCCGGAGAAATAGCAGGAAAAATAACAATGCCGTGCAACTCGGAATTGAAGCTGCGGCGCCTCCGCGCAAGCTTTTACGAAAGCAAGCATTTTGGGTTTGACGCCGGTCCGGAGCGGCTGAGTCCGGGGAAAGCCGCGTTGCATTCCGTTGTTATTAACAACGCGCCGGTCGCGCTTGGACCATGCCGCGCGAATTATGCAATCAGTGGTTGGTGAGCGCGCGCGGGCGGTTGGCGGCGCAAGAGGCCGCGAGCGCCGTCATTGCTCCCGCCATCATGTCCCATCCGGAGCTGTGGCCGACGTCGCGGATCGCGGCGATGGCGGCGTCGGCATCTCCTGCGGTGATGGCCGAAACCGCGGTATGGAGCTTTTCGCCGACGTGACCGGCGGCCGCGGCGCGCAGGAAGCAGCGGCTCAGCGGCGACGTGAGTTCGGGCGGCACGTCGGCGAGAGCGCGCGCGAGGCTCGCGTGCGCTTCTGTCTTTCCGATCGCAGCGAGGAGCGCGAGTGCGCCGATGAGGAAGTCATCGCCCGAGGGCGTGAGGCCCGGGCCGAGACCGACGAGGTCTCGCACGGGAGCGGGCAGGGAGGATGCGCCATCTGCATCGATCGCGTTGCGCAGCCACGCCTCGAAGCGCGCGATGCGGATGCGGGCGACGCGCGCGAGGCGCGTGTCGCAAGCGCCGGCGATCGCACGACCGAGCCCTTCGTCCGGCGCTTCGGTCGCGGCGCGGTGCGCGATCGCATCATGCGTCTCGCTCAACGCGGCCAGCGATGCCACGCGCGGCCAAGCGTCTGGCCGCCACAGGTCGCACGCGTCGAGCACGAACGCAGTCGGACCGATCGTGATGGCGCTCTGCGAGACGGCGGCGGGCTGCCCCGGACGCAATCCGAGCAAGGCGGGGCGCAGATCGCACGCGGCAACAAGCGTCAAAGGACCATTTCCGATCGTCGGCCCACCGACGCAGACGAATTTTTCGCCGGAGCGAAGATAGAGACTGCGGTCGAAGACGGCGGCGACTTCGGCCGCCAGTTCCAGCCGTACGAATTCCCAAGCCACGACACCGCAGCGAACCATCGGGATTGAGCATGGCGCCCGCACTCCCTCTCCCCGCAGGGGAGAGGGGATGCGCAACCGCAACGAATGAGCGTGAAATGACATCAGCCCGCCCCGATCGCCGCGATCGCCATCTCGGCGGCCTCGGCATTCGACTCGGCGACGGCCACGCCGGCGGCGACGAGCTTCTCCACCTGCACGCTGCGCGGCTGCGGATCGCCGTCGGTGCCGGTCACGGAGGCGATCACCAGCGGGCCATCCTTGCGCTCGCCGAGCACCCGCACGAGATGCGCGGCCGGATCGGCGTGCGCGCCGTAGCCGAGCACGACGTCGATGAGGAGCACGCCGACCGCGCGATCGGCAAGCGCGTCGACGATCGGACGATCGCGCACCGCCGGGTCGATCATCGGATGCGGGCGCCCGCGCGTGAACTCGTCGTCGCCGAGATCGATCAGCACGTGGCCGTCCGTCGCGCCGCGCAGCGGGCGCGCGCCCGGCACCGGCACGTTCGACGCAACGCTGAGCCCGCGCTGTCCGAACACGATCTGCGCCTCGGCGCAGAACGTGCCCCCGGCGAACAGGCCGCGCACCGCCTTGCCGCGCGTGGCGCGCACGGCGGGCGCCGACGCGAGCGGCAGCTCGGCCGCACGCCCGAGGCTCAGATCGGCGGCATCCTTGAGCGTCGCCGCGGCGCGCGCATTCGGCGGCAAGGCCAGATCGGCCGCGCCGAGGAAGCAGATGGTGAACGGCTTTTCGCTGCGCGCCACGCGGTCGAGCACGAGCTTCGCGACGGAGGTCTCCGGCGGCTTCGAGATGAGCACGATGTGCTTGGTGCGGGCGTCGGCATCGAGCGCGTCGATCGCCATCAACGTGGTGATGGCGCCGACCTCGGCCTTGAGATCGCGCCCGCCCGTGCCGATGGCGTGGCTCACGCCGTGTCCGGCGCGCGCGATCAGGCAGGAGACTTCCTGGATGCCGGTGCCCGAGGCGCCGATGATGCCGATCTCGCCGCGCGGCACCACGTTGGCGAAGGCGAGCGGCACGCCGCCGATGATCGCGGTGCCGCAGTCGGGCCCCATGACGAAGAGGCCGCGGTCGCGCGCCTCGTGCTTGATCGCGGCCTCGTCCGCGATCGGCACGTTGTCGGAGAAGATCATCACGTTCATGCCGAGCGCCAGGGCCTTGCGTGCCTCGGCAGTCGCGAAGTGCCCGGGCACCGAGATCAGCGCGAGATTGGCGTCGGGCAGGTCGCGCATCGCGGTGCGGAAGCTGCGAAAGGCGTTCAGTCCCGCGTGCGTAGCCGCTTCCCGCGGCGCCTCCAGCAGCCGCTTGGCCTCGGCGAGCGCGGCGGCGCCGGCGGCCGCGTCCTTGGCGCGCAGCGCGAGGATGAGGTCGCCCGGCTCGGCACCGTCGCCCTCCGGGCCCAGGATGCCGGCGTCGCGCAGGATGTCCTTATTGGCGGGCGTGCCGAGGATGAGTCCGGCCTCTTCCACGCCCGGCAGCCCGGTGATCTGCCGCGAGATGCGCATCAGCACGATCGAGTCGAAATAGGTGGCGCGGCGCACCTCGTTGAGCACGACGCTCATCTATCGCACGTCCATCGTCTCGGCGAAGGCGACGAGCGCCTGCTCGAAGCATTTGAGCGGCGCCTTCACGACGCCGGCGCCGACCTGGCCGACGCCCGGATCGCGGTGCGCGATTCCGGTGTTGATGGTCGGCACGAGCCCGGTCTCGACCACGAGCCGGATGTCGATGCCGGTCGGCACGCCGGCGAAATCCATGGCGGGAATCGTCCATGCCGGGTTCTGCCCGACCACGATCTCCGCCATCGAGCGCGTGAATGCCGCCGCGTCGGAGGCGCGCCCGGCGCCGACATAGCCGACCACGGCGGGCGCCGCCGCCATGGCGAAGCCGCCGAGCCCGACCGTCTCGACGATCGACGAGTCGCCCATGTCCGGATTGGCGTCACGCTCGCTGAACCCGGGGAAATAGAGCCCGACCGGCATCTCGACCGGCGCCGTGAACCAGCGATCGCCGGTGCCGGAGACGCGGATGCCGAAATCCGTGCCGTTGCGGCTCATGGCGGTGACGACCGACGAACCTGCGATGTCGCGCGCCGGATCGGTCAACGCCTTGCCCATCGCCATGGCGACGTTGAGGAAGAACTGGTCGTTGCGGCCGATGAAGTCGAGACACACGGCGAGCTCGTCGGCGCTCTTCGCCGTGCGCGCGAGCGCGGGCGCGAGCTGGCGCGCGAGCAGGCTCGAGCAGGCGACGTTCCGTTGGTGCATCTCGTCGCCCATGGTGAGCCCGCGCGCGATCAGCGGCTTCAGCGCAATGCCGCCGAGCTCGCGCAGCGCGCGCCCGAGCGCGGGGCCGAGCACGCGCTCGATCCAGCGCAGGCGGTCGAGCACCTCGGCATCGTTGCCGCCGAAGCGCATCACCTTGCCGAGTCCCTCGTTTATGGCGCAGTAGGCGCGGTTGCCGAAGGTCTTGTTCTCGACCACGAACAGCGGCTGCGTCTTCGTGGTCATGCCGGTCATCGGGCCGACCGCGCCGAAGTGATGGTTCGGCGCAAACGAGAACGTGCCGGCGGCGGCCTTCGCGGCGGCGTCGTCGAGGTCCTTGGCCCAGCCCTCGAACACCGCGATGCCCATCACGGCGCCGCGCATCGGTCCGCACATGCGGTCCCAGCCGATCGGCGGGCCGGCATGCAGGATCGTGCGATCCTCGAGATCGGGGATCGCCCGCGCGGCCGCCACCACGTCGACCAGCACCGGCTCGCCGCCGAGGATGCGCGTCAGCGCCTCTTGATTGGCCTCTTCGATGAGCTTCAACGGCGCCTCGTGCGGTCAGCTGCGCAGCTTGTCGAGCAGGTCGGCCAGCCGGGCGTCGCCGCCGGCCGGCGGGCTCCACTGGACGTGGACGACCCGGGTCCCCTGGTTGGCGAGATTCACCGCGAACATTTCGAGGCCGACGTTCACGACGCGCGGCGGCGCGGCGAGCAGGTTCTTGGAAGCGTCGCCCTTGTCCATCGGTCGCTCTGGTGTTCGGCCGCGCAAGATCGGTGAAACCTGGGGGATAATCGAGGCTCCTGCATAGCACAACAGCGCCGCGACAAAGTAGCGTCGCAACTGCACCGCCGAAGCTTGATCTCGCGGCAAAGGGGACTAGTCTGGCGCCGCTGAAATGGCTGCGAACTGCCGATTGAACGAGACGCGTGATGCTCTGGAAAGGTGCCGGAATGACCGCCAGTATCGGCGCGGCCCTCGGGCTCGCCGCGGTGCTGCTCGCGGCCGGTCCGGCGGCGGCGCAGGATTATCCCAATCGCGCGGTCAAGATCATCGTGCCGTTTCCAGCCGGCGGCACCGCCGACGTGATGCCGCGCATCGTCGCCGACTGGCTCTCGCGCAAATGGGGGCAGGCGATCATCATCGAGAACAAGACGGGCGCGGCGGGCAATATCGGCGCGGAAGCGGCGTTCAATGCCGATCCCGACGGCTACACGCTCCTCTCCGCGCCGCCGCCGCCGCTCGTGATCAATCGCAACCTCTATCCTAATCTTCCCTATGACGCCGCGCAGTTCGTGCCGATTTCCGTGATGGGGATCGTGCCGAACGCGCTGGTGGTGAACCCGAAAAAGGTGACCGCCAATACAGTGCAGCAATTCATCGCCTATGCGAAAGCCAACCCGGGGAAAATCTCCGCCGCGACGCAAGGCGCCGGATCGACCTCGCACCTCACGTCCGAGCTCTTCCAATTCATGGCGCAGGTGAAGTTCGTGCAGGTGCCGTATCGCGGTTCGGCGCCGGCGCTGCAGGGGCTGGTGGCGGGCGACGTCGATATCATGTTCGACAATCTCGGCGTCTCGCTGTCGCTGGTGAAGGGCGGACAGCTCAAGCTGATCGCGGTCGGCACCCCCGGCCGCATGAGCACGATGCCGGGCGTGCCGACGATCGCGGATACGCTGCCCGGGTTCGCGTCCTCGGCGTGGTTCGCGGTGGTCGGGCCCCCGAAGATGCCGCCGCGGATCGCGACGAAGATCAGCGCCGACATCGCGGAAGCGATCAAGCAGCCCGATATCCGCAAGCGCTTCGAGGACCTGTCGGCCGAGCCGATCGGCAGCGATCCGGCGCAGACCGCGAAATTCATGCGCGAAGAGGTCGAGCGCTGGAACAAGGTCATCAAGGCCGCCAAGGTCAAGCTGGAATGAGCCGCGAGCAAAGCCGATGAACATCCAGACGCCTGCGGAACCGCGCGAGAAGACGCGCAGCTGGCCCGCCGAGGGCCTCACGCGGATTCCGTACTGGCTCTACTCGGATCCCGATCTCTATGCCGAGGAGCAGGCGCGCATCTTCCGCGGCAATACCTGGACCTTTCTCTGTCTCGAGGCGGAGCTGCCGGGGCCGAACACCTACCGCACGTCCAATCTCGGCGAGATGCCGGTGGTGGTGACGCGCGACGGCGCCGGCGTCATCCACGCGTTCGAGAACCGCTGCGCGCACCGCGGTTCGCTGCTCTGCCTGAAACAGCGCGGCGAGGCGCGCGAGATCGTCTGCGTCTATCACAACTGGACCTACGACCTCACCGGCAAGCTCACCGGCGTCGCCTTCCGGCGCGGCGTCGGCGGCAAGGGCGGCATGCCGGCGGATTCACGGCCCGACCACCATGCGCCGCGGCGCCTGCGCGTCGAGGTCTTCGCCGGCCTCGTGTTCGGCACGCTCGGCGAGAAAGCGCCGCCGATCGAGGAGTATCTCGGACCGGAGATCGCGACCAAGATCCGCCGCGTCATGAAGGCGCCGGTCAAGCTGCTCGGCGGCTACAGCCAGATGCTGCCGAGCAACTGGAAGCTCTACATGGAGAACGTGAAGGACTCCTACCACGCGAGCCTCCTGCACATGTTCTTCACCACCTTCCGCCTCAACCGCCTGTCGCAGAAGGGCGGGCTGGTGATCAGCGAGAGCGGCGCCAACCACATCAGCTACTCCATGTCGGCCGACGTCGCCGGCAAGGAATACGAGCAGGCGGGCCTGCGCACCGCCCATCACGGCTACAGCCTGGAGGCGCCGGAGCTTCTCAAGAACGTCGATGAGTTCGGCGACGGCATCGGCATCCAGATCTTGTCGGTGTTTCCGGGATTCGTGCTGCAGCAGATCAGAAACAGCCTCGCGGTGCGGCGCGTGGTGCCGCAAGGGCTCGAGCGCACCGAGCTGGTGTGGACCTGCTTCGGCTATGTCGGCGACGACGACGCGATGACCGAGCTGCGCCTGCGCCAGGCCAATCTCATCGGCCCGTCAGGCTTCATCTCGATGGAGGACGGCGCCGCCGCGGGCTTCGTGCAGCGCGGCATCCGCGGCACGGACGGCGAGCAGTCGGTGGTCGAGATGGGCGGCAGCGGCACCTCGTCGGAGGAAAGCCGCGTGAGCGAAGCCGCCGTGCGCGGGTTCTGGAAGGCCTACCGCCAGCAGATGGGGATGTGAGGCAGTCGTGGCGGGCGGGGCGAGCGCGGACATCGGGCGGCTGCTCGCGGTGCAGGGCCTCAATGCGGCCTATGTCGAGGCGATCGACGATGGCCGCTTCGAGGCGTGGCCCGATTTCTTCATGGATGATGGCATCTACCGCGTCACTACGGCGGAGAACGTGGAACAAGGGCTGCCGCTATCGGTGATCTACACCACCTCGCGCGCGATGCTGCGCGATCGCGTCAAGGCGCTGCGCGAGGCGAACATCTACGAGGCGCAGCGCTATCGGCATGTGATCGGTCCGTCGCGCCTGGAGTCCGCGGATGCCGACGGCCTGCGGGTGCGCACGAACTTCATGGTCGCGCGCATCATGCACACCGGCGAGACGATGCTGTTCGCGACCGGCGTCTATCGCGATCGCGTCGTGCTCAATGGCGAAGCGGCCCGCTTCGCCGAGAAGACGGTCATCCTCGACAGCCGGCAGATCGATACGCTGTTGGCGATCCCGCTGTAGGCGGGCGCTCGTCGCACGCTAACCCCGCCGGTCGGCGTACCAGCGCCCTGAGCAGCCGCCCTGCGAACCGAGGCCGCGCCAGCTTCCCGAACCGGAGCTATGCGACAGCCGACCGTGGCCGTCGGCGTAGGAGCCGCCTGACGACACGCGGACATGCACACTGCCATTGCCCGACACGCGGCCGCGGACGGTGAATCCGCCTTCGCCCGCATAAGTCACGTTGCCGTTCGCGATCCTGAGTCCGTACCGATAAGCCTGGTCGCAGGGCCCTCTGGTGGTCTGGATGAGGACGCTCCAGCGGCCGTCATACGGGGCGGTGGACGCCGGTGCAGCAGAAGTGATCGCTGCCGTCGCTGCGGCGAGCAGAGCAATGCCGTATCTGAACATGGAAACCTCGTTGGGGATCGCGCGGGCCGCCTATCGGACCCGTCCCGGCAAGGCGGAGGGTTGCCGGGAACCCCAACAATCTAGACTGCGTGGCGGCGTTTCGAAATAGCCATTTGGAGGTCGGCGTAATCGACAACCCACCAGGACCGGTACGGCGGATCCTGGTCGTTGGGCAGCGGCAGATCGTCAAGCTCGCGCGTGTCGAACGGAGGGTTCTTCTGCGCGGACGGCCCCGGCGGGGCGGGCGATCGGGCTTCGCCTTGTTTTTTCTTTGCTTCGGGCGTCATGATACAGGATCATCACTTGCCCTCCCACTCACTCGCGCTACTAGAAAAACCCCATAACCCCGAACCAGTTCCGTCGGAAAAGCACAATTATTGCGGTGCGGCCCGCTTTTGGCCGCTGCGCGTGGACAGGTCCATCTCGACCGGCTCTCTTAGCGAGAAGTTCCTGAATTTCCGTGGGTTCCTATCCGGACCATGAGCCTGCACGAACGCCCATGAGCCCCAACCTCGACGGCGAAAAGGATCCGAACGCCTACAGCTACAAGCCTTCGCTGTTCGGCGCCCCCTGGCAGTTTCGCCTGGCGGCCGACGCGCTTGAATGGCAAGCGGGCATGCGCCGGGGCCGCTTCCCTTACGCCGACATCCGACGGGTGCGGCTGTCGTTTCGGCCGGTGAACATGCAGACCTATCGGTTTCTCGCCGAGATCTGGCCGCTGCAAGGGCCAAAGGTCACGATCGCCTCGAGTTCCTGGCGCAGCATGATCGAGCAGTCGCGTCAGGACGCCGCCTATTCGACCTTCGTCACCGAGTTGCACCGGCGAATTGCCGCCGCACGCGGGACGGCGGCATTCGACAGCGGCTCGCCCGCGCTGCTCTATTGGCCGGGCCTCGCGATTTTTGCCGCAGTTTCGCTCGCCCTTGCGGCCCTCACGGTCAAGGCGTTGCGCGTTGCGTCCTGGGCCGCTGCCGCATTGGTCGGCGGTCTTCTTGGATTGTTCCTCTGGCAGGCCGGAACGTTCTTCAAGCGCAACCGGCCTGGCCGCTACCGTCCGGACGCTCTGCCGCGCGCGCTGCTGCCGTGAGGCCGGCGGCGATCAGTGGCGCACCACCAGCACCGAGCACTTGGCGTAGCGCACGACGTGGCCGGCATTCGAGCCGAGGAAATACGTTTTCATCGCCGGGCGATGGGAACTCATCACGATGAGGTCGGCGCCGATCGACTTCGCTTCCTCCAGCACCTCGTGATAGATGCCGCCTTGCCGCACGGTTCCGCTCACCTGCTCGGGCGGAAGCCCCGACTCGCGCGCGATGATCTGCAGCGCCTCCTCCGATGACTGGCGCTGCTGCACGTCGAAATCGGGCGGCACGTATTCGGCCAGCATCACCGGCGTCATCGGCAGGACGTTGAGCAGCCGGACCTTGCCGCCGGAGGCGCGCGCGAGCGAGACGGCGGTCTCGATCGAAGGCTTGGCAAGGTCGGTGTCGGAAAGGTCGACGGGCACCAGGATTTGCTTGAACATGATGCGCTCCCCCAACGGCTCATCGCCGCATCATGACACGAATAACGGCTTCGGGTGAGGGCCGTCGGCCCGCTCCGCCTCAATCGGTCGCAGCGGCGAGCATGCGGGGGACGACGAAGCGCTCGAGGCGGCCGGAATGCGCGTGCAACTTGGACCAGCCGGCGACCGCAAAATCGATCACCACGAGGCCGGCGGTGGGGAGTTTTTCGCGCAGCCGCTCGCGATGCTCGAGATCGCCGGAGGCGATCAGCCAAGTGGCGAGATCCTGCAGGCCGGGGTTGTGGCCGACCACGAGGATCGACCGGATGTCGGGGTCGATGTTTCGCAGGACGCGAAGAATGCCCTCAGGCTTGGCCTCGTAAAGCCGTTCGTCGTAGGCGACGGGGGGAGGAGAGGAAAGCTCGCCTGCCACCAGCGTCCACGTGTCGCGCGCCCGCTTCGCGGTGGAGCACAGCACCTGATCGGGAGTTAGCCGATGGCGCGCGAGGTAAGCGCCGATCTTCGGCGCGGCCTCCTCGCCGCGGCGGTTGAGCGGTCGGTCGTGGTCGGCCTGTTCGGAATCCGACCAATCCGATTTCGCATGGCGGAGCAGCAGGATATGGCGCATGGCTGAATACGTCGCTTTTGCCCGGCGGAGAGGTTAGCATGACTGCCACCACGGCCGCGCGGGGGTACAGTCAATATGTGCAAGGTGGCATGAACGCGACGGTCAGTGCGGATTTCGAGTCGGGCTGGTATGCGGCCAACGCGGCCGCGGCTTTCGAGCGCCCGCGGCTCACTTTCGATCTCGATGTGGACGTCTGCGTGATCGGCGGCGGGCTCGCCGGCCTCACGGTCGCGCGCGAGGTGGCGCGGCGCGGCTGGTCGGTTGCTGTGCTGGAAGCGAGGCGCGTCGCCTGGAACGCATCCAGCCGCAATTCAGGGTTCGTCCTGCCCGGCTTCGGAGCCGACGTGATGCGCATGGTGGAGCGTGTCGGCGTCGATCGCGCCAGAGAGCTGTGGAAGCTATCCGAGGCGGGCGTCGAGTATGTCCGCGCCGCGATCCGCGACACCGAGATGCCCGGCGTCGATCCGGTTCCGGGCTGGCTCGACGTCTCGAAGGTCGACAACGGCGACGAGCTCCTGGCGGTCGCGACCCTGCTCGGTCAGGATTTCGGCGCGGAGATCGAAGGCTGGCCGACCGAGCGCGTCCGCACGCTGCTCAAGACCAATTTTTACTTTCACGGCATCCACTATCCGACCGCCTTCCATATCCACGCGCTCAATTATGCGCGCGGGCTGGCGAATGCTGCGCTCGCGGCAGGCGCGACGATCTTCGAAGAGACCCCGGCGCTGGCGATCGATCCCGCCGGCGTGCGCAAGCGCATCGCGACGCCCTCCGGGCGGATGCGGGCCGCGCATGTCGTGCTGGCCGGAAACGTCCATCTCGGACCGCTGGTGCCGCGGCTTGCCGCGACCGTGCTGCCGATCACGGGCCATGTCGCGGTGACGGCGCCGCTCGGAGAGCGGTTGGCAGATGCCATCACGTATCGCGGCGCGGTGAGCGATGCGCGCCTCGCCAACGATCATTATCGCATCGTGGGCGGCGACCGGCTGATGTGGGCGGGCAGCGCGAACCTGTGGCCGCGCGGACGCCGCAGCGCCGCGCGCGCCTTCAAGGCGGCGATCGAGCGCATCTATCCGCAGCTTGCGCCGATCGAGATCGAGCACGTCTGGTCCGGCGTCATGGGTTTCTCGATGCACCGCATGCCGCAAGTCGGCGAGGTCGCGCCCGGCCTGTGGCTCGCCAGCGCCTTCGGCGCGCACGGTCTCAACACCACCGCGATGGCGGGCGAACTGATCGCGCGCGCGATCACCGAGGGCGATGATCGCTGGCGCTTGTTCCTGCCCTACGAGCTGGTCTGGGCCGGCGGTACCGTGGGCCGTGCGGTGCGGCGGGTGAGCACGTGGACGCGGTGGGTCAACGACGATCTTGCGGCGCATCTCGCACGGCGGCGCGAGGCGGAGCAGCAGCGGCAGAACGCCGAGGCCAGCATCGCGATACCGCCTCCACCGCCGTCCGAGCCCGAACCTCAGAGCCCAGCCGCCGTTCCGCTGGCCGCAGAGGTCGAGGCGGTGCTCCATCAGGCCGCGCGGCGCGCACGCGGCAAAAAAGGGGACCGGCGGCCGGCAGGTTCCGCCCAGGGCCGCGAAACCGCGTCGTGATCGGCCGGTCACAGCCGATCCCGCACATTACATTATGTGACTGTTAATCCTCACTTTCCAAGAATCCACAGCCTAGCCAGGGAATCCTGGGAAACGGGCTGTCCGGTGCCGTATAGTGGCCGATGGTGGGGCAATGTCTTGAGTCTTGTGTGGTGCGTTGGGGTCGTCAGACCGTCGTGCAGGGCAGGGCAATTTGATGGGGTGCGTAAGCCGCGCGCTTGCGGGCTTGTTTTTGGCTGCCGGCCTGCCGGCGGCCGGCGCCTTTGCGTCCGACCTCGTCCCCGCAGTTTCCTCCACGGATCGCTGGACCGTCGAACTGGGCGCGGAGATGCGCGTCGTCCCGCGCTTCCAGGGCGACGACAACTACACGTTCATCGCGGTCCCGCTGTTCGACGTGAGGCCCGCCGGGACGCCGCATCGCTTTCATGCGCCGCGCGACGGCATCGGCTTCGCGATCCTCGAGACGGGAAGCTTCAAGGCGGGCCCGGTGGTGCAGGTCGAGCTTGGCCGCCACGTCCGCCACAACCCCGATCTGGCCGGGCTCGGCAATGTGGGGACCGCCGTCGAAGTGGGCGGCTTCGTGGACTATTGGGTTGCCGGCTGGCTGCGCGCGCGCGTCGAAGTGCGGCAAGGGTTCGGCGGCCATCACGGCGTCGTCTCCGATCAGACGCTCGACGTCGTGCTGCCGATCGGTCCGCAATGGACGCTCTCGGGCGGTCCGCGCATGACGCTCGCCACGGCGAACGCGAACGATCCCTATTTCGGCGTCAACCCAATCCAGTCCGTCAACTCCGGGCTTCCGGTCTATAGCGCCGGGGGCGGCGTGCGCTCATTGGGCCTCGGCACGCAGGCGCCTACTCGTTCGACATGCGCGCCCTGTGGTGATGTCGGCGTAATCCGGCCGTCAGCGGCCTTCTCGCCTCGCCATGAACGCCAGCCGCTCGAACAGGTGAACGTCCTGCTCGTTCTTGATGAGCGCGCCATGCAGCGGCGGGATGAGCTTCTTGGGATCGCGCTCGCGCAGCGTCTCCGGGCCGATGTCCTCGACCATGAGCAGCTTGAGCCAATCGAGCAGCTCCGAGGTCGACGGTTTCTTCTTCAGTCCCGGGACTTCGCGTATCTCGTAGAAAAGCTTGAGCGCCTCCGCGACCAGGCGCTGCTTGATGCCGGGGAAATGCACCTCGATGATCGCGCGCATGGTGTCGCCGTCGGGAAAGCGGATGTAATGGAAGAAGCAGCGGCGCAGGAATGCGTCCGGCAATTCCTTCTCGTTGTTGGAGGTGATGACGACGATCGGTCGCCGGCGCGCATGGATCGTCTCGCCGGTCTCGTAGACGAAGAACTCCATGCGATCGAGTTCCTGCAGCAGGTCGTTGGGAAACTCGATATCGGCCTTGTCGATCTCGTCGATGAGGAGCACCGGACGCTCGTCCGAGACGAAAGCGTCCCATAATTTCCCGCGCTTGATGTAGTTGCGGATGTCTTTCACGCGCGCGTCGCCGAGCTGGCTGTCGCGCAGGCGCGAGACCGCGTCGTATTCGTAAAGGCCCTGCAGCGCCTTGGTGGTCGACTTGATGTGCCATTCGATCAGCGGCGCCTGGATCGCTTTGGCGATCTCGAGCGCCAGCACCGTCTTGCCGGTGCCGGGCTCGCCTTTCACGAGCAGCGGACGCTCGAGCGTGATCGCGGCGTTGACCGCGACCTTGAGGTCGTCGGTCGCCACATAGGCGCTCGTTCCTTCAAAACGCATGGTCGTCGTCCCGAACCAGATCGAACACGCGCAACCTTAGACAGGTTTGACGAGCGCTTGTCGAGGCTGCAGCGGCGGCCTACCGTTGTGGCCAGGCGTTCGGGCAGCGACAGCGGGCAGCGAAGGAAGGCATCATGCGCGGCAAGGCCAAACGGAGTCTCATACTGTTGTTCGCGCTGCTCGCGTTTCCGCTGGCAGGTCAGGCCGCCGACGACCGCAAGCAGCTCGCGTTCGACGTGGTCGACCGCAACGCGGACACGATGGCGCTGATGAGCGACTCGCTGTTCTACTTCGGCGAGCTCGGCATGCAGGAGTTCGAGAGCACGAAGCTCCTCAAGGACACGCTTGAAGCCGCCGGCTTCAAGGTCGAGCTGGGCGGCGCCGGGATGCCGACAAATCTGTGGGCCGAGTGGGGAAGCGGCCGGCCGAAGATCGCCATCGTGACCGAGGTCGACGCGCTGCCGGGCGGATCACAAAAGCCGGGCGAATTCACCCGCAGTCCGCTGGTGGCCAACGCCCCCGGCCACATGGAGGGCCACAACACCCATGGCGGCGTGGCCAGCACGGCCGCTTTCGCGGTGAAACAGGTGATGCAGCGCTATGGCATCGCCGGGACAGTGGCGATCTCCTTCGGTCCCGCCGAGGAGCAGATCGCAAGTCGTCCGTTCCTGGTGCGCGCCGGGTACTTCAAGGACGTGGACGCGATCATCTACCTGCACATCCGCCACGCCCTCGCCACCGGTTACGGCCTGCAGAACTACGCGGCGATCAGCTCAATCTTCACATTCCACGGCAAGACCGCCCACGCGGCGATCGATCCGTGGGACGGCCGCGACGCGGTCGATGCGGCCGTGCTGATGGATATCGGCGTCGACAAGCTGCGCGAGCATTTGCGCCCGACCTACCGCGCGCACCGCACGATCACGGTCGGCGGCGTCCAGCCCAACATCGTTCCGGACAGGGGTCAGATCTGGTGGTTCGTGCGCGATGCCAACATGCTGGCCGCCAAGGCGACCTATGAACGGCTGCTCAAGATCGCGGAGGGCGCGGCGCTGATGACCGGCACCACCTGGGACGTGCAATACGCGGCGTCCGCCTGGCCGCAGCTCGTCAGCAAGACGATCGCAGAAGTGCTTCAGAAAAATATCGATACCGTCGGCGCCCCGAAATGGACCGAGCAGGAGCAACAGTTCGCCCGCGATTTCCAGAAGTCGGCGGACCGGGCCGTCGTCGGGCTGCGCACGGCGCCCGAGGCGTTCGGCGAGCGCCGGCAGGTCGCCTCGTCGAACGATAGCGGCGACGTTTCCTGGGTCGTGCCGGCCGGCCTGCTGAACTTTCCCGCCTCGGTCCCCGGTATCGAGTATCACGAATGGCACGCCGCCGTGACGCCGGTGAGCTCGATCTCGCACAAGGGCCAGGTGGCGGGCGCCAAGGTGCTGGCGGCCACCATCATCGATCTGCTCACTTCGCCCGATGTGTTGCAGGAGGCGCGCGCCGAATGGGAGGTCGAGTCGAAGAAAACGCCGTACTTCTCGCTGCTGCCGGCGGACGCCAAGCCGACGATCGATCTCAACCGTGCCGAGATGGAGAAATATCGACCCGACATGCGAAAGTTCTATTTGCAGAAGACGCCGCGGTTCAACTGAACGGCTGGTACGCGTATTCGCCTCCCTGCCGCGTGACCAGGCGCCGCCCCGCGCTCGCGCGAACGTGAGCGCAATTGAGAACCATTGTGAGCCGAGTTGGGTTATGCATCACGTCGACGGCCGGGCATCCCGCCGCGGCCCCCATCGCGTGCGATCATGATCCGATTTCTGGCTGCTCTCGGTCTCTTCATCTGCGGTATCGGCGGCGCCGCGGCGCAATCGACGGCGCCCGCGCGAACCGAGACGGCCATTTTTGCCGGCGGCTGCTTCTGGTGCGTGGAGGCGGACTTCGACAAGGTTCCGGGCGTGCTCAGCACCACCTCGGGCTATACCGGCGGCAGGGTTGCGAACCCGACCTATAACCAGGTGAGCGCCGGCGGCACGGGTCACGCCGAGGCGGTCGAAGTCGTGTACGACCCGGCCAAGGTGACCTACGACAAGCTGCTCGACGTGTTTTGGCACAACATCGATCCGCTCGTGAAGAACCGGCAATTCTGCGATGCCGGCGACCAGTACCGCAGCGCGATCTTCGTGCGCAACGACGAGCAGCGGCGCCTCGCCGAAGCCTCGTTGAAGAAAGTGGCAGGCGAGCTGAAGGACAAGGGCACGATCTATACCGAGATCGTTCCTGGCGGCGCGTTCTACAAGGCGGAGGACTATCACCAGGATTACTATCTGAAGAATCCGGTGCGCTACAAATATTACCGCTGGAACTGCGGACGCGATCAACGCCTCGAAGAGATCTGGGGCAAGCGCGACAAGAGCAGTTAGCGGATGCGGCGAGGCGAAGGCTTCGCTGACGAGACCGGGCCATTCAACGCGGAGCGAGAGAGAAATGATCAGCCGCCGATTGTTGCTTGCGGGCGCCGGCAGCCTCGTGGTGCTGGGCGCCCTGCGATGGATGCAAGGCGGAGACGCCGCGTCGGCGACCTCGTTCGAGGTCGAGAAATCGGACGCCGAGTGGCGGCGGCTGCTGACCGGCGCGCAGTACAATGTGCTGCGGCGGCACGCGACCGAGCAGCCGTTCTCGAGCCCGCTCAACCAGGAGAAGCGCAAGGGTGCTTTTGCGTGCGCGGGATGCGATCTGCCCTTGTTCTCGTCCGACACCAAGTTCGAGAGCGGCACCGGCTGGCCGAGCTTCTACGCGCCGCTGCCCAATGCCATCGGGACCTCGGAAGACCGCACGTATTTCATCAAGCGCACGGAAGTGCATTGCCGGCGCTGCGGCGGGCACCTCGGCCATGTGTTCGACGACGGCCCGAAGCCGACCGGGCTGCGCTACTGCATGAACGGCGTCGCCCTGAAATTCGCGCCGGGAACGAGCCCTTCGGCTTGATTGCCTCCGCCCGCAGCCGCGCGGCTCGACGCCGGCGCACCCTCGATCGCAATTGCAACCGCAAGCTCAGGATGCGGCATCGCCCCTGAGCTTGTCGGTTGTTCATCGCCCTCGCAGTGTCAGCGCGACGTGGTGGCCTTATATCTTTTCGTCGGGTTGTTTCCGGTCGTCATCCTGCTGGGGCTCCTGCAGAAGTCAGGCGCCATCGCGATGGGCCGTGCCACTTGCGAGATCGTCGACCGCGCCGCGCTCGAACGCCGCGCTTGCGAATGCTACGGCATCATTTCGGCTGGGTACCGGCATTTGAACGAGCGCGGCTGTCACGAGCACGTGCTGGATGACGGCCCATGGGCGCGTCGCGATCCGGTCGTAAGCCCTATGAGCCGCCGGCCGATTGGGATCGCTCAGACGTCATAGCCATGACGGGCGGCGGGGCCGCTCGGCCCCGGGCATTTTCTGCCGCCGCGGCGGCCTAATATTGCCGGGTGAGGCCTGCCTCCCCATGGCTGACAATATCTAACATATTGAAAGAAAACGACTTTTTACTTGGCACAAGCTTTGCGAAGACCAACCCGATATTGCGGCCGCGCGTCACTGGCCGTTCGGTCGCCTCGCTTCTAGTGGAGAATCCTCATGGGTATTTTTGACGCCCTCACGACCGCCGTCTCCGGCCTGAGCGCGCAGTCCTATGCGCTGCAGAACATCTCCGGAAATATCGCGAACTCGCAGACGACCGCGTACAAGCGCATCAACACCCAATTCGAAGATCTGATGCCGGACAACCTGCCGAGCCAGCAGATCGCGGGCGGCGTGCTGGCGAGCTCGGTCGCGACCAACAACATCCAGGGCGATATCCAGAACGCGGCGACCAGCACGTTCATGGCCATCAACGGCAACGGCTATTTCATCGTCGAGAAGCCGAGCACCTTCACGGACAACCAGCCGGTGTTCGACGGCGTCAATCTCTACTCGCGGCGCGGCGACTTCCAGCTCGACAAGAACGGCTTCATGGTCAATGGCGCGGGCTATTACCTCATGGGTATTCCGGTCGACGCCACGACCGGCAATCCGCTGGGCAGCATTCCGCAGACCTTGCAGTTCAACAACAACCTCATTCCAGCGCAGGAAACCTCGCAGATCGACTACAACGCCAACCTTCCCAGCCAGCCGCGGACGCCGAACACGCAGCCCGGCGTGCCGGGATCCGAGCTGCTCAATCCCGCGATCTTCGCCGCAAGCCCACTCGCGGGCGCACCGCAGCCGGCGAAGATTCAGGGCAGCGGCGCGACGCTTTTGGCCGATGCCCCGGCTACGGGTAACGGCACCGTCAACGGCCTCGCCGCCGGCACCAACCTCGTCGCGCTCGGTGTGACGAATGGCGATCAGATCACCGTGAACGACGGCGTCAATCCACCGACCACCTTTGTGGTCAACCCCGGCTCGACTGTCGGAAACCTGATGGCCGCGCTGAGCGGCGGCGGGACAGCCGTCAACGTGACCCTGCAGGCAGGTCACATCCGGATCCAGTCCACGGACCCGAACGACATACAGAGCGTCACGATCTCCGACACAACCGGCAATCTGGCCTCCATCGGATTCGGCGCGGGCAACACGACGTTCAACCCGGTCAATCTGCTGACCCAAAGTGCAGTCGCCCCCAACCAGACGCTCACCGCGCAGATCGGCACCAATCCTCCGAATCCGTTGCAGACCATTACGTTCGGCAGCGGGCCGGGACAGATCGCAACGCTGACTGGGCTCAACACGGCGCTGAAGGCCTTGGCCAATGTCAGCGTCGCCAATACCAGCGCCAGCAACAACGGAAACATCACCATCACGGCGGCGAACACGACCGACGTGATCACCGTCGGCGGGACGTTCAACCCGGCGACGTTCGGAATCAGCAGTACGCTGGGGCTGCCGGCAAACGGCACGGTCTTCGGAACGGACCTCAGCAATTTCCTCAACGAGTCGATCTCGGGCGGCTCGATCACCGCCTACGACGGGACCGGCGCGCCGGTGAACATGGAATTCCGCTGGGCCAAGATCGACAGCACCACGCTCGGCCCCGGCCACACCGATACCTGGAACATGTTCTATCTGGTGAATTCCAACGCCGGCAACACGCAGCCGGCCTGGAAGAATGTTGGCACCAACTTCACCTTCAACTCGAGCGGCCAGCTCACGCCGCCGTTGAGCACCCTGACGCTCAACAACGTCACCGTGAACAACCTCTCGCTCGGCAACGTGCAGCTCGTGTTCGGCAACGGCGGCCTGACCCAATTCTCCAACACGAACGGCACCGTCCAGGTCAATCTTCTGGATCAGAACGGCGCGGCGGCCGGACAGCTGCAGTCGATCGCGGTCGACGGCCAGGGCCGTATCGTCGGCACCTACTCGAATGGCCGTACGGTCCCGCTGGCGGACGTCTCGCTCGCGAATTTCAACGGACAGAACTATCTGAAGCAGCTCGACGGCGGCGCCTACCAGGCAACGGCCGATTCCGGCCCCCCGCTGTTGAATGCGACCGGAAAGATCATCGGCAGCTCGCTCGAAGCGTCGAACACCGATATCGCGGACGAGTTCAGCAAGCTCATCGTCACCCAGCAAGCCTACGCGTCGAACACGCGCATCATCACGACGACCAATCAGATGGTGCAGGACCTTCTCAACGTGATTCGTTGAGGCGTGCGGCGCCTCGGCGCAGGCGGATGAGGTCATGATCTCCAGGAAGCGTTCATGAGTCTCACCCAGGCACTTAACACGGCGACGGCCGGGCTGCAGATCACGCAGAAGGGCCTCTCCGTCGTCGCCGGCAACATCGCGAACGCGCAGACGCCGGGCTACGTTCGCAAGACGCTCGACCAGATCTCGACGGCCGCCGGCACGTCGATCAGCGTGCGCGCGGAGGCGATCAACCGCGAGCTCGACCGTCTGATTCAGACGCAGCTCATCACCGAAACGTCGGGCGGCTCGTACGCCGACATGCTCTCCAAGCTCTATCAGCAGCTGCAGGGTGTGTACGGCGCGCCCGGATCGGCGACCGGTCTCGACACGCTGTTCAACAACTTCACCAACGCCTTACAGAGCCTTGCCTCCGATCCGTCGTCCTTTTCCCAGCAAAGCACGGCGATCAACGCGGCCCAGGTGCTCGCGCAGCAGCTCAACGCGATGACCGGCAGCATCCAGGCCCTGCGTCTCTCCGCCGAGCAGGGCATCGCATCCAACGTCCAAGCCGCCAATAATGCGCTTCAGCAGATCGCCGCCATCAATCAGAAGGTGCCGACGGCGTCTCCGGACGACGCCGCGTCGACGGTGCTGATGGATCAGCGCGACCAGTATGTCGAGCAGCTGTCCAAGCTGATGGACATCCGCGTCGTGCAGGGCGATCACAACCAGGTCTTCGTGTACACGCGTTCGGGGGCCGAGCTGGTCGGCGGCGGCGGAGATCCGGCCCAGCTTTCATTCGATGCGCACGGCACGTTGACGCCGAACACTCTGTGGGACCCCGATCCGACCAAGCGCGGCGTCGGCACGATCACGCTCACGCTGCCGAACGGCGCCGGCACAGATCTCATCGCGACCGGCGCGATCCAGTCCGGCGAAATCGGCGCGTTCCTGCAGATGCGCGACAAGTTCCTGACGCAGGCGCAGACCCAGCTCGACGAATTCGCGGCGCAGATGTCGCAAGCGCTGTCCGACCGGACGACGGCGGGCACCCCGGTCACGGCCGCCCCGCAAACCGGATTTGCCGTCGACGTCGGCGCCCTGCAATCAGGCAACATGGTTCACCTGACCTACACCGATGCGGGCAGCGTCAAGCACACGGTCAGCATCGTCCGCGTCGACGACCCTTCCGTGCTTCCGCTCCCGAACACGGCGACCGCCGATCCGAACGACCAAGTGATCGGCGTCGATTTTTCCGGCGGCATGGCCGGGGTTGTAGCGCAACTCACCGCCGCGCTCGGGGCGACGGGCCTGCAATTCTCCAATCCGGCCGGCACGACGCTTCAGGTCCTCAACGACCTGGCCACGACCATCACCGTCAACTCGTTGTCGGCGACCGCCACGACGACGTCGCTCACGAGCGGCAAACCGCAGTTGCCGTTGTTCGTCGACGGCGTCAACGTCTATTCGGGGGCAATCGAGGCCACGGGCCCGGAGGAACGCGGCTTCGCCGGCCGTATTTCCGTCAACAGCACGATCCTGGCCGATCCTTCGAAACTGGTAACCTACTCGGCCTTGCCGCCGACGCCGTCGGGCGACCCGACGCGACCGACGTTCCTGTTCGACCAGATGTCCAAGGCTTCGCTGATGTTCTCGCCGACGACCGGTATCGGCGGCTCGGCCTCGCCGTTCAGCGGGACGCTGTCGGCCTATATCGCTCAAGTCATGAGCCAGCAGGGACAGGCGGCCAACAATGCCGACAATCTCAAACAGGGCCAGGACCTCGTCGTCAGCACGCTGCGGCAGCGCATGAACAGTGCCTCCGGTGTCAATATCGACCAGGAAATGACTACTCTTCTGACCCTGCAAAACACCTATTCGGCGAATGCCCGCGTCTTTTCCGTCATCGAACAGATGTACAAGGACTTGTTGAGCCTGTGAGGCAGCCATGACCATCCAGGGCGTCAGCACCAGCGCGTCGCTGATGACGCAATCATTGCTCGATCTGCGCAGTCAGCTCGACGACTTGCAACGTCAGCTGGGCACCGGGCAAAAATCCCAGACCTATGCAGGCCTCGGCCTTCAACGCGGTCTGGCCGTCGGCTTGCAGGGGCAACTTTCCGCCCTCTCGGGTTTCGGCGACACCATGACGGGCGTCGGAACGCGACTGAGCCTCGCGCAGACCGCCTTGCAGGAAATCGATCAGTCCGGGAACGCGGTCCGGCGTGCCGCGGTGGTCTCCGCGCCGGTTTTCGTTCAAAACGGTCAAACGTCGGATCAGCAGGTGGCGCAAGGCCAGCTCGATCAAATTCTCTCCGCTCTGAATACCCAGTCCGGCGACGCGTATATCTTTTCGGGCATGAGTCCCGACAAGGCGGCGGTCGAAACCTTCGACCACATCTTGAACGGCAACGGCGCGCAGGCGGGCTTCAAGCAGGTCATGAGCGAGCGTGCACAGGCCGACGGTGTCGGGGTCAAGGGCCGGCTTCTCATCCCGGCGGCGGTCGGCACGCAGGTGTCGATCGCGGAGGACGCCCTCAACTCGCCGTTCGGGCTCAAATTGGCGAGCGTCACATCGACGCTCACCGGCGCGACGGTGACCGGTCCGAGCGGTCCGCCGATCGTGCCGAACGCAATCACCGTAGATCTCGGCCCCTCCAATCCGAACCCCGGCGATGCGATCAAGTTTACGTTCACGTTGCCCGACGGGACGACACAGGATCTGACCTTGACGGCGACGACGTCGAATCCCCCGGGCGCGAACCAATTCACCCTCGGCGCAAACTCGACGGCGACTGCGATCAATCTGCAAGCTGCGTTGAACGCCGCGGTGATCCGTATAGCCGACACGTCTCTCGTGGCCGCGTCGGCGATGGCGGCGGGCAATGACTTCTTCGCGAGCCAGCCGCCGATGCGGGTCGGCGGTCCGCCCTTCAACACGGCGACGGCGCTCGTGCCGGGCACGAGCGCCAATACCGTCAGCTGGTACACCGGCGAGGCCGGCGCCACGCCGGCGCGCTCGACGGCAACGGCTTCGATCGACCAGTCCCTGCGAATTTCCTTCGGCATGCGGGCCAACGAGCAGGCGCTCCGCTCGGCCGTGCAGAACGTCGCGGTGTTCGCAGCCCTCTCGTTCTCACCGAGTAATCCGGATACCGCGGATCAATACGCCGCGCTCACCGAGCGGGTGAGCAAGAATCTCGATCCGCCGCAAGGGACGCAGAAAGTGTCGGATATCGCCACCGAGATTTCGGGCGCGCAGCTGTCGATCAGCGCGGCGAAGGACCGCCACAAGCAGACGTCGGCCATCCTCACGGACTTCCTGCAGAGCGTCGAGGGCGTATCGAACGACGAGGTCGCCGCCAAGATACTCACGCTTCAGACGCAACTGCAGGCATCGCTGCAGACGACGGCAATGCTCTCCAAATTGTCGATCGTGAACTTCATTACGGCCTGAACCGCGCGGCGCCGACCGTAGCTCGGCGCCCGGTGGCCAAATCGTTCATCACCGAATGAAAACGCCGGCGCGTGGAGCGCCGGCGCGGGCAGGTGAGGCTCCGGGAAGTCAGGCGCTGCCGCGCAGGCCGGCCGCCAGCTCGCGATTGATGTTGATGAGCGTGCTCAGGCGCTCCGGCCGCGGGTCGGACATCACCGCCAAGGTGTGGTTCATGACGAAGACGCCGAGATTGGCGACGTTCTGGCGAATGTCGGTCGGCAGCGGATTGTCCGAGCTCGTCGCCGAGGTCAGGAAGATCGTCCACAGCTTGCGATTATAGAGCAGGGCATCGTCGAGATCCGGCTTCGACTGATCCCAAGAGTCTTGAATCGCCTTGAGTCGGGACGCCGCTTTGAGAAGGAGATCGGCTTCAAGCTCGCGCTGATTTGCGACTTGTGTTGCCACCTTCCCGTAGGTTCGGGCCGCGTGTAGCATGATCGAGCAGCTCCTTCTCGTATTCGATCAGTTTTTTTGCTTCCTTGAGCGCTTTGTACATCTCACCCATTGAGATTTGATTATTTATACTCTCGACAAACGGCCAGACGCTGGGCGCCGCTTTTACTATGTCCTTCAACAGGCTGAAGTAGAGCTCGTGGTGCGCCGTCGGGTCTTGCGACGTATACATGAGCTGGACTGCGAGATAGATGCGCTTGGCCGGCGAGTTTGCGCGCTCGGGAGTCATGATGTCCTTCTCGCGCAGGATCGGCATCTTTCCTTCGATCAGGAAGCGCGCCCGCTGATCGGCGTTGGTCAGCACGCATTCGCCGAGGATGATGCGTTCGCCGGGCTTGAGTTCGACTTTCAGGGCCATGCGCGTCCGCCTCCAACGGCCGAATCGTCCACCCCAGGGTCCCGCGCGAACCGTTAACGAAACGTAAATGTTCGCGCGGGCAAACGGTTGCCCGAAAGCGACAGATCACCCGCCGAAGAGCTTCAGGACGCTGTTGGCGGCCTGGGCGGCGAGCGAGAGCGCCGTGGTCGACAGTTGCTGGCGCGTCTGCAGGGCCAGCATGTTGGCGCCTTCCTCGTTCGTGTCGGCCAAGGTCAGATTGTCGGCGCCGGTGCGCAGCGTGTTGATCACGTTCTTGGTGAAGTCCTGCCGCGTCTGCATGACCGACAGGTTCGAGCCGAAAGCTGAAGCCTGGGTCTGCAGGGTCGAGATCGCCGTCTGCAGCTGGGTCATCGCCGCGTTGATGTCGTAGGTGGTCTGGAAGTTGTTACCCGCCGCCGTCAGGCTGAGGCCGGTCGAATCGAACTTCACGCCGGCGATCGTCAGGGATGACGTCGACTGTTCGTTGAAGATCACCTTCAGGGAGCCGCCGTACACCAGATTGACGCCGTTGTATCCGGCGTCCTGGGCGAGCTTGTCGATCTGCGTCAGCAGCAGATTGTACTGGCCGGCGAAGTTGGAACGCGCGGCACTGATGGTGCCGGCGGCGGTCGTGCCGGCCACGAGACCGTATTGCGCGAGCTCCGGCGCCGTCGCCGTGCCGCCGATGGTGATGACATTGGCGCCCGTGGCCTCGAACTGGATGCGGCCGTCCGAGGTGAGCGAGGCCTTCACCTTGAGATTTGCGGTGTTGTTCACCCCGTCGATGATCTGCTGGACCGTCACGTTGCCGGTCGAGGTGATCGTCGCCGTGGTGGTGCCGTCGTTCACCGTGATGGTGTTGTTGTTGGCAACCGCGAACGACGAGGCGCCGGTCAGGTTCTGCACCGTGCCGGTGCTGACCGCCGTCGTGCCGGTGGTCTGCAGCGCCTGGCGGGCGGCGGCCTGGGCGTTCTGCACCAGCGCCTTGATGGAGGTGATGCCGTTGTCGGCCGCCTTGAGGACCTGGATGCCGTTGCCGATGCTGTCGAGCAGATCGGCGAGGTCGCCCGCGCGATTGTTGAGCGAGGCGGCCGTAAAGAAGCTGTTGGGATTGTCGAGCGCCGAATTGACCTTTTTTCCCGTCGCCAGCCGATTCTGGGTGCGCGCCTGAAGATCGGCCGTGTTCTGCAAGGCCAACAGGTTCGAACGGATACCGGTACTCAGGACAATATCGCCAGCCATGTCTCACTCCCACGAACAGAGTTGAACGACTCGCGTAGCGAGCCCGTGGGACGAACATAATGTGTTAACCCTAATACTCGGTTAAGGCCGGCATCCTATGGTTTCCAAAAGGTAAACGATCGCCGCGGACGCAAAAGAAAACGGCGGGGCTTTCGCCCCGCCGTTCTCCGTTTGCGTGGTCGCGTCGATCAGCCGAACAGGCGCAGCACGCTGTTGGCGGCCTGCGCGGCGAGCGACAGCGCGGTGGTCGACAGCTGCTGGCGGGTCTGCAACGCCAGAAGGTTGGCGCCTTCCTCGTTGGTATCCGCGAGCACCAGGTTGTCCGCGCCGACCTGCAACGTGTTGATCGTCGACTTGGTGAAGTCCTGGCGGGTCTGCACGACCGTCAGGCTCGAGCCGAAGTTCGACGCCTGCGAACGCAGGGTGCCCAGCGCCGTGCTCAGGTTCTTGAGCGCGGCGTTGATGTCGAAGTTGGTCTGTAAGCTGTTGGTCGAGGCGGAAACGCCGAGACCGGTGGAGCTGAACGTGACGCCCGAGACCGACAGCGACGCGGTGCCAAGCTCGTTGAAGACAACCTTGAGGCTATCGCCATTGAGCAGGTTCACGCCGTTGTAGCCGGAGTCCTTGGCCAACTGGTCGATCTGCGTGCGGAGGGCGTCGAACTGCGTCGCGAGCGAGCTGCGCGTCGTGTTCGTCGTGCCGGCCGCGGTCGTTCCGGCAACGAGGCCGAACTGGGCCTGCTCCGGGGCGGTCGCGGTGCCGGCGAGCACGATGGTGTTGGTGCTGGTGGCTTCCAGCAGGATCTTGCCGTCGCCCGAGAGCTCGGCCTTCACCTTCAGGCTCGCGGTGTTGTTCACGCCGTCGATGATCTGCTGGACCGTCAGAGTGCCGGTGGAGGTGATCGTCCCGGTGGTGGTGCCGTCGTTCACCGTGATGGTGTTGTTGTTGGCGACCGCGAACGAGGAGGCGCCGGTCAGGCCCGAGACCGTGCCCTGGTAGGTGGCGGTGGTCGCGGCGCTGTTCTGCGCCTGTTGCGCGATCGCCTCGGCGCTCTGCACCAGCTTGGTCAGCGAGGTGATGCCGTTGTTCGCAGCCTGGATGGTCTGGATGCCA
>WNFC01001136.1_pt1 | contig 27433 bp, 21 predicted proteins | sample 5400541 | NCBI WGS metagenome assembly WNFC01 (sample SAMN13153342, study PRJNA577476) | soil metagenome | isolation source: 120 cm saprolite under Douglas fir tree site 2 hole 2 replicate 1 | place: USA:California | collected 2015-04-18 | reverse complement strand
CATAGATATCGTACTGCGAACTCCCTTTCGCATTGCGTGTGTCAAACCAGCTCACATGCACTGAACCTTGGCTGTCCGTGGCAATTGCCGGGAAAAACTGCTGCCCTCTCGAGTTGTCATTGATCGCGACCGGCGCGGTGAAGTTGCTGCCGTCCAGCGATTGGATGAACTCGATCTGAGCGCCCAAGGTCGAAGACGGCTGGTCAGAATAGACGACGAAAACATCGCCTTTCGCGGGGCTGACGGCCAGGGATGCAAAGCTGTTTTTCCGATACGTGGATTTAAACGTCAGCTCGTTGAAGAATGGAGTAATCGCCATTGGCGCGCTAAAGGAAACGCCGCCGTGCATGGACTTCGCCATGAAATGCTGTCTCTTTCCGCCAACATAGAAGACTTCATACGCAACATAAACCGTTCCATCAGGTCCGACGGCAACCTGCGAGCCCTGCACGGCGCCATCTTGCGCCGGCAGACTGATTCTCAATGGGGCGGACCAATTCTGTCCTTGGTTCGTGGACCGGGAGAAAACGATCGAATCAGAAGTCAGGCCCGTCAGTGAGTTCCCAACGAAGCGTGACCAGGACGCGTAAACATTGCCGGCAAAGACGGTGGCGCTTTTGTCCACGGCGATCCACGGTTTATCCTCGGTAAAGTTTGCCGATAAGCTTGGATTCGTGGCCACCGGATAAAATCCTGCGAACGTCACTCCAGAACTGTCGAGCGTGCCGACGCCCACATACAAGCCGTTGCTGATGCCCAGCGCATCTAGATAAAGGCTCGAAAGGTAGACGTGGCCCAAATTGTCGATCGCCACGACGGGATCGCTGTTGGCGTCCCACACTTGCCCGTCGCTCGTGAGTAGGGCTCCACTTGTTGAATCTGAAGGGACAAACGCTTCCGTCCAACTTCTCGCGGCGCCACTGTTAAAAGAAAACGAATACTTTGTGGTATTGAATCCGCCGCGCTGCGAGAAGTCGCTGATAGCGGCAACGAGGTTGGATGCGTTTCTCGGGTCCACGGCGATCTCTTCTTCCGCAGCCGGGACGCTAGTGGTCGCCTGTACAATCGATCCAACACTATATGCAGGACCGCTGATCCCAGCAGGGTTAGGTGTTTGGGCTGCTCTCGCCGGGCCGGCGCCGTTCGTATCGATATGCGTGTTGACATGCGCCACATGCGTGACGAAGATAGCGTGCCGGTCGTATGGCAATTGCTCTTGCGCCTGGACTCGCGTGGCGCACCAAAACATGCTGGCCGAGATGCCCAGGAATATGACGGCGCAATTCGCTTTTCCAGCATTCTTCACGATGAAAACCTCCTAGGCTAATTTCCGGAATTTGGCCTGACATAGCCTACATTCTGTGAAGACGCCTGCCTCCTGTACGCACGGACGGTTTAGGGACAATCCGGAATACTGGCCTGCCCATGGCTGCCAGAACGATTGGTCATACAGGCTGGGTGGCGAGACGAATTCCTCCTCCGGGCGGATTGCCCGGGTTCACTTTTTTCTTCTCACATGATGCCGACTATCGATGAGAGGATACGATTGTTGCGATACTTGGAATCGTTAAGAAATGAGGGTGCCCCACGCATCGGGGTTACGCGTGGGTGTTTGTTTCTTACCGTCACAATCAACCCGGTCAACGGATAAAAACTGGGTACGACGAAAACAAAACTCCCACACGTAACCCGAAGCTGTGAAAATACCCAATCTACTGTTTTGCCGGTGAAGCAAAATGTATCTTGGGGCCTCATAAATCGCGTGTAGTCTTCTAATTGAGAGATTTTCGAAAGCCAAAGTAGCCGAAATCCATGAGGAGGGTTTTTTCACAGCTTCCCACGACGTGTGGGCCACCCGATTCATCTCCTCACTTGGCGCCCGGGCCATCCGCCAATCGTACTTGCTGTCGGTCTGATACCAAGTTAATTAATGAGATAAATCAGGTATGAGGGCGGGTGCCCCATCCTTTCGCGACGTTGCGAAAGGTTGGGAGGTTTACTTCTTGCTGATGAAATCCTCGCCTCTGCTTCAGGCCCGGTTCGCATGGAAATGGTGGGGGAGTGGAAATGGACTGACCCAAGCCGAAATGAGGCTGTTGAAACTGCTGCTTGGACTGACTTCAGAATCGACCACCCTGAAGAATCGATCGACTGACGCCGAATTATCGGCCGCCCGTTGCTTACGGCTTAACGGAGACCTTCACCTGACCATTCGTCCAGCAGCACTGGAATCCGCCGCCACCGTCCCCTGACCAATCGTTGGCCACCACGTGCAAGACGTACTCTCCGGGCTCGCTGAACGTGGCGGTCGTCGTCGCCTTGCCGCTAAAGGCCTGGGTGGTCTTCCACTTGCCGTCTGCTTTTTCGATAGCGGGCTTGCTATTGGCGAACTTCACGGCGCCCGGTCCCCGGAACTTGCTCCACGTCACAGTCACTGGAGGAGAATCGGGGACCTTGCCACCCTGAAATGATTTGGCATCGTCGGCGGCCCACAGGTTCAGCGTGAGTGGATTCCGCAACGCCGTCTCGAGCGCGATACTGATCCCACGCGGCCCCTGTACAGACGGGCCTCCCTCTTCAAAGCTGATGAGGGGCGGTGTATTGCCAATGCCCACGTCGGAGAAGGGCGAGATTTGCCACCGGGCATCCAAGTGTGCAGGGACTGCCGTTGTCTGGCCGTTGGTGACGAGCGTCCAGGTGAGCTTGTCGGTCCCGAAATTCTGCGGTACCGTTACGGTGAAGAGGCCCCACTGCCTTCGAGGTAGAAAATGCGTCGGCTGGCCTTGGTCGGGCCCACCCGGCTCAATCTGGTTATTCGGGCCAATCGGGATGTCTAGCTCTTCCTTCAAATTCCGATTGAAATACCCAAAAAGAATACTGATACTGCCGTCCGGATTCTTGAACCAACCCTCATAGGCGGCCGACACGTTCTGACCCGACTCGTGCAAAGGCTCCATGGGCAACTGTCCGGATTGCCCGTTCACAGGCAGCGCCGCCCACAGGAGCGCCCAGCTTGCGAGCAGGATCGCAAGATACAGAGTTGTCACCGACGACCGCAGCGCGCGCATCCGAGTAATCTCCTTGTCACAATGAGTTGTGTTCTGCAATCCCGACACCAAGTAAAGAATGAGGAGCCGCAGCTCTGAAAAAGCTGCGGCTCCTGCCTGCCAGCCTGCGGAGTTCCGAATTAGTGGCTGTGCATCGCTTCCGACATAGCCTGGCCCGGTTTGTGCTTGGCGAGCCATTCTTTATAGTCATCTTCGGTGATGTAGGTGACGTTCACCCAAGCGTGTGCCATCTCGTCGATCGTGCGCTCGCCCCAGCCGACCCACTGGTTCGGGTCGGGATTATACGGGTTGGCGGCGGTGTTGTCGTGCCAGGCGGTAACACGGATTATGGTTCCCTTGGGGAGCACGGGCGCCGCGTCCTCCGCGTAAATGTAATTATTCATCCAGTTGAAGGCGAAACGGTCGACGTAGCTTAACATCTGGGTTGTGCCGTCCGGCAAGATAGCTTCCATGGACATGGCCTTGCCGCGCAGATGCATGTGCGGTTGGAAATTCTCAAACCTGGCGGGCTGCTTCAGCACGTGGAAAGCCTGAGTCTCGGTGATCGTGTTGGGAGGAATATCCAGAACCCTGCCAAGCTGGTTGGCGTGGAATTCCAACAGGCGTGTCCGGTACTTTGGCGTCTCGCCCTTGGGATAGAGATAGATGCCGATCATGACATTGTCGCGAACTTGTTCGCCGATGGAGTGATAGTGCACATCCCACCGAATCCTTGCTCCCGGCAGCAGCAATTTGCCGGTGTTGGAAGGGTAGACGTCGAATTGTTTCCCGATCGCCCATTCCATCAAGAGCCCTCCGTCGCTGCGTCTGGCCTGGGCCAGCGGCCCGATGCCGTCGTCGTCCGCGGCGCTGCTGACGCCCGGTTCATCCTGCAGGAGCTGGGCGAGGGCATGATGAGTGACACGGCGCCCCGCGGTGCTCCCTGGCCGCATTTCGACCGCGCGCACCCATCGCGGCTCGGTCACTGGGAGTGCTTCGCTCAGCGGCTTCCACCAGGCGTCCTGTGCTACGGCCGGCACGGTGTAGGGCGTCGACTGGACGACGATGTCCGGCTGGCCGAACTGTTCGGCCAACTGCCATCCTTCGTCGCTAGGCCACATTTTGGCGGGCGGCATGTCTTTCGCATTCCCTGGTGACATGCCCGAATCGACCCACCGGACGATCGTGGCAATTTCCTCATCCGTCAACGACGTGTCGTTCTTGAAACGCTGGATTCCAACCGTTCTGTCGAGGTGCCACGGCGGCATATTTCGTGTGACCACGCGGTCCTTGATTTTATCCGCCCATGGGCGCGTCTCTTCATAGGTTACCAGAGACATTGGCGCCACGGTTCCTGGATGGTGACACTCCTGACACTTGGCCTGAAAAATCGGGGCGACGTCCTTGGCGAACGTCACCGGCTTTTTAGCGGATTCTGCGGCGATCGAAAGGCATGGGAGGATCAGGAAAGCACCGAGGCCCAGCACGACTGCTCCAATCCTCTGCCTCATCGCACCCTGGAATTTGGAATTGATCATGACCTGCTCCTCTCTCTGGTTGGTATACTCCTGCCGATTTAGGCCAGTCTAACCCGGAATTTCGTTTTTAGCTCCCTAGTGCCTCCACTCTACACCCCTTCGGGGGCTCCATCGTAATATTTTTTCATTGGCTGGGTCCAGGAGCACGCGACGGGGTCCTATCATACCCAACGCGAATCCCGAAACTTCTGACGCCGGCCTTCCCATCGAGTTTTGTTGCACACTGGTCCGTTCCTCGTGGTTCTGGATCGATTTCCATTCCATGCGGCACGGTGCGGCCAGTGCCCCGCTCGCAGACGTTGCAACACCTGCTGTGGTGCAAACGCAACTGTGGCATTCAGAAAAACGGATAACGCTGGGAATCTACGGACACGTTGTAGGAAATGCGCAACGAGATGCCGTTCAGGGGCGGTCCGCACGTATCGAAACAGTATACCATGAATTATGTCTAATTGTTGTTAACTCGAATGGTAAGGCATTCAGAATGAAATGCTTTGGTAGGGGCGGTGGGGATCGAACCCACGACCTTCGGCTTAAAAGGCCGCTGCTCTACCACTGAGCTACGCCCCTAAATTTTTTAATCGAAATAGCTTACCACGGAATGAGTTGCAGACCTTCCAGTGAAGGGCCGGATTCAGGGCCGGTTGCTGCAAACTTTTCCACTTCGGAAGCAAGCTCCCACGCCGGCGCTAGTTGGAAGGCGCCGATTGCGGATGGCTCGAACGAGGACCGCGTGATCGCCCTCGGTCTAATCGGCGTAATCAGCAGCCATTCTATCAGTGCGCCTTGCCGTTTCGTAACGTCCGGCGGACACGATTGTGGTACGGTTCTGGCCACCATGGAGGACGCTCGATGTCAGCAATGGATCTGCTTTTTGGCCGTCCGCTGAGTTCTTCGGAAGAAAGAGGTCAGAGGTTGGGACCCGTAGCCGGGATCCCGGTCTTCGGGTTAGACGCTCTCAGCTCCGCCGCGTATGGCCCGGAAGCCGCCCTGGCCTTGCTAATTGTGCTCGGTACAGTTGGAATTGCCTACATCGTTTCGATAACGATCAGCATTATTATCCTGCTTGTGATCGTTTACTTTTCGTATCGGCAAACGATCGAATCCTACCCCAATGGGGGTGGTTCCTACACCGTAGCCGGACAGAACCTGGGACCATTCGCCGGGTTGCTTGCAGCGGCAGCGCTCATGATCGATTACGTTTTGACGGCAGCAGTGGGAATTTCAGCGGGCGTTGGCGCGCTTGTCTCGGCTGCCCCATCTCTCGAGCCCCACACACTGCCACTCTGCCTCGTCATCCTGCTGCTCATTACGCTCGTGAATTTACGTGGCGTCCGCGAAACGGGAGCTCTTTTCATGATTCCGACGTACCTCTTCGTGGGGACGCTCCTGATCACGCTCGTGATTGGAATCACAAAAGCGCTCGCCTCGGGAGGACATCCCACACCGGTGGTCCCTCCTCCGCCATTTCCTGTGGCAACCGTCGGGCTAAGCGCCTGGCTGCTGCTCAAATCGTTTGCCAGTGGATGTACCGCGATGACGGGAGTGGAAGCGGTCAGCAATGGAGTGACTGCCTTCCGCGATCCTGTTGTGAAAACCGCCCAGCGCACGCTGACGGCGATCATTGCCATTCTGATCTTGCTGCTCGCCGGCATTGCCTTTCTGTGCCGTGCCTATCAAGTCGGCGCCACAAATCCAGGTCCCGGATACCAGAGTGTGCTTTCGCAGCTCACGGCGGCGGTCGCCGGCAGAAGCACTTTTTATTTTGTTACGATTGCTTCGATCCTGCTCGTGCTCTCCCTATCCGCCAACACCGCTTTTGCGGATTTCCCTCGCCTCTGCCGGCTTGTCGCCGAGGACGGCTACCTTCCGACTCCGCTGGCCGTCCGCGGGAGGCGGCTCGTATATACAACAGGTATTATCACACTTGGGATCCTCTGCGCGGTGCTTCTAACGCTATTCGGAGGGGTAACGGACCGCCTTATACCTCTATACGCCGTTGGGGCCTTCCTGGCGTTTACGTTGTCGCAGGCGGGCATGGTCGCGCATTGGAGGCGCAAGGGAGGCCCGGGAGCTCGACTGGGAATGTGGGTAAACGGGCTGGGGGCCGTTGTGACCGCAGGCACGGTGGCAATCGTGACCATCACCAAATTCACGGATGGAGCGTGGATCACGGCACTTCTGATCCCAACCATCATGGTCTCGATGTATTCGATTCGGCGTCACTACGATACAGTGGCGCAGGAACTTGAAAACCCCGCCCCACTGACTCTCGATCGTTTGCATCCTCCCATCGTGGTGGTGCCCATGCTTTCCTTGAACAAAGTGATCCGCGGAGGGCTGCAATTCGCCTTGAATCTTTCTTCCGAGGTGAATGTGGTGCATGTGGAATGCCCGGTCAATAAAGACGAGCTCCTAAGACAATGGAGCGAGGTTGTGGCGGAGCCGCTGAAACGATCCGGGCTGCCTGTCCCCCGTTTGACTTTTCTCGACTCACCCTATCGCTTCATCATCAACCCGATTGTCGAATACGTCCTGAATCTTGAGAAACAGCATCCGGACCGGGAGATCGCGGTCATCATTCCGGAGTTGGTGGAAAAACATTGGTATCAATACTTCCTCCACAATCAGCGCGCATCCTGGCTGAAGGCTGCGCTCTTGCGAAGGGGAACGCAAAGGATCGCCATCATTGACGTACCGTGGCATTTGAGTTCATGACGCTACGCGGAACTCTTCTGAGCCCGGATATCTCACGAGTGCGTGATGGATCTGCTCTGCGATTTCAGCTTGCTGCGTCGAATTGCGCTGCCGCGTGAGTAGCACAGGCTTCAGCCTGTGTACTGTCGATTAGCGTCAACTCAAACCACACAGGCTGAAGCCTGTGCTACAGGATCCGCGATGCGACTGCTTGCTGTGAAAGTGCCCGGAGCTTCCACAGAGTTCTTATGAGAAATGGGGATGAGACGGCCGCATTCAAATTCAATCCGAGAATCTGTTAGGCCAACGCCCTCGCGCGCGGCCGCTTGCGTTTCCACTCGTAGTCCTTTCGAAGCAGCGCCATGTGCTTCTTGATCTGAGCCTCGATTTCCGCGAAGGCTGCCTTGACGCAGGCGCGCACGTCGGCGGCCTCGCCGGTAGCGTGCAGCGTGCCCGTGGGAAGCGAAAGATTCAGAGAAAATAGGTACTCCGGTTTTCGGGGGCGTTTCTCGATATTGCCGTGCAGTTGCACCAGGTCAGGTGCATACCGTTTCAGCAGCTTTCCCATCTTCACGGCATGCCGCCGTGTTTCTTCTTCGACCGGTTCACGCCATTCCTCAAGCTTGTGGCTGATTAAGAGTTTCATGGGAGTGCCTTTCCGGCGAATCTACGGAAGGAGGGTGCGGCTCGCGGTGTGATCCGCAGACGCATTGACAAATTCAGAATAACAATTCTCTCGGGAGGTTGCAAACGCAGAGAATGATCGTTGTGCGGAATATGTTTTTGGATGGAACGATCGAAGGTCAATTTACTTCTTAAAGAGGTCCTCGAAGGCCTGGCGGGCGTCGCGCGGACGGGAAACGTGCTCGGCGGAAGCGGACGGTCCCGCAACGGGAGCCGACGGCGCCGTATCTTTTTCAATCGTCGTGCGAAATTCGTAGAACCTGCAATCGTTCCGCTGATCCTTGCGGGGGATGCGTTCCAGAACAGGCTGCATGCATTCAAATCGCGCGGCCGTATCAAAATAGGCGCATTGCTTGCAGCTATGCAACTCGAAAGCGCACTTCGGGCACTTGCCTTTCGGATCGAAACCCGGCTGCAGAACGGTGCCGCAATTCGAGCATCGCGCGCGCGTGATTGTGCCCACCATGCGCGGCGTTCGCGGTCCAATCTGTTCTTGCCGGGGATGGCCTTCGGGCGGCCGTTTCTCTTTTTTCTGGGGCTTGTCCGTACTCATATAGCCCCGCTGCTTATACTTCCGCTCCAAGGGAACCTCCGGGGGGATGAAACATCATACTCTGAATCCAATGGTGCAACTCAGAAATGTGCCAAACCTGTGAATTAGTATGTCAAATCGAAACGGGAGATCTTTACTCCCGTAGTAGAACGACTCCCTCTCTTGACTTCGCCGTGAACGCACCCGAAAAAAAACGTGTGTGTACTTGTCAGGACTCGCGGGCCCAAAACCGAGCCAGACCTTCCGCGGGGAGATCGGGTTGCAAAAACCTTCGCGGCGCACCCATGTCGGAGAGGATCGCTTCGGCGGCAAGATAGCCGCTGCGCACCGCGCCTTCCATTGTCGACGGCCAGCCCGTAAAAGTCCAGTCCCCCGCGAGAAATAGTCCCGCGAGCGGACTTCTTTGTGGAGGGCGCCACCGATCGGAGCCAGGCGCAGGCGAAAATGTTGCGGAAGTTTCCTTGACGACTGTTCCCTTTACCAGTTTGGCGTCGCGGATGGCGGGAAGCACTTCCCGTAGTTCGTTCAGGCAAAGCTCGATGATCTCCTGGCGCGAGCGCGGCACCAAACTGTACGACGCGCTGATTACCAGTTGGAGGTATTGTCCGTCCTGCGCCGCGCCGCCATAGAGTTGCGTTTTGTTGAAGACCCATTGCGTCGTGGTGTCCAGCAGCGTCAGGAAAGGTTCGTTCATCACTTTTCTGTCGAACCAGAGATGGAGGCCCGTAATCGGCGAGGTCCGCAAATTACGCAGATTCAAAAACACGGGTTCGCGTTCCACCACGTCTGCAGGAAGCAACGCGGGCAGAATGTCCTGCGGCACGGCGGCAACGTAATAGTCCGCCGATTCCACCGAGCCGTCTTCTCTCTCGACGCCAGTCACTTGATTGCCCGTTACTTGAAATCCGCGCACGCCCGCGCGCAGCAGGACTTCCCCTCCCCGCCGCCCGATCGCTTCCTTGCACCCATCGTAGAGCTCTCCGAGCGGCACGTTCGGAATCCCGACGCGATATCCTCGGCGCGTTGCGAGAAAGGCTTTCCAGAACACGTCAATGCCGTAGCGCGCGTCGATTCGGTCCAACTCTTCATCGAGCGCGCTGACCAGAATCACTTCCCAGAAACGTCGAATCGCGCGTTGGGTCTGCCGGTGCTGCTGAAGCCACGCGAGCATCGTGATGCCGCCGGCATCGTTTGAAACGTCCGCCGGGCGCCCGCCGCTGCGCGCGATGGTGAGTAGCGCTCGCGCGATCGCGCCTTTGTCGGTCCAACCGAGGAGCGGAAACCGCGCAAACGAAAGCGCCATATGCAGGGGTGGAGGCAGCGGGAAAGATTCCATGGCGCCTCGGCGGCCATCCGGCGCGGCAAACAGCAACCGGTCGAAGAAACGAATCTTGTCCGTCGCGCCCACCCGGCGATAGAAATCCTCGAGGTTGGTGCAACACCCCAGCGTCACGTGCTGGCAGTTGTCCACGTGCTCGCCTCCGGGCAACACGTAGGACGCAGCCCGCCCACCCAGATGGGGCCGCTTTTCGAGCAAACGTACGCGGTGGCCGGCTTCAGCCAGCGCGACGGCCGAGGAGAGTCCCGCCAGGCCGCCGCCGATCACGATCACGTTTTTCAAGGACATTATCCCGAGTAAGCCGCCCGAAGCGGGCGCGGGCGATGAAAATCAGCTTTTCCGCTTTACTGAGACGGGCGCGCTCGCCAAAAACCGCAAAGTCGACCGATTCCATGCGGGCGAGCAGCGCGCTGTAAGTGTGCACCAGGAGCCAAAGGGCGCCGCGGCTGTCAGCATCAACAAGATCGAGCAGATCAGAGCATTCTTCGTAGATCCGCCAGGCGCGACCGGCTTCGAAGCGGAGAACCTCGCGGACGCCGAGCGTGGCTTCGTTGCGCGAAAAATCCTCCGGAGAGACGCCATACCGCGCGAGGTCCTCATCGGGGATGTAAACGCGGCTGAGCGCGGCGTCTTCATGGACATCACGAATGATGTTAGTGAGCTGAAACGCCAGACCAAGTTTCTCGGCAAGGTCGAGCGCGCGGGGATCGCAATAGCCAAAAACGTGCGTGCAGGTAAGACCGACAGTTCCGGCGACACGGTAGCAATATTCGCGCAGGCGGTCGAAGGTCGGGTAGGACTTGACGGTGAGGTCCATTTCCGCGCCGGAGATCAAGTCATGCAAATACCGCGCAGGCATGTTGTAGCGCCGCATGGTATCGACAAGGGCGGGCAGGACTTCCCTTTCACCATAAAGAGGTTTTTCGAGGGGTTTAGCGGCCGTGCCATCGAAAAACTGAGAACGGCCGGTGACCGCTTCATCAAAAGCCGCGCGCCACTTGGCGAGACCTTGTTGCGCGGCCTGCAAATCTTCCCCTAAATCGGCTACGTCATCGACCAGGCGCATGAATGCGTAAAGGGCCGCGAGGCTGTCGCGCTTCGGCTTGGGGAGGAGATAGAACGCGTAATAGAAATTGCTGCGGGCGGCGCGAGCGATCTGGTGGCATTGCGAGTAAGACCCTGCGACCCCGCTGTTAGCCGCGTCCTCGATCTTCCCGATGTCCGGCTGAACACAGCCTCCCTCAACAATCGCCATCCGTCCAGGTTCCGGAGAAACGGAAGGCAGAGGCGCTTGATCGCGAGCGAAGATCCGCTGCACAATCGCGCGCGACAGCAATTGCAATTGCTTCGACTTCGGAATCGACGGCCGGCGGTGCAGCGTGTCGTAACCAATGGCTTCGATCGAGTCCAGGACGGCGAGCCCGCCGCGGCTGAACATTTCGATGTCCACGCGCAGCGCCGAATCGACACGCTCGGCCAGCGGCATACCCTGTTCGAACAATTCCCGCGTCCGCGCGATGAGTTCCTTCATCAACGAAACATACCGCGCATCGAAGCGGCGCGCAACGATGTCCTCTTCCGTGAGGCCGTGCGCCGCCAGCGCTTCGATCGGAATATAGATGCGGTCCTTGTCCAGGTCGCGGCCAACGTCCTGCCAGAAATTCGCGAGTTGCAGCGCGGTGCAGGTCGCATCGGAAAGCTTTTGGCGCTCGGCATCGCGGTAACCGCAAAGGTAGAGCACCAGGCGCCCCACTGGATTTGCCGAATAGCGGCAGTAGCCAAGCACGCCGTTCCAGGTGGGGTAACGATGCACCGCCTGGTCCTGGCGAAACGCCACAAGCAAATCAGAAAAAGGTTCGATGGGGATGTCGCACGCGCGGATGGTCTGCCGCAGCGCAACGAAAACCGGATGCGACGGTTTGCCCGCGTAACAGTCCCGCAGTTCCTGGTCCCAACCCTCCAGCAGCTCCAAGGCGCGCGCGGGGTCGGCGATCTCATCTCCAAGGTCGTCCGCCCAGCGGCAGTACGCATACAGATTGTAAAAATGCTGATGGAGTCGCCTGGGAAGCAGCCACGAGGCCACGTTGAAATTTTCGTAGTGGTGTGTGGCGAGCCCGCGCGTGTAGCGATCGGCCTCGGCAACCGAACAGCCCGGCGGGGGCATGTCGCGGGCAATTTCGAGTTCAACGGGAATCTGCATGGCGTCGGGCCGGCCGCGGGAACCCCTGGCGCGGCCTGGAAATCTCCCTGCGGAGAAAAACGGCTATGGAATCACCGCGACTTTCATTTCGCCGTTGCGATGTTTCATGTGCTCAAACATCTTTGGCAGTTCGGTGAGAGGAATCTCTGCGTTTACATAATCGCTCGAGCGGATTTCACGGCGCGCAATGGCTTCGAGGGCCTCCCGGATGAAACGCGGCGTATGGTGGAACGTGGATTTGATCGTGATCTCGGAATAATGGAGAGCGTTCGGGTCCACCTGGACCAGCGTGCCGCGAGAGCAGCCGCCGAACAGGTTCACGGTACCGCCGCGACGCACCATCTGCAGGGCCCATTCCCACGTCTTAGGAGTGCCGACCGCCTCGATGACCGAATCGGCCCCCCGTCCGCCTTCGGTTACGTCCCGCACAGCCTTCGCGGGATCGGCCAGGTCCGTGGCGATAAACGCGGCGCGCGCGCCGGATTGCTCCGCGGCGCGAATCTGATTCGGGCGTTTGCCGAGTGCGATCACATTCACGCCACGCCCGGCAAGGATGCGAATGAATTTCAATCCGATCGGGCCGCAACCGATTACAACCGTCGTGTCGCCGGGTTGGACCCCGGTCTCGTGAATGCCCCGCAAAACGCACGCCAGTGGCTCGACCATCGCCGCATCTTGAAACGAAACGTGCTCGGGAATCACCAGCAGGTTCTGGCGGACGATGCGCCCGGGAATGCGGATGTACTCCGCATACGCTCCATTGTTGAACAGCAGGTCTTCGCAAAGATTCGTTTGTCCCTTGCGGCAGAACAAGCAGACGTTGCATGGCGCGGAGTTCGACGGAACCACGCGCGCGCCGACTTTCAAGCCTCCATTCACATCGGAGCCCAGCGTTTCGACAATGCCGGCAAGCTCGTGCCCGAAAACGGCCGGCGGCGTGATCATTCGCGCGTGGTATCCCCGCTTCCAGACTTTCAGGTCCGTGCCGCAGGTTAACGCCACTTTCACGCGAATCAGCGCTTCGTCCGGCGCGAGCGTGGGAATGTCCACGTTCTCGATTTTCAAATTCTCGCTTCCGTACAGGACTGCCGCGGTCATGTGACCGTTGCGCCGCTTATTGTTCTCGCTTCTTATCAAGGCTGTATCACCACTTTCAAGGAATCGCTTATAGGATGTGCAGCTAATTCGAGGGCCTCATTCATGGCCTCCAGGGAAAATCGATGAGAAATCAGTTCGCGTACCGGCAATTGGCGCGAAAATATCAGCCTCGCCGCCTTTTCCTGACGGTCCACCGCGGCGCTGTAACTGCCCAGAATTTCTTTTTCCTCGACGCCCACCGCCGCCGCCGGGAATTCGATCCGCATCTCCGGATCATTCTGCGCAAATAGCAGGATGCGCCCGCCCGGCCTCGCGGTCTCCAAGGCATCGTTGAGCGCGGCCGGCAGCGGCACGGCCACCAGGACCGCGTCGGCTCCACGGCCCTCCGTGCGCGATCGAATTTCATCACCGATCCTCCCGCTGCGAGGATCGATTGCCAAATCGGCGCCCAGCGATAAACTTTTCGCGCGGCGTTCCGGCATCGGATCGCTGCCGATGACAAAGGCGCCGGCCAGTTTCGAAAGCATCATCAGAAGCAGCCCGATCGGCCCCTGTCCCATGATTAACACGGTTTCCCCAGCGGCAACGCGGGCCTTTTCGACGGCCTTTATGCACGTATTGACGGGCTCGATGAACGTGGCTTCTTCAAAACTGATTTCGTTGGGAATCGCCAGCATGCCACGCTCGGCCACCCACGGCATGGCTTTCACGTACTGGGAAAATCCTCCTCCGTTCGGATCAAAACCCGCGGTCAATCCAACCTTCTTGTAAACGGCGCATTGTGAATGCAGGCGCCGGTCGCAAAAAAAGCATTCTCCGCAGGGAATGTGATGGAAACTCATGACCCGGTCGCCGAGCTTCCAGTGCGCGACTCCCGCGCCCACGGCGACGACGTTGCCGGAAACTTCGTGCCCAAAAATCTGCGGAGCCGCGACAAACCCGTGCTCGATCTTCTTGATGTCCGTTCCACAAATCCCGCATGCGGCAACACGGATCAGGACTTCGCCCGCAGCGACCCGCGGCACCGGAACGTCTTCCACAACCACGCGTCCCTTGCCCCGGTACACAGCCGCGCGCATCGTGGCGGGAACGGGATGCGCCGCGAAGGATGTTTCGAGCATGGCGCCGGTACGGCTCATTGAGCGGCCACCAGCCCCGGTTCGACCGGAATCAGCCTATCGCCGAGCGTTCCCGTGTAAGCATCCAGAAAATCCGCGAGGTGGCGGGCCGCCAGGCGGCAATCGCGTGCGAATGCGAGCAGCGCAGGCAAACCGGAGGGGTGCCGCAGGACTTGCGCGACGATGCCGCCGATGCGAATCTGTCCGTACGCATCGCGCACGCGCTCAAAATCGTAAGGAATATCGAAATCCGCGGCGTCGCTGATGGCTCGAACGGCCACCGCCGGCACTCCATGCCGGGCCGCTTCCGCCAGAATTGTGTAACTTTCCATTTCCACAGCTTCCGCCTGCGTGCCGAGCCGCAACTTTTCTTCCGCACGCGCTACCACCGTCCGCGACGTCGCGAACCGTTCCACTTGCCTCGCGCCGCAATCGACTGCCGTCGTCAGCAGCTCCGGATGGCTCGCGACGGCTACAGGTTCGCCCGCTTCACTGACGAGGCGTGCGGCCAGGATGTCACCAGGACGGTACTCTCTTCGAAGAGCGCCTGCCAGTCCCGTCGAGATACAAATATCGGGCCGGTCAGGCAGCGCTCGACGCGCCGCCTCAAGCGCTTGCGTCTGCCCCATGCCCGTCAGGACCGCGCGGACGCGCGCACCGCCGAATTGCGCTTCGAAGCGCGGCCTATCGCCCGGCAGTCGCAGGAACTTCCGGCGATTCCGCCACGGCGCGAATTCCGCTTCGACCGCGAACATGACCAGAATATTCATCGATCTCGCTGTTCTCCTACGCCGCATGCGCGCGCGCCACTGCATGCGCGCCTCGCGCGGCCACATACCCGTTTGCTTCGTACCACCGAACCGCGCGCTCGAGCGCTCCTTCAATCGGTCCAGGGGAAAAGCCCAGCTCACTTGTGGCTTTTGATGCGTCCACAAACATCTTATGCCGCGCCATGCGCACGCCTTCCAGCGGAATCTGCGGCTCACGCCCCAGCGCCCCGTAAACTGCCGTGTCCACCCACGCGGCAACATAGGCCAGAGCGTGCGGGAATTTCCATCGCGGCGCTCGCAGCCCGCTGATCGCCGCGAGCACGTCGAGCACCTCTTTAAGCGTTAGATTGCGGCCGCCAAGAATGTACCGCTGGCCCACGCGACCCCGCTCGGCCGCGAGCAAATGTCCCGCCGCGCAATCTTCCACAGGAACAAAGTTCAAACCGGTATCCACGTAGCCCGGCATGCGCCCGTTCAGAAAATCGACAATGATTTTTCCTGTCGGCGTTGGTTTCCAGTCGCCTGGCCCAACAGGTGTCGTGGGATTGACGATCACGACCGGCAAACCCTCCTCAGCCGCGCGCATCGCACACTGTTCCGCTTCGAATTTCGAGCGCTTGTAATGGCCGATCATTTCCTCGACGGACGATTGCGTCGTTTCATCCGGCAATGCGCCTTCGCGCGGAACGGCAATCGTCGCGACCGTGCTGGTGTACACGAACCTTTCCACGCCCGCGCGCTTCGCTGCTTCGAGCAAATTTCGCGTCCCAGTCACATTGGATTCGTGGATTTCTCGCGGGTTACGAGCCCACAGGCGGTAGTCCGCAGCCACGTGAAATACGCGCGTGACGCCTGCCAGAGCTCGCTCGAGCGACGCCACGTCCCGCAAGTCGCCGATGAAGCGTTCCGTCTCGAATCCTTCGAGGGCTCGCGTATCGCTCGAAGGGCGCGCCAGGACGCGCACTTGTTCGCCGCGCCCGGCAAGCTGCCGGGCTACATGGCTTCCAAGGAAGCCTGTCGCCCCGGTGACCAGCGTTTTCATAGCACTCGCAGTCTTCCGTCGGAAGAAACCAAATCCGCATTCTGCGGTGGCGGAGGCATCAGTGTGCCGCCCCCTGTGTGCCCGTTCCCAGGCCCATTGCCTGCGCCGCTGCCCGGGTGGCCACCCATCCGTCCGGAAAATTGCCATTTCAACATTTTCCAGGTATCGCCCAACTGGCGCTTGGCGCCGAGTACTGGAGTGGTCTCAAACCCAACGTGCATCATGCAATCTGCGCAACGCGGGTCATTGCCCGGCCCGTATTTTCCCCATTGCGTCGTTTTGACCATTTCTCGATACGATTTGTAGTGATTGTCCGTAATGACGTAGCAGGGGCCTTTCCACCCGCGCGGGTTGAACGTAGGAGTTCCCCAGGCCGTGCACTCCAGCTCGCGTTCTCCCCTCAAAAATTCCAGATAAATCGGAGAAACCATCAGGTTGTGTTTGTCGAGCAACGTAACAGCTTCGCGGAATTTTTCGCGAATGTCCGCGCGCGACATGAAAATATCCTGCGTCTGCACCGCGGAGTAGCCGTATGCCGGCGAAAGCATGAATCCGTCGACCCCCAGCGTATCCAGGTACGCGTAGAGATCGGCGATCTCGTTGAGGTCCGTCTCCTTGTAGATCGTCGTGTTCGAGCAGACCATGAAACCAGCGGCCTTCGCGGCCTTGATTCCCTCGACGGCCTCGCGGAACACGCCGTCCTTCTCCACGCACAGGTCGTGCGTTCGTTCCAGCCCGTCCAGATGCACGTTAAAGAAGAAGCTGGAAGTGGGTTTGAACTCGTGCAAGCGTTTGCGGATAAACATACCGTTGGTGCACAAAATGATGTGCCGCCCGCGCGCCAGAATCTCCCGCGCCAGCCGCCCAATCTCCGGGTAAATCATCGGCTCGCCGCCGCAGATGGAAACCACCGGGGCGCCGCATTCATCCGAGGCTGCCACGCATTGCTCCACGGTCATTATCTCGTTGATCGTGGATTTGTATTCGCGGATCCGGCCGCATCCCGTACACGTCAGATTGCAGGCGTGCAAAGGCTCCAGCATCATCACCATCGGAAACTTTTCCGCGCCGCGCAGGCGCTGGCTGGCGACGTATTTCGCAAGATTTGCGGTCATCTTCAACGGGTATCTCATCCATTCTCCTGGGTTGTCAATTTACGGCCGAACTCCTGGGGTCGCACCCGCAACGCACAAAACGGGGTGGTCCTCCGTGTCGTATTGCGGTATCTCGCCAGCGCGTACAAAGGAAAATAATTCCGGTACAAATGATACTTCAAGTAAAACACGCACGGAAATCCCGTGCCGGTGAATTGATTCTCGGCCCACGAGCCGTCGGACTGCTGGTGTTCCACCAGGTGCGTCACGGCGCGCGCGACAGCAGGATCGTCCACATCGCTGGCTGCAAGCAATCCGATCAAACCCCACGCCGTCTGGGATGCCGTGCTGACGCCCTGGCCTTTGAGCGCCGGGTCATAGTATGACGCGATCGATTCCCCGAACCCGCCGTCGGAATTCTGCACCTTCCGGAGCCATTCGACAGCCCGCTGGCAGTATCCACGAGCAGTGAGTGCCACTGTTTCGAGCGCGCGAAGCACGCCGCTGGTTCCATAGACGTAATTCACGCCCCACCGCCCGAACCACGCCCCTTCTTCCGTTTGGTCTTTCAATAGGAACTTGACGGCCCGTTCGATCACGGGATGACTTGCGGGCCAGCCGTGCCAGCCCAAACACTCGACGACGCGCGCGGTAACGTCCGCGGTCGAGGGGTCAATCATGGCGTTGTGGTCGGCAAAAGGGATCTGGCACAAGAATTGGCGGTCGTTATTGTGGTCGAACGCGCCCCAGCCGCCGTCGTCATTTTGCATCGCCAGCAGCCAGGTGAGGCCGCGCCGCGTGGCAGCTTCCATGCGCGACTTGTCCGGATAATCCACCCGCTGCAGCGCCATAAGCACAAACGCAGTATCGTCGACATCAGGATAGAAATCATTGCGAAACTCGAACGCCCACCCCCCGGGCATGACCCCGGGAGTCTTCACCATCCAGTCGCCCGGACCGACAATTTGCTTTTCGAGGAGCCAACCCGCAGCTTCGATCAGCGCGGGATGATCGGGCGGCAAGCCCGCTTCTTCGAGGGCGACCATGGCGATCGCAGTGTCCCACACGGGCGAAACGCATGGCTGTACGCGGATCGTGTCGCCTTCCTCAATCTCAAACCGCGCAAACTCACGAATTTCCCGCGCGGTCAGCGGATCTTCGGGCGAGCGGTCCAGTGCCAAGAGGGCAAAAATAGCGTTCATCATGGCGGGATAAATCGCGGCCAACCCTTCGCTGCGCTCGAGGTGTTCGAGCAGCCATTCCTGGGCCTGGCGCAGCGCCCGTTTCCGCAACGGTTTCCAAGGGATGCGCTCATACATCTTAAAGCCGCGATCCAGCGCCAAAAAGAAATTTCGCCAACTGAGAAGCTGCTTATCCCAATCAAACGCGAGGGCCTTTCGGGAAGGGTCCTTATACAGCTCGTCGACGGAAACACCGCCAGGCACAGCAAAGCGGGGCTTGCGCGCATAGAGGATGGTCAGCGGGATCACGATTCCGCGCGTCCACGAGGACATCTCATAGATGTTAATTGCGAACCAGTTCGGAAGAAGCAGCAGCTCCGGAGGAACCGCGGGAACCATGTCCCAGCCGACCGCACCCACTAGCGCAAGATACAAACGGCTATAAGAATTCGCCCCTTCGAGACCGCCGAGCTCGTGAATGCGCCGGCAAGCGCGCTGCAGATGCCCGGAATCCGGCGAATCACCCGCCAGCCGCAACGCGACATACGCCTTTACCGTCGCGTTCAGCTCTGACGGGCCGCCGTAGTAAATGTTCCAGCCGCCGTCTTCCAGTTGCCGGCGCCGGACGTAGTTCGCGAGCTTCGCGATGCGATCGGGAAGCGCCTTACCGATTACGTTCAAGTAGAAAATGTAGTCCGATTCGAGGGTGGTGTCCGCTTCCAGTTCGCCGAGCCAGTAGCCTGCCGACGCCTGAAGTGAAAGAAGGTAATTCACGCCGCGGTCGATGGCCTCGTGCAGACTCTCGGCAACCGCCGGAAAGAGTCCGGCGGACCGATGGTCCGATGGAGGCTCAAATTGTAGGCGTGTTCCCAGAGCCATCTCTATGTCCAAACCTCATAAAGCGTTTGATGCATACCCTCAGTACACCGATAGCTCGCCGAATACACCTAACCGCCAACTTTTGGCACTAATGGTGATTTGGCTTGGGACCCCCTGCACTTGCCCGGATAGACCGCTCCATCCGCCCCCAAGCACGAGACCCTAACAACTCCAACCTGTATTATGTGTAGTATTTAAGCGCGGGTCAACTAGGATTGCACTTTGCGTTAGACGAGATGATAGCCTCCGGCATTTCAAATATACTAGCAAGCTAGACCTTGCCCTTTGCGGACTTTTTTTCAAGCCTTGCGACGCGCTCCGCCAGGTCGGGGAGTCGCCCAGACCAGGCGAATTGGTCCTTAAATTTTTGGAGAGGCCGCGCGGGGGTCCCCCAAACAATCTGTCCGCTGCGAATCGTTTTGCCCGGTAGGATGCCGGCCTGCCCGCCAACCACCGCGCCATCTTCAATCAGGCAATGGTCGCCCAGTCCCGCCTGGCCCCCAAATGCCACATCCCTGCCAATAACTGCCGATCCTGATATGCCTGTTTGCGCGGCAATCACGGTGTTTTCGCCGACATGCACGTTGTGCGCGATATGCACCAGGTTGTCGATCTTTACCCCTGCTGAGATTTCCGTGCGATCGAGCGAACCACGGTCAATCGTCGTATTCGCGCCGATCTCCACGTCGTTCCCGATCCTGACTTGACCGACCTGGGGAAATTTCCAGCGCTTCCCTCCTTCTGCCACATAGCCGAACCCATCCGAACCGATCACCGCGCCTGCATGTAGGATCACCCCATCGCCAAGCCATGCTCCCGCATACAACGTTACGCGCGGATACAGTCGGCATTGCGCTCCCACTCGCGCATCGCGTCCTAGGAAACAGAAAGCGCCGATTTCCGTGCCTTCCCCGACCTTCACGTTTTCTTCGATCACGGCGTAGGGGCCCACGGCAACACCCCGGGCAAGTTTCGCAGTTGGTGAAATGACTGCGGTCGGGTGAACACCTGTCGTAATCGGAGCGGCTGGCACCAGCCATGCCGCGGCTTTAGCAAACGCCAGCTTCGGATTTTCCGCGCGCAAGAGCGTTTTCCCATTGACCGCAAGCCCCGGCGCGATTACGACGCAGCGTGCTTGAGAGGCGGTGGCGCGGTCCAAATGGCGCGCCTTCTCCACGTAAATCAGGTCGGTGGCGCTGGCGGAGTCTGGCGCTGCCACGCCCGATAGTTGCACCGTGCCGTCGCCTTCCAGCGTGCAGGCCAGGTATTTTGCGAGTTCGTTTGCGGTGCGTGTCATGATCTGTGTCTCCTCGTCATTATTTCGGCGGGCTCCAAGTTGCCAACGCGCCACTCGCCCGCCAAAGTCCGCCATTTGGCTAGGCGGACGGCGAGCGGGAAGCCGGCCCGCCTAGGCAGGACGGAGCGTAGGGCCCGCACCCGTACTGATCACGTGTTCAATCGCGATAAATCGGCGGCTCTCCCGGCGGCCGTGTTTTCCAGCGTCGATGCAGCCAGAGCCATTGGTCGGGATAGCGCCGGACATAGTTCTCTACCGCCCGGGTGAAACGCTGCGTATTTTCGCGGATATCCCTCGCGTCATCACCGGAGCGGACCAATTCAATGGCGGGCCCGAAGCAGAGCCTGTATTTCCGCAGGGAGGCATCCCAGTGAAGAAACCCTGGAACCACGGCAGCATCCGTGTGGAGCGCAAATCGAGCCAATCCCGCCGTCGTGCAGGCCGGGATGCCGAAAAAATCGACGAACACGCCTTCCGTGTGCAAGGTGTTGTGATCGGCCAGGACGCCGACCGTGCCACCCGCAGCCAACACCTTCAGCACTGCTCGAGCCGACTGGTTCTTCTCGATGGGGGAGTTCCCACTGAGGCAGCGGTAACGGGTGATCAGGGCGTCCACGCGGGCGTTGTCAATGGCACGCACCAGAAAATGGAGCGGGTAGCCGAATAATCCCTGGGCGAAAGGGGCGAGCTCCCAGGCGCTCATGTGCCCGGTCAGGAATAGGACCCCTTTGCCGCGTGCCTGCGCCGTCGCGAAATTCTCGAACCCATCCAGCAGGACGAGGCGCTCGATATTCTTTTTCGTATGGCGCGGAAAGTGGGCGAACTCCGCGCCCATCCAGCCAAGTTGCCGCACCATGCCGCGTAACGCCGTCCGGCGCTGCTTCTTGCTCCATTCCGGAAATGCCAGCCGCAAATTCTCCATCGCCGCGCGGCGCAATCCCGGCCGCAGCCACAGAAGGAACGCCGCAATACGCGCGCCGGAAAATCTTGCGACCGGCCGCGGCATCGCTCCAATCGTCTTGAGCAGCATCCACGCTGCTGCATACTCCAGGCGTTCTCGCACCCGGGGATTATAAGGGAAGCAGGGGCCTCGCGCCTCGCTGCTGAAAACTCTCTCCCTCAATGCTAGACTCAGCCCCTTGGATTCTGCTGCCACAATCCGCGCGCGCGCCGTTGAAGAAGCCAACATCCAGATTCCGCTTTGGAGCGTGCCGCTCGTTCTCGTGGTGCTCTACGTATGTCTGTTCAGCGGGTTGGGCGCCCTGGGATTGATAGGTCCGGACGAGCCGCGCTACGCCGCAATCGCCCGAGCGATGGCGGAATCCCACGATTGGGTCACGCCGCGTCTGTGGGGCGCCCCCTGGTTTGAAAAGCCGGTCCTCTATTATTGGGCAGCCGGGATCGCCATGCGCATTTTTGGCGCGGGTGAATTTGCCGCGCGGCTGCCGTCGGCGATGGCCGCCTTGCTTGCGGTCCTGGCCGTCGCCTGGACCGCGCTGCGTTCCTACGGGATTGGCGCTGCCTGGTATACCCTGTTGATGCTGCCCACGTCGGTCGCAATGATCGGTTTCGCGCGTGCCGCGACCCCGGACATGCTATTCGCCGGACTGCTGACCGCGGCGATGGCCGTCGCCAGTGATATGCTTCAAAAGCAGCGCCCTGGGACCGCCTTGCGGATCGCGTTTGGATTTTTCCTCGGCGCCGCGGTGCTTGCAAAGGGTCCCGCGGCCGTGATTCTGGCCGGCGGTTCAACGCTGCTGTGGGCGGCTTTGTCCCGCCAGTGGCGCGCTCCATTTCGATTTCTACATCCTCTTGTTGTGGCTGCGTTTTGCGCGACCGCGCTGCCATGGTATGCCCTCTGCGCGGTGCGCAATCCTGGCTTTCTCCGCGATTTCTTCTGGCACCATAATTTCGAGCGGTACCTCACCCCAGTTTTCCAGCATCCCCAGCCGTTCTGGTTCTTCGGTCCGATCTTGTTGTTGGCGATCCTGCCCTGGATTCTATTTTCCGTTATAACGATCAGCAATGCGGTGTGCAGCGTTCGGAATCGAGCGTACATCCAGTCCCCCGGGATGTTTTTCGCCTGCTGGACGGCATTCCCGGTCCTCTTTTTTAGTTTATCTCAATCGAAGCTGCCAGGGTACGTCTTGCCCGCCGTTCCCCCTTTGTTCATCCTGCTGGGCTACGGGGTAACCCGCTCAATGCAGGGTGACGCGAAGCCTGCACTTCGGGCGCTGGGGTGGACGGGAGTTTTCTTTTTGCCGCTCGCGATCCCTCTATCGCTCGAAATTACAGGCGGTACGCTGGACATATTTCGCCCCGAATACGTTCTGGCCGGGCTCGTCGCTTTCGGCTGCGGCCTCACCACGGTACTATTTGCGATGATGAAGCGCCCAAGGGCGGCATTCGTGCTGGTCGTGCTCCTGATAACGTCGACCGTCGAGATTGCCAATTTTAAAATTCTGCCGCGATTGGACAGGCAAATCTCCTCTCGCTCGCTGGCGTCGGAACTTTTGAATGCCAATCCTTCGAGCGGGGATGTCGCCACATACGACATTCCGAGAGCCTGGCATTATGGGTTGAACTTCTACCTGCAGCGCGATTTGCCCGAGTGGACGCCAGGCTCAAGTGAACCGCGATGGGTGGCCGGAAGCATTGCGAGCGATCCTGGGTTTCAGCTTCATTATGACGTCCAGCTCGATGAAATCGCCGAGGCAAACGGGTTTCGAGTTTGCTTGTACCGCAGGAAGTAGGGCTGGGCGCCGCGCTAGGGATGAGCCGAGCCTTCGCCCACCGCCGGCGGCAGATTCACCAGGAAGAAACTCACGATGCGGTTTTCGTAGGTGTGTTTTTCTTCGTCCAGCATTCCCCCGTAATTCCCATGAGGCAGAACGACGAGTTCGTGCGGCGTCGGCGAAGCGCTGAATAATTCGCTCGTCTTCGCCGCGAGCGCGGGATCGTCGGGCGATTCGAGATAGAGTTGAGCGACTCCCGTAAGCCTGCCGAGATTTACCCGCAACGGCGGCACCTTCCGATATTGATAATTGACCCAGCCAAATCCCCACCTGGCCATGCGTGCGACCATCGGCATCGAGCCAAGCCCCGAGCGGCTAATGAGCAGCCCTACCATCTCTTCCGGACGATCGTAGATTGATTCCACTACAACGGCGCGCACCCTCCGGTCCCCGGTCGCTTCGGAGAGCGCCGCGTAGGCGCCAAGGTTTACGCCCCAGAGGCCGAACCGGTCGGGATCGACATCGCCGCGGTTCGCGACCGCATTCATCGCGGCACGCACTTCGGCAACCTCACGAAAACCCAGTGTGGTGCGTCCGCCGCTTGAACCTTGGGCTGAAAAATCAAACAGGAATACATTGTACTGGTGGTCCTGCAAGGCCGAGGCCAGCGTAAGCAATTCTTCGCGGCTCGACTGATACGCTGGACATAGAATCACGGTGGGGGCTGATTTCAAACCCGGGAAGAACCAGCCGTCGCGCGCGCTTTCCCCGGCCACAGCATAGGGAAGAGGTTCCGGATGACCCGGAAAATTCCTCAGATTGATATCGGAATGGCTCTGCGCCGGCGACACCATGCGGTACACCAGGTACCCGGAGATCGCGGCCGTCGCAAGTATCGTGAAAAAAACCAGCGCCAGAACACCGATCACGAGCTTGGAGTACCACTTGGTGGGATAGCGGAATTCGGAAATGAAACCCATGCGCTCTGATTCGTGGCCATGCACCGTGGCGCCGCCCTGCCGTCCGAAACGCTGGAGGCGGGTTGCGCGACGCTCGGCTGGCGCATGTTAGCACAGATGGCCGCGTGTCACGGAAGCTCGTTGAATCGAATGTTTCCGAAACGCATCACGCGTCCGGCAGTATGATAAAAAGGTTTGCTTATTTCCCGGACATCGGGGGCGGCAACATATCCCATGCAGATCGTGGACCTGCGGCAACTGACTTCCCGGCAGCTTGACCCGCTGCTGGCCGAAGAAGCCCAGCAGTGGCGCAAGGAACTGCTCTGGGATTACCGCGCCTCGATTGACCTGATCAAAAAATTCGTGGATGCCCGATCGCTAACCGGGTCGGCCGTCATCCAGGACGGCCAGCCGGTCGGATATGCGTTCTACGTGCTGGAAGAACGCAAGGGGCTGGTCGGCGGACTCTTCGTTTCCCCGCGTTACGCTCAGCAGGAATTGAGCCAGCAACTCCTTGCGGACACGCTGACTACACTGGGCGGCATACCAAAGCTTGACCGCATCGAGGCGCAACTCATTCCGTTCGGCTACACCCTCGATCCCGTCCTTTCCGAGTACGGCTTTCAGCTCTATATGCGCCAGTTCATGCTCGCGTCGCTCCCACAGTCCAACGACGGGCCGGCTTTCGACGTCCTCCCCGGGCTCATTCGAGACGGCCCGGGCGCGGGGCTGATCCTCGAGCGGTGGGACCACCGCTACTTCGAACCTTGCGCGCGGTTGATCCAGCTCGCCTACGCGAATCACGTTGACGGCGAAATCAATGACCAATATCGCAGCGAATCCGGCGCGCTGCGTTTTCTGAAGAACATCATCGTCCTGCCCGGCTGCGGACAGTTTCAGCCCGATGCGTCGTTTGTCCTTCGGGCGCCGCACGCGGCCCATCTCGCGGGAGTCGTCCTGAATTCCTGCGTCTCTGCCGGAGTCGGCCACACCACGCAGATCTGCGCCGTGCCCGGATACCAGGGACGCGGGCTCGGCCGCAAATTGATGGAGGCTTCCCTACAGGCGCTTCGGTTCCGGCGTTACACCACGGTGTCGCTCACGGTAACGTCGGGAAACGAACGCGCGGTGCGCCTGTACGAGCGGCTCGGATTCACCACAATCAAGAAATTTGCCGCGGGGGTCTGGACCGGGTACTCCAGGTGAAAATCCGTTCTGGATTTGTCACAACGGAAATCAGCATGAACTCCGATTTCGTCCTATCTTGCGCGGGGAGCGCGAGTTGGTGGCGCCGACGTCTCGTCGGCGGTTTTACGCCGCGATAGAAGTGTAAAAATCGCCCTGGGCAGGCCGGGGTGCCACCAAACCCGGCACTTTGTGGCGAAGCGCGTGACCACCGATCCACTCACTCGGATGGTGGTGAGAGATGCGGGTTTGTACATCTTTTCTTCGACCTTTCCGAGTACCGGTGGCCTGGCGGAAACCGCCCCGCTCCGAATGCTTGCTGAGCGATGCATGCCTTTGGCATACTTGCGTTCATGCGTGGCCGTGCGATCCCTCTCCTTGTTCTCCTGGCGGTGCTGGTGAACGCGGCAGCCGCGCGTGCGGATGAAATTCGCCTGAAGGATGGCACAAAAATCAACGGCACGATCGTCGGATTTGAAAACGATTCCTTCAGAGTCGAAACATCGTACGGATTTGCCCTCATCCGAAAGGACAAGGTCGCGGACATCAATATTTCCGCGGCGAAAAACGAACCCGAGCCAAAGGCGAAACCGAGCACTCCGCCTCCGCCGCTCCCCGCAGCCAAGCCCGCGCCATCGCCTGCGGTTGCAAAGGAGTCTCCTCCGGCAACGAATACCCCCGCCGCAGTAAATGTCTCGGCAAGCGAGCGGCCAACTGTGGCGGCAAACGCATCTCCTGCGTCCGCGAAAAATGAGCCAGTACCTGTAAAGACAAGCGCCCCACCGCCAGCCTCTCCGGCTCCGCCCGAACCGCCTGTGATTCGCGACGAGATTCACGGCAACCTGTACTTGAATTACACCTATGGTTTTCAGATTTATAAGCCGCCAAGCTGGGACATGATTCCCGAAGCTCGCAAGGCGCTGCCCGACGCGGTTGCCGCGCTGGGAACATTTGATCAAACGACGCTGCTGGTCATTGCACGCACGCGTGCCAAAGATTCGCTCGATGGGTACGCCGCCGCGACGGGGAAGGCACTGAGCGGGGTTTACGAAAATTACCGGCTGATTTCCACGCGCCACACAACAATCGCCGGATTGCCCGCGGTCGAGCAGCGCTCCCGCGGGACTGCCGACGGCCGCGATTGGTCCGTCGTAATGCTGACCATCGTGCGTGGAACCGATGCCTTCACTCTTCTGGGCATGACCTGGGCAGACTCAGACATTATCCAGGTCCAGGAAAACGTAATCTCAAAAGCAGTGAACAGCCTCACGTTCGTCGCGCAGTAACAAACCTGGCCGACGCCCAATTACAAGTTGTCCCACAAATTTCATTCGCAGGCCTCGCCTTTACAGGCTCCGCCGAAAGTCCAAGGGTTTGTGGGTCGTGCCTTTAGGCACGACATAAAAACTTCGTTTCCTTCAGGGGGTTTAACCCCTGAAGCTGCAGGGGCTGAAGCCCGCGTCTAGCCGCCCTTCATCGTCGGAGCTAAAGCTCCGACCCACAAACCAAGCAGGTAATTTATCGAAAGAAACTTGCCACGCGAAGCAAGAACACCATCGCAGAGAAGGTTTTGCCCGATTCACGAATCACGAAGCACAAATCACGAATCACCAGTCACTATTCACAAGTCACCAGTCACCAAACTCACACCACTTCCACACTCACGGCATGCAGCCCCGTCGCTCCATCGGGCCATTCTCCCGAACGTGAGGACGTCTGGAGCTTGCCGTTGGCATCGGTGGCGCGCACCTGAATGTCGTGCTTCCCGCGCGGCGGATTCACCCAGACGTAGCGCCAGAACGCCCAGACTTGGGACGGCATGGGATTGCTGAAAATTTGGCATTGGGTCCAGGTGTCTCCGCCGTCAGTCGAAATCTCAACTTTGGCAACGCCAACTTCATTTGTGATGGCCCAGCCGGTGATGACGAAATTCTCCCCTGAAATCTGCTCTTTGTTTTGCGGATCGTCGATCACGGACTGCAATTGCCGCTCGCCCGTGTTCGACCATCCCATCCAT
>WNFC01005077.1_pt1 | contig 27452 bp, 24 predicted proteins | sample 5400541 | NCBI WGS metagenome assembly WNFC01 (sample SAMN13153342, study PRJNA577476) | soil metagenome | isolation source: 120 cm saprolite under Douglas fir tree site 2 hole 2 replicate 1 | place: USA:California | collected 2015-04-18 | reverse complement strand
CTCCACAGCTCAATTAGAAGTTTAAGTCACGTAGTGCCCCCTGTCACTGGAAAATGTATTTATACAGATAACTCCGGACACCACGCACGCGCTCAGCCAGTTTCCGCTTTCAAATTCCTATTTTCTGTTTTTATTCCGGCAGGGATGGGCAGCCGGGGAACTCGCGCAGCGCAGTGTTACCTATGTATTGAAGGTCGGCGATCCCGATTTTGCTGGTGTAGAAGCCGTCGGTGGTGAGATTGCGCAGAAAGGCAAAGAAAGATACTCCCTGGCTGAGCGTGGCATCCTGCTTGGCATTCTTGCGATAGGCAATCAGGTCCAGGATCTCTTTTTTTTGCTCTGGCGTGCATTGCATGAAAACGTTGCCGTAGCGATCCGTGCAGGCACCGTCCAGCCAGAAGAACCCGCCGCCGAGCTTCAATTGGAATTCGGGATTCTCGCTGGTGAGCAGATCGATGAACTCGGGAGCGCCGGCCTCGACCGCGCCGCCGGATTTTTCGTCCTTGGGAATAATGCTATCGCACAGAAACAGCAGCATCGCGTATTGCGCTGCGGGAAAATATTTCGGGGTGTAGGCGCCCGCCGCGCCAACGGCGAGGGTGCGAAGGATGTCGCGGCGGCTGATGGATTCGTTAGGCATGGTGGGCCTCACAACTGTAAGAAAAAGGATTTAACGCAGAGGGCACGGAGTTCGCAGAGCGCGCAGAGAAGAGGGGGAAAAGAATCGGACGGGCGGGGGAAGTCCGGCCCCTACGACAAGATGGGGTACAGCCCGCCGCGGCGGGCGCCCCCACAGGCTGATGCGCGTTGCCGAGACAGGGCGCAGCAAGCTGCGCCACTACAAGGGATGGCTTAGATGCGTTTTGGAACGGCATGTTAGAGGTTGCCTTTCTTGGCTTCATCCAAAAGATATTCGGAGGCGCGCCAGGAAAGCGCCATGATCGTGAGCGTGGGATTCTTGTCCGGGTTGGTGACCAGCGGCGCGCCATCGGTAACAAAAAGATTTTTCACGTCGTGGGCCTGGCAAAAACCGTTGAGCACGGAGGTTTTCGGATCGGCGCCCATGCGCGCAGTGCCGACTTCGTGAATAATCTTGCCGCCGGCCTCGATGCCGAAAGGATATTGTCCGTGGATGGAAGTTTTGGTGCGGTATTCGCCGCCCATGGTTTCGACAATGGCGCGGAAAGTCTCCTGCATGTCCTTGGCCTGGAGCAATTCGTATTCGGACCACTTGAAATGGAAGCGCAGCGCGGGAATGCCCCACTGATCGACAACATCGGGATCGATCTCACAGTACGTGTCCGGGTTGGGAAGCATTTCGCCGCGCCCGGCGAAGCCGATGTGCGTGCCGTAGACCTGGCGAGCGCGCCGCTTCAATGAGGCGCCGTAGCCTTCTTCGTCGCGGCAAAGACCGTGGAAGATTCCGACGCCGGGCATTTCGCGGCCGCCGCCAAATTCGATGTGGTACCCGCGGGGAAAATCATTCTTGCGGTCAAATTTCCACCACGGCATGTACATATGCATGCCGCCGACGCCGTCGTGATTATGCGGCGGCATCTTCTCCAGTTGCGGGATGTAGCCGTAGCCGCCGCTGCCGACGGAATCGGTAAGATATCTGCCGACCGTGCCGGAAGAGTTGGCGATGCCGGAGGGAAAGGCGGTGGACTTTGAGTTCAGCAGGAGACGCGCGGATTCGCAAGCGCTGGCGGCCACCACGATGGCGCGCGCGTTCACGCGCTTTTCCGTGCGCGTCGCTTTGTCAACGTAAGAGACGCCTTCGGCTTTGCCTTCTTTGGTGACGATAATTTCGCGGGCCATGGCGCCGGTAACCAGCGTGAGTTTTCCCGTTTTCATCGCGGGAGGAAGCAGAACCTGGCTGGAACTGAAATTCGATGCGGTGACGCAGCCGCGGCCGCACTGGCCGCAGTAATGACAAGGCGCACGGCCGTTCACGGATTTCGTCAAGATGGCAAGGCGCGAAGGAATACAGATGATGCCCAGCTTGTCGCAGGCTTTCTTGACCAGCAGCTCGGTGCAGCGCGGTTTGGGCGGAGGAAGAAAGACGCCGTCGGGCGCGCTGGAAACATTTTCTTTGGTTCCGAAAACGCCGATGTAGGATTCCACTTTGTCGTAATACGGCGCGAGATCTTCATAGGAGATGGGCCAATCGTCGCCGAGGCCATCGCGCGTGGCGGATTGGAAGTCGATGGGAGCGAACCGCAAAGCGATGCGGCCCCAGTGATTGGTGCGGCCGCCCACGATGCGCGAGCGGAACCACTGAAAGTTTGCGCCGGGAGCGGAAGTGTACGGCTCGCCCTCGATATTCCACGCGCCGTTGGGCGCGAGAAACTCGCCGAAATTTTCGGCGGCTTTGCCGCCCACGCCCACGCCGCGGTGCGGCAAGTCGTACGGCCACATCAACATTTTAAAATCTTTTTCGGGAACGACGTTGGGACCGGCTTCGAGCATCACGCAGTTGAGGCCGCCTTCGGTGAGGATCTTGGCGGCCATGCCGCCGCCCGCGCCAGAGCCGATGATGCAAACGTCGTACTGCTTTGGAGAGCGAATCACTTGAGCCATGCGAGGATTTCTCCCTACAGATTGTTCCTTTTTAATTCGGAAACCGCGAAATCGCAAGCGCGCGCCGTCAGCGCCATGTAAGTTAGCGAAGGGTTCACACATGCAGCGGACGTCATGCAGGCACCATCGGTCAGGAAAAGATTCTTGGCCTCGTGCGCCTGGTTGTGTTCATTCAAAACAGATGTTTTGGGATCGCGGCCCATGCGGGCCGTGCCCATTTCGTGAATGCCGAGACCGGGCGTGGAGATATCCTGATAAACAAAGATGTCTTTGGCGCCGGCCGCCGCAAGCATTTCCGCGGCTTGCACAGAGATGTCTTTCGACATGGCGCGTTCGTTGTCGCCCCATGCACAGCTGATTTTCAACGTGGGCACGCCCCAGGCATCGAGCTTTTCTTTATCCACTTCGACGTAATTGCTGTGATAAGGCAAGCACTCGCCGAAACCGCCGATGCCCATGCGCCAGGAGCCGGGCATTTTAAGAGAGTTTTTGAAATCAGCGCCGATTCCCGCACGGGAAGCGCCGCTCCCCCAGCCGTCGCGGCTTCCGCCGCCCTGATAGCCGTAACCGCGGAGAAATTCTTTTTGCTTGGTTTTCACGTTTCGAAAGCGCGGGATGTAGATGCCGTTGGGGCGGTTGCCGAAGGGAACTTTGTCTTCATGACCGGGCAATTCGCCGCCGGCGCCAGCGCCCATGTGGTGATCCATGAGGTTGTGGCCGAGCTCGCCGCTGGAGTTGCCGAGCCCATTGGGAAATTCCGGAGTCGCCGAATTCAGAAGGATGCGCGTGGACTCCAGCGTGGAAGCGCAAATGAAAAAGACTCGCGCTTTGAATTCGAGAGCGCTTTTGGATTGCGCGTCGATAACGCGAACGCCGCTGACGCGCCGAGTTTTCGAATCGAAGATGAGGCTGTGAACGACACTGTAGGGACGAATGGTGAAGCGGCCGGTTTTTTCCGCAGCGGGAAGCGTGGAATTCAGGCTGCTGAAATAGGATTGCGTGATGCAGCCGCGGTGGCATACACCGCAGTAGTGGCAGGCCGCGCGGCCTTTGTGCACGCGCGTGAGCACCGCGGAACGGCCAATGGTCATGATGCGATCGTCGAAATTTTTGGCGAGCGAATCGCGAAAATCCTGTTCGACGCAGTTCATGTCCATCGGAGGGAGAAATTTTCCGTCGGGCAATTGCGGCAAGCCCTCGGCCTGGCCGCTGATGCCGGCGAACTCTTCCACGTAGTCGTACCAGGGAGCGATGTCCGCGTAGCGGATGGGCCAATCCACCGCGATTCCCTCTTTGGCGTTGGCTTCAAAATCGAGATCGCTCCAGCGATAACTCTGGCGTCCCCAGGTGATGGATTTTCCGCCGACCTGGCGGCCGCGAATCCACGAAAACTTTTTAGCGGGATCGAAGGTATAAGGGTTTTCCTGATCGTTGACAAAAAATTTGTGGGAGTATTCATCGCAAGCGTAGTAGACCTCGCGCTGGATGGGTTGCGTGCGCTGGCGTTCGGCGCGATCGTCCCAACCGCGGTACTTCAGGTCGTAGATAGGAACGTGCTCGACGTAATCGCGTTCAGGAACGATCGAGCGCCCCGCTTCGAGAACGAGAGTGTTGAGGCCTTTTTCAGTCAGTTCTTTCGCGGCCCAGCCGCCGGTGATTCCGGAGCCGACGATGATCGCGTCGTAGGTATTGGTTGCCATTCGAATCTCCCCTATGCTTTTTTCTGCGCTGGCACAGGCGCGGGCGCGCAGCCATGGTATGCGCCCGGAATGATTTGCAGGTTCAGCTCTTGGGCGAAGCCGATTTCGGAAGTGTAAAAGCCATGGACGGTGATGCCCTTAAAAACGGTAAAGAATTCGCCACGAAGCTGCTTGTCGCGGTCTTCGGGAATGGTGTTTCCGTGACGCATGCGGCGAGCGCGTTGCGCGGCGACGGATTCGTCCATGGCGCGGAGCAAAGTGACCTGTTGTTGAAGCGAAGCATCGACGAAATTCTTTCCAAAGAGTTCGTTGCTTTGTTTGTCGACGCCGGCAAGACCGGCGAGAAAATCCTGGCGTTCCTCATCGACGGCCCATTCGGTAAGGATGACGTCGATGAATTCATTGACGCGCGCGGCCTTGGCGCCGGGCGTGTCCGTTTCGGGAAGGATGAGATCGATCATCGCGACGACGGTGTCATTCTGATGAGGGTTGAGGGTGCGCAGCGCGTATCCGGAGGCAGGGTGAGCGCTCTGGAAAAAAGCGAAAAGATCGGTGGGCAGGGCGGGCAAAACTCCGCCCGCCATAAGAAGTTTCAACGCTTCACGCCGTTGCATAGTCGCCTCCCTGACCTGACCGCAATCACCAACTGCTTTTCCATCCGCGGACGATGAACGCAGCATCGTAGTAAGTTCGAATAAACCCGCCGCATTATACGTCAGTAGGAAGCGTAAACAAGCATCGAAAATCGTTTTTCTAGCCGGTACATGCAATCAATGGCGGGAGCACAAGCGGAACATCGCGGAAAAGTCAAGAACCTCAGCCACACCGACCCGGTCGGGGAAAAGGCAGCCGAGGGTAGTGCGCTCAGTTCGTCTTAGGATTTCTCGGCGGAGCCAACCGCAGTGGGCACGCAAACATCCCGCGATCACAATCTCAGAACTCCAGCCGCGATTGAAGCGCGATCATGCGGGGCGCGTTATCGCCGCCCAAACCGACACCGAGTAAGCCGGTCGGCGGAGAGGTCGTGTAAGTAAGCGCTCCAAAACCGGTCTGGGTAGAAGACTTTCCTGGGATGCCAGCAAACACCATGCTGGGAAGCCCAAAATTGGGATGGTTGAATAAATTGAATAATTGAACGTCGAGGCGAATTTTCACGCGCTCGGCCAAAGGAAACCACTTCGTGAAGTAGAAGTCACTCCACACAAAATTGGGACCGCGTAGCGCGTTACGGCCGAGGTTCCCGAATTGGCAGTTCTTGGGATTGTCCCCACCAAAGCATGCGCCGTTGCTCGGGTCCACGGTGGAGACAAAGGCATCGGGATTGAGCTATTGCACCGTACCAGATTGCGTGACACCTTGAACGGGATTGTGTTCATAGAGCGGGACACCGGGAATTAGGCTTGCGAATTGCGGTCCACTGCCGTTCACAATGCCGTTTCCATTTGCTGAATACGGTGTGCTCAGGACAGAAAAGGGAATTCCACTATGCCAAAACACGGTTCCAGACAGTTGCCAGCCGTTCAATGCATGCCCAAGAAACCGGGAGCGGAACTTGGCAGGCAATTGATAAACGTATTGAGCGTTGAGATTGTGCCGGATGTCATAGTCGCAGGGACCATAGTTCCGAGCTAAGTCCCCGGGTAAAGGGGACAAGATAGCTCCGGCCGAGAACTGGAGGAATCCGCCGTTGGAGACGGCATCCATGCAACGGCTCAAGGTGTAGTTCAGTTGTCCCATGAAACCGTTTCCAAAACGCTTCATCGCTGTCATTTGCAAACCGTTGTAATGACTGTTCGCACCCGTAGAAAATTGCGTTACGGCCCCGAATCTTGGATCAGGAGAGTGGGCATAGGGAAACGGCGCGAAGCACCCCTCACATACGGTTTGATAGCCGTTCACTTGCGTTAGATACGGCTGGTTTACAGCGCGGGTCCCGACGTATTGCGCGCGGATGCTCCCGGTGGTTCCCAACTGGTGTTCCAGGCCAAGACTCCACTCCATGAAGTATGGCGCGTGAAGCTTTCCATTCGGGACCCCGGTGATTGCGACTGGAGGAAGACAAGTTGCAGGGTCTGCTTGTGCAGACGCGCAGGAAAGCTGGCCCTGCGCAAATCCTGAACTGAACACTTGATGGGCGGTCTCGATCGCATCGATCGCACTGTTGGGCACTCCCGGCGCAATGCCTGTGCCCCCCACGGTTCCAAGAAGTCCGCCCTGGAAAGTTTGGACGTAGGGCGGATTGACGCCAACCACATCAACAATGCTGCCGGGCAGGATGTCACTGAAAAGTCCGAACCCAGCGCGAAGGACGAAGCTCGGTTCAAACTGCCACGCGATGGCTGTTCTGGGTTGCAGGATCGCGAGGGGCGTCGAAGAAAACACGTTACCGAGACCGGTCTGGATGGCAGCGTTCAAGGGCTGATTCACAGCATGGGTGATGGAATCGAAAGAGCCCCTCAAACGGGCAATGTGTTGATGTGGATTCAACGGATTGGAATTCAATGTGTCTCGTAAGCCGAAGGTCCAAGTCAATTTCCTGGTCACCTTCCAAGTGTCCTGCGCGTAGAGATCGAGATTGAGGAAGTTGAAGGGTTCGTTTGCAGACGTGGGGAAAGTTTTCGTTGCCGTTGACGCTGTCCCATAAATGTATTGCTCCAGGGTGTTGTAAGTCACGGTCGGAACCGTTCCCTGCCCGAAGTCATAATCGTTCAGGCGAAAAATCCGGGTATTGGTTCCAAAGCGAAGTTCGTGCGCAGCATGGCTCCAGGCGAGGTTGTCGTTGATGAAAAACCGCGTGGCGCGTCGTCCCTGTACCCAGGTGTTATCCAGGCCCCCAACCGTTGAGAATGGATTCGGCCCCGTGCCTTCCAGCACGATCGGAAACGCCGCCAGCGTTTTCTCGAAATCGATGGGCCCGAATAAGCTCGCGTACCAGGAAAACGCCGGATTGAAGTAGTTCACCAGATTCTGCGAAAAAACGCGCGTATATCCCGCAGCAAAAGAGTAAAGGGGCTGGGGGGAAAGAGCGTTGAACAACGGGTTGATGGGATCAGTGTAAGCAGCCTGAAGTCCGTTGTCCGTCTGAAAGCGATACCAGGTCGTGTTCTTTTCATTGATATTGTAATCGATTCGAACCGTCTGCACCTGTTCGTGATCATCACTCGAGTGCGAGACGCTCTGCCTGTTCTCGCAACCGTCGCCCCCGTTACCCAGCGGACACCCGAGTATTTGCACGGCCGTGCCGCCGGTATTTCCGTAAAGAGAAAACAACTGCTTGTAAAAGGGTATCGATTGGGGAGAAGGCGGGTCCAGATAGTTGCCGGGATGGTTGGGGTCCGGTTTGCCGGTCTGGAGTTGCTGCAACACGTAATTTTGAAATGCCCGAGTTGGGACGGTAGCGGCCGTGACGATGGGTAGTGCAATACGAACCCACTCGCTATCGAAAAAGAAAAACAGCTTGTCGTGAATAATCGGACCGCCCACACTACCTCCGAAGTGGTTTACCGTGGAGTGCGGTTTGTGACCGCCTGGGGTGGCATTCGTGAAATAGTTAGCCGCATTGAGCTGCGAGCCATTCCACATCTCATATAGGTTCCCGTAAGACTGGTTGGAACCGGACTTTGTGACGTAGTTGACCTGGGACGCTCCATACCGTCCTTGATCGACGGCATAGGAAAGGGTATTGACTGTCACCTCCGAAATCGAATTCAATCCGAGGACCAGGTTCGTCGAGAGTCCACTATTCAGATTGGTCAGCGGGTCGTTTGTTTCCAGTCCATCGACGATGTAACCGTTCGAGAGAGCGGGCAGGCCATTGAACTCCACGTTGCCAAACCCATTCGTTCCTCCAACAAAATCATTGCCGCTGCCTGCCGTGTTAATAAGCGCTCCTGCGGCAAACTGAAGAGGGTAGGTTAGGTCGCCGCCGGGATTGGGAAGGTTCTCCAGCGCCGGGGCATTCAGATTCGTGGATGTGTTTGCGTTTCCTGGATTGATGAATGAAGGCTCGCCGCTTACCTCAACCGTCTGCTTGGATTCGGCGACCTTCAGTGTGAAATTGACGGTCTGCTTCTGTCCTAGACCTGAAAACACCGTGTCATTCCGCTGGGGATCGAAGCCTTGCGCTTCTACTGCGACCGAGTAAGGACCAGGTTTTAGCTGCGGGAAATTGAAGCGGCCTTGCTCTTCGGTCTTGGCACTGCGCTGAAGGCCGGTTTCGCGATTAGTGATTGTTACCGCGGCACCCGGAATAGCGGCGTTGGTGGCATCGGTCACCTGGCCAACGATTGCGCTGGTAGTTTCACCTTGTGGCAGTGCTTTCGCCGGGCATAAAAGCGCAGCGACAACCAGAAGAAGACTTGGGAGAATAGCGCGCGAAACGATGGGGTGCCTGCTCTCTTGACTTGTATGCAATCGCTCTAGGACTAAGTGGGATAATCCCAAGTATTAACCATGAGCGACCCACAATATTAATCATAGTTAATGCCACAAGTAAAGCGCCATTTACTCTCAGAATCCCCGCAATACCTGGAGAATTCCAGGCCTCCGCGCAAGGCTCCAGACTGGGGAGATGCGGCCCTGTTGATTGGCGCGGTTGTAGTTCTTGGAGAGAGACCGGAAGGAGATGAGCACGGTCAGGGCATGTGGGGGGCGAAAAAAAGGCTTGACTCTGGACTATACTCGAGAGTGTAACTTCCAAGCAGGAGCCAGGTAATGCAAATTGGCATCGTGGCAAAAAAGATTGGGGTCAGCGTGGATGCAATTCGGTTCTATGAACGCAACGGTTTGCTTCACCAGGCTCCCCGTACACCGGGAGGCTTCCGGACCTACGGCGAAGACGATGTCGAGGCGCTGGTTTTTGTCCGCCGCGTGCAGGGCCTGGGATTCAAACTCAGCGAGATCCGGGGGCTATTGAGCCTGCGAGGGAATCGCTTGCAGCCCTGCGCGCCGGTGCGGCGCCGACTGCAAGAAAAGCTGGCCGATGTTCAGCGGAAACTTGCCGACCTGCACAAGCTAGAACACGAACTGCGATTGGCACTGCGCAGTTGCAAAAATGAACTGCGCAAGCGGCCCGCGCATTGTCCGATTTTGAGAGAAAGAAACCCATGGAAACCGGAGAGCACAAATTGAAAGTTGAAGTCTTGTACGTGGCGGAATGCCCGTCACATCCCGCGGCAGTCAAGCTAGTGAAGAAAATTCTGGCTGCGGAAGGTGTCGCGACGGAAATCCATGAAGGGCTCGTTCGGGACGAAGGAATGGCTAACAACCTTAAATTTCGCGGCTCTCCGACGATCCGAATTAATGGGCGAGACGTTGCAGGAGAGTCGCTGAAGGCACAAAGCTTCGCGCTGAGTTGCCGTTTGTATTCTGGATCGGAGTCCGCTGGTCTTCCGCCAGTGGAAATGATTCACCGCGCGGTGATCGAAGCGAGGCGAGGGGACAGACCATGAAACAAGGCACGGGGATTTCGGCGTCGCTGGGGGCGGTCCTGAGTTCCGTTGCGACGATTAGTTGTTGTCTTCCATTGGGATTCGCCGCCGCTCTTGGAGCTGGCGTTTCAAGCGCCTTCTTTACGACGCTACGTCCATGGCTCCTGGGACTTTCAGTGGTGTTGCTTGGCTTTGGATTCTGGCAGCAGTATCGCGCCAAACAGTGCGGAGTCCGTGGCAGATGGATTGGGAATGTGCTGCTTTGGGCTGCAGTTGTTGTGGTTGTAGGGATGATTCTTTTTCCGCAGGAAATCGCCGCCGTTATTGCGGATCGGTTCTCGAAATGAAGAAGAGGGCAATCATTATCGCTGGGATAGGGCTCGTTTTGATTTTGGCCTTGGTGTATCTCTGGGGCCCTTCCGCGGTGCCTCTAGGCCAGGAACCTCTCGCGGTGCTCTCGAACGCAGATTTGCACGAGTTCTCTGCTGCCTTTGACAGTGACGCCGGTGTTCCCCGGATGGTGTTGCTGCTGTCCCCGACTTGACCAGGTTGTCTACGGGGGTCTTCCGTAGCGGAAAAACTGCTTGCACGGTACCCAGACCGAAAGTTGCGCGTGCTGGTAGTTTGGGAGCCCATCCTTGCAACCGATTGGAGGCCGCCAAGCGGGAGCACGCTGGCGCGGATTCCAGACCGGCGAGCGCGGCAGTTTTGGGATCCGAAGCATCTTGTCGCGGAAGAACTGGCGCGGATGGCGAAGCAGAAGCCGGGACAGCTTGAGCCGGACTGTTGCGTGGAGAAAGGGTTCCATTGGGATGAGGCCTTACTCTATGTGCCTCACTCGCAGTGGAAAGACGGACCCACGCCGGCATTTTGGAACGGGCCAGTGTATCGAATTGCTCCGGCGCTGGAGAAAACATTGAAGGAACAACCGTGATGGATGGTTGAGGAAGTATGTGACTGAAGTTCTAAAGCTACTTGGTCAATCGAAGGAGGCCCGGCACGGAAAATAGACAAGCGGGTGCCCCAATGTCGGCCGCGTCCTGCCAAGCGAAAGATTTAACCTGCGGGGGGATGAGCCTGTTCCTCTGGTGCCTGCCAATCGCCGCAGTTATCGTCGGCTCCTCATGGACAAAAGCGCGGCCATGGCTTTGGATTCCAGCTTTCCTGATTATGGGCATCGCGTGTCTGGCGAACGCCGCCCGATGTGGGAGAGTGCATTGCTACATCACCGGCCCGCTGTTCCTGCTTGCGGCCGCCTATGTCGTGCTCGCCGAATTTCATGTCATTCCGATGCGTCCAGGCGTTTTCTTGGACGTCGTGCTTCTCCTGATAGTGCTTGCCTGCTTAGCCGAACTTCCCTTGGGGAGATACAGGAAAAACGCATAGCGCACAGCGGGCCGGTCCGCCGCCTCTGGTAGACCGGCAACGCATCTACAAGCCTCACGATCTATTGCGGTGCTTGACAAAGCCAATTTATCCTATATTGTATACCTAATGGCCAGCCGGGATTATCTCGGAGAATTCGAGCACGTCGTGATCCTGGCGCTTCTGCGTCTTGGTGATCGGGCCTATGGAGTAACGGTCCGGCAAGAGATTGAAGGTCGCATTAACCGCGACGTATCGATCGGCGCCATCTATGCCACGCTTGATCGTCTGGAAGCGAAAGGATACGTCAAATCCGAGCTCGGCGATCCTACGCCGGAACGGGGCGGACGATCGAAACGTTTCTTCCGTGTTTCGGCTAAGGGCGTGGCGGCTGTGAATCGCACACATCGCGCGCTCCGGAGCATGACCGAGGGTCTGCGTCTTTTCGAGAGGTACTCCTGATGCGCCAAACGCCCGATGCTCGACCGCCCTTGATTGCTGCCTGGCTCATTGAGCTTGTCACTCCTCACGAACAAGCAGAATCAATCCCAGGGGACCTCCTCGAGGAATTCTCAGAATTAGCGTCAAAATCGGGACTGGCCTCCGCGCGCCGCTGGTATTGGCGGCAGAGTGTGAAAACCATCGCACACCTGGCCGGCGCAGGATTCCGCGTCGCTCCATGGTCAATAGCTGGTGCTGTAGTCATGGGCTACTTGCTGAGATGGTTTAGCGCTGGGTTGCCGGAACAGGTAATCGTGGGAGTTCTTCACTTTCGTAGGCACCATGTCACCCCTTACTACACTTGGCCGCAAGCCCAAACCCACTTGCTCTGGTTAAACAGTGGGATCTGGATAGGACATCTCCTTCTATCGCTGTTCATCGGTTGCATTGTCGCGGTCGTGGCCAAAGGGAGAGAGATGGTCGCCGCGGCGACCCTCTGTCTGATCTTTGGTGCGTCAACTGGGTTGTTCTTGTTGCATTGGGCCGAGCCTTGGCTACAGAACGCCTACCTGGTGCCCTTCCTAGTCCGCCAGTTCACCAGTTCAATCATGATTGTTATTGGTGGAATGATCGTCCGAGAAAGCAGATCGGCCATAGCACGTCGCACTTCAAGTGCGCGGTGAGCTCAAAGGAGGTCAATACAGATGTTACGCCCGATGTTCGCAGAAATCGCATTGGGAATTGTCTTGACGGCCGGGTTGCTGGCATCGCCCGCTGGACAGACCACTGCCATCACCGCGCCCGATACCAGGAAGATCGCTCCAGACTTTAATCTTCGTGACTCGAGAGGCACCTCGATCACATTGTCCCACTTCAAAGGCAAGGTAATCCTGCTTGATTTCTGGGCCACGTGGTGCACGGGTTGCAAGGTTGAAATCCCCTGGTACATGGAGTTTCAGAGTAAGTACAAGCATGGCGGGCTTTCCGTGATCGGCGTCTCGATGGATGAGGACGGTTGGAAATCGGTGAAGCCATTCCTCAAAGAGCATCCCATTAGCTACTCCGTCGTGGTTGGCAACCCAGACTTGGCAAAGCTCTACGGGGTGGATTCGATGCCGATGACGTTGCTAATCGACCGCAACGGTGAGATCGCCGCGTCGCACGTTGGCATGGTGGAAAAGAACGCCTTTGAGGGCGAGATCCAAATACTCCTGAAGGAAGACGCAACGAAGAAGGCTGCAAAATAAACGACCGGTTTGGCGGGCTTGGGCATAGACCAACACGTCATGACTCAAATGTGGCGTTTATCTCCAGCGGGCGCACGGCTTCAGATGCGAAGGAAAAGGTGCCATGCTCTCGCATCTCCCGGGCGGCGCGAAGAAAGGCGCCAAGGGCGGCGCGACAAAGCGCGCTTCCCACGCTGACGCGCTTGACTCCTGTCGCGGAGAGCTCAGCGAGACTCAGGGGAACGCCTTGCAGACCCATCACGACGTTCACGGGCCGATCCACGGAGCTGACGACGGCGGCAATGTCGGCTTTGCTGGTCAGGCCCGGCGCATACAGAACATCAGCGCCCGCTTCTTGATAAGCCTGCAGGCGCTTGATGGTGTCTCGGAGGTCCGGCCGACCGCGCAGGTAGTTTTCCGCGCGTGCCGTTAGGATGAATGGAAACGGAACGGCACGCGCCGCGGCTGCGGCCGCGCGGACACGATCCACCGCGTGCGCTCTTTCATAGATTGGATCGGCGCGGCGCCCGGTAGCGTCTTCGATGGAACCGCCAACAACTCCCGCGGCCGCCGCGAGCCCGATAGTTTCGGCAACGAATTCAGGGGCGTCTCCAAAGCCATTCTCGAGATCGGCGCTCACAGGAAGATTTGTGGCTGACGCGATCGTGGTGGCATGCGCCAGCGTCTCTTGACGATCAAGCGAGTTGTCCTGCCGACCGATCGAGAAAGCGTAGCCCTGCTGGTGGTGGCTAACGCCTCAAAACCCATGTGCGCAAGCAAGCGCGCAGTACCGACGTCCCAGGGATTCGGAATGATGAATGCGCCGTCACGCTCATGGCGTGCGCGAAAGGCTCGCCCCTTTTCAGCTTGCGTCGCCGACATGTCTGGGCTCACGGTGCTGCCGGCAGTGCAGCGGGGACGCCGAAAGTTCCATCGACCACTTCGACGAAATTTCTTTCTTCACGAAGAATGAACCGTTTTGTTTGCGACATTGCGAAGTTCTCACGCGCCTCGGAATCTACTCTCAGGCGTGCCCGGTAAGCCTCATATGCAGCTAGACTCTCGAAGGCGATCAACCCCCAGGCGATATCATTCGTTCCTTCGTAAGGAAGAAAATATCCAACAAGGTGTCCACCGCAGCGGGGAATGATGCGGCCCCAATTCTCGGCGTACTTCTTGAACGCGTCGCGCTGGAAGGGATCGATCTGGTAGCGTATGAAACAAGTTATCGGCATTGCTTTCTCCCCGGTGGACGGTGTGGTGGACGCAGAGCAGTCAAACGTCAGCGCCGCAACCGTTGCCGCCATGCCTCTAATGGCATCGCGGCGAGTGATGGGCTCGGCTGAAGGCTCTGCTGGTTGCATGCGCGGCAGTATGGCAGTTGCCTGACAGGAACGCTTCGTCTACCATCAAAGTATGAATGTCGCGCACGACGAGGCGGCCTCGGCCATTGCCGCGGCCATTGGTGAGCCGGCACGCGCCCGCATGCTCTACTGCCTGGCGGACGGCCGCGCGCGAACGAGCACGGAGCTGGCGATGATCGCTGAGGTAAGCCCGTCAACGGCCAGCGTGCACCTGCAGCGGCTGAAGACACAGCGATTGGTAAAGCTGTTCGCCCAGGGAAAGCATCGTTACTACAGCCTGGAAGGAGCCAACGTGGCTGCCGCGCTCGAAGCTTTGAGCGTGCTCGCCGGCGGGGCGCGCAACGCATTCATCCCTAACACGCCAAGTCCGCTGCGCGCGGCACGGACTTGCTACGATCACATCGCGGGGACGCTGGGTGTGTCGCTGCATGACCGTTTCAAGTCGCTGGGCTGGCTGTCGAGCGGTTCAGGAGCTGAACATTCTTATGACCTCACAGCAGGCGGCGTGCACGCTTTCAAAGCTCTTGGCGTTGACATCGAAGCAACTCGGACGCTACGACGCCGTTTCGCATACGCGTGCGTGGACTGGAGTGAGCGGCGACCGCATATCGGCGGTGCGGTCGGCGCGGCGCTGCTGAACGTGGCGATGAAACGAAAATGGGTAATGCAGGATCGATTCGGCCTTCACCTTTAGGGATTCCACGCGGAACCTCGGGCAGCAACTTAGCGCGGTTTCAATTTTTCCAAGGCGGGGATGGAAGCGGGAACGGTGAGAGCGCGCTCGGGAGTGGGTTGGCCGCTCTGGATGGCCTGGAAGAGCATCTCGATGGCTTGGCCAGTATTGGGGGGAACAAAGACGGTAGCGGCCAATAGGCCGCTGCGGACCCAAGATGCGCCGGTCTTAGGGAGACCGTCGCAACCGGTGAAGGGGAGCTTGAGCCAGAGCTCGCGATCGGAATCGATTGGCGATTCTTCAAAGGCTTTGCGCGCTCCAAGAGCCATGGAATCATCCTGAGCGCCGACCAAGTCAATGACTGCTTTTTGCGAGGTACTCAATTTCAGCCAGGAGCGGACGGCTCGCTGGGCGCTTTCCTCGGTCCACTGGGCTCTCAGTAAGGTGAATTGAATATTCCGCGGTTTCGCTTCCTGCATTCCAGCGGTGCGTTCTTTGGCCGCGGAATTTTCCGCCGGTCCCTGGATATAGAGAATCGCGCCGCCCTGGGGAAGCAGAGCGCCAAATTGACGGCCCTGGATGCGCCCAATTTCGAGATGGTCGGAGCTCACGGCGAATACGGGAGCGGATGAAGACCTGCGAAGTTCGGGAATGTAGTTGGCATCGCGATTGAGCACGGCCCATCCGATGCCGGCGGATGCGGCTGCGCGGGCGACCTGCGGCAAAGCGGTCCCTCCAACAGGCTCGAACACGATGCCCTGTGGCCGCAGATTTTCCGCAGACTGGATGGCTTTCAGGATCTGAGTGCTTTGAGTGATAGCGTCATTGTCAGCATAGATGATCTGAACTTCGACGCCCAGTTTGCGGGCCATGAGCTCGGCGGATTGCGCCTGTTCGATTTGGTAATCGTTGTCGTTGGTGGTCAGAGAAACCAAAAAGCGCAGCTTGTGCATGACGGTTCAAAAGGCCCTCAGAGGGCTCTCTGCTAACGATACATCCTGCGGCGTGGGATACGAAGTGAAACTGGCACGACGGTTTCGTGAAGGGAATTCCTCGGGACCGCCGTGCCCTGTAGATCCCAAGCATCAATTATTCAATTGCCTAGAATAAGGTTATTCCATACACTGCAAGCGTCTCAGCTGTATCGGTCCGGAGGTCCGTGGGTCACGCAACACGCAGCTTGGGCGCACCAGCTCTCAGATTCCAATTTTGGAAGGGACTTGAAGGATTCTGTAGATGAAACCAACGCCGAGGAAGAAACCGGGTCGACGCAGCGAGAACAGAGTCACGCTGAAGACTATCGCTGAACAGCTGGGACTGACTCCCGGCACGGTCTCGGCGGCACTCAACAATTCCCCGGCGGCGCACTCCATCCCCGAGCATACAAAGAATCGGATTATCGAAGCGGCGCAAACGCTGAATTACCGGCCCAACTTTTTTGCCCGCACCCTGCGCCTGAGGAGAACCTACACGATCGGAGTGATCGCCGAAGAGATTGGTGACGTGTACAGCGCCATGGTGATCGGGGGCATCGAGGAATACCTGAGAAAGAATAATTATTTCTTTCTTACGGTAATCCACCGGCATGATCCAAAGCTGCTACAAGCGCATGCGCAACTGCTACTAGCGCGCGGTGTGGAAGGCATCATCACCATAGACACGTCCTTGAAGGAACAGCTGGGTTTACCGACCGTGGCGGTCGCGGGGCATGAGCGTGTCGATGGATTGACCAACATCGTTCTGGATCACGAGCGCGCCGCGAGGCTGGCGCTTGAGCACCTGAGAGATCTCGGCCACGAAGATATCGCGTTCATCAAGGGACAGATCACCAGCTCGGACTCGGCCGTGCGGTGGAGCGCGATCTGCGAGGTCGCCGCGCAGCTTGGCATCAGCATTCGGCCTGAGTTGACCGTTCAATTGGAGGGAGACGATTCGACGCCCGCGATTGGATATCCGGCCGCCAAGCAATTGCTGGCGCGCAAGCAGCCCTTCACAGCACTCTTTGCCTACAACGATATATCCGCGATTGGTTCCATTTGGGCGTTTCGCGAAGCGGGGCTGCGCCTGCCGGAAGAAGTTTCCATCGTCGGCTTTGATGACATTCCAGGGGCGGCGTTCGCGAATCCCGGACTGACCACGGTCAGGCAGCCGCTTGCGAAGATGGGGCAAATCGCGGCGCAAACGGTGGTCGATCAGATCGAAGAGCGCGGCGAATACGTGGAGGAGATCGCCATCGAGCCGGACTTTGTGGTTCGAGAGTCGACAGGGCTTGCTCCGGATCGTCAACCACGAAGCACCGCGAGGGACGCGATACACCTGCAGGAAGGCCATCCGGCGAAATAGGCTTTTACGCAAACGCAAAAAAACGTTAAGGCAATCCAAACATTCAGCGTTTGAAACAGTTGAAGTTGAGATTCTTGCCGACAGGAGTCCGAATCTTCGGTCGGGCACCCTCGCCGGATGCCCTAAGAATGACAATTTGCGCTATTTCAGCAACCTGCTCGGGAAAAGCAAACCGGTCTCTGGAGCTTTCGCTCCAGAGACCGGGAAGAAGGGTCAGATTTATGTGGCTAGCTAGTCGATCCCAATACGAGCCACACTGAATTAGAAGGCGAAACGCGCGCTGAGAGAAATCACGCGCGACTCCGCAAAGTTCCCGGTTCCTGCGGACCCGACAAGACACTGCGCCTTGCCAAAGGTGCTGCTACTCAGGTTACCTTGAATACAATCGAAGTTCGGATGGTTGAAGAGGTTCTGCGCGTCCGCGCTGATGCGAAGGTTCGCGGATTCCGTCAGCTTGAAGGTCTTTTTCAAGCCCAAGTCCATGCTGACGAACTTTGGTCCATGGAATACATTCCGGCCTAGGGTGCCAAAGCGCAGGAAGGGCGAGGATCCCGATGGGTAATCCGGATTGGCGAAGAGTGAGTTTGTCACAGCTCCTGGGCAGCTGCCACCAGTCAGATTGCTAACGGGGAAGGCTGCGGGGAGGCCCGTCTCACCGCACGCGATTCGGTGGTTGTCCGTGAAGATCCCATCGGCTGGGCTGCCGCTACTGTAAACGGAGTTTATATTTGAACCGATAAACACCGGGCGGTCATTGGCGACGCCATCCAAGTTGTAGTCGCCTCCGATGTTGAATGGAATATTATTCTGATCTAGCAGTGTCACTGTGCAACTCGTCGCTGGTGCCGTAGGAGTGCAGATTGAACCATTCGGTTCGATTCCTCCCGCTGCCACCTTAGTCTTCGCCAAAACGCGGGTGCGCCCATTCCAAACATCGATCGGGTGCCCGGTATACATCTGCATGAAGTTAGAGAGCGTCCAGCCACCGAGGGCATGACCGACGAAGCCCTTTTCGCCCTTAAAGAAGGGCAGATCATAGGTCGAATTGAATTTGATCGAGTGCCGGTGATCAAATGCTCCCCGGCCATACTCCGCTCTCGGATTCGTATTCGTAACATAGTAGTGAGGCTGGGTAAATCCACCGGTCTGATAGCATCCCGAGAAGAGCTCGGAGTCGGTGTCGAGCAGCTTCGAGTAAGTGTAGCCAGCCTGGAACTGCAAGCCGTGCCCCATGTGCTTTTGCGCTTCGACGACAAGCGCGTTGTAGTTGGAGCTGGTGCTGTTCGAGCGATAGTTGAAGCCAGTGTAAAGCGTATTGGGTCGAACGGGACTTAGTTTGCTATCGTAGCCTATGCCATCGAAGCGGTTGAGGTTAAGCAGCACCGGCAAGTGGCGGCCAAATTGTCCCTGGTATCCCGCTCGCAGCAGCAAGCCACCGAAGAATTGGTGTTCCGTGCTAAAGTAAAAATTCTGGCTGGAGCTGTCTTTCATGTTTACGTCCATGGTGCGAACAGAGACCCTAAACCCCGGGGGTGGGACGCCAGGCGGCAGATTGGTAGGGTTGTACCCCGCGCCGATGGATGCAGGATTGGAATAAAAGATGCTGTCTGCGCCTGACGCATCGAAGTCGAGCAGAGCGTAGAACGGCGGGTTCCAAGCGCCGTTCGACCAGATGTTGTCGAAGATGCGGTCATAGTAGATGCCGTAGCTGCCGCGGACGGCGGTTTTCCCATTGCCAAACGGATCCCAGGCAAACCCGAAGCGCGGTCCAAAATCATGGTTTCGGGTTTTCCACATCCGGCCAACGGGATGGACCTGTGCGTTAGCAACGCAAGTCGGGTCATGGATGTTGCTGCAGCTACCGCTGCCAAAGTTTGTGAATTGCGCCAGGATGCCGTGATCTTCGCTCGGTGCACCAAAACGCTCCCAGCGAAGTCCGAGGTTTAGGGTCAACCGCGAGGTAGCTTTCCAGTCGTCCTGAAGGAAGCCGGCATAGTCGTGGTAAGTATAGTGGCGGTAAGCATTGGCCCTGTTGGGCGCAGCGATGCGCGGATCAACGGAGGTCTCCTCAAAGTAGGGGTAGTCGCCGGCGAAATTAGCGTTGCTCTGGTTACTGATGCCAGAGATCGTTCCATTCGCGGCGTTCAGCGTGCCATCTGATGAGGCGGTTATGATTGAGCAGCCGGGCGCCACGCAGGTTCCGTTGGTAGCGGTTCCGTTGATGCTGGTGATTTCGCCAAACTCGTACTCGCCGGGGAGCCCGAGATCCCAGTTACGGTAGAGGATGCCGGAGGTGGCGCTACCCCCGACCCTCAGGGCGTGGCGTCCCACAGTCCACGTCACATTGTCTTGAAGCATGAAGCGGTCCTGAACGAACGATACAACTTGGCTGCCCTCGGAAGGGCCAAAGTTGTAATTCAGGCAGCCCGCCGATTGATTGTCAATGATGACAAGGGGGGCCGTCTGCTTAGCTGGGTCTCCCGCGACTGATGGATTGTAGAAACGGGTATGTGAGAAGTTAAGTTCGTTGAACAGGCGAGGGTTGAAGGTGTGCGTTTCGATGAGCGCCAGATTGTGGTCATTAAGAGTGTTCGTGTTGGGGATGCCGCCATTCGCCAGAGGAGCGGTCTCGCTGCCACCTGCAAATTTGTCCACTTGGACATACCGAGTGACGTTAGCGGCAAAGCTGAGCCGGTCCGACGAACTGAAGTTATGGTCCACACGGCCATAGTAAACGTTTTGCGTGGTAGTCACGGGGTCAGAAAAGGAAAGGCAACCAACAGCATTGGGCAGCCCATTCGCCTGCGTGCCGGCACCCGTTGTGCCCGGTGTTTGATCAGGGCAAGCCGTATCAGAAGTGGCGGGAGGGTATGCAGCCAGAACCTGCTGGGCCAGCGGTCCGCCGTATGTCTGCAAAAACTTGAGCGCATCAGTGGTCGGTACGAAAGTGTTTGCAGCCGTGGATCCCTGAATCAATTTGAGCCGATCGACGGCAACGAAAAAGAAAGTCTTGTCTTTCCTAATAGGCCCGCCAACAGCGCCGCCAAACTGGTTCTTGATGTACTTTGGCCTCTTGGGGAGCGGCGCGGGACTATTGAGAGCAGCTCCATACTTTCGATTGTAGAAAAAGTCGTTCGCATTCAGTGTTGCATTCCGGTTTTGCTCATAGAGAGCGCCGTGAAGCTTGTTCGTGCCGGACTTCTGGTTGGCGCTGACGACGGCGCCCGCGCTACGGCCGTATTGAGCGCTCATGCTGTTGGTGATAATGGCGAAGTCCTCGACGGACTCCAGCGGAGGACTGGAGTTGATCCCGCCTCCATCGAAATTGTCATTGTCATCCGCGCCATTGAGCAGGTACGACGTGCCGGCTATCCTGGCCCCGCCAGAAGTTGCCATCCCGGTCATTCCTGGCATCACCTGGGGGGCCATAAAGGGAAGCGCGGCAAAAACGTCGCGGTCGACTAGCGCCGCGTTCTCAATGGTTTTGCTGTCCACTTGGAACCCGAGGTCGGACGTGGCCGTCTGCACAAGCGGAGCTTGTGATGTTACCTCAATCACTGCGGAGGCCTTGGCCAGCTCCAGTTTGATGGAGAAAGGAACAACTTGGCTCGCTTCCACGACCAAGCCGCTCGCGCGAACCTCAGCAAAGTTTGCGGCCTTGACGTCCACGGTGTAGGTCCCGGGGGAGACGAGGCCGAAGCGGTACGAACCGTCCGATCCTGTGGTAACCGATTGAGAGGCGTTCGTGCCGGCATTGGTGATAGTTATCGTGGCGTTCGGCACCACGGCGCCGCTGGGGTCCGTAATCGTGCCGGTGATGACACCCGCCACGGTCTGCGCCCAAGACGCACCACTACCCGCAAGAATGAGGAAAGCGGCAAAAAGAATGAAGAAATTTCGCACTCGCACAAACACCCCCTGAACTAAAGCTTATTTGACTCAGCCTCAGCGGCAATCCTCGAACTCAAATGTCGCAAGGGAACTAATTCACCACCACCACGACTTCGGAGTCAACGTGACCACCATCACGGTTCATTGTGACGCCCGACATGGTCATCAGTGACGTACAACACGCCCATTGATGGGCATTCAAATACGAAACCGTGTCTTTGTCAAGAGTAAATTTATAAATCCGTTGAGAAGGAATATAGATAGGCGGAGACGGACGGCAAATCAATGCGAACTGAATCATGAATAACGAAGAAAGTTCCGGGAAATAGACCTCAAGCGGTCTGACGGAAGCGAGTGTAGCCCTTCTCTCGTGTAGAATGACCTGCCGCATCGATTACAATTGCATATAATTGCAGGATACTTGCGGAGCATAGAAGTACTAGGAACAGTGTGGACGCCGAGCCAAAGGAGAAGGTGACACGGAGAGCTTTGCTCAGGGGTGGGCTGATCTGCGGGGGTGCGTTGCTCGCCGGCTTCGACGGACTCGCGTGGACTAAACCAAGTCTCAAACAAGAAAACGGAGCCTTCGCGGACGGCAAACTACTAGGTTTGGTGGATTTCGCCGACGAGAGGCTGGTTCAGATGGACACGGCCTTCGGGACCGAGCTCGATGGCCGGCTGTACACCAACCTTTCCACGCTGAAAGCCTCGGATATCGCTACACCAACGGCCGAATTCTACATTCGCACGCGAGCTTCCGAGATTCTCCCGGAGGCGAAATCGTGGCAGGTCAGCGTAGATGGTCTGGCAGGGCAACGGTCACGACTCTCGATTGCAGATCTAAGGAGAGCAGCGAAATCCATGGGTTTGCATCTGATGGAGTGCGCAGGCAACGTACGGCAGGCGCGCTTTGGAATGATCAGCGTTGGGAATTGGGCCGGAGTGCGGTTATCCGAGATCCTGGACAACGCGAAGGTCAAGCCGGAGGCGACCCGTGTCCTGATTTCCGGTTTCGATCAGTACGTGGCCGCATCCGCCACTTCCATCCCCGGCGCCAGCTGGATATTCACGCCGGAGGAACTGAAGGATGCGGGGGCGTTCCTGGCTACCGAGATGAACGGCCAGCCGCTGACCAAGGACCACGGTGCTCCGGTTCGCCTGGTCGTCCCCGGGTGGTATGGGTGCACCTGCATCAAGTGGGTGGATAGCATTACGTTTCTGGACGACAAGGCGGAAGCGACTTCTCAGATGCAAGAGTACGCCGCAAGAACGCTTCAGAAGGGCACGCCTCGATTGGCGAAGGACTTTCTGCCGGCAGTGATCGATCAGGCGGCCATGCCCATCCGCGTCGAAAAGTGGCTCGTTGAGGAGAAAATCAGGTACCGTGTGACGGGGATTGCGTGGGGCGGGACTCGGCCTGTAAAGGAATTGGAAATTCGCTTTAATCCCGACGAGGACTACGCTCGTGTGGACAACTTTAGCCAGGTCAAAAACGATCCCTGGACTCTATGGTCGCATGCCTGGTCACCAAAGACGCCGGGAACGTATTCCATCCGTCTCGCGGCAAAAGATCCGTTAGTTCAGGCCCGAAAGCTGGATTCTGGATATTATGTTCGTTCCGTGGAGATCACGGAAGTCTGAAGGCCAGAGGTAGCTGTAAGGTGAAGACCTTACACGCGAGAGTCGAAGAAGAGGTGAGGAATTGCGCCGAGTGATTTGGCTCCTATTGGTAGTGGTGTTTGTCTTGAATGTGGATTCCGTGCCCATGTTTGGGCAAGAGGCGAGTCACCAAGCACATCAGGGCGGTCCGGTACCGCGGGAGATTCTGGAACGCCCGGTTCCTCTCCGTTCGGGAATTGGTACGGTCCACGAGAAGGTAAGTACTTCCTCCTCTGAAGCACAGGCGTTCTACGATCAAGGCCTAGCATACTTGCATTCCTTCGTATGGATCGAAGCCGTGCGCTCGTTTCACCAGGCACTGCGCCTGGACCCAAACCTTGCCATGGCGTTTCTGGGACTGACGGACGCGTATATTGGGCTGCAAGACGTGTCGACGGCGCGCGCGGCCTTCCTGAGGGCTCAGGCACTCGAGAAAAAACTAGGCGAAAGGGAGCGATTGTGGATTGCGATCCGCGCACGGGAACTTGATTACCTGGAGGACAGCGGACTGCCGGATAAGTACGTGGCCTACAGGCAGGCTCTGAAAGATGCGCTGAAACAAGACCCGAACGATCCATGGTTGTGGCTCCAGCGGGGCTTTGCGGATGAAGGTTCCCCCTTTGTCCACGGGCAAGCCGGTGGAGTGGATACGCTGGCGTTTTACAGGACCGCCATTGCGCTGGCGCCAGGCAACACTGCGGCTCACCATTACTATGCGCATTCTTTGGAAAATGCAGGCAGGACGAAGGAAGCGCTCAGCGAAACCGAGACCTACTTGCGGATGGCGCCCGCGATTCCCCATGCGCACCACATGCGTGGGCATGAACTCCTGCGGGTGGGACGCACCGAGGAGGCGATCCAGGAGTTCCTCAAAACCAAAGAGCTGGAAGAAAACTATTACCGAGCGGAAAACATCCCGGCTCGCTATGACTGGCACCATGGCCACAACCTGCAGTTGCTGGCTTTGAGCTATCAATCGCTGGGCCAAATGAAGTCCGCCGAGGCTTTGTTTCGCGAGACTTTTTTGCTCCCGGCGTACACAGAATTCCTGGAATATAACCGTCGAGCCTGGCCGGAGTTCTTGCTGCACCGCGGACGGCCAGAGGAGGCGCTGAAGGCATCGCAAGAGTTGGTCGCCAGCCGATGGCCGATGGCGCGCCTCGCCGGACACACGCTGGCAGGACAAGCTCTGGTGGCCATGGACCGCTTGAACGACGCCAAGGATGAATTGACCCTTGCTGAAAGGGAAACAGAGCTTCTTCCGGCCCAATCTCTTGCAGTGCTGCCGTATCCCGGCGCGCTGAGAGCGGAGATTCTGCTTCGCGAGAAGAATACGGAGGAGGGAGAAGCTCTGACCGCAGACATCGAGAAGTTGATCCTGGCTGCGCCCGGTCCGGACGCGTGGAGCGCCGCCCTGTTCGAGCTTGAATCGATTGCGCAGACGGCTCGCCAACTCGGCGACTGGGAATTGGCCGGGTTTACCGCCGGGGAAATGATCAAGCACGACTCCAGTTATGCGGGGGGGTATTTCGCCCTTGGCCTGGTGGCCGAGCATGCGGGCGACACCAACAAGGCGCGCCAGCAGTTTGCCACCGCCGAGAAGCTGTGGAGCAAGGCAGACAAGGATCTGCCGGAACTAAAGCGCATTCATGGTACGGCCACAGCGCAACGCTGACGGGGAGCAAATTCCAGTCCGACGGCCGCATGTCTATCATCACCGCAAGCGTCTCGCGTTTGGATTTAAGTTATGAGTAACACATTAGGTGATTTCATGCCGCGGGGTGGAGAAACCCGGAATGAATCCTTAAGTCTTTTTGTTTAAGACACATTCGCAAGCGGTGGACACCCGCGGCACCACCCGCGTTGCAGTATGGTATCCTCTGGGTGTCGGCTCCCGGCGGGCTACATCAATAGCCATCCTTACCACCGCACCGCCTAACCTTATGAATTGAGCCGGAATGATGGAGCCGCACTCCCCAAAGGGGTAGGGGGGAGTTCATTGATGAGCGGAGGTTCGGGAGAAGAATGTCTACACTCGCAGAGGTTCCACCAGTAAAAAGCAAGCGCGAAGTGCTCGATCAGGCGGTGATCCGCTTTGCGGGTGACTCCGGCGACGGCATGCAAATCACCGGCAGCCAGTTCACAAATACCGCCGCACTATACGGCAATGACATTGCGACTTTTCCCGACTATCCGGCGGAAATTCGCGCTCCTGCAGGAACGATTCCAGGCGTCAGCGGCTTTCAATTGCACTTCTCATCGAATGAGGTTTATACGCCGGGCGATGCGATCGACGTGCTAATCGCCATGAATCCCGCGGCGCTGAAAGTGAATGTTGCGGACCTGAAAGCCAACGGGATCCTGATCGTCAACAGCGACAGTTTCAAAGATAACGACCTGCGCAAAGCGCAAATGACATCGAATCCGCTGGAGGATCATTCCCTCGACAAATACAGGTTGTTTTCCGTGGAGCTGGAACGGCTGACGCGGCGTTCGCTCGAGCATCTTGGCCTCGACGCAAAGACCATGGACCGCTGCAAAAACTTTTTCGCGCTCGGCATGTGCTACTGGCTCTACAACCGTTCAATGGCGCCGACGGTCCGATGGATTGAGGACAAGTTCAAGAACAAGCCGCTGCTTGTGGAAGCAAACAAGCTGGCGTTGAAGGGTGGCTATTCGTACTGCGAAGCGACGGAAGCATTTCAGATCAGCTATGAGATTCCGCCGGCGCAGCTCACCCCCGGACTTTACCGCAGCATGAGCGGAAACCAGGCATTGGCGCTGGGATTTGTAACCGCGGCGCAGAAATCCGGACTGACTCTTTTTCAAGGCAGCTATCCCATTACTCCGGCTTCAGACATCCTGCACGAACTCTCGCAGTACAAAGATTTTGGCGTGATGACATTCCAGGCCGAGGATGAAATCGCCGCGGTCACGTCTGCGATCGGCGCGGCGTACGCCGGCGCGCTGGCGATTACGACCACTTCAGGGCCAGGTATGGCGCTGAAGACGGAGGCGATGGGACTTGCGGTGGCCGTCGAGATTCCGCTGGTTATTTGCGACATCCAGCGCGGCGGCCCGTCAACAGGTTTGCCAACAAAGACGGAGCAGGCCGACCTGTTGCAAGCGTTATTTGGCCGCAACTCGGAAGCGCCGATTCCCGTGCTTGCAGCGTCAACTCCGGCAGATTGTTTCTGGGTCGCCATCGAAGCGAGCCGCATCGCGGTCAAGTACATGGTGCCGGTCATAATTCTCTCGGACGGCTACCTTGCCAACGGCGCCGAGCCGTGGAGGATTCCGGAGTTGAGCGATATTCCGGATTTCCCGGTGAAATTCGCAAGCGATCCGAATGGATTCCTTCCATATAAGAGAGACCCGCAAACTCTAGCGCGGCCATGGGCGGTTCCTGGAACTCCCGGTCTCGAGCACCGCATCGGCGGCCTCGAGAAGCAGGACCCCACGGGAAACATCAACTATGAGCCGCTGAATCACGAAAATATGGTGCGCATTCGAGCGGCAAAGGTCGCGGCGATCGCGCAGGACATTCCCAACGTGCTTCCCGCAGGCGATCTCGAAGGCGATTTGCTGATCGTCGCGTGGGGCTCTACCGCCGGCTCGATTACGGCGGCGTTAAAAGCACAGCGCGCCAAGGGCCGCAGGATTGGCCATTTGCACCTGCGGCACCTGAATCCGCTTCCGTCGAATTTGGGCGATGTCTTCAAACGCTACAAGAAGATATTAGTGCCGGAACTGAACATGGGCCAGCTCTTGTGGGTTCTGCGCGCAAAGTTTCTCGTAGATGCGGTCGGCCTCAACAAGATCCAGGGCAGGCCGTTCAAGCAAGCGGAGCTGGAACAGAAAATCGAAGAGATGTTGGGACTCTAGGGAGAATTGACGATGGGCACTGCGACGCTGCCACCGCCTCTGACAAAAAAGGACTTTCAAACCGACCAGGAAGTGCGCTGGTGCCCGGGATGCGGAGACTACGCGATTCTCTCCGCCGTGCAGTCCGTTTTCCCCGAGCTGGGCATCAAGCGCGAAAACTTCGTGGTTGTTTCCGGGATCGGCTGCTCTAGCCGCTTCCCGTATTACATGAACACTTTTGGCTTCCACACGATTCACGGCCGCGCCCCGGCGGTGGCCACAGGCATCAAAGCAATCCGCCCGGATTTGGAAGTGTGGGTAGCCACCGGCGATGGCGACGCGCTTTCGATCGGTGGGAATCACACCATTCATATGTTGCGGCGGAATGTCGGCGTCAAGGTTCTGCTCTTCAACAATAAAATCTACGGGTTAACGAAAGGCCAGTACTCCCCGACTTCGGAGTACAACAAAAAGACAAAATCCACGCCGTTTGGGTCATTGGACCGCCCCTTCAATCCGATCTCACTGGCAATCGGGGCGGAAGCAACCTTTGTGGCGCGCTCCGTGGACGTCTTCCAGGGACAACTGAAAGAAACGCTGAAACATGCCGCGGCGCACAAAGGGTCCGCGTTCGTGGAGATCCTTCAGAACTGCAACATTTTCAACGACGGCGCGTGGTTCTCTTTGACCGAGCGCGATGCTCGCAGCGAACACGTGATGCAGCTGGAGCACGGCAAGCCACTGGTCTTTGGCAAGAACCGCGATAAGGGCATCCGCCGGAAGTCGGATGGTGATATCGAAGTCGTCCAGCTTGGCAACGGGATCACGGAGAGCGACCTCGTGGTGCACGACGCCCACCATCCACGGCCTTCCTACGCCTTCCTGCTCTCGCACATGGAACATCGGCCTGGTTTCCC
>WNFC01001133.1_pt1 | contig 27453 bp, 22 predicted proteins | sample 5400541 | NCBI WGS metagenome assembly WNFC01 (sample SAMN13153342, study PRJNA577476) | soil metagenome | isolation source: 120 cm saprolite under Douglas fir tree site 2 hole 2 replicate 1 | place: USA:California | collected 2015-04-18 | reverse complement strand
TCCATGGAACAAGCTAGAAAGAACGCAACGCTTCGCTCGCTCCCTTCGATCGACAGCCTGCTTTTGCAGCCGGCCCTGGCCCCGTTGCTGGCCGCCCATCCCCGGGCGCGGAAGGTCGCGGCGCTGCGGATTGCGGTGGACCGGGTCCGAGCGCGCCTGCTCAAAGGGGAGGACCGCGGGTTTGAAGAGGCGGACCTGGTGGATGCGCTCAAGCAGCTTGGCACTCCAGGGCTTCGTCGTGTTTTCAATGCCACGGGGGTCGTGCTGCATACCAATCTCGGCCGCGCGCCCCTCGCCCCGGAGGCCGCGGAACGCGTCCGTGAAGTGGCCGCGGGCTACTCGAACCTCGAGTACAACCTCGACGAGGGCGAGCGCGGGAGCCGCTACGCCCCCCTGGTTTCCTTGCTCAGGGATCTCACCGGGGCCGAGGACGCGGTGGTGGTCAACAACAACGCGGCCGCGGTCCTGCTCGCGCTCACCGCTCTCGCCCAGGGACGTGAAGCCGTCGTCTCTCGAGGCGAGCTGGTCGAAATCGGCGGTGGTTTCCGGATTCCGGACGTGATGCGTCAGTCCGGGGCGACCTTGGTCGAGGTCGGAACGACCAATCGAACCCACCTCGCCGACTACGAAAAGGCGATTTCGCCGAACACCGGGCTCCTTCTCAAGGTGCACAAGTCGAACTTCGCCCAGATTGGTTTCACCGAAGAAGTTTCCTCCTATGTGCTGGCCGCCCTCGGTCGGCGAACCGGCATCCCGGTATTCGAGGATCTGGGTTCGGGCGCGCTGGTGGCGATCGAGGGGGAGGGCATCACCCCCGAGCCCACCGTGTCCGCGGTGGTGGCATCCGGCGTAGATCTCGTATCGTTCTCCGGCGACAAACTGCTCGGTGGTCCGCAGGCGGGAATCCTTCTCGGGCGCGCCGATCTTGTCTCCAGGGTGAAATCACACCCCTTGAACCGGGCGTTGCGGGTAGACAAGATGACGGTAGCAGCCCTGGAGGCGACGCTGGAGCTTTATCGCGACGGCCGCGTCGATGAGATCCCCGCGCATCGATTGCTCAAGCAGAGATCTGAAGATCTGGCGTCGCGGGCAGCTCGCCTCCAAGCCCTCCTCCAGGAAAGAGGCGTCGCATCGCAGGTCCAGGCGACGGAGGGGCAAGTCGGTGGTGGCGCGATGCCACTCTCGACGCCCCATTCTTTCGCTTGCGCCATCGAAGCGCCTTCGCCCGACCTTCTTCAGGAGAGGTTGCGCGGAACGGAACCACCGGTCATTGCAAGGGTATCCGCGGAGCGCCTGCTGCTGGACATCCGCTGTCTCGACGAAGAGGATCTGGCCTCGGTCGCTGCCGCCGTGGCCACTGTGGTGTAGGGTACGTGCCATGCTGAACACCAGCGTTCTGGTTCTCAATCGCCTCTACCAGCCGGTGCACGTCACATCGGTCAGGCGGGCGTTCTCCCTGCTTTACCAGGGCATCGCCCGGGCGATCGATGATCAATACAAACTGTACGAATTCTCGGACTGGGCGGCGCTGAGCGCGGCCGAGTACGACTCCGTGGCGACGATCAGCCGTCGAATCCGCGTTCCCCGGGTGTTGGTGCTCTCGGCCTACGAGCATCTCCCCAAGGGAAGGGTGCGGTTTTCACGCCTCAACATCTACTCGAGGGACGGCGACACCTGCCAGTACTGTGGCCGGAAGCTTCCCCGCAGCGAGCTCAATCTCGATCACGTCGTTCCCAGGTCCCAGGGAGGCAAGACGAGCTGGGAGAACGTGGTCTGCTCGTGCGTCCCGTGCAATCTGCGCAAAGGCGGCTGCACTCCGGAACAGGCGAAAATGAGATTGATGAAAAGACCGCTGCGGCCGCGCTGGACGCCTTTCTTCCGAGCCTCGGCGAGGCGGGTTACCTACCGCGAGTGGTTGCCCTTCCTTACTTTGGCGGAGGCCTCCTACTGGAACGTCGAGCTCCTCGACGAGTGACATTCGCGATGGAGTTGGCCGGGACAGAGCGTCGCTTCGCTGCGTGAGCCATGAAACCGCTTCGTGAGTGCAACTATTACGAGCTGTTAGAGGTGCCGACGCGCGCATCGACGGACGAAATCCGCGCCGCCTACGACCGCATCTTGCAACGAAACGGGGTCATCGCGAATGAGAAAGGGAGCGGGTCTGGGGCGGGGCAAAGCGATGGATGGGATCAGCGGCCGGAGCTGGACGATCTTCTCGGCCAAGCGCTCGCGGTTCTCACCGACCCGGAGCAACGGGCAGGCTACGATCGATTGATCCGCCCGATCGCCGTCGATTCGGTGTCCACGGAAAGTCAGACTGCCACCCAGCTTTCCATGGATGGCCTCCTCGAGTCCGCGGTGGGTCCACGTTTGGCGACTTCGGGGCAGCGAGTCTCCTATCGGCCCGGCGGCGTCCGATCGCCGCTCGACCCGTGGGAGCCTGCAACGAGGGCTGGCCCGCTGAATGGGGAGGCACCCGGCGGGTTGAAAAACCTGACCGAGCTCGGGGACGCTCCTCCGCTGGCGGAGGAATCTGCGATCGCCAACGCTGAAGCGGCGCTGCTCCACGCCTCTGTGCGAGGTCACCACCTGCGCAACAGACCGGTGGAAATCGCACCCAACGCCGACTTCAATGGCGAATTGCTGCGCCAGGTTCGCGAGGGTAAGGGCATGGGCATACAGCAGGTCGCCGAGCGAACCCGCATTCCCGTCAAGCACTTAGAAAATATCGAGGCCGACCGGTACAATCACCTGCCGCCAACGGTCTACCTGCGAGGCATCCTCACCAACCTGTCCAGGGAGTTGGGTCTGGATCCGATGCGAGTCACGCGCAGCTACATTGCGCTCGCGGCCGAAGCGAAGGCGAAAGGAAGATAGCTTGACCGAGGAAGAGAAAATCAAGGCTCAACGTCTCGCCCGGGCGATCGCGTCGGACATCTCGCTTTACAATGAGCAGAAGATTGTGAAGGGGATCGAGCAGGACAACCTCTTCGACGTGCTCAAGGACGAGCTCGCGGAAGGTCGGGAGCTGTACAAGAGTCGGGTCAGTGCTGAGCTCTATACGAACACGAACTTTTTCGATCGCGCCGTCGTCGACATCGTGGTCCGCTCCAAGGCGCACGTGAAATCGAAGATCTGGTAGTGGAAGAGCCGCGAACGCATCGCGTTCCCCTGGAAGCGCGCGGCGAGCGCCTGGATCAACACCTGGCCGCGGCCTTTCCCGACATCACGAGGGCGCGCCTCAAGTCGCTCATCGATTCCGGCTTTGCCCGGGTCGACGGAAGGTCGGCCAAGCCGGCGCGCCGCCTGCGCGGAGGAGAGGCCGTCGAGCTCACCCTGCCGTCACCGCCTCCGACCGAATTGGTGGCGCAGGACATCCCGCTGAACGTGCTCTACGAAGACGAGGACATCATCGTCCTCAACAAGGAGGCCGGAATGGTCGTCCATCCCGGCGCGGGACACTGGGAGGGGACGCTGGTCAATGCGCTGCTTCACCGCGGTCGCGCGCGGGCGGGAGTCGGCGCAGAGCTGCGGGCGGGTCTGGTTCATCGCCTCGACAAGAACACCTCCGGCTGTCTGGTGGCGGCCAAGAACGAGCAGGCCCTGGTCGCGCTGCAAGCGGCATTCAAATCGCGCCGCATCAGCAAGACGTACCTGGCGATCGTTCAAGGCCGGCCGGTGGAGCGGGCCACCCTCTCGACCCTCTTCGGCCGCCATCCGGTGGATCGGAAGCGGTTCACCGGAAAAGTGAAGGTGGGTAAGCCGGCCGAAACGGCATTCGCCGTCCGTGAGCGATTCAAGGGTGCCGCTCTGCTCGAAGTTCAGCTCATGACGGGTCGCACCCACCAGATCCGGGTTCATCTGGGCGAAGCCGGGCACCCCATTCTCGGCGATGAGCTCTACGGCAAACGGCAGGGAGCGACTCCCCGGATCGCGCTCGTGCAGCGCGAGCTTGGCCGTCAGGCGCTCCACGCCTGGAAGCTGGAGTTTGCCCATCCGCGCTCAGGTCGGCCGTTGAGCTTCGAAGCACCCATTCCCGCTGACTTCCAGCGAGCTCTCGAAGCCCTTCGCGACCAGGGGCCTGAATCGCCGGGGCGATGATTCGCTCTCTCTAGAGCTGTCTCTGGGCAACCCGGTAGAGCACCACCGCCATCAGAGCGAAGCAACCAACGCCGAGGATCTGGTACCCGCCCGCCCCGAGCGCGGAGCTCAAGGCCCGGGTGAGGTCGACCTTCTCCACCACCTTGAGCACCGAATCGTTCACCGAAAGAATGGCCACCACGACGCCGGCGATCGTTCCACCGGCCACCAGCCCGGTCGAGAACAGGCTGCCCGCGCCGAGATCGTCCCCGTGTCCGGCGGCCTTCTTCCCCGTTTTGCGGTCGACGATTCCCTTGATCGCGCCACCGACGAAGATCGGCAAGGTGGTGGAGAGCGGAAGGTACGCGCCCACCGCGAATGACAGGGGCGAGACCCCGCACAACTCGACCGTCACCGCGAGGCAGACGCCCACCAGCACGAATTGCCAATCCAGGTTGTGCGCCAGAAGGCCCCGGATCAGGGTGGCCATCAAGGTGCCTTGGGGCGCAGGATACTTTTCCGAACCGATCGCGTGTTGAACCAGGCCGGTCGCGGCGTCGACGGTGGGGTTGTCCAGGACCTTGACCGTGAGGCCAATCACCAGCGCGGCGGCCACGGCGCCGATCATCAGCCCGATCTGTTGGTAGCGTGGAGTTGCCCCCACCAGGAAGCCGGTCTTCAAGTCCTGGCTGGTTGCGCCAGCGTTGGCGGCGGCGATGCAGACCATTCCGCCGACGCAGAGGGCCATCGGTTGATACACGTCGCCGGTCCAGCCAATGGCCACGAACAGCAGGCAAGTGGCCATCAAAGTGGCGATCGTCATCCCGGAGATGGGGTTCGAGCTGCTGCCGATGAGCCCGACGATCCGCGAGGCGACGGTGACGAAGAAAAAGCCGAACACGATGATCAGCACGCCCAGCAGCAGCCGGCCGCCGAACGTCCCCGGAATGAACGGCAGCAGGGCGATGATGAAAGCCAGAACCAGGCTTCCAACCAGCACCAGGGTGATGGGCAGGTCGCGGCTGGTGCGCGAGACCGAAGCACTCCCCACGCCGCCCCGCAGCGAGGCGACGCTGCCCTTGAAGCTGGAGACGATGGTGGGCAGCGTCTTCAGAAGGGTGATGAAGCCGCCGGCCGCCACCGCCCCGGCGCCGATCTGACGGACGTAGGCGAAATAGATCGCCCGGTTCAGTTGGCCGAAGGCGTGAGCGCCGGGATCCCATCCAAAGGCGCCCGGCCGTGCCACGTCCACCAGGTATCCGAGCTTGGCCAGCTGGGTGGCGATGGTCGGCGCGGGAACCAGCGCCGCGAGCAGCGGGATCAGCCCCAACCACGCCAGGACGCCGCCCGCCACCAGAACGCCGGCGATCCGCGGGCCGATGATGTAGCCCACCCCCATGTACTCGGGAGTGATCGACGCGTTCACGGTTGCGGCAGGGAAGACCTTGCTGGTCGAACGGGTGACGTAACCCGGCACCGCGTCGATGAAATGGAAAACTTGTTGCAGGACCGCGTAAACCAGGGCGAAGCCGAGCCCTTGAAACGCGGTTCGGGCCATCGCGCCGCCCTGTTCGCCGGCGATCAGCACTTGCGCGCAAGCCGCACCCTCGGGGTAGGGCAGGTTGCCGTGCTCTTTGACGATCAGCGCGCGGCGCAGGGGCACCATCATCAGCACGCCGAGCATTCCGCCGAGGAGAGCGAGGGTGAAGATGGTGAGATAGCTGAAGTACGGCGCTCCTACGCTTTCGCGCGTCGTCGGATCCACGGCAAGGAAAAGAAAGCCGGGAAGGGTGAACACCACTCCCGCGGCGATGCTCTCTCCCGCCGATCCAATGGTTTGAACGATGTTGTTCTCGAGGATCGTCGATCCGCCGAGGCGCTTGAGCAGCGAGATGGACAGCACCGCGATGGGAATCGAGGCGGAGACGGTGAGCCCCGCCTTCAGGGCAAGGTACACGGTCGACGCGCCGAAGATCAGACCAAAGACGACTCCCACCAGGATCGCCTTCGGCGTGAACTCCGGAATGATCTGATCGTCCGGAATGTACGGCTTGAAATCGACCGGGCCGTCCCCCTGCCCGACGCCCTCTCTCTCAGTCGATGCCGTGGAGCGAACAGGAGCCGGCTGTCCGGCAGCGCGCGATTGGGCCATGTTTTCCCACCAAGTGGAGTCGCTGAGCTACTAACCTCCTCCGGGCGAGTCAATTCAGAACTGCACCGCGGTGCGGCCTCTCCTGTTTCGTGCTAGGTGGCAGGGCGCTTGCGCGACGGACCCTTGAGGAGAAGGTAGTGGCCGACCCCGAGCGCGGGACGCCTCCCGGGCCCGAAGGGGCACCTTTTGAGCCGTTCGTCTCGCCGGAGGTAAGCCCGCCCGAGCTGACCGTCCTTCCGATCGTCGTCGGCACGCTGCTCGGAATCGTCTTCGCCTTTTCTTCCGTGTATCTGAGCCTCAAAGTCGGGCTCACCGTCTCCGCCTCGATTCCGGTCGCGGTGATGTCGATCACCCTCTTTCGCTGGTTGGCGCGTTCGCTTCACATCCGCCCGGCCACGATTCTGGAGAACAACATCGCCCAGACCGCCGGTTCGGCCGGCGAATCCCTGGCTGCGGGAGTCGCCTTCACGCTGCCGTCTTTGCTGTTGATGGGATTCGAGATGGAGTTTCTCAGAATCCTGCTCGTCGCCCTCTTCGGGGGACTGATCGGGGTCTTGATGATGGTTCCTCTCCGGCACAGTCTGATCGTCAAAGAGCATGGGAAATTGACGTACCCGGAGGGAACTGCCTGCGCGGACGTGCTCATCGTCGGCGAGCAGGGAGGCACCAACGCGAAGACCGTGTTTCTCGGATTTTTCGTCGGGCTCGCTTACGCCTCGCTCAATCTGATCGCGCGCCTCTGGAACGACACCGCAACCTTCGCCGCCGAGTTCTGGGGAACGCTCAAGGGCGCGCGGGTGGCGTTCGACGTCTCTCCTCCAATGCTCGGGGTCGGCTACATCATCGGCCCCCGCGTCGCCGCGAACATGATGGCCGGTGGCCTTCTGGCCTTCGTGGTGCTGGTCCCCCTGGTGCACCTGTTTGGCGACAGCATGCCGGCCCCGATGTATCCGGAAACGCAGCTCAAGATTTCCGAGATGACCGCCTATCAAATCCGCAGCGCCTACGTCCTCTACGTCGGGGCGGGTGCGGTCGCCACCGGCGGTTTTATCGCGCTTGCCCGCGCGCTCCCCTCGATCGTCGGCGCCTTCGCCAGGGGCGTCAAAGACCTCAAAGGGGGCCGGGCGGGAGCGCGAGCCCAGGTCCCGAGAACCGAGCGGGATCTGCCGATCACCGTGGTCGTGGGAGGATCGCTTGCCATCGCGGTGATGATCTGGGCGGCGCCGATCCTCAAGATCAACCTGGTCTCGGCGATTCTGATCGTCTTGTTTGGATTCTTCTTCGTCACCGTCTCGAGCCGAATCACCGGCGAGATCGGCTCCTCATCGAATCCGATTTCGGGCATGACCGTGGCGACCCTGCTGATTACTTGCGGCCTCTTCGTGCTCGTCGGTTGGACCGGCGTGCCGTACAAGGAAATGGCGCTGACCACAGCGGCCCTGGTGTGCGTGGCTGCATCCAACGGCGGAACGATCTCCCAAGATCTCAAGACCGGGTTTCTGGTCGGGGCAACCCCGCGCGCCCAGCAGATTGCGATTCTGATCGCGGTGGTTGCCAGCGCGCTCGTGATCGGAGGCACGCTGATCGTCTTGAATCAGGGCCACACGACGTATCGGCCGGTGGAGCTCACGGAGTATCGCGTCCCGGCCGAGCCGGGTGCCGGCATCGAGATGGGGCCCGATCGGAAGGCGTACCGCGTCCACTACCTGCATGAGGATGAGGGCAGCGTGCAGCGAGGCAAATACCTGGTGGACGACCAGGGCCGGCTCCAGTTTTTCGTCGACCCCGGGATCTCCGGCACTTTCCCCTATCGACTCGATGCCGTTTCTTTTCCGGGCACGACGCTCCCCGTTCCCACCGGGGCTCCCACGGCGCTGGGCAATGATCATCGAAAGTATTCGGTGGTGGAGCTGAAACAGCGAGTGGGGGATGTCCGCCCGGGCCGCTACCTCGTCGGCGAGAGAGGGGAGGTCGCCTATGCGATGGTTGACCTGTGGAAATTCGACGCCCCCAAGGCGCAGCTGTTTCGTCTGATTATCGATGGAACATTGGGAGGGAAGCTCCCTTGGGGCCTGGTGCTGGTGGGGATGTTCCTGGCGATCATTCTCGAGCTGGTCGGGGTCTCCTCGTTGCCGTTTGCGGTGGGTCTTTACCTGCCGATCGAAACGTCCGCCGGCGTTTTCGTGGGAGGAACCGTCCGCCTCCTGGTGGACCGCCGGCGAAAGGACCTCACTGCATCCGAAGCGGAATTCTCCCCCGGGGTGCTGATGGCCTCAGGGCTGATCGCCGGAGGCTCCATCGCCGGGGTCGTGCAATCGCTCATCACCCTCACCGAAGCCGACGCCAGATTCGACCTCAGCGAGTTTCTCGGCTCCCTCGCCAAGAACGAGAGCTGGTGGCCGATGCTCTTCTTCCTGGCGATGGCGGCCTTGCTCTATGCGGTGGGGACTCGATCGAAAAACGCCTAGTCCGGAGAGAGCGGCACCTAGGCGCACATCTGCTCTGGATGAACTTCGGTCATCAAGGCCGCGAGCTCGTTTTTCAACTTGTCCTTGGCCCGAATCTCCAGCTGGCGAGCGCGCTCGCGCGAGAAGCCGAAATGCTCACCCAGCTCCTTGAGCGTCATCGGTCGTTCATTCATCACCCGCTGCTGAATGATGAATCTCTCGCGCGGGTCGAGCCGTCGAAGCGCCAGCTCCACCCGGGCGCTGACGATCCCCGCTTCCTCTTTGTCGGCGAATTCGTCGTCCTGGCCGGCGGCCGGTGAGGCGACGAAATCGACGTGGGTATTGGTGCCGTCTTCTCCCATCGGAGCATCGAGCGAGAGGTCCCGGCCGCCCATGCGCTGCTCCATCTCGCGGACCTCCGCCGGCTTTACGCGAAGGCGCTTCGCAATCTCTTCCGCGTTGGTGAGGGTCGTCTCGCCCTGGTTGTACCTCTCGAGCTCTCGGCGGGTGCGCGCCAACGAGAAGAACAGTTTTCGCTGCGCCTGGGTGGTCCCGAGCTTCACCAGCGACCAGCTCTTGAGAATGTAATTTTGAATGTACGCCCGGATCCACCAGACGGCGTAGGAGATGAGGCGAATCTCCTTGTCGGGGTCGAATTTCTGGACTGCTTTCATCAGGCCGATGTTCCCCTCCTGAATCAAGTCGGACATCTTGATGCCGTACGAGCGGTATTCGTACGCGACCTTCACCACGAATCTCAGATTGGAGGTAACCAGCTTGTGGCCAGCCTGGAGATCACCCTTCCTGAATCGACGGGCGAGCTTCTGTTCTTCGTCTACCGTGAGGAGCGAGTACCGGTTTATCTCCGAGAGGTAAGTCGTCAGAGAGCTCGAAGCGGGTTGCGAAGACTCGGTCGCGATTTCCAGCATTTTTGGATCTCCCTTGTGGGTAACAGCTTGTGACAGCTCAAGAGCAACCCAGATGCCACCGGACTCATCGAACGGGGACCGATTTTCGCGACCTTAGAGAACCCTGCGCGAATGCATTGGTCCGCGACAGTGCAAGGCCAGGAAGTTTTACATGGGGGTGGGAGGCGTAGCCCCGACCAGGCACCCCGGATCCGAGACATCAGGGGAAACCTACTCACCGGGAAAGCGGTCGTCACCGTCTTCTGTCACCTGGACGACTTTGATGGGTGGCTCGCGACTCCCGAGCTGGCCAGAACGCGGCCTTCCCGTGGAGCGCGATGCAGCCGCCAGCCGGCCGACGAGGTAGGCGCTCTCTTTCGGAAAAAGTGACTGTCCGCCAAAGCGAGCGGTGAGATACCTTTTCGTCAGACGGGTCAGCGGCGGGGATAGAGGATGTCCGGCGACCTCGAGCCGTCGAGCGATGTCTTCGATGCATTCGCTGTCGGCCGTTGTCACGCCGGCGCGAGCGAGGATGCGCTCCGCCGTCGCCAGCATCGCGGTGGCCTCGTGAACCGCGGCTCGCTTCCTCCGGGCAAAGCCCCACCAGAGGAGAATCGCCGTCGCGACCACCGCCAATCCAAACGCCGCGTTCCTCCGGGAGGCCGGCCCCTTCACCGCGGCCAATCTCTGAGCGAGGTCCGCCTGATCCTGCAGCGAGTAGTCGATCACCGAGCTTCGCCAGCGCTCGCCCAGCGTCTCATAGGCCCGCACCAACCAATCGATCAGGGCAGCAGGTTGAGCCGGCCGGCTTGCCTCCGGCGTTGCGTCGAGCGAGACCAGCTTCGCGTTGGGGAGCACCAACTGGGTCCAGGCATGCGCGTCACCCGCGCGGATGACGTAGTGGTCGCCGATTCGTTCTCCGCCGAAGAATCCGGTCGCCAACCGCGCCGGGATTCCCAAGGTTCTCAGCATCACGGTGAGAGCGGTCGCGAATTGCTCGCAGTGCCCGGCCTTGCGCACAAACAGGAAGTCGACCAAAGGATCGGACGCGGCACCCGGCAGCTCGAGCGTGTAGCGATAATTGGACTTGAGATACCGCTCGAGGTTGTGGGCCGCCTGGACTGGATCCGCGGTATCGCCAGCCGCGACCCGCGCCAGCGCTGCGATCCGGCGGTCGAAATTGTCGGGAAGCTGCAAGTAGTCGGGCGGGGGGCTTTGCGGCGGAAGGGTTTGGGGGCCTTCGAGCGCCTCCACGCTGTCCGCTTGGTACGAATAGCTCCGCGCCAACCCGTCGATCCGAACCTCCCGCCCCGGCAGCGCGGTGAGCGCGACGCGATGATCCCCGTCCGCGGTGTGGGCGATCGCCTGCGCGAATGAGACCGGCCACTGCAGCGCGAGGAGCGTCTTTGCCCCGTAGGCGGGCAGCAGCTCGATCGACTGGCGCCAGTCCCGACCACCCACGGACGGAAGGCCGATCTCCGCTCGAGGCGGTCGCCTCACGGCGGGCGATTGCCACTCGATTCCGGTGAAAGTGTCGAAGGTGCGGCCCCACCAATAGGCCTGCAGCGACGACGTCCCGGGATCGGGTTGGATTCGGGCCCGTGCGACGATGGTCGGATTGGTCTTGATTCGTCCATCGCCCGACAGGGAGACCCGGTCCGAGAAACCGGCGATCGACCTGCCCCCGGCCGGCGCGCGCCGCGCGGCGAGGTTCCATGAGAACCGCGGGAGGAAGGCGAACAAAAGGGCGCCGCCCAGAAGAGCGCAGGCCGCTCCGATCAACAGCTGCTGAACGGCGGGGCGAGCGGGAAGGATCTCGCCCGCGCCGGTGAAGCGCTCGACCACGGACATCCCGAGCGAGAGCATCGTCAAGACGGCAAATGCGGTGAGCGCGACGGCAAACAACATGTCGCCCGACAGCGCAGCGCCTCCGGCGACCATCAAGACGCTGGTCAGAAATACCTGACCATCGGTCTTCTCGTCGGGCGCGGCGAGAACCCGGGCCACCGTGGTCAGGCCGGCGAAGGTGCAGGCGGCAACCACCAGGTCCAGTTTTCCGATCGCGACGTTCGAGTACAAAGCGACCGCCCCCGCGCCAAGGAGCACGGCGGTGAGGGTCGAGTAACGGCTCAAGATTCGGAGATCGAGAATCGCCAGGAGTAGCCCGAGCCCGAAGGCGATCGTTGCCCAGGTCGGCACCGAGCCGGAAAGCGCCATCGATGCGAACGCCCCGGCCGCGGCCAGGTCGCGAAGGCGCAATCGCATCCGGGCGCTGGCAATCAGCGTCACTGATTCGCCCCTGTCTCGAAGCCGGCCCAGGCGAGCGCGCAGAGGATTTGCCATTCTTGACGCGTGCCCTGGGCGGGGGCGATCCGCGTTCGCGCCGTTTCCAAGCCGACGTCGTGCCCCTGCATGAGCAATCGATGGGCGGCGGCAGCGGCGTTTTCGCATTCCCGCTCCAGCGCATCAGCTCGGAGGTCGGAGGGGATGCGAAGCAAATGGGTCGAGTGCTCCTCCCTTTCTCGAATCGTGCGAAGAAGCTTCCCAGCGGCGGCGCTCTTCTTCCAGTGGACTCGCCGGGCATCTTCGCCCGCGCCCAGCTCGCGAAAATCGACGAAGTCGCCGGATCCTTCGAGCAGGTGATTGCTTCCTTGATCGCCTATCGCCTCGCGGCGCGCCGGCAAGGCCCGGCCGACCCCGGCGATGCGCTTCGGAAATACCAGCAGAGTGCCGGGCAGGGGGAAGAGCCGGGACTTGGCGAAGAGCCCGAGAGGGAACTCGGTGGTGACCCGGATGTCGTGAAATGCGACCGGACCGCGCCGGGGGGCAATCGCTCTGGCGCGGACGACCCGCTCCTTGCCGGCGGGAAGATAGGCGCAGGTGCCCTCGGCGGCGAGCCCGCTTCCGGCTTCGCTCAAGCGCAAGGCAAACGCGGGCCCACCCGATCCGACGATGGACCAACTCAAGACAAACGGCTCGCCGGCGAAAGCGGCGCTCGCGGGGAGGCGCTCGAGGTGGAGATGGCGCAAGCACCGTTCGGACATCACCCCCGAAACGACGATCGTGCTCAACATCAGGCCGAGGAGAAGAAAGAGGAGGTTGTTACCGGTGTTCAGCGCACCCAGGCCGACTCCCACCGTGATGGCGAGAAAGATCCGTCCGCTTCGGGTGACCTTGAGGGTCCGAGGCAGGCGGAGCAAGCGTCGCAGCCTCTCCCAGTATGGCTGCGTTCCGGAGGTCACCTCGGCACGGGAACTCTACGAGCGATCTCCATCAGAAGGTTGGCCGCTTCGTCGCGCGACTGCGCGCCCTGAACGGGGCTGCGCACGAGGATGCGGTGCGAGAAGGTCGGAACCAGGGCCGTTTTGAGGTCGCCCGGGGTCACGAAATTCCGCGCCTCCCAGAGCGCCTGCGTCTTTGCCACCGCCACCAGCGCCAGCGCCGCCCGGGTCGATACGCCGCGTTCGATTTCAGGGTGATGGCGGGTGCCGTTGGCCAGGCGAACGGCGTATTCGGCAACGCTCGCCTCCAACTCAACCCCGGCAGCGTGCTTCTGGAGGGCCGCGATTTCATCCGCCTGGCAGACCTTGGTCAGCGAGTGCACCGGTTCCTCGCGCCCGCGCATCCGCAGAATCTGCGATTCGATCTCCGGCGAAGGGTGCCCGAGCGAAATCCGGATCAAGAACCGATCGAGCTGCGAATCCGGGAGCGGATAGGTCCCGGAGAAATCCGAAGGGTTCTGGGTGGCGATCACCGTGAAGGGTCTCGGCAGCTCGTGGGTGGTGCCATCCACGGTGACCTGCCCGTGCGCCATCGCTTCGAGCAGCGCCGATTGGGTCTTTGGCGGCGCGCGGTTCAGCTCGTCGGCGAGGACGAGCTGATGAAAGATCGGGCCCGCCCTGAACTCGAACTCGCTGGTCTGAGCGCGAAAGATCTGGGTCCCCAGGACGTCGGTGGGCATCAGATCAGCGGTGAATTGGATTCGCGCAAACGACAGGTCGCACGAGCGCGCGATTGCCTCAGCGAGCGTCGTTTTGCCGACCCCGGGGATATCCTCGATGAGCAGGTGGCCGCCGGCGATGAGGCAGGTCACCGCCAGCTTCGTTTGCTCATGCTTGCCCATCACCGCCCGCGAAAGATTCGCCGCCAGGCGGGACATCGTCTCTCGAGCGAAAACGGGGTCGATGATCGGCACCAGCGCGCGAACTGGATGGTTCATTGCCCGGCGAGTCTAGCTGGACAACGACGTGGCTCGGGAGATCACATCTGCCCCGGAACGGCTCAGTCGCCTACACCGAATGCCCGCCTAGATGGACGCTCTGGGCGCGGATGCGACCTCGGCCGCGGCATGTTCACTGCTGACGAGATTGGCCTTGAGCCGCTGAAATTCGCGGACGACCTTTCTCGGGTAACCGCCGAGGAACCGCGCTCTGGCCGCCCGGTCCGCGAGAATGCGTCTGGCCGCACCCGGTCCGGCGTTGTAGGCGACCAACGCGGCGTCCAGAGACCCAAATCGACGGATCAAATCGGCCAGGTAAGCCGTCCCGATTTCGAGGTTCAGCTCCGAATCGAAGAGGTGCGACTTTTTGACCAGGCGCTTTCCCCGCTGCGAGGAAATCCACTGCCCGGTCTGGGGCATGACCTGCATCAACCCCATCGCGCCGACTTTGGATTGAGCATAGTTGTCAAAAGAGCTCTCCGCCTTGATCAAGGCCACCACCAGAAGTGGATCCAATCCGTTCTGGCGCGCTTCGCGAACGATGGCGATCGCGATTCGGCGCTGCTGGCGGTCCGGGAGTCCGGATTGCCTCACCGCGGCGACGATGCCCATCGCCTCAGCTTCGCGGAAGAGCTCCCTTTCCAGGGTTTTCTCGAGGTCAGTTATCTTCCGCCGGAGCGCGACCAACTCCGCGTCCCGGGTCCGCAGCTGATTCCTGAGAGCCTCCGCGGTCGGATCGAGCGGGGCGCTTTGCAGGGTAGAGGCGCTGACTTCGGAATTCTTCCAGTGAACCATTCCCCAGGTAATCGAGAAAACCAAAGCCACCACACCGCCAACGATCGACTTCATCGCCAACCTCCCGCCCGCCTCGCCACCACACCAATGGCTGACCGATTGCGCGTCGTGCAAAAGCACGTCACGTGCCACGGAGAGCAGGCGTTCGCCCCTCCCAGAAGGGAGACGCTTGGGCGAATGGCAGGGTCTGGTTCGGAAAAAAGTGCCGCCCGCGCGTCTCGGGTTGGGCGGTTCGTCTGCTGATGGGCCGGGCGCTCAGGCCTCGGGTTGTTGAGGCGGCCTAACGTACGTAGCTTCGATTTCGGTGCATTAAAACAACCGATAGGAGCGCTCAATGCTTTGGACGATCACCGTCATTTTGTTCGTTCTCTGGATACTCGGAATGATCAGTGGGGCCACGTTGGGATGGTGGATCCACGTTCTGTTGGTTCTCGCCGTGATCTCTCTGATCTTCGCGGTCATCCGCCGAGGAGGCGGAGCGGCGATATAGCTGGGGCGGTGCTTCCGGGTTTTTGGGACTCTCAGGCGCGCCGGCTACGGTGGTGCCAGGTGACGCCATTGCGGGAGGAGGCTTGATTTTGAAGCTTTCTCTGGTACATTCCGCGCCCCTCTGCGCTCCGGACCCTGGGTAAGTCCCAAGTCCTGCCGAAGCATGGTCGTTTCGGAAGTGCGCCACAGCCTGAGGCAACCGCTTTGAACGGACTGATTGGTAAAAAAGTTGGAATGACACAGGTCTTTGGCGAGGACGGCAGCCGAATCCCGGTCACCGTCATCGACGCTTCGTCGTGCGCAGTGATCGGGAAGAAGACCCCCGAAAAGGACAAGTACACGGCGCTCGCGCTGGGATTCGGCGAGATCAAGGAAAAGTCCCTGACCAAAGCCAGGGTGGGCGCCTTCAAGAAGGCCGGCGCTCCCCTTCGCCGCCACGTGAAAGAATTCCGGGTAAGCCCGGACGAAGCCGCCAAGCTCAACGTGGGCGATCCGGTAAAAGTGGATCTTTTCGCCAAGGGCCAGCTGGTCGACGTGACCGGCATCACCAAAGGCCGAGGCTTTCAAGGCGTGATGAAGCGCTGGAGCTTCTCCGGCTTTCGGCAGACCCACGGCACGCACGAATACCGGCGGCATCCAGGCGCGATCGGCCAGCGCAAAACGCCAGGGCGCGTCTATCCCAATAAGAAGATGCCCGGGCAGTATGGCGTCGAGCAGGTGACGACCCAGAACCTCCAGGTGGTCGAGGTGGACGCGGAGAAGGGCCTGTTGCTCATCAAGGGCGCTATCCCTGGGCACAACGAGGGCATCGTCTACGTTCGTCCAGCGATGAAGCAGGCCATCCGGGAAGCCCGAAAGAAGAAGTAACCACGGCAGTTTGGGCGTCTTGAGCAAGCCAACTGTTGGATGGCTTGCAAGGTTTCGCCCGCTTTCTTGGGTGCTTTGCCGCCCGCCTCTTGTCCTGGAGAGTCCCCGAACTCAAATTGGGTCGGCCCTCCGGGGCGCCTATGGGCCCAACAGCGATTCGCGTTTGCGCTCTGTCCCTGGCCGGGTTTCTCGGCACGGCTCATGCGCAGCCGGTTCTAGAGAACGTCGCGGTCAGAAACCGCCTCTACAGCATGCAGTCGAAGTTTGAGCTCGCCCCCTCGGTCGGGTTCGGCTTGGCGCCGCACTTGATCAACCACGTGAACCTCACCGTGGCTGGGGCGTACAACTTCACGGATGCCTGGGCGGTCGAGGTCCGCGCCTCCTACGCGTTTTCCGGGCACACCGCCACCGCGGATCAGGTCGGCCAGAATTTTCTCCAACTCGATCCCGCCCGGCGGCTTCGTTTGACCGACGACCTCAGCGGCCTTTGGGAGATGAAGGGAAGCGCCCTGCTCGGCATTCGCTGGGCGCCGATCTACGGCAAGCTCTCCTTGTTTTCGGAGCTCCGGGTCCATTTCCAGGGCTACCTCTGGCTGGGCGGAGGGGCCGGTCGTCTCCATCGCGAATCGGTCGTCTATTGTCGTCAGGTATCGAGCCGCGACAATGGCTCGTGCGCGGACTGGTTGAAAGAGGATGCGACCCGCCCGGTGGCGAGCGCGGCCGCCGGCTTTCGCTTCTTCACCTCGCAGCGGGGAGCGATCCGGATCGAGCTGCGCGACTATTTCTTTCGCGACTCCTACCTGACCTCGGTCGATCGAGTCCTTGCCGAGAGCGGCGTGCAGACCGGCGTGCCGGCGAGTTCCCCCGGGTTCATCAACCTCTTCATGGTCGACCTTGGATACACCTTCATCTTCTAGGGGCTTATGACCGGACACCTGATTGCTGCATTGCTCTGCGCCTTGAACGTCAGTCCAGAACCCGATCCGTCGCCCGGTCCATCTTCACCCAATGCATCTGCATCTAATGATGCGCGGCAAAACGCTCCAGCTCTGGATGTTCCGCTGCGCGAAGCTCCCAACACCGCGATCCACGTCGTTGAGAGAAAGCAGTTCGCCGATCGCGGCAAGCAGGAGCTCGCCGTGTACCCGGTGGCAGCTCAGGTCAACGGGAAGTACACCGAACACCTGGGAACAGCCGTGTCGTACACCTATCACCTCCACGAGGCCTTCGGACTGCAGCTGGCCGGCCTCTACAACTGGCACGCCACCGACTCGTCGTTCAGTCGGGAATTGATCGACAAGGTCAGCCAGGAGCCTCTGGCGGCGACGTCGCTTCTGCTTCAATGGGCGATCGAGGGCGGCGTCGAGGTTGCGCCTCTCTATGGAAAGTTCGCCGTGGCCGAGCAGCTGGTTCACTTCGCCCTGGTCTTCACCGGCGGGGCGGGGGTCGCTTCCACCCGCCACCAGCTCAAGCCCGGCAATGTGGGCGGGCCAGCGACGTTCGGGGATACCGGAATGCGGCTGGCAGGCTCGGTCGGCGGTGGCTTTCGCGTGCAGCTCGGAGATCGTTTCGCGATCAGGCTGGAGTTGCGCGATCTGCTCTACAGCGCTCGGGTCACGCGCGTGAACGGCTGCTCCTCCGAAGATCTGTCGGCAATGGCAGCGAAGCTCGACCAGGGACAGGCCGTTGGCTCGGCGACCGTGAGCTCCGGGTGCGATCTTCACCGGTTCGACGGAATCGATGGAAGGACCAATTACAATCGGAGCAACGACATCCCGCTCGCGCTGAACCTAATCAGCAATCCCTCCTCGGATGTCCTGAACAATATCGGCATCTACGCCGGGCTCTCCTTCTCTTTCTGACCGATGCTCAAACCACTAATTGCAGCGACCGTGTTTCTTGCCTCGGGGATGGGTCGACCCGACATTGTGAAGACCCTCGATCTGCGCGCCGAAGACCAATATCGCCTGGCGCGCGCATTGGAGCGGGAGGAGATGCCCGCGGCGGCCTTGATCGAGCTGATGGGCATTGTTGCCAGCGGCCCATCGCACCCGTTCTATTCCAAGGCGCTCGAGGAGCTCATCGCGCTGCAGCACAAGCTCGGCGACGAGTACCTGATTCCGACGATGATTTCGGCCGAGCCGGTGGAGAGGTGGGCCGAGCTCCCGGCGGGCGCCAAAGCCCGCGCCGCTTATCTCTGTGCGAAGGTCGAGCATCGGAAAGGCAATCTGACCCAGGCGCGAGCGCTGCTGGATTTCGTTCCGCCTGCCAGCGAGGTCTACGCCTTGAGCCAATACCTACGGGGAATCATCGAAATCGATCCCCGATTGACGGGCGGGTCTCGGCCCGAGCGCGCCATCGAGGCATTTCAAAAAGTGCTGAGCCTCGCCGACAGCCGTCAGGAAAATCTCTTGAGAGCGCAGCATCTTTCCATCCTCGGAATGGCGCGCACGCACTATGGCCTGGGCGAGTACGCCAAATCCGTCGACTGGTACGATCGCCTTCCGCGCTTCTCGCCGTTCTGGGATCAGGCCCTGCTCGAAGCGGGTTTCGCCCGGTTTCGAAATGGCGACCCGGGCGGCGCGCTGGGATCGCTGCAGTCTTTGCATGCGCCGCAGTTCGAAGGAGCCTTCCAGCCGGAGTCGTGGGTTCTCACCGCCACGATCTACTATTTCAATTGTCTTTACGGTGAGGCGAAGTCGGCGCTCGGCTCTTTCGGGGAGATCTATCCTCCGATGGCGAGCGCGCTCGAAGGGGCTATGAGCTCGGGCCAGGACGAGCTTTTCGACGCCGTCGCGCGCGGTGATCGGATTCCAAAACCAGTTCTCTTTTGGGTCCGCGCCAACGAGCGGGTGCAGGGGATTTTCCGGATGCTGACGGAAATCGACCGGGAGATCAGCGCGTTCGAGCGCGCTTCCCGGTCAGGTGATGCTTCCGTTGCGCTGGAGCTTTTACCAGCGCTTCAACAAAACCGCGCAACCCTGAGACAAGTGGGCGGCCGCATCGTCCGAATTCGGCTCGAGGAAGCGGCTCGAAACATCAAGGGGTTTGCAGATCAAGCGGGAATTATCAGATTCGAGACGTCGAAAGCGGAGAAGGAGCTGGCCGAGGCCGGTATCGACCAGGAGAAGATTCTCCGAGCACAGGAGCTGCATCGCCCCGCGTTGCCATCGGATGCCTGGCAATACTGGAAATTCGAGGGCGAATTCTGGCTCGATGAGATCGGGTATTACCAATACACCCTGAAGCGAGGCTGCCCCGCTCGATAAGCGCGCCGCGGATCGTTGCTGGGCGTCAATGCAAACATGCCAATACACGCGTCTACCTATCGGCCCGTCGGCTGCCTCGCTGTCCCTGGACCGGGCTTCTCAACCCGGTGCGGCATACCTAACTTTGCCGCCATCGTGCGAGGTCGCGAGGAGAATGCGATGAAGCCGCTGCGGATCACATTCTTCGTTGTTCTGGCCGGCCTGGCGTTGACTCCGGAATGGCTCGGACGGGCATTCGCCCAGGCGCGGGTACCCCTCGAGGAGGCTCCGCCCGACACCCTGACCGCGCAGAAACGGGCTGAAACGATCGAGCAGCTGGAGCGGATCGTTTCGAAGATCGATGATCGCTCCGGCCAGAAGCCGGAGCTGCTCTACCAACTCTCCGAGCTCTACGTGGAGAAATCGAAGCAGCTTCTGCACGCCGAGATGGGGGAGCACGACAAGCAATATCGGGCTTACGAAGAAGCCAGGAAGCGGGGCACCAAGGGTCTCTCCGAGCCCCGTGCCACACACCAGGGCAGCGAGTCGTACCGCGCCAAAGCAGTTGCGCTCTACGAGAGGATCCTGCGCGAGTACCCGGACTATCCGCGGAAGGACGAGGTGCTGTTTGCCCTGGGATACAATCTCTACGAAATCGGCAACAGGTCGGGTGGGGTGGCGCGATACCTTGAATTGATCAAGGCGTATCCCAGGTCGACCTTCGTCCCCGATACCTATCTCCAGCTCGGCAATCACTACTTCGATATCGGCAACGACCTGGCGCGCGCCCGTCATTTCTACGAGAAGGCTCTGGCAAGCGATCTGCCCAAAGTCCATTCCTACGCTCTCTACAAGCTGGCCTGGTGCGACTACAACGCCGGTCAGTTCGAGAACGCCCTGAAGAAGCTTCAGTCGGTGGTGGACTTCGCCCAGACCCACGGGCGGGAGATGGTCGACCTCAAGAATGAAGCGCTGGGCGACATGACCTCCGCCTATGTTCGCCTCGGCCGCTCCGATGAAGCGATCGAGTACTTCCAGCGGATGGCGGCCGCGAAGCTGCAGCGGAAATTGATCGTGCGACTTGCCGCGCAGCTCGCCGACGCGGGGCAGTTCGACAAGGGGATCAGCGTCTACCGACATCTGATCGCGCGCGCTCCCAACGAGGCGGATGCGCCGGAGCACCAGCAGGCAATCGTTCGTTGCTACGAAGGATTGCGCGATCGCGCCCACGTCAAATCGGAAGTTCGACGGCTGGTGGATCTCTATCGCCCGGGAGCGGACTGGTGGAAAGCCAACCAGAACCAGAAGGACTTCTTGCGCAATGCCTTCAGCGTCTCTGAAGAAGCGCTGCGCACGCTCGCGGTCGACTATCACCAGGAGGCGCAGCGAACCAAACAGGTGGACACCTACCGCCTCGCGCGGGATATCTACGCGCAGTACGTGGAAGCCTTTGCCACGAGCTCAGACCCAAGCTGGATCTCGGATCAGGCGCTCAACATGCGCTTCTACTACGCGGAGATCCTCTGGGCTTTGGAGGAATGGGAAAACGCGGCCACTCAGTACGCCGCGGTGATCGGCTTCAAGATTCCCGATCGCGAGAGCGCGCGCGAGGCGAGCGATGAAAGATTCCGCAAGACGGCCGCCTACAATGTCGTGCTCGCATACGACAAATTGGTGAAGGTCGACCGCGGAGAGCTGACCAAAGCGGATCTCAAGACCGGGCAAACGCTCAACCTGGGCGAAAAGAACGGTCTCGAGCGCAAGACGATCGAAAGGAAGAGCGCTAAAGGAGGCAGCGAAGAGCCTCTCACCGTACACGAAGAAAAGCTCGTCGCCGCCTGCGATCTCTACAACAAGCTCCACCCGGGCGATCAGGACGAGGTCGAGCTGCGGTATCTCACCGCGGTGATCTACTACCAGCGCAGACATTTTCAGGACGCCGCGCAGCGCTTCGAGCAGATCGCCGATAAATGGCCGGAGGACCCGCGTTCGCTGCAGGCCGCGGACCTGGCAATGCACATCCTGGAGACGCGCGAGGATTGGCTGGAGCTGAATCGGCTGTCTCGCCACTTCCTGCGCAACGCCCGGCTGACCAAGTCGGCGACCGACTTCGGCAAACGGGTCGCCAAGATCGTCGAAGGGTCTCAATACAAATGGGTGGACGAAGTCGTCTACCAGAAGGAGAAGAATCCGGCGAAGGCGGCGCACGAATTCATCCGGCTGGCAGACGAATTTCCGCGATCGGAACACGCCCCGCGTGCGCTGACCTACGCGATGATTGCCTTTGGGGACGCGCAACAGCTCGATACCGCAATCTCGGCCGGCGAACGCGTACTCAGCCATCCCTCTCCCTACGAGCTCAAAGTCCGGTTTACCCTGGCGCGCTACTACGAGAAGGTCGCAGATTTTTCCAAAGCGGCCGCGATGTACGAATCATTCGTGGCTGCCTATGATCGGCGAGCCTCCGAGAAAGTACAAACCAATGTTTCGAACGGTGCGGTGGAGGTAGACGAGCGCGTCCAGCTCCTCGAGGAAGCTGAAAAGCGGATTGCCGATGCCCAGTTCAACGCCGGGCTCTGGTGGGAGGCGCTGGGCAAAGCCGAAAAAGCCACCGCCGCCTACCGGACCTACGTCTCCCGTTTCAAGGACGCTCAGGATGCCCCCGAGGTCAAGCTCACCCTGGGCTCGTTGTACGAGAAGTCGCGGAAATGGGCTGAAGCGCTGAAGACGTATCGCGAATTCGAGAGCGAATACAGCAAGGACAAGCGGGTGAGCTCCGGGCAGCGGTATCTGGTCAAGTATCGTCAGCTGGTTTCGCTCCGCGAGCTCGGCAACAGTCGTGAGTCCGATCGAATGCTTGAGGCTCTGGTTCGCGAATACCTCCGGCTGAAGCCCGAGGCGCGGGAACGCCCGGACATTCAGGAGGCCTACGCCAGCGCCCGGTTTTGGAAGGTCGAGCCGCTGTGGAGCGAGTACTCGGAGCTCAAGCTCAATCGCGTCGCCACGCTCAGGCGCGACCTGGATGCGAAGAGGCGCAAGTTGACGGCGCTCGAAAGGGAGTACACCGAGGTGCTCGCGGCCGGCTCGGCGGACTTCGGCATCGCGGCGATCACGCGGATCGGCCTGGCCTACCTCGACCTTTCCGAGAACATCGTCGCCTCGGCGGAGCCGCGCGGTCTCACCCAGGAGCAACTCCAGTTGTATCGCGAAGAGCTGAAAAACCTCGCCGCGCCGATTGAAATCAAAGCGGGCGAGGCTTTTGAGAAAGCAATTCTCAAAGGAAGGGAGCTCGGCGTCTACAACGATTGGATCCTGGTGGCTCAGGACAACATCAACCGGTTTCACCCCGGCGCCTACGCCAAGACGCGGGAGGTCTCGTACCTGACCAGCCAACCTCTGGCGAAGGCGCCCTTGCAGACGGATACGGGGCAGATGGCCCTCGGCGCCAACCCGCGCCTGAGTGGTTCGCCCGCGCCGATGGGCTCCAGTAGACCACGCAGCGGCGCCAACGAGGGTCGGTGATGCGGATGCCCACCTATTCCAAACGCTGGACCTGGATGGTGCTCCTCGGCGCCGGCCTGGGTGCGGGCTGTAGAACGGTGGAGACCCGAACGCCGGCGCTCGTCCCGGCCGCGGCGACGGCGAGTCCGGTGAACGAGAAGTCCGCGGAGCAACTGTTCTCCGAGGGAACGGCTGCCTATGAAAGCGGCCGCGACGAGGATGCGCGTTCACTGTTTACGAAGGCGCTCGAGCGTTCTTCGAGGATGGTCAACGCTCAGTACAATCTGGGGGTGATCGCCGAACGCCAGGGCGATCCAGCCCAGGCGGCGGTCGAGTACCAGGCCGCGCTTGAGATCGACGATTCCCACCTGCCCAGCATCCTCAACCTCGGACGCATCGAGCTGCTCGATGGCGAGTACGAGAAAGCGATTGCGCTATTCGAGTCGGGGCTCCAACAGCCGACGAAGGAGCACGAGCTCGCCTTGTTGAACAACCTCGGCGCGGCGTATCGATTGGCAAAGAATTATGCCAAAGCCGAGTCGACTTCCCGCGCGGTGCTTTCAAAACACGGCGAGAACATCAACGCTCTGAAAAACCTGGCGCTCGTTTTCTACGCGCAGGGCCGGTATCGCCTGGCCGAGCTCGTGGAAACGAGTGCGGCGAAGATCAATCCCAAGGATGCGGGCGTTCACAACGACCTGGGCCTGGTGTACTTGAAGCTCGGTCAGCCGGCTCGCGCGGTGGGCGAGCTCCGGCACGCGCTCGAGCTGGATCCGAAGTTTGAGGTCGCGCACCGGAATCTCGGGGCCTTGGCCTTGGCCTACCGCGATTATCCGACCGCGCAGAAGTCCTTCGCCGCGCTGGTCTCGCTCACGCCCGAGTCCTACGAGGCGCACCTCGACTACGCCTACGCGCTCCAGGACGGGCAGGGCCTCGATCCCTCCAAGGGACTGGAAGCTGCCGCCGAGTTCGAAAAAGCGCTCGCGATTCAACCCTCGCCGGACAAGCCCGATGGCTCCAAAGGAGAACGGCCTTGAGCTCGACATTTGCGCAGGGAGCCAGGTGGTCGCTGGCGGCCTTGAGTCTGGTCTGGGCGGCGCCAGCCGCTCTGGCCGAAGAGAAGGTCATCCATGAGGCGGATAAGACCATTGTCCGCAAGAAGACGGTGATCGACTTCACCGACGTCGCGGTGGAAGGGGATCTCACCAAGCCGGAAGGCTCCTACGTTCTCGATCGGAACAAGACCCGGTTCCAGAGCCTGGTGAAGATTCGCGACAACTTCGTTCCCGAAATGCAGAAGTCGGCCGACAACCTCTAGCGAGCCAGCGATGAACTTTCGCGATTTGAAACGGAGTGGAAAATGATGGCAAGCCAGAAAGCGCTCAAGCTGCGAATCACCGGGTCAGACGGTTCGACGGCTGAGTCACAATCCGACGCCGAGAGCATCATCATCGGATCCGGCGCCGGGGCAGGACTGCGGTTGAACGACCCCGATGTTTCAAACCTCCATCTGATGTTGAAGGTGGAGAAGGGCGGCGTCACCGCGATCGATCTCGGCAGTGAGCGCGGTACGCGCCTCGGCGACCAGCTCCTCCGCGCTCCGGTTGCGCTGTCATCGGGCGATGTGCTGCAGCTGGGTGGAACGCGGCTGACAGTATCGTTTGGCGAGGATCCGCGGGAAGCGGCCAAGCCCAACCGCATCGGCGTCCGGACATTCGCCCGGCGGGGTGGGCGAGGCAGCGATTCTTCGAATCGGGCCCCGACTCCCTGGAAAGAGGCGCTCCTCTTCAATCAGCCGCTGCGGGCCGATGAAAAGCCCGGCGACCAGAACAAGGTGTTGCAGGTGGCGATGCTTTGGGGTGACACGGTTATTGACGTCCAGCACTTCGCCGATGGCGTACCGGTCACGATCGGCGAAGAAGCGAAAAACTGCTTTCAGGTTTTCTTTCCCGAGATTGGCGGCCGTTTTTCGCTCGCGGTGGCGGATGGCTCGAAAATCACTGCCACCGTTCCCGGCGCGGCCCGGCTGACGGTGAACGGCAAGTCCTCCCTCGCGCCCGCCGAGCCGCCTGGCGCGGTCGGCCGTTCCGGGGTGCACCCGAGCCAGACCGTGGTCGCCGGATTGGACGACCGACTCCAGATTTCGATCGCCAACGTGTCCTTCGTTCTGCGCTTCGTGCGTCGGCAGCCCGGGATCAAGATTCGCGTTCTCGAAGAATCGGACCAGGGGTTCTTCAAGATCGCCGCGGTCTGCGTGATCACCTGCATCGCCCTGATTGCCGGGATGTTGGTCAGCCGCGGGCCGGGCTCTCGCATCGAGAGCAGTGGGGCTTCGGCGCCGGCGCAATACGCCAGGTTGCTGATCCGGCCCGAGGCCAAGCCGCACCCGATCAAGAAAGTCAGCGGCCTTCCCGAAGGCGCAAAGGCGATGGACGAGGAAGGCAAATTCGGCGTGCCGAAGGCGAAGCAGGAGGAGGCGGATCCGTCTCGCCCCGGCAGCCCGATTGTCGAGCCGCGAAAGCGAGAAGACGATCGCAAGAAGGTGATGACCGCCGGTCTGCTCGGGGCATGGGGCAAGGCCCCTGACGCCTCGAACATCCTCGGTCCGGGCGGGCTTGGCACCGGGATCAACAATGCGATCGGCGGCCTGAGGCCGGGCGCTGGCCTGGTGGACGCCCGAGGCGTCGGCGGGCTCGGATCGCGCGGCGGCGGAGTCGGCGGAGGTGGCACCGCACTCGGGCTGGGCGGCCTGGGGACGCGCGGCGAGGGCCGCGGCATCGGTGGCTCCGGCGTGATCGACCTCTCCGGGCGTGGAAAGGACACCACCCGCGTCGTGCCCGGCAAGACCATCGTCGTCGGCGGGCTGTCGAAAGAGGTGATCGCGAAGATCATCCGAAGCCATCAGAGTGAGATCAAGTACTGCTACGAGATGGAGCTGCAGAAGAAGCCTTCGCTCTTCGGCAAAGTGGCGGTGCTCTTCACCATCGATGGCTCGGGGTCGGTCTCCGAGGCCAATGTTGCCGAAACCTCGCTCGATAATTCCAACACCGAGCAGTGCATGCTGGCACGCATCCGGAGGTGGAGATTCCCCGAGCCCCAGGGCGGCGGGCTGGTCACGGTGAATTTCCCCTGGGTCTTCAAGCCGGCGGGTGGGGAAGAGAGCTGATGCGGCTCGCGCTTCTGCTCGCGCTGGTTCCCAGCCTGGCCGTCGCAGCCGTACCCGCCGAAGGGGTTCAGCTCCGGGTGCGCAGGGGCCTGTTCACCGAGACGGACATCGGCGCGATGATGACGTTTGGCGGCCGCGACCGCTACTCCAACGCGCAGACCTACCTCCAGCTCGGAGTCGGGTATGACCTGGGCGAGCACGTCGAGTTGATCGCCCAGTTTGGACTTGGAACTTCGGCGGCCAACTGCTTTGCGACCAGAGATGCGGGCCGCTGCGCATTGGCCGACAGCTTCACGATGGGCTTTGCAAACCTGACTGCCGCCTACCTGGTCCGCCTCGCCGAGCGTCTTTACCTGAGCCCCAAGGTCACCGCCGGGTATACCTCGCTCGATCCCGCTCCCGTGCTCTCCGACGGGGGCAGACCGATCAGGTCCGCGGCAAACATCGGTGGGGGCGTCGGGATCGAGTACGCCACGCGGATGGATCACTTCAGCATCGGAGCGGACGTGGTTGGCCGATACATCCTCGGGACGAGCATCGCCAGCCTGGCCGTTTTTCCGCGTCTCAAATACACGTTTTAAACGTTGGTGGACGCCCATCTCTCTGCGCGTGCGTTGCTGACGAGCGCGGCAATCTTCGCCCTCGGGTCTGGCTGCATTCCGACCAATCCGTATCAGACGACCTTCAACGTCCCCACGCTATTCTTGAGAGACAAGAACGATCGAATCAAACAAGGGGTCCAGGTCAGCGTGGTGCCGATCACCCGGGAGAACCAGGTCGACTTCCCTCAGATTGCGCGCCAGGTGAAGTGGCGCGAGCCGGATCCATCGACCTGGGTGCCGAGCGGCGTGGAGAACAGGACCCAAGCGTCCCAGGCTTTCGAACGCTCGGGAGTCGTCGAGTTGGCGCCGCTGCCCGCGTTCTTCGTCGGAATTTCAAACCATACGGGCTCGACGCTCTCGCTCTCGGGGATGAAGATCGAGGTCGAGGACAGCGCGCATCGACCCTACTCGGTGATCCTGAACGCGGAGATTCTGCGGCGGAGGTTTTTCGGGGACGTGACCGGCGCCAACCCGTTTCTCGCCGGCAATCGGGCGTTGATGGACGAGCTGATGCAACAAATCTCGAACCTGCCCATCCTCAACCCCGGCGTGGCCGTTCCCAGCGGAGACGTCTGGCGGGGTTTCCTGGCATTGGACATCGATGCCCGCACTCCCAAAGAGTACTACTCGCTGATGAAATCAATCCGCGGATTCACGGTGCGCCTCAAAGACGTGCCCACCGGCGCCGGATCCTCGGACTTTTCTTTTGAGTTGGACAAAGCGGAGAAGGCGGTCACCTTGAACTGCCCAGGGGGCCTCCGCGATCCGTCGCCCGAGCAATGCGCCGTCGCCCGTTAAACAGGGTGTTGCCCGTGAACAGGGTGTTTTCAACACCCGGTCACCAGACCCGACAGGGTTCGCTCCGCACCATCGGTTGTCCTGCCTTGCAGGCGAACGCCTTCTGGAACTCGGGCATGTTCTGAACCACGCCATTGGTTCGGTAGCGTCCGGGAGAATGCGAGTCGGTCAGCGCGCGCAG
>WNFC01003277.1_pt1 | contig 27465 bp, 25 predicted proteins | sample 5400541 | NCBI WGS metagenome assembly WNFC01 (sample SAMN13153342, study PRJNA577476) | soil metagenome | isolation source: 120 cm saprolite under Douglas fir tree site 2 hole 2 replicate 1 | place: USA:California | collected 2015-04-18 | reverse complement strand
TTACCCTCAATGCGGGCTCTTTTCTGGTCTCCCTGCTGGCCCTGCTGGTTCTGCGTGTGCCAGCACCTGAACAGAGTACAGTCCAGGAGAAGCGGGAGTTCTGGCACGAATGGGCAGAGGGGCTGCGCTTCTTTACGGGTAACCGGGTGCTGGTCACGCTCTTGCTGAGCGGGATGCTGTTTATGGGTGCCGGGATGGCGTGCAATGCGTTCGAGTACCTCTATGGCGTCGAGAACCTGCACATTCCTGCTGCCCTGCTGGGGCTGTATGTCGCCTGCTTTGGCAGCGGGGTGCTCGTTGGCTTGCCTCTGGTGGCGGCCCTGGCGCGACGCCTCAGTGAGGTCGAGACTTTGTGGAGCTCCCTGGTCTGTTATGGGATCACCACGCTGGTGCTCGCGCGCGTCAGCAGTGTAATCCCTGGCATGGTCTGCGGGCTGCTGCTCGGCTTTTTCAGCGCCAGCATCTTTGTAACGGTTCGTCCTCTCACGGTGCGTGTGACGCCGCGCCAGTTGATAGGACGGGTCCTGGCCTTTGAAGTCCCGCTGATCAACATCGCCTCCCTGCTGGGGGGCACGCTGGCTACTGTCCTGGCTTGGACCGTTTTACGAGACTTCCATGCCACCATCGCAGGCATGACCTTCGGTCGGCTCGATACCATCTTTTTGGGGATAGGTCTCCTGGCGGTAGGTGCTGGACTGTTCGCCCGGCTGACCCTCTACAGGGCTGTCAAAAACCTGGATACCGCAGAGGCGCGTGAGCAAAAGACACCAGGAGAACAAGGATTATGATAAATGACGCTGACTCCGTCTACCTGGCACTTTTAACCGAGAATGTGAATGATCTCCTCCAAAAAGGCCGGTACGAACAGGCTCTTCTTCTTTGCCAGCAAGCCCTGGAACTCAGCGAAAAGCGCCTGGGACCGGAGAATCAGCACACCCTGGCCTTTCTGAACTGTCTTGCCCAAGTTTATCTTGCTCTCAATCGCTATGACGAGGCGATATCGCTCTTGCGGCAAGCACTTCCTGTGGCTGAGAAGGTCTTTGGCTCCGAAAATCTCATGATCGTGACTTTCCTGAATGGTCTTGCTCGCAGCTATCTTGCTCAAGGAGATTATCTCCAAGCGGAACCGCTTTTCCAGCGGCTTCTGACTCTCGCGGAGAAGTACGCGGGCCAGGCGGAAGTGGCTCTTGTGCTGAACGATCTCGCCCAGGTCTATGAAGGGAAAGGTGAGTACGCACGGGCGGAAAACCTCTACCGGCGGGTCTTGGCCATTTGTGAGCGCGAACGCAGGACAGAGCCGATGGGGATCATCGTTGTGCTGCATAATCTGGGCAAGATGTGTATCCGGCAAGCCTCCTATCTTGAGGCTGAGACGCTCCTGCAAAGAGGCCTCGCGCTTTGCGAGAGAAGCATAGGCCTGGGAAATGACGCAGGTGTCAGCTATCTGAACACGCTGGCATGGCTCTACCGCTTGCAAGGGCAGTATGCCCAGGCAGAGAAGCTCTTTCTGCGCGCATCTGCCATGAGTGATCGTATTTTTGGCCCGAGGCATATCACGACTGCTCGGATTCTGAGTAATGGAGGTGATCTGTATTACGAGCAAAGAAAATACCCGCAAGCGGAGCACCTTTGTCGGCAGGCCTTGAGCATCTATGAGTCTACCTTTGGCACGGAAAGCCCGAACACAGGCAGTATTTTAAACACGCTGGGCTTGATCGCTTTGGAGCAGGGCCACTACACCCAGGCAGAAGCACTGTTCCAGCGCTTACTCGCGATGGATGAGCAGATATCTGGCTCAGAAAACCCGGACAAAGCGACCCTCCTGAACAATCTCGGCCTGCTCTACGAGCGGCAAAGACGGGACGAAGAGGCGGAGTCTTACTACCGGCAAGCGCTTGCTACTGGGAGGCAAGTGCCTGGGGACCCCCATCCGTCGATAGCGATCTCACTGGAGAATCTTGCCAATCTCTATGATCAGCAAGGTCGTTACCAGGATGCCTTTCCTCTCTATGAGGAAGCAATAGCCGTGTTCCAGAAAACGCATGGCGCAAAACATCCTTTCACTGAAAAAGTCACCTGGCTCTCCCTGGCAGCCAAAAAGAAAAAAGGAGAAGAGAGATGAAACAATGAAGAAGCATGTTGTAGATGCGCAAGTTCTTAGAGTGGTGTGAAACCCTGGTGGTGTATCAAAAGTTCATCATAGACTCGAGAACTATGACATGCGATTACAATGAATTGAATGAGGAAAGGAAGAAGAACTGATGATACCTACAGAGACGTCATCAGCACCATCCAGGCAGAAAGAAGGCCATGCTGCTCGATGGTTCGCATTCGCCGGAGTGGGAGGCCCCATCCTCTTTGTGCTGGTGTTCACGCTTGCCGGTTTCCTGCGTCCGGGCTACTCACCCCTCAGCCAGGCTGTCAGCGATCTTGGGGTGGGACCCAACGCGTGGCTTCAGAACGCCAATTTTGTCGTCTTTGGGCTGCTGCTGATCACCTTCGCCATCGGCTTTTACCAGGGGATGCGCTCGGTGATCAGCAGGGGGTGGCTCGTGGCCTGCCTTGTCCTCCTCATACTATCTGGAGTAGGGATCATCAACGGTGGCATCTTTACTGAAGATCCGACGACCGTTATCGTGCATTGGATTGGTGGCTTCCTCCTGGCATTTCTCTCGCCGCTCATCGTGTTCTTCATCGCTGGCTGGCAGTGGTATCGCGATCCCACGTGGCGCATCGCTAGCTGGTATTCGCTGATCACGGGCGTGATGACTATAGCACTTATTGCTTCTTTATTCGTGTTTCTGGCTCCTTCCTCGCCGCTCCCGATAGGCGGTCTCCTGCAACGACTCCTGGTGGTGGAATTCTTTGCCTGGTATGTGGTCATGGGATGGCGGCTCTTTCTCCGTGCAGGATCGAGTCAGAAAAAGACCGTTCTTAAATAACCCTTATCAGGCATTTCTGCTCTCACCAGAAGAGGAGGTAGTCAATGACGCATTCTCAATTTGCGCCAGGGCAGTGGCTAGGAAATTATTCCCTGAGTAACTTGTTAGGACGTGGAGGGTTTGCCGAGGTCTATCTGGGCGAACATCGGTACTTGCGCACCCTGGCGGCCATCAAGATTCTCCATGCCAATCTGGCCAACCAGAAGGAAGTGGAGAGCTTCCAGCAGGAAGCACGGACTATTGCTGCGCTTGATCACAGCAATATTGTGCGCGTGCTTGATTTTGATGTCTCTGCTGGAACTCCCTTCATTGCTATGACATATGCCCCCGGTGGCTCGCTGCGCCAGCGTCATCCGCGAGGTCAGCTTGTGCCGCTCCAGGTGGTGTTGCATTATGTCAAACGAATGGCGAGCGCGCTCCACTTCGCCCATGGCCAGCGCATCGTACATCGCGATGTGAAGCCAGACAACATGCTCGTAAACCAGCAGGGCGAGCCGCTGCTCAGCGATTTTGGTATCGCGTCCATTGCCCATAGCACTGCTTCCCTCGATAATCAGGGGATGGCAGGCACCATTCCCTACATGGCTCCAGAACAGATTCAGGGCAAGCCGCGTCCGGCCAGCGATCAGTATGCCCTCGCTGTGACCGTTTACGCATGGGTTACGGGCCGTTTCCCCTTTCAGGGCAACGCAATGGATATCGCCGTACAGCATCTTGAGAAGCTGCCACCGCGACCTCGTTTGCTGGTAAGCGACCTGCCGCCGACAGTCGAAGACGTTCTTCTCAAAGCGCTGGCGAAGGAGCCACAGCAGCGCTATTCCTCCATCAACGATTTCGCCATTGCTTTCGAGCAGGCCATTCCCGACGATATCAGGTCACATCCTTTGCTGTCCTTTCCCATACCAGCTGCGTCTTCTCCTTTGCTTGAGGGACGAGTCACTTCCTCCGAGATGCTGGCTGAACTGCGCGCACAACGGGAACAGGTGGCTCGCCCGACCTTCTCGGAAGAAGATGCCTGGACACTGTTTGAGGCTATCGAGCAGCAAAGCGACGAGTTTGGTAAACTGATAAAGCCTATGAACAGGGAGACTGAGATCATTGTCTACGAACTTCTTCCATTGCTTGAGGGAGAGCAACGTGCAGCAGTTTTAGGCCATATACGGGCGACCAATGCCGATGCGAAGCGCGCTAGCTCGCAGTTTGAGATCATAATGAGTTGGAGGAACAGGCCCTTGCAGGAGATCGATCCTGAGGTCATGCGAACAGTACAGCGAGTCCTGCAAGACATGAATGAAAAGTTACGAAAGCATCTAGAGGAAATCAGGATATTGCGTCGCCAATTGCAACAAAACAGGTAAAAGAGAGGTAATCTTATGGCAGAAGAGCAGAATCTGGTAGGGCAACGCCTGGGCAACTATGCACTGGTGAGGCTGTTGGGGAAGGGTGGTTTCGCCCAGGTCTATCTCGGCGAGCATATGCACCTGGGCTCGCTCGCGGCCATTAAGGTCTTACATGCGCGCCTTTCAAGTGACAAAGAGGTCCAGCAATTTCTGCGCGAGGCCCAGCTTATTGCTTCGCTCGATCATCCCCATATCGTACGCGTGCTTGACTTCAATGTCTGGCAGGGCACACCCTACCTGGTGATGGAGTATGCCCCCAGAGGAACACTGCACCAGTTGCATCCCCTGGGGCAGGGTGTTGCGCTGCCGGAGATGATGATGTATCTCCCGCAGGTCGCAGCAGCCCTACAATTCGCGCACGAACGCAACCTGGTTCATCGCGATGTCAAGCCTGATAACATGCTGTTACGCACAGAATCCACAGTCGCGCTCAGCGACTTCGGCATCGCCATCCTGGCTCCTACGACCGGCGCGCAACAGCAGCAGAGCATGGCCGGAACCGCGCCCTACATGGCTCCAGAACAGATTCAAGGCCGACCTGGACCGGCCAGTGACCAGTATGCTCTCGCTGTGACCGTCTACCGCTGGATCACCGGGCGCTTTCCCTTTCAGGGCACTTCTCTAGAGATCATTACCCAGCATATGACACAACCTGTACCGCCGCTGCGCACCTTCGTTCCCAAATTGTTGCCCGAGATCGAGGCGGTGGTTCTCAAGGCTCTGGCCAAAGATCCACAGGCGCGCTATGTGACCGTGCGTGACTTTGCAGACGCCTTCACCCAGAGCATTATAGCCCGGTTGAGCGAATCTTCCTCTACCGCTGTCCTGCTTCCCAACCTCTCGCCCGCGGTATGGAATGCGATTGAGAACGATGCCACCCTCGCCACGGCCAGTCCCGAGGAGTTACAAAAGATCTATGATGAATCAATAGAGGCGATTGAGGAGGCGGCGGAGCTCGTGGAGAAGGAGATGCACTACTTCCAGCAGAAGGTCATGCTGTATCTCGAACCCGGCCAGAGGCGTGATGCCCTCCAAAAGATCGAGCATGCCAGAGACGAGATCAGCGCGTTTCGCCAAAGCTGGTCTGCTGCCAGGCGAGTCAGGGCGAAAGAAGAGGTCGGCCTCTGTCTTATCATGGTCGAAGAGGTACAAAAGCAGATCCTGCAGAGCATGAAGGATCTCCGCGCCATCGAGGAGAGCGCCACACATCCCCCGGACCTTACGGATGAAGAGGTCGCGAAGCTTCTCGTTGACATTGTGCGGGTCGAGGCCGAGACCAATAAGGTTACCGAAGTATTGGCGCAAGAGATGAGCATCCTCGCGAAGCTGAGTCAGAGGCCCGAAAACGCGATCTTGAGACAGGGCGCTCACCAGGTTATGGAGGACGCGCTCAGCGCCATGGAACAGTCGCCAGAGGTCAGCAGGATTTGGGACGATATTCAGGACCTCTCCGCAAACTATGGGCGCGACAATATACGTTTCCTGCACGAACTCAAGGCCCGCTATGATATGGTTGACCTGTACAAGAAAACGCAGGCATACTATCAGACTGCACAGCGCCAGCTTGCGAACCTACAGAAGTTGCACCAGCGTCTGGATGCAAAAAGGGGTTAGCGCCTCAGGCACCCATACTCCTCCTATGGTGGGAGTATCAAACAAGCACGGGTCAGGACACGGGTAGTTTCAGGCAGTTCAGAAGAGAAGAGGCTCACGAAAAACCATGGAGAAGAGAATAAGGACAATCGGTCTTCAATTGAGAAAGAAATTGAACCGGCACACAGCGCCAAGAGCAAGGAATTAGCGATGTATTTGATTATGCGTCGAATCAAGGGTACAACCTCATTTAGTGGAGGAGTCAGTCCGGCGAATTGAACACGGCCTTGTGCCGCTTGTCAGTCGTGAGCCAGGATTTGTCGAGTTTTATCTTGTCCGAGTTGGAGAGGACGAGGGATTGAGCATCAGCATCTTTGAGACCCAGGAGGAAGCAGAAGAGGAGAACAGAAAGTCACTGGAGTGGGCCAAAGAACACATCGCACCGATTGCGCAGGGTCCGGCTGAGATAGGTGCATTAGGCGAGGTCCTGATTCACAAGGTTAGGCAGAAGTAGCTCTACAAGCCAGTTTAGGCGTCTTTGAAATTGCTGAGATATGTATCCTTCCTTCATGAATGAAAGGAGTGAGGCAAGTCATGCTTTCTGAAGAGGAGCGTGAGCGAAGTCGCCCCGCCTACAGAGGCTTCATCACCAGGGGTAGTGGACAAAAAGAGAATGACAGGGGATCGAGATCCTTCTCCACCATCGGCAAGGAAGAAAATGCCTCGAGTCAACCTGAAGCTGATCCCAAGGCCGCGCGTATGGCACGAGCAATGCGAGGCAAGGCCGCCGATGTTCCGAAGGAGGACACGAAGGCGAAGAAAGCGTCGGCCAGCACGGCGAAAACCAGTCCTGACAGGGTGAAGTCAGGATCATTCCTGTACAGTTCTAACCAGCAGAATGATCATGCTCAAGTTCCACGGTTCAATCCAGGTGACTTCTTTGCCTATGTGTACTGCTGTCAATACTCTTATGGTTGCCATAATATCAGCTCAACCACGTGTACTACGTGTGGAAAACGGTGCTGTAAGTCGCATATGTCATCTTACACTGTTACGTATGGCAACAGCAGGGTTTTTTTCTGTTTGGATTGTGGGGAAGAGGCAGCGCCCTCATCCTTCTTTGGCATGCTGAACTCTCTGGTCGCCAAGATTTTCATGCTAGGTGTGGGCATGCTGTGTATTGTTGGGGGAGTTGATGATTTTATGCAGAGAGGGGTCCGAGATTTCAACGGGTATTTCGCCATTTTCTTCGGTTTGCTCTGGGTATGGCCGGTTATCCGAGCTAATAAATTCTCCAAGTAACGTAAGAAACCTCGCCACGGATACTGGGTCTTCCGAACTTTTGATGATTCGAGAACGTGTCCATCTTGAGCGCCCTTGCTAGGCGCATCGCAGCACCCGTTTCTGCAGCGTCTCAAAGCTTGCCCGCCCGTAGGCTTGCCTCTTCAGGAGCTTCAATCGGTGAACATGTCCCTCGACGGGTCCTTGACTCCATTGGAGCGTGAGTCCGGCTTTCACCGCGTCATAGTCTTTCTGCAAGCCTTGAGCAAAGCTTTGCAGTTCAGCCACTCCCTGCTGTTCGACTCGCGTCAGCCAAGAGTCTAACCTTTCGCCCTTTCGCTCACGCAACATCGTCGTGAACTCCTGGATGAGTTCATACGTCTCTCGAATCTGCGGATCAGTTGCACACAGACGGCTGAGATAGTCTTTTTGCCACTCGAGACGCTGCTCTTCCTTAAATGTCATCCAATGCGCCACTTGCAGAGCGGTGGGAGGACGCTTTTTCTTCCCCTCATCGGGATTGATCATGGTTTCAGGTTTGGGCTCGACCGACTTGAAACTGCGAGCCTCGCCTTTGAGCGCCCGCCAGGGGGCGATAAAGCGACCAACGGCAGTGTCAGAGCCAGCATATCCTTGCTCTTTGATCTCGCGATACAGGAGTTGAGCATTGCGGCACCCTTCGTTCCATCTCCTGATGAGATAGTCTTTCTAGGGATCAAGGCGTGACCCATCTTCTCGGTGAATCCGTGTTCGGTCTGGTGGCTGCTTCATCTGCAGATAGTTGTAGACCCCCTGCCGGGAGAGGCCCACCTGGCGCGCAATGTTGGCCACGTCCACCTGTTTGGCGGGGAGACTCATGGATTTTGTGATAGCGTTCCACACGCTCCTGATGGTACTGTTGGCTCTTCTCGCGCCTTTCGTTTGCTTTGGCCTGTATGCCAGGGAAGGACGGATACGGCTTCCTCTGCACTGCAGGAGGGTGCTTCCTGTATCTGCTTTGCTGCTTTAAGCTGCGGTTGTTTCCGAAAGCGCGAAGCTCTGCATCGTCTCGGAAAGGTTCTTTAACAAATGCCAACGATCGGCTATCTGTTTCGCATTAGGCGCGCCCTGTTTGCCACCTCTCGCATAATCACCTCCGCGATCCCTGCTAATGATCTCAACCCCTGGATGGGCCAAGAGCCACTTGGCAAACGTTTCGGCTTCCCGATCTGGCAGAAGGTCCACTGGCACCCGCTTTTCAAGGTCGATCAGGATCGTGCCAAAGGAAATCCTTCGCCGAAACGAGAAATCATCCACTCCCAGCACGCGAGGCGTCGGGTGAGAGGCGTCCTCGGCAGCATGGATGAGCCGAAGGAGCGTGTCGGGACTGGTGGAGAGGCCCATACCTGCCACCAGGCGCTTTCCTGCTTCCCCACCGAGCGCAAAGCCGATGAGAGTAAAGACATCCGTGAGCCGCATCGTGCGCCGGGCGTATGGAGCAACGACGGTGGGAAGCCGTTCCGCGAAAATTCGGCGGGTGCATGCCGGGTTGGAGCAGAAGAAGCGACGGACATGCAGTTCGAGCCGCACGGCGCAGCCCATCCAGGGCAGCTCAGCCACCTGACGAACATACCGCGAGTGAGGGCGCGCCGACCGCTGATGGCAGAAGGGACATGCTGCTTCTGGGGAAGTCGTCGTCACCACGGCGGTGATCGTCGTGGCGGAGGCGTCGAGAAGCTTCAAATGTAAGCAGGAGGGATCGGGGAGCAGGGTCGGCTTTGCCATCGCGTCTGGTGTCCTTCTATCAAGTCTTCTTCAGGCATGAGGGAAGCATACCAACACAGGATTCCCATGGCAAGAGATGCCGCCAAATGGCTCATTTTTGAGCAAACGAACAAGCAAGCTTCATCAACTTCGCGCAAGACCCCGGATACTTTACAGATCCCGGCAGTGACCCTGACAGATAGCTTTGGTCGAGGATATTGGACGTTGTTCCTTATGAGAAATCGATGCGGTCATTTTTTCCAAGAACGGCAAGCCTCCACGCAACTCACCACGCCTGCACCACCCTTGACATCGGTTCTTCCTCTCTGGTATCATCTCCTGTATATGTAATAGTATCATAGAGGTAAGTAACATATGTATAGCGAAATCTTAATCCTCGCTATGCTGAGGCAAGGCCCACGGCATGGCTACGAGATCAAAAAGGAGATCGATCGGGCGTTGGGAGGCATGGTGTCCCTCAACAACAAAACCCTCTACCTTGCTCTCAAGCGCTTTGAAGAGAGGGGCGCGGTCACCAGGCAGGTTATCCAGCAAGAAGGCAAACCCAATCGCCATCTGTATGAGCTGACTGAGCGCGGGATCGAGTTGCTGCAAGCCTCTCTGCGTGATTTTGGACCGGAGCAAGCGGGAGTAGACGCCGAGTTTTTTACCCGTGTCTCCTTCTTCGACTTTCTAGAGGTTCCAGAGCGGAGGGCTATCCTGAGCAACCGCCTGGCCTATCTTCAAAGGGGTCTGGAGTATCTGCACAGCTTGCAACAGATGGCAGATGAGGGCGAGGATGGTGCAACCATCGTCCCCTCGTACTCCCATGCACAGCGCGTCCTCGCGTTTCATACCCAGCGTGTCCGCGACGAATATGCGTGGATTGCCTCCTGGCGTGAAGAGATGCAGGCAGACACCTCATCGTCATGAGAGACGTGGGCTCGGCTGATCGCCTGGGACAACTGCAATACATAGGTTTGAACCCATTGAAGAACGGAGGAGAGCAGACATGTCTTTCACTTTTCTTGGCCTCTTAGCGGCGTTTGGAGCGGGCGTCCTCTCTTTTCTCGCGCCTTGTGTCCTGCCACTGGTACCCAGCTATCTTTCCTATCTGGCAGGAACGAGCCTGGAGGATGCACAAACCCAGTCGAGCACTCGCTGGCGGGTAAGTCTGCATGCGCTCTGGTTCGTGCTGGGCTTCGCGCTCCTCTTTACCCTGCTGGGAGCCGCAACCGCGTTGGTAGGACTCACCCTGAGTGCGTACCAACTGGTGCTGGAGCGCATCGGCGGAGTACTGCTCATCCTCTTTGGCATCGCGCTCACAGGGTGGGTACCCCTGCCGTGGTTGTCCAGAAGCTACCATATTCAGGTGAAGCCAGGCCGCTCCGTCTGGTGGCGTTCAGGTCTCATCGGCATCGCCTTTGGCGCGAGCTGGTCAGCCTGTACCGGCCCGATCCTGGGAGCGATCCTGGTGCTGACTGCAGGAAGCTCAAGGGGCGTTTGGCAAGGGGCGATCTTGATGCTGACCTTTGCTCTTGGCCTGGGGGTGCCGTTCCTGCTGGTCGGGTTTCTGGTGGATCGTGCCAGTCCGTTTCTGCGCCGCATCCGTCGCTCTACCGCTCTGTTCTCTACCATCGGGGGTGTGATCCTGATCCTCTTGGGGATAGTGCTCCTCACAGGGCTGTTTAGCAACTATGGGTAGTCGACGTGCAACTAGGCGGGGGAAGAGCATTGTACCATCTGATGTTTTCCGGTAGCATATCTGAAGCTATTCGTGTGACAAAGGAGGCTCTGTAGCTCCTTTCCTTTGCTCTCATCCAGGAGTACGTGTATGCCAAAGGCGAAGCGAGAACGGAGAGAACGCACCGACAACTATCATCTGCTCCTTCAATGGTGTCGGACACCTGAACAGCGTTTGTATGAAGAGATTCGTCCGATCACCTTGTTTGGCGTGCCGCCAGCAGAACTGGCCCAGGAAACTGGCCTCGCTGAAAGTAGCCTGCGCCGAGCGGCTGCGGCCTTTGATACGCACGGAATGATCAGCCTCTTTCGTCCCACCAAAGCTCAACGAGAGGATCATCATCGATCGCTGCCGGTCCCGATGCGCCAACTCATCGTGGATCTCAATACCGAGTATCCAGACTTTACGTTGGGAGAGATCGCCAACATTTGTGCCATCCAGTTTGAGGGGCGACGTCCCAGTCATCATATGGTCAAGGAAGTCTTAGCTGATGGCCCACCGCCTTCGCGCACCACCCGGCAATTTCCGCGCTATGAGGAGATTTCCGAGCCAGAAGAGCGCCGTCTAGCTATCATCCGCCTGCATGCGCAAGGCTGGAGTATTTCAATCATCGCTCGCTACCTGGAGGTGTCCCGCCCGACGATTTATGCGATCCTCAAACGGTGGGTTGAGGAGGGGGTGAGAGGTCTCTCCGACAAATCGCATGCCAACACCAGCAAACCAGGGGTTGCTTCGTCTACGCGCCATCTGATTCGCAAGAAGCAAGAGGAGAATCCTTTGCTAGGCGAGTGGCGAATGTATGCTGTTATGTAGACACATTCTTCACCCGAGGTGTAACCAGAGAGAATCTGATCAGCATTGCGCCATATTTTCGATACTCTCAGGTCGGCAGCATTCGTCCAAACAACTTGCCTTCAAAGGCAAAGGGCTCTGACCGTAGGCCATGAACATAGGTTGGCCACACCTCATGTGGTAGGCTCCCACCATGCATCGGATGAATCAACTGGGGATTCAGTTTCTCCAATCGCTCAACCACACGCAGCACTGGGTCTGCTGCGGCAAAGATGCCGATTTCACGATACCACTGGCACATTTGTTTGCTCAGGTTTTCCTGCACCAGGGCAGGCTGCTCCCCCGGATGAGCAAAGAGGTCTGCCGGAAACAGACTGTTGGTCGTTTCTTCGAGAACCATCAGAGAATCCCAATGATGCACATGTGGGGTTTCCAGGAAACGTAAACGATGCCCTCCCAGATCGAGCATATCGCCGTCTTGCACCCCTCGTACAGGGCCAGCGTAGTCCCACTGCGTGAGATTGACCGCTGCTCCTACCAGACTGCATACCAGCACAGCGTGTTGTGCCTCTGCGATAAACCGTCCCATCCCACCGCACTCATCGGCCTCGAAGTGCGGGACAATGATGTATGCGAGACGACTTGGATCAAGGATTTCGGACACGGCCTGGCGCACGTCTTCATACAGAGGATAGGTCCCGGTGTGAATGAGTGTCGGGTGCTCGTCATCAATGAGAAACTGATTGAAGCTCATGTCTGGCTCTGGAGCATAGGTAGAGATCCGATAGATCCCCTCAGCGACTTGATTGATCTGAGCCATTGGAATGTCTCCTTTTGTAAACAAATCCTTTACTGGCGTCATCGTTTCTCTTGCTCATGGTCTCCTCCGGTCGTTGGTGCCAGATCAGCATCTCCCTTGCATTGCGAGATGTGCTTTATCCAGTTCCATACTAGCACGTCCGTTCGATACTGTCAACGTCATCTGATGGCCTCATCGCACCTTAGTCGCTTGCTTCTAGCCCGTCAACTGGCTCACCAAGATCGGTGAGCAATTGCTCGATCCGCTTGATCGTGTAGTGATGCCGTTCCACCTCCCGCTGCCAGCCATGCTGTCGCGCATCTTCCACGAGTTCTTGTTCAATCCGGCGACGGCGGCGCAGCCTCGGTGCATAAGCAGGCGTGGTCACAAACTTGGCGCAGGTCAGATACAGTTCACATTCGCACGGACCCTCCTGGGGAAGCCTGAGACAGCGTCCCAATTCAAGTTCTGTCTTGATAAAATTGTCCTGAAGCCATTGGATATCGGCGGGTGACAACTTGCCCGCTCGCAGGGCCTCCGCACTTGGTCCAGCAATCGTGGCCCCTGGACCAAGCACGGCTTGATAGTCCTGGCGCACCACCGGATCGCTGATCTGTGCATACACCATCGTCATGTGGGGACTGGCATGGCCCAGGACGGTCATGATGGTGTGAAGTTTTGCCCCTTTCTCCGCCAGTTGTTTTCCCACGGTGTGACGGAAGCGGTGGGCGGTGATGGTCGCTTTTCCTTTCGCATCCACCAGACCAACTTGAGCGCACGCCGCCTGCAAGGCCCACTGAAACAGATATTCGACGGAGAGGAGTTTTCCGTGCCGGACAAAGAGGTAACGCGTTTCGATCCCGGTAAGCCGGTCAGGGAAGCCACGCTCCACGGCCAGTTGTTTCCGCAGTGTTTGGACTTCCTGAATGGCCCGAGCTGCCTCCCCCGCACCCCGCAAGACTCCGGTAAAACGTCTCTTGGGAGAGCGATCTCCGGTTAACCTGGCAGAAGTGCCAGTCTATGGAGAATATCACTGATGCCAAGAAAGCCGATACCAGCATCCGAGCCCTTACCTTCGGAACTCCAGGAACGCCTGGATGTCTTTAAGAAGTATACCGCCGAGCACGCCATGCTTTCGCGGAAAGATGATGCAGTCACCCAGGCGGTGTGGGAACCAGGAGGCTTTGCCTTTCTCTTGTTGTCTGGGCCAACAGGCGTGGGCAAATCGGAGCTCCTGCGCGGTGTCACCCATCGGATGCAAGCCCGTGCGCAGGTCCTCATCCCAGGAGACCGGCTTCCTCTGCCAGTCGTGCTCGTTGAAACACCCGCGCCGTTCACCTATCGCGAATGGTATGAACGGGTCTTGCTGGCGCTGGACGAACCGATCATTGAAGAGTTGATCTATCGGGAGGTGGGAACATCCCCCAATGGGAAAAAGAGCACGTCGGGGCGCGGACGCGCGTCCGCCAAACCGCTGGATGAGGCACCAGAATTGCGTCGGGCGGTTGAGGTCGCTCTTGCCAAACGGAAAGTGCAGGCGCTTTTCTTCGACGAAGCACACCATCTCATGGCCGATGGAGAGACGGAAGATCTCAAGCGGCGCTGGGATTGGCTCAAATCGCTGAGCAATACGACCGGCGTGTTGTTTGTGCTCGCAGGAGCCTACCCACTGCTCAAGTTTCGTCTGGTCAGCAGTCAGGCGGCCCGTCGTGGCACCGATGTGCATTTTCCTCGGTATCATTTGAGCAATTCTGAAGACTGTTCTGCCTTTCAAGGGGCACTGCTTGCACTTCTCAAGCAGGCATGTCGGGCCATTTCCGGTCGTGAGGCAAAGGCAGCAGAGTTGCAACCGCTGATGGATCACTGGCCACTGTTTTACAGGGGATGTCTCGGATGCGTTGGAACCCTCAAGGACTGGCTCGTACGCACGGTCGCAGCAGCTCTGCGGAAAGGAGATGCCAGGCTTACCCTTGATCGTGTGCGGGAGCACGAACTCATCGAAGCACGCCTAGCCGAGATGGCGACCGACATTGTCGCCGGTGAACAACAGGTGGAACTCACCGGCGGCTCCCGAGAGCAGTTACACAGTTTGCTTCAGATGGAGAGCGAGGTGGCTCCCGCTCCGACAAATGCTGTAGAAGCCAGTCCGGAACGCCGACGACGGACAAGCACACGTCCAGGAACGCGCAAACCGAAGCGCGACCTCGTTGGAGATCAGGCTCCGGCAAACTCACAACACACGTAATTTGGTCGTCTCCAGACCGAGTAGTTGTCTCGCGGAGATGCAGACGACCATCTCTCTTGTTCACTTTTCTCCATCCGACGGATCGGCGCTTAGCCGTGACTGATGATCACCTTTCCGAAATGCTGGCCGTCTTCGTAATAACGGTAGGCGGCCTGGGCGTCCTCGAAAGGGAAGACGCGATCGATGACTGGCTTCAACCCATTCACGGCGATGGCGCGGTTCATGGCGAGAAACTGAGCGCGACTGCCAGCGGCAATGCTCCGCAGCGTGACGACGCCCGCGATGGCGGTGCGGAGGACACCTAGGGCAGGAATCTCGCTCGTGGAAGCATCTCTGGCGAGCGCCCCAATCAAAGCAATCTCTCCCGAAAACCTGGTCGACTTGATCGACTGCTCGATCGTGCCAGGGCCGCCGACCTCGACCACCTGATCGACGCCTCGACCACCTGTCAGTTCGCGCACCGCCACATGCCAAGCGGGCGTCGTGCGATAGTCGACCACGAAGTCGGCCCCCAGAGCCTTGAGCCGCTCTGCCTTCTCCTTGCTCGATGTGGTCGCAATGACACGCGCACCAAAGAGTTTGGCGAACTGAAGAGCGCAGAGCGAAACGCCTCCTGATCCCAGGGTGAGCACCGTGTCACCGGCCTGCAAGGGTCGCCCACCTGTGAGCGCATTCCAGGCGGTGACGCCGACGAGGGGCAGCGCTGCGGCTTCTTCGAGGGAAAGATGCTCAGGGATGTGGACGACGCCCTCTTCAGGCAACACGGCATATTCTGTTAACATGCCATCCAGTGAGCCGCCGAGCTGGGCGGCAGAGTCCCATTCAAAGGGGCCATCAATCCAGTACGGGAAGACGGCACCTGCGACCCTCTCACCCACTTTGACGCGGGTCACGTTCGAGCCTAGGGCCACGACCTCACCTGCCCCTTCCGACACCGGAACCACATCCGGTCGGATAGGCAAGGGATAATAGCCCAGGACCAGGATCATCAGTTCCCGAAAGTTGAGCGAGCTGGCCCGCACCCGAACCAATACTTCACGCGGACCGGGCACTGGTATGTCGTGTTCCCGTATGGTCAGGCCAGAAAGACCCGCACCTTTGTTGATATGGTAGCTTTTCATGAACATCCTCCTTTGACACCCTGCTGTGCTAGAGTCAGAACTGGTAGTCGAAACGGATGCGGCCATCGTCGCCCAGAAGAAAGAAGATGGTGCCGACTGCTGCCGCTTCACCTCCACCGGCTGGCACCATCTCCCACTGGAACGTCAGAGCGTTGTGATGTCCGTTCACGTTGCTTGACCGCCTAAAGACAAAACCTCCTGTTTTCACAAACTCTTTATGTGCGGCTTCGGCCCTCTCTTCGAGCGCTGTGTACCCACGAATCTCGCGTGATCTGGTGAATTGGACACCGTCCTCCACCCAGAGTTCGGCGATCCTCTTGCGGCGAAGTTCGGCGTCCGGTTCGTGCCAGAGCGCAATGTAGCGGTCCACCAATTCGTTCAGCTCATTTCTCTCTTGTTGACTCATCGATAATTGGCTCCTTTCTGCCAGCTCGGATATATCGTCTATATTCTTGATTGTACCCTGAAAAGGTGATAGAATCGTTCCTAATTGAGGATACTTTCAAGCAGGAGAAAGAAAGTGGTCTATCGTCCGACTGCCCGTGTGCTGACTGTCTTAGAACTGCTGCAATCCCATGGACGCTTGACCGGCGCAGAGCTTGCCCGGCGGCTGGAGGTGGATATCCGAACGGTTCGCAATTACGTCGAGACCCTTACCGATCTCGGCATCCCGGTGGAGGCTGAGCGTGGCCGCTATGGAGCCTATCGCCTGCGACCAGGCTACAAACTCCCCCCGCTGATCTTTACCGAGGACGAGTCCCTTGCGCTGACGCTGAGCCTGTTGCTAGCGCGAGGAAACGGCCTTGCCCAGACCTCCCCCGCCGTTGAGAGTGTGCTAGCAAAGATCGAGCGCGTCCTGCCCCGAGCGACACGCGCCCGCATCCAGGCGGTGGAACAGACGGTGATCTTCGAGAGGAGTTCTTTCCACGCCGCACCTTCCACTTCGGCAGTGACGGTGCTGAGTACAGCGGTCCAGACCGGACAGTGTGTGCGCCTGCAGTATCGCTCTGCACACTCAGACGTGACGGAGCGCGTGTTTGATCCCCACGGCGTTGTGTATCACGCGGGGATCTGGTACACCATTGGCTACTGTCACTTGCGACAGGGGCAACGCCTCTTTCGCCTGGACCGTATCAAGCAGGTCGAAGTGACGAGCGAAACGTTTTCCCCTCCGGTCAACTTTGATGCGCTTGCAGCGCTGCAACGTGCGCTCGCCTCTGTCCCGAGAGTCTGGCAGATCGAAGTGTGGCTAGAGACCACATTGGAGGAGGTGCAGCGCCAGACGCGTTTTCCAAAAGCGATGTTTGAAGAGATGGACAATGGAGTCATCTTGCGCGTTGATGTCGAAGACCTGCCATGGATGGCTCGCTTGCTAGCCGGTCTGGGCATTCCATTCATCGTCCATCGCCCCCTGGAATTACGTGACGTCTTGGGCCAGTACGCACGCACGCTGGCACGCTATGCTAAACGCAGCGGAGCGTAAGGTCTCAAGCGGCTTGCAAGAGGAACGTCTGGCTCCTCGCAGTGCTGACGCTCAGTCTGATGGAAAGAAGAGCCGCTTGCTGTATACAGTTTCAACGTATTCCCATCGCTCGCGGCATCATCAACGCAGGAGCAACTGCGGCATTTATGCTTGGATAAAGGCTACTTTAGTTGAAGTAGATGGAGAGCATTTCCCGGAGAGAGGATCGCAAAGGAGAATGGAACTCGCGGTCAGGATATGTGTCTTGCTCAAATGAAGGCAAGAGAAGACAATCAAGGCTAGAAGCCGCTTCAAGCGTATGTGCGGTCAATTTATTGGTCAGTGATATGGCCAAGTATTACTTCGAAGTACAAGCACTTTGCTGAACGCTCCTCATTCTCCCAGGTGAACTCGCGGCAATCACCTGCCTAGGTAACACTGCAACGTGCGGCATGTTCTCCTCTCAAGAGCGATGAGACAAATACGTTGCTCTGCCGATGTCAGGTTATCTCTTCTGCTGTAGACTGCGAGCAGATTTCCTATCTTATGCTAAGCAGGAGGTACCTGATGAAGCAAGCAAGTACTGGGCGGTATGCTCTGGCACAGCAAATTGCGTCACACTATCGTGCCAACCCAAAAGTGGCAGCCGTGATCGTAGAAGGTTCTGTCACTCGGGGCTATGCCGACCGCTCCTCGGACATCGACCTGGCTGTCTTCTGGACGGAACCACCCACGGAAAAGGAGCGCAGGGACATCATCAAACATGCCAGGGGAAGACGCTGGCAGCTTTTTCCTTATAACAGAGAAGAAGCCTGTTGGTCGGAAGAGTTCGAGGTGACGGGGGTTGCCATTGACGTGCGGCATGTAGGTGTCGAGGCCACCGAGCGCATCCTGGGTGATGTACTTGAGCGCTGTGATCCCTCTCTTGCCAAACAACAGCACATTGCTGCACTCCTCTCGGCCCTGCCGCTCTCCGACCCATCAGTGCTCACACGCTGGCAGCAGCGAGCGAAGGTCTATCCACACGAACTGGCAGTGGCCATGGTACGAGCACACCTGCTCTTTCGCCCAGCTTGGGAGCAAGAGATGCTGGCAGAGCGCAACGATCTGCTCGTCCTCTACGAGTCCTTCTGTACTAGTGAGCAGCACCTCCTCCTGGTGCTCATGGGACTGAACCGCATCTACTACCCTGGATTTCGGTGGGTGGATCGACTGATAGAACAGATGCCTATTGCCCCGCTCAATCTTGCCTCTCGTTTCAAACAAGCCTTCGGCGTCGTCAGTATCGACCCGCTGGCCGGGGTCTACCAGCTCCATGAACTCATTGAGGAGACCTTCAGCCTGGTGGAGACCCACCTGAGTGAGTTTGATACTGCCCAGCCACGAACGCTGTTTCGAGCGCGGCGCCGGATCTGGGAACGTGTGCTGGATGGACTCCTGTAGGAAGCCTGAAACAACAGGGGAGCTCTACATATCTGTATCTATCTATCGGCACATCTTCTCCAGACCAATACTATGATATCCACCTGCAGCCTTTCGGATGCACGGATCAGTTCCCAAACATGTGCTATACTGTTTGGGAACCTCTGTGTTGGAAACCACTGGTGATGAGCATGAGGAACAAGGACGATACCCTTCCTGTTGTGCAAGGTGATACGCTGATCTATCAGAGGGGCGGACAAGACTACCGACTACCGGTGGGAACACCAGCCTGGTACGGCTGGTTAAGCACAGCCCGCACCTTCGCCTTTCGCAGTGCGTTCGGGACCTTCACCGCCCGCAAAGAGCAAGCGAGCAATAAGCGTGGTGGCTGGTATTGGCGAGCCTACCGCAAGCGTGAAGGAACGCTCCACCGGGTCTATCTCGGCAAATCGGAGGAGGTGACACTCCAACGGCTGAACGCCGTGGCAGTGACCCTGGCCGGACAGGACGGTGTCGATGGAGACGAGCGTGAGCCTGGCCAGCGTGTGCTGCAGGGACAGCTGGAAGCCACAAGTGACCACGGGGAAGCCTCCAATAGCGCGGCCAGGCGTTCCTCCCCCCTCCCGTTGCTTCTCACGTCGCTGATTGGACGGGAGCGGGAGGTCGCTGCGGCCTGTACCCTGCTCCTGCGTCCTGAGGTGCGTTTACTGACCCTCACCGGCACTGGAGGCGTAGGCAAGACGCGCCTGGCACTCCAGATCGCGACTGAGGTGCAGGGCGGCTTCACCGATGGAGTCTGCTTCGTCTCGCTCGCTCCCATTCACGATGCCGAACTGGTCCTTCCCACCGTGGTACAGGCACTCGGCCTGCAAAGGAGCAGCAACCGACCGCCACTGGAGTTGCTGAAAGCGATACTGCGTGAGCAACACCTGCTGTTACTGCTGGACAACTTCGAGCAGGTGGTAGCGGCAGCACCGCTGCTGCTAGAACTGCTGACCGCCTGTCCGCATCTGAAGCTTTTGGTGACGAGTCGTGAGGTGCTCCATGTGCGCGGCGAACGCGAGTTTGTGGTGCCGCCGTTAGCGCTGCCTGATCCGAAGCATCTGCCCGACGGTGAGACCATGTCACGCTATGGCGCGGTCGCCCTCCTCCTCGAGCGGGCGCGGGAGGTCGACCCGAGCTTCCAGCTTACCACCGACAATGCCCCGCTCATCGCCGAGATCTGTCTCCGTCTCGATGGGTTGCCCCTGGCGATTGAACTCGCCGCAGCGCGTCTCAAGCTGCTCCCCCTCGCAGCACTGCTGGAGCGGTTAGAGCATCGGCTGGCCGTCTTGACGGGTGGGTCGCGCGATCTGCCTGCTCGCCAGCACACGCTGCGCGACACCATCGCGTGGAGCTACGAACTGCTCTCGGAGGAGGAACAGCAGCTCTTTCGCCTGCTCTCGGTCTTCGTCGGCGGCTGCACCCTGGAGGTGGTGGAAGCCCTATATGGTGCGCTTGGAGGTGAGAGAGCACACGTGCTGGATGGGGTGAGTTCGCTGCTGGATAAGCACTTGCTGCGCCAGGCCCAACAGGAAAGTCGCGAGCAGGGCGACCGGCGCCTGCTGATGCTGGAGACGATCCGCGAGTATGGCTGGGAGCGCCTGGCTACGTGTGGCGAGATGGAAGAGACCAGGCGGGCTCACGCAGTGTACTATCTGCATCTTGCGCAGGAGGCTGAAGCGCACCTGTTCGGGGCAGAGCAGGAGCGATGGTTTGCTCGGCTGGAGCAGGAGTATGACAACCTGCGCATGGCACTGAACTGGGGAGTGGAGCAAGCGGGAGGTGAGGAGACAGGGCAGAAGAGAGAGGTAGCTTTGCAGTTAGCAGGAACCCTGGTCCGCTACTGGGCGGTGCGTGGGCCTCTGAGTGAAGGGCTCGCCTGGCTGGAGAGAGCCCTGGCGAACACCAAGAGCGTTCCGGCGCCTGCGCGGATCAGGGCGCTCAGCGGGGCATCCTGGCTGGCATTTTTCCTGGGCGATGGCGAGCGGGCAGAGGTGCTGTGTGAGGAGTGCCTGCAGCTGTATCGAGCGGCCAGGGAGACGAGGGGGACACAAGATCTGGCGGCATCACTGCTGTGGCTCGGGTGGTTTCCCTTGACGCACGACAACGATGACGAGGTCCGCTTCCTGCTGGAGGAGAGCCGTGCGCTCGCCAGGGAGGTGGGAGACAAAAGAAACCTTGCCTACTTGCTCCATTTTCTCGGCATGGCTGCCATCGACCAGGGCAACTATGCGGAAGCTCGTTCACTGCTGGAAGAGAGCCAGAGGTACTACAGGGAGATGAATGATAAGGAGGACCTCGTCTGGTCGTTCCTCTACCTGGGGCAGCTCTTCTTTGCTCAGGGCGATACGATGCGCGCCTATGCACTCGTTGAGGAAGGACTGGAGCAGGCCCGTGGGACGAATTACACGATAGGCTCAGCTTGCTCGCTGTATTTGTTAGGACGATTTGCGCTCGCCCAGGGTGAACTGACCAAAGCACAGTCCTGGCTCGAAGAGAGTTTGGCCGTATTTGAATCATCAGGGCTGCAACCGAACATCGCTCAGGTCCTTTCCTGGTTGGCAGGCATTGCCCTTGTGCGGGGCGATAGGGCGAAAGCTAGCACCTTGTGCGAGAGAAGTATCGCGCTCTCCCGGCAGATGGATGACCAGGAGAGCATGGCCCTCTTTCTACAGGAGTGGGGATGCATGGTCGCACGTCGAGGGGATAGCGCATGGGCAACGCAGCTCTGGGGAGCCGCCGAAACGCTCGGTGCTACGACGCAAAGCGTGCGGCCATTCGATCTCTTCACCCTCTTTTCCATGCTTGGCGAGCATGCTGACTACGAGCGTATGAGAGCCGCAGTCCGCGCCGAGCTCGGAGAACAGGCCTTTGCCCAGGCCTGGGCCGAGGGGCGGAGGATGACGCCAGAGCAAGTCATCGCAGCACAAGGACAGCCAATGAGCCCCGGCCGAACTCGTACGAAGGCCAGGACGAACAAGCACAAGAGCCTTTCGCCAAACTCTCCCTATGGCCTCACCGAGCGCGAGGTCGAAGTGCTCCGGCTGGTGGCACGAGGCCTCTCTGATGCCCAGGTCGCCCAAGCCCTGGTCATCAGCCCACGCACCGTCAATGCGCATCTCCGCTCCATCTACAGTAAACTGAACATTACCTCACGCAATGCCGCGACCCATTTTGCCATCGAACAGCATCTCATCTAGTTTCATCATGCTTCGTCCCCGCCTCGCCTTCTCTCATGCTCTTCATCTCAGTACTGGTCATGCAGACACCCTTGCCTAGGTAGGCTTCAGTGTGAGGCGTTTCCCTATCACCTCCCGCCGCTTATAAATAGGCAACACCAATACGTTGCTTTGCCGATGTGCCAGCAAGCTCAATACAGTAGACTCTCAAGTAGCAGATCACCTCAGCATTCATCCCAGCAAACAGATCATCACTGAATGCCTTGAGGATTGAGCGTATGGCCTGTAAAGGAGCGGACAAACCGTACCCACGAATTGCTGAGCGCTATAGCACTGACAAAGAGGAGGTATTGCTTTATGAAACTTGGACTGCATATCGTTGACTTCAACTGGCCGGGGGGGCCGGACCCCCTTGGCGCCAGGCTAGCCGAGATCGCGCAGGCCGCCGAGGGTTATGGGTTCGATTCCATCGCCGTGGGAGACCACCTCTGGCTGAGTCCCTGGATGGGCGGGCCGCAGGGCCCGATGCTGGAGAGCTACACAACCCTGGCGTTCCTGGCCGCCCACACCAGCCGGGTCAAGCTGATGACCATCGTCACGGGGACGCCCTACCGCTATCCAGGCGTCCTGGCTAAGACGGTTACCACGCTGGACGTGCTCTCCGGCGGCCGTGCGTGGCTCGGCATCGGGGTCGGCGACTATGAGGAGGAGGCACGGGGGCTGGGGATTCCCTACCCTTCGCTCAAAGAGCGCTTCGAGATGCTGGAGGAAACACTCCAGATCTGCTTGCGCATGTGGAGCGGTGCGCGTGGTGATGAGCGTCCCTTCGAGGGAACGCACTACCGGCTCGAGCGCCCGCTCAACCTCCCGCAGAGCCTGAGCAGGCCTCACCCACCGATCCTGATCGGCGGGGACGGTGAGCACAAGACCCTGCGCCTGGTGGCGCGCTACGCCGACGCGTGCAGCCTGCGCCCGCGTCCAGAGCTGCCGAGGAAGTTGGAGGTGCTGCGCCGGCATTGCGAGGCCGAAGGGCGGGATTACGACGCGATCGAGAAAACCTGCGTGTTCGCCTTCGACGTGGGCGAGGACGGCTCCAGGACGGGTGAGCTAATCCAGCGGCTGCGCTGGTTCGCCGGCATGGGGATTCAGACCGTCATGGGTCGAGTCGAGCACGTAGACCACATCACGCCACTGGAGGTGATCGGTCGCGAGGTCATCCCGGCGGTCGCCGACCTCTGAACTTGAGCATTGTGGAGCGTTCGAGAAGAAAGGGCTTGCGCCATTTACTTCACCGCATCATTCATATGCAGGCCAATCTGGAGGCGAATCGTGTGGGCGCGATGCCAGTCTTGTATCGGCTCGCTTGAACCTTGACGGCCTGGTAGGAAAGAAATTAGAAGGAGGTTTTCTTATGAAGGCAGTACGAATCCTACAAGGGATAGCAGGTATTGCTGGCCTGGGAGCACTGACCCTTGGACTGTTATTCTGGATTGCCCAGGTGAACTTCATCAACATTCACATGTTGTTTGGCCTCACCGTGGCCCTCTCACTGCTGGTCCTCAGTATCGTGGTGGTTTTCACCAGAGGGATGAGGCTGCTGGGAGCCGTTGGCATCGTGTATGCGCTCATCCTTCCCGTCTTTGGATTGACGCAGGCCACCTTGCTCGAGGGCCCCCTGCACTGGCTGATCCAAACGGCTCACCTGCTGGTCGGCCTGGGCGCACTCGCGTTAGCAGGCATCATGGGTACACGCTACCTGCGTCTCAAGTCGGCAGCCGTACCCAAGGCAACGGTGTCTCAAGTCGAAAAATAACACATAAGGAGGAAAGATTGTGTCGAAGAACCTGTTTGCCCTGCTGGTACTGGGCGGTGCGATCACTTTTCTTCTGGTCGCCTGCGCCACCACCAGCGCCGATACCAGTTCAACACCGAACCAGGTGCATATGAACACGACGGATTTTGTCTCGTCATCTATCACCATCAAAAAGGGGGAGCGTATCACGCTGATTGATGATACGTTGACGCCGCACATCATCGCCAATGGGATCTGGGAGAACGGCACGGCGAAACCGACCAGAGAGCCAGGCGTACCGGAGGTCAAGGACGTGCAGATCAACGGCTTCAGTCAAGCCACCATCGGCCCCTTCACCATTGCAGGCACATTCCATTTCTACTGTACCATCCACTCCAGTATGAACCTGACAGTCATCGTCCAGTAGGCCTATCCTTTTGATGGTGGGTATGTCGTTCCATATGAAGGAGGTGTATCGATGCAATACGAACGCAGGTGGCTGGCAGTAGTTGCCATTGGCCTCTCGCTCTTTCTTTCGGCTCTGGATGCGACGATCGTTGCGCTTGCGCTGCCGTCGATCGCACACCAGTTGCAGCTCTCGGATAGCCTTGTGTCCGCGGTGACCTTGAGCTATGCGATCCCTCTGACCGTACTCATCCTCCCCTCTGGAGACCTGGCTAGCCGCTTCCGCGTGCTCCCGACCTTCCTGGTCGCCGTGCTGGGATTCGGCCTGGGGAGTCTTACCTGTGGCCTGGCACCGAACTTCGCGCTCCTGCTGGTGGGTCGTGTGATACAGGGGTGTTTTGCAGCGTTGCTTGCCACGCAGGGCATTGCTGTGGCCGCAGCCGTCGTCTCACCTGGCGAGCGCGGGCGGGCTATGGGCATCGTCGGGGCGCTCGCCCCTCTGGGCGGTGTCGCGGGTCCAGGCATAGGCGGCCTGCTGCTGGCAAACTTTGGCTGGTCAGCCATCTTCTTTGTGAATGTGCCGATCTGTCTGCTGGCGGCCCTGCTGGGGATCTTCAGCTTGCGCGGCGTGCGCCTGGGAGACCGGCGATCAGGCAGCGCCTATCGCCAGATGGGAGGATTGCTGCGTCGCTCGCAGTTCCTGTGGGGACTCCTGGCGTTTTTCTGTAGTGTGACGGTCGCTGGTGCTCTCTACTACCTCTTACCGTTTGACCTGAGCGGTGTGCAGCACATCGCCCCATCTCTCGCGGGCGTGGTCCTGCTCTGCGTGCCACTGGGAATGGGGGTGATGGGAATCCTGGGCGGCTCCTTGACCGATCGCTACGGTGCAAAGCCTTTCATCCTGACAGGCTCAGGTGTGCTGCTCGTCGGCTTGCTCATGCTCACGTTGATTATCCAGGCCCCAACAACTGCACTCAATCTCGCCTGGCGCCTGCTGCTCATCGGCATAGGCATTGGCCTCTTTACCGGGCCCAATCAGACCCTCCTCATGAGTGTCGGCGCGCTGGAAACGATGGGAGCTGCCAGCGCGCTCTCCAACCTTGGGGCTCGCATCGGTTCTGTCTGTGGTCCCCTGGCGTTGGGTCTCACCTGGACCTTCCTCGCCAGCTTCTCGGCCCAAATGGGTATTGGAATCCTGGTGGTAGACGGGTTCGCTGTGCTGAATCTGCTCTTCGCCTGGCTGGGCTGGCAGTACAGAGGAGATCACGCGGCTTCCCTACAGAGGAAGAGCCTGAAACCGCAAGCAAGAGGAGATCCCATGCAGAAGCTCTTTGAAGAAGGAGAACGAACCATGGAACTGAAGATTGTTCACCCGTTCGCGAGCCGAGCGAAAGGTTTTCAAGAGTTTGTCGTTGATTTTTGAACACGAAGGAGAAGTTTCCATGATTGAGACCCCTACCCGTCGCTGGACCACCGTAGTCACGGTGATCAGCGTTCTGATTGTTGTAGAAGTCATTACCTTTCTTCTCGCGACGCTGTTGCACCTGGGCATCCAGTTCCCGCTGGGATTCTCGGAACCCCGGATCATTCCTGCCGCCATTGTCGAAGGACTCTGCGGGATCTTCCTGGCGGTGAGTGCCTGTGCCGTGTTCGCCCGCAAGACCTGGGCGTGGTGGGGAGCTATAGCCGCCCACGCCTTTGCAGTGGCAGGCGTCCTTCTAGGGATCACTGCACTCGCATTGGGCCTTGGCCCCAGCACTGAGGCGAACACCATCTATCATCGGGTCATACTGGTGGTACTCGTAGTCGTCCTGGCTCTGCTCGCGACACCCGGCGCTAGAGCCGCACTGGGTCGCAGCCATCGGGTCTTAAAAGAAGGATGACAGATGACGAGCCATAGTCAGTAAGCAACATCTCTGTGGCTCGGTAGCAGATGACAAACAATGCTTCTCGATGGGGTTCCAGGTTCAATTTGGAAGCATTTAGTCCCTTAGCGAAGAAAGGCATGCCAATGTATACACACACCCTTCGGATCAATCGACTCAGTCAGTTGGTACGCTTTCTCAGCGTCTTACGCCTCTTCCTCTGGACGATGAGGCTGATGTACCGTGAACGTCGCTGGGCGATCGGTGCATATTTGCGCGGCGCCGGTTCGGGTGGTATGAGGCCATCGACTTTCTGGCCATCCTCCTTGGCTATGCCAGCAGCTTCGAGCGCACCCTGGAAGACTTTTATGATCGTCTGCTCCCCTTTGCTCTCCCGTTCATGAGCCTGTTTGGACGGGAGCGTCTCCCTGCACGCTCGACGCTCAGTCGGTTTCTTGCCGCCTTCGACCAGGATGCTCTCGAAGCTGTGCGGTCCCTGTTCCTGGAAGCTGTGCTGGCCCGGCCACGGACCGATGAGCCTGGAGGAGGGTTGTGGGATCGCTGTGGTGAGCAGTGGCTGGTCTTCGATGTGGATGGGACGAAGGCTCGCTGCACGGCAACGAGCCTTACCAAAACCTCCCGATCGTCCGGCTCCCCATCGCCGCTTGCGCGGAATCTGTGAGCCTGGCTACACCGGAGGCAAACGCGGGGAGATCGTTGGGACGCGCACGACGGTGTTGCAGGCGCATACGCACCAGTGGCTGGGGACGTTCGGCGGCGCAGGCAACGGCGATTACCGTGGAGAACTGCGCCGCGCGGTGGCAGCCATCCAGCGCTATCTGGATGCGCAAGGTCTCCCACGCGAGAGCGCCATCATCCGCCTGGATGGGCAGTATGGCAATGGGGCGCTCGTGGCGGATCTGGCAGAGTTCGCCTATGTGATGCGCGGCAGAGACTATCAGCTCCTTGATCGACCTGAGGTGCAGGCCCGTCTCCACCTCCCCCCCGATCGAGCCTCCGACCCATCCTGAAAGCGGCACCACCCGTCTGCTCTACGATTGTCCTGAGCTGGTCATTGGTCCGGCTGAAGAGCGGAGTCGCGTGGTGATCGCTACCCATCCTGCAGGCACGACAAAGAGTCCTGTGGGCACTCTGCGAGAAGGACCGGTCTACGAACTGTTCTTTACTGCCCTTCCCCAGGGAGCTTTCACAGCGGCTGATGTGGGAGCGCTCGCGTCTCGCATCGAGGTGCGAGTGCCCCGGTGCTTGCACCTCGATGCAGATCGGGAGCAGGACCCCGACCGCTGGTGTAGTCACGCGGAGGCCTCGCAGGAGTGCTGGCAGGTGATCAGTCAAGGGGTGTGGAATGTGCGTCTTGATCTGGGTCATCAGCTTCATCGGGCAGAAGTCGCGCACCACCGAGTTTGCACCAGCAGACCTGTCCCAGCCTCCGATGGCAAACAGCTCCATGCCGGTGCTCCCCACCTCAGACACCCCTCCGGTCGTGCCACGCTCACGGATGGGCTGCTTGAAAGGCAAGTCTGTTTCCCCTCCAGCCCGATGGCACCCTGCGCTGTCCTGCGGGCCATCCCCTCTTCGAGCAAGAACGACGAGCAGAGCACCATGGCAGCGTGCGCA
>WNFC01003026.1_pt2 | contig 27466 bp, 39 predicted proteins | sample 5400541 | NCBI WGS metagenome assembly WNFC01 (sample SAMN13153342, study PRJNA577476) | soil metagenome | isolation source: 120 cm saprolite under Douglas fir tree site 2 hole 2 replicate 1 | place: USA:California | collected 2015-04-18 | reverse complement strand
ACGTTGATCTCAAAGACAAACGCGTTCTTATCCGCGTTGACTTCAATGTCCCCATGCAGGATGGAAAGATAACGAATCCTGCCGTATGTGTGCACTTATCGGCGCTGTACGCTTGTCCGGGGGCTCATTTTCTCCAAGCGCATCGTCGCCGCTCTACCCACCATTAAGTATGCACTGAATAACGGTGAGTATATGCTACAGCCACGTACTGCCAGCTCTGACTTGAGCCACATTTATCAAGGCGCATCGACCGTCATCCTCATGTCCCACCTTGGGCGCCCGGATGGAAAGCCCAACCCAAAGTATTCCCTTAAGCCCGTCTCTCACGAGCTGTGCCGGCTGTTGGATAATAAACCGGTCATCTTTTTGACCGACTGTGTGGGGCCAAACGTTGAGAAAGCAGTTCTTTCCGCTGGAAAAGGGTCTGTTATCCTCTTGGAGAATCTCCGCTTTCATATCGAGGAAGAGGGCTCTGTAAAAGACAAGGATGGGAAGAAAACAAAGGCTGATCCTGCCAAGGTTGCTGAATTCCGCGAACAGCTCACAAGACTTGGGGATGTATACGTGAACGATGCATTTGGCACCGCCCACCGCGCCCACTCTAGTATGGTTGGTGTCAAATTGCCTCAGCGTGCAGCCGGTTTCCTTGTCAAGAAGGAATTGGAGTTTTTTGCGAAGGCTCTGGAGAACCCAGACAAACCTTTCCTCGCTATTCTGGGTGGTGCTAAGGTTTCTGATAAAATCCAACTCATCGATAACATGCTCGACAAGGTTATTCAGCTTGTTGCTGGTCGAGAGAATTAACACAGAGACGATGACGTTGTAGGTTAACTCGCTCATCATATGTGGTGGCATGGCGTTCACCTTCAAAAAGGAACTCGAAAATGTCGCTGTAAGCAGCATGTCTAGCTAGACTCGGAGTTCCTCTCACTGACTCATAACAATACAACATAGATTGGAAATTCCCTGTTTGACGAAGCTGGTTCAAAAAACGTCAAAGCACTCGTAGAAAAGGCCCGGAAAAATAATGTACAGCTTGTCTTCCCTGTGGATTATATCACCGCGGACAAATTTGACAAGGATGCCAATGTGTGCTTGTCCCTTTCACGTTGCAGACCTTTATTGACAAAATCTCCAGACTGGTTTGGCAACCGATGAGGAAGGCATACCCAAAGGTTGGATGGGTCTTGATGCTGGGCCAAAGAGCCGAGAAGTATTTCGTTCGGCTGTTCTTTCTGCAAAGACCATTCTGTGGAATGGGTCGGTCATCCGTTTGCATTAGTTCTCATGCGTCTTTTCATGCGCGATCACAGTCCTCCAGGTGTCTTCGAGTTCCCTGCCTTTGCTGCAGGTTCAAAAGCACTGCTCGATGCCAATATTGAAGCCGCCAAGAGCGGCGCAGTCGTCATTGTAGGAGGAGGAGATACCGCTACGCTAGCCGCGCAATACGGAGCCGAGGATAGCCTCAGCCACGTAAGCACCGGAGGCGGTGCCAGTCTCGAGCTACTTGAGGGGAAGGCAAGTTGCTTCTTTACGTTCCGAAATGCTTTACACTCACGTCTGAGAAAGGTGCTGCCCGGAGTATCGGAGTTGAGTGAAAAATAAGGGACATGCCCGGCAGATGGAAAGTCAATAGTGTAAGTTTTAGGGAGTGTGCCGCGGAAAAATTAACGGAAATGGTGTGTTCTGTACAGCCGAGTTGTTATCGTATAGAATAAATGTTATCCTGCTGCTGGCACCGGCGAGGGGTGAAACGAGAATGGGTGGGGCCGATTATCTGATAATTATTTATCCACTTGCCGCGAGATGAATAATATAATAATCCAAACCTCCGCTCCAGCCACCGCTCCACAACTCCTCACCATGTTGCCAACGTCAAGAGTATCCCGGAGCCTCATCACTCGCCGTGCTACTCTTCGCAGGCCCCATCTCACACCCCGTTTTCCCGCTGCCAAGCGAACCTATGTTCAACCCTCCGGTGCTGACAGAGCAAGTGTCGTGGATATCCCCTCGGCCTACCAGGATGAAAGTCATTTCGCTCCTAGAGCTGGTATTCGCTTACCCTCTTGAATCAACTCCTGTATAGGAAACTGATATATTCTCTTACAGACATGCTTGGCTTCAAGCTGGAACTACCACAGCGGGAGGATGGAATCACCAAAAAGACTCGGCCTATTTACCTCGACATGCAGGTAAAGGAGGCTATGTCGTTCTGAGAAAACGCAGACTTCTGACCGTTTCAAGGCCACAACGCCGGTGGATCCGCGCGTTTTAGATGCTTTGCTTCCCTACTTGACGGACCAGTATGGAAATCCACATAGTCGAACACATGCGTATGGCTGGGAAGCGGAGAAGGGGGTGGAGGACGCGAGGAAGGTTCGCATTTGCACGCTCACCCTCCACATTTTCCATCCTTATCGGTTCTACTAGCACATTGCCGACTTGATTGGTGCTGATCCAAAGGACATCATTTTCACGTCTGGGGCTACAGAAACGAATAACATGGCCATCAAAGGGGTGGCACGCTTTTACAAAGACAAGAAGAGACATATCATCACTACCCAAACTGTTTGTCTTCCACACCTTCTGTCCTTAGTTTGGCTTATCCTTCTGTTCTGCACAGGAGCACAAATGCGTCCTCGATTCATGCCGTAAACTGCAGGAGGAAGGCTTTGACGTTACTTACCTCCCCGTGCAGAATAATGGCGTCATCTCTCTCGAAGAGCTTGAGAACACAATCAGACCCGACACCTCGCTGATTTCCGTTATGGCCGTCAACAACGAGACAGGAGTCATCCAACCGATAAATGAGATAGGTGCTATTGCACGCAAACATCGTGGCATATTCTTCCACACGGATGCTGCGCAGGCTGCTGGAAAGATTCCCCTCGACGTCAATGCCATGAACGTGGATCTCATGAGTATCTCGGGACATAAACTTTACGGACCTAAAGGCATCGGGGCGGCTTATGTCAGAAGGCGACCCCGGGTGCGGTTGGAACCTATCCTGAGTGGTGGCGGACAGGAAAGGGGTTTGCGTAGCGGGACGTTACCTGCTTCACTGGCTGTGGGAATGGGTGAAGCCGCAAGAATCGCTAGGCAGGAGATGGCGGTGAGTGTTGTCTTTGGCCGCGCGATGATGTAAAACTGCACGCCAGCTTTGCTGGAGAGCGGGCGGCAAATCAAGGTCACTAGGACATACCTAGGTAGACCTTCTAGCCGGCTGCGCCGTGACTCCTGTGCAGGGGTGCTGAGCGCCTGGGGCATTCTGTTAAGCGATTCCTGGTATTTGCTGATGTCACGCCATAGAGAGACCACGCCTGGATCACGCGACTATCACAACGTCTCATCAAAGGCATTAATGAGAAAGTGGAGCATGTCGTTCGAAACGGTGACCCCAACGGGTATCCAGGATGCGTTAACCTCAGCTTCGCATATGTAGAGGGCGAAAGCCTATTAATGGCATTGAAGGCGAGCGAATTTGTGATGCTGAGATTGACTTGTTGAAGTAATGTGCTGGCAGGATATTGCCTTGTCTTCAGGAAGCGCATGCACCTCGGCATCATTGGAACCTTCGTATGTTCTTCGTGCACTAGGCCAGTCAACGCATTTTACCTTATGCATGAGGATGCTTACGCCTTGTTTTAGGTGCTGCTGAAGACATGGCACATTCATCACTTCGATTCGGTATTGGTCGTTTCACGACCGAGGCGGAGATAGATTTTGTCATTGGAAAAATTGTCGCGACCGTGCAGAAGTTGCGGGACATGAGCCCTCTTTGGGAGATGGTGCAAGAGGGTATTGATATTAACACCATTGACTGGGCTCAGCACTGAAAACCTCTCGATCTCCGCTATATGATGCTTTGCAATTTCATGCTATTTATCGCGAAACGTGCTTTCCTTCCGCATTGAAGTCTGCATAAAACTTGAATGAATTACTGTGTTATGTAATGATGTGAGGCAGTGTGATTTGCGTGCCATGTTTGGTTTTACTTTCGAACTCCGCGTGGATTATTGGGTCAGAGGTTTGCCTCGTCACGTTTTACTCTTGTTTCTTCCCTCATCGCCATGTCTCGCCGTCTTTATCTCGGAAGTATGTATACTTCTCTTTCACAGCTACTATTATTTTCATCATCATCACTTGCAGAGCTTCCCCCGGATACTAGGTCCGAAGATGTATCCAAATTCTTCGATGGATATGGCAAAATTATTGATTGTCGTGTCATGACTGGTTAGTCGCCGACTAACTTCGTTCTTTGCCGTATGAGACTTACATTTACTCTGAAATCAATCAGGCTTTGGATTCGTCGAGTTTGAAAATGCCAGGGTATGTACTATTTTCACACCTCTACGCCTCAAGTTGACTTTATCCAAAGGACGCTGAGGATGCTTTATATCATTTCAACGGCAAAAATTTTATGGGCCAGAAGTATGCCCATATTCCTTTTCGCTTATCGCTGACTGAGTAGACGTTTTTTTCTCATAGCATTGTCGTTGAATTTGCTAAGGAGTCCCGTCCTCGTCGTGAACCCTATGAGGATAGACATGGGTATTCCTAAATCATTAAAAGGGAAATATTGAGAGATATGCTCATGACATTCTAGTGCACCAATGCGTGCTCGCAGGCCCCCTGGGATCAGGCTTGCTGTTTTGGGCATCTCCAGGGATACTAGCTGGCAGGTACGACGATTTCTTACTTCAACGTTGCCTAGCTTGTCGACTACCACAAACGTTCCACCGATGGTTTGGCTGAGTCCTACGGAGTTCCACTCTGGCATTCGATTGGTTCCTTGGACTGTACGCTGACACTAGGGACGTTCTCTTGTACAGGATCTCAAGGACTTTGGTCGCGAAGCTGGTAATGTTTCCTTCGCTGATATTGACCGTGATAACCCTGGTCAAGGGTACATGATATTCATCCGGCCCAATTTGTGGTGCTAATGCGACTGGCCAGAATTCTTGAATATTTAAACCGTGAGGATGCCGAACGTGCAGTCAAGGAGCTGAGTGGCAAAGACCTCCGTGGACAGGCCGTTCGTGTTGATTTGTTTGATGATGTGAGTGCTCCCCCGTCAACTGAGCAGAGGCGCATTCTTAATGCGTTGGGTAGCGCAATCCTGATAATTACCGTCGGGAGGACCGCCGAGACCATCGCGATGAACGTTACAGGGACGATCGTGTGAGAGACGATCGTTATAAAGATGAGCGTTACCGCGACGATCGCCACGACCGTTACCGTGAAGAAAGGGCTTCTTTCCGACGCGATAGGTCCCGCTCTCCTCCCCGTCGTGGCGAAGATGATCGTCGCCCCAGGTCACCTCCCCCCGCTCGGAGGGATTACGAAGATAAAAGGCCTGCAGGGTACGATGATCGACGGGGAGGTTATGATGACCGGAGAGGTCCTGACCCTTATTATGATCGTCGCAGGGACGACCGCCGGGACGATCGTCGTCGCGACGAAAAGGAAGAACGGTTTGAGGACAGGTCTACCAGACACAATGGGGACGGCGGGTGGCGTTGAAGGCGGGTGTCGAGTGGTCGTGGTCCGCGGGCCAAGCAAAATGAAAGGGACGGAACGGGCGACTGGTCCCCCCGACGGATGAGGTCTTCTTGCTTTCATCAGCTTCCTTTGCCTCCTTTTTTCGCGCGTATCTCCAGTCGAACTGCTCCCATGTTAGCCCGTTGGCGTTGGCGTTGTGCACGAGGTCCCGTAGAATTCTGATCGTGGTCGTGGCTTGTCCGGGTTGGCCGAATCCAAGACTTAAAGTTCCTTCGTCAAGTCCTGCATCTGGCTCAAGACGCAGTGGCGATTTGCAAACAGACATGTTCAGACGAGGCTATCCCGTGGAGATGCATATACATGAAGAGTCACCAATCACCAACTCGTCATATTTACCGTGGGCCAGGGCCCGGGGCGCTTTCGGTGGTGTACCTTCCTATTGGGATCACGAGGCGCGAGGATGTACGGTCAAATTTATTGTAAGGCGGGTCCACTTTCCGTGTCAAGTCCCATGCCTCGGTATTGGAATCCTTGGTTTGCATGGTTGGCCATGGCCGTGCTACTTGGACCCAATTTGACACTCCTGGCCATAGCCGCAATGCACCGCTTAGTCAACATAACCGCGAAGCGTGGGAACGCCTGCGATTGGGTAAACCTCGTACCTTCACTAGCATATTGGCCGCGGCTGCGACGCTTTCAAGTCGACGTTTCAATCAAGCAGTGCGTATTTCTCCGCTTTGAGTACATAGCTACTGTACATAGCCAACTAATTAATACGATGATTCACCGTTTCCATCTGGGCATGAATGATATTTTACCCCATCTAACTGTATCAACAACCTCTAAAGCATCCGATCATTGTCGCACCATCCCTCATTCGGTTTCTTGGTGCAAAGCACAACCTCGGAACCGCTTTCCAGCCACCAATCGATCTCCTTGTCATCATCCGCCCCTCTGATATCTCCAAGAGGCGCAAGTTCCCCATTCACCATGCGTATCCATAGTTCAGCCTCACTACCTCGAGGGGTCTTGAATAACTTCAACAACTTTAGACGCAGGAGGCGTAGCGTCGCTGATGGCAACACCCTCACGGCTTTAGTCAAAGCCAGTGCTGTTGGCGTCGACGGTGGGGGGGTGACTAACGAAAGACTGGCCTTGATCTCTGTGGGAAGGCAGTCGGCCATCAACGGTAGGACGACACACAGAGAGTCTGACGCAAACCGATGAGATGATTCTTGAGCTTGTCGTCCTTGTTCTTTTTGTCCGACGCTATATCTGGTGTATCGTGCACTGGCCATAATTAAGCATCAAATACGTGGCAAACCAAAATGGATTGATGCATTCATCGACATGGCCCGCAAAGGTATCGCAAGGCAAGTGAGGCCGAAGGGCAAACACATCATCCGTCGGGGAATAACGGGATCGTAAGTTTGACAGCTTCTACGCCATCGGTTAATGGCAACCGACCTTTGTACAGCTCCGCCCAACGCGGATGAGCTGCGGCGCGCGCAGCATCGGATGGAAAGAATTCTTGGGCAATACGAGAGAGATAGAGGAGTTCAGCATCAACACGTTGCCGTTGGCTAACCTTAAATGGATTGGGCGTAATTGGGTCACAGGGACCGTTGAGCGATTTTATTTAAACAAAGGGGTTGTCAGGCAGAGCTGTGCGTGTGCGCGGTAGAATATTAATGTACTGACGGCTGTACCATCAAGGACCCGGAGCCTAGGCAAACGGGCGATGACTATTTGTTGCCAGACTTGACCTACTTGTGGATCTATGGGCGTCCAAGCATGGATCAAGGAAAGGTCAGCTGAGCAACCTACAGAGGCTGGCTGTAAATTTTAGATGCCATGGGACCGCACCTTCTACCAAAGGTGTCCCATTCAAGGTAAGGGACTCGAGTTGAGGGCACCAGATATTCAATGAATCAATAGACGACCATTCGGAGATACGGGTAGAGGAAAGGGACAGGTTCGTCAATTTTAAGGGGACGTGAGGTCCGGCCGGAACACGGATAGATTCCTGGCACACGATCAATGAAGGAAGGGCCAGAATTTAAGGGAATATGAGCACTTGGGAAAAGACACCAATGCCTGACATGTTTCGGTCCAATCATACAGCTGGTTGCTATCAAAGTTCAGTGTGGTGAGAACAGGCTCTGGGTGATCTTGTGACAAAGACGACAAGCTTTGGAAGCGGTTATAACCCGATTCCAGTCGCTGCAAGCGAGGCATCAGAGCAACGACATCCATGATGGCTTGCCAACTCATGAGTGTGCCATTCAATTGTAATTCTGTGAGACGCGAAAAGGCATCTCTTCCGAGCTTCAGGTTTGACGGCGGCTGTAGACGATTGTTGCTAACGACAAACCAATAAACTAGGTGTTGTAGCACGTATGCACGAGTACATACTTGAGGGAAAGACGTTCAAGGGATTGCAATTCAACCGCGATCAGAGCAACAATGTCCCAACTTGGAATCAGGCTGCATGAAAGGTCCACGCCTCTGACGTCTTGGTCGACAATGTGGACATCAGACGGGAATATCAAGCCATTGAATGACTGACTAGGACATTTCTTGCTAAGTTCGCCGGGAGGGTCGGCTTGCGAGACGCCTTCCTTATCTAAACTAATCTCCTGTAACCGCTGAAGATTGGAGAACTTCTCGCGAATTTTATCCAAATTGACAGCTTCAACATGAATTGCACCGTTCGAAGAACCAAGTATAACAGTTTCATTCGTGTCGGAACCTCGGGGCTGCTCGACATATTTGTCGATGAGCGCACTAAGAAAGGTCTTCCCGTAGTATTGCGGCAAAGAAGGAAGGGGGCGAATGAAAGAGCCTGCGCTAGTAGTCCTAACGATGCGATCACGCCGGAGTGGTTGTTGGAGGAATACCGAATGAACTCACAGGCAGGTGAAGTAGCGCTTTCCGTCCTTGATCCCGTCGTGCTTTCCTCGGTTCCGGTCATCCCATTCTACACCGAGCCATACACCGTTGGTTCCATCCACCTGCCCTACGTATCTTATAGTCCCGATGTAACCTGAAAGAGAGAAACGGGTGCCAAGGGATGGGAGAATACTGGCAGTAGGTTCGACCAAAGGAGACATGCGGGCGGCCCGGCGGCTGACTGGCCTCGGGCAAGTCGGTGGTGATGCCATTTCGCCGTTTGCTGTCCGAACGTCTCGCCACCCGTTGGCAACTTTGCACAGCGCACAGGAACATGCTCTTCCTCCCACGAATGCCCAGTAAATTTCTCACTGTGGCTCGTAGGGTGGACGTTATAGCGAGACACATGGCCTCCAAACCTACGCTGTCTGACTCTCAAGAGGTCACGAATAATCTCCTTCAATTGCATGCGTCACGCGTTTTTCTGAATGGAGCGGTCTTTTAGCCACTCGTCAAATTCGAGGAAAACCTTGCGGTACGGAGGTTCATCCTCAACCGGCCGACCAAACTCAATGCTCTCAACACGTCAATGCTCACGGATTTGGCATCTCGAATCGAGGTATGTGCTACGCTGTGGCGTCGATTCCAACTCGACCAATGTGATGATCCCAGCAATGGAATGATGCAGAGCTTTGTGGGGTCATTGTAGGCACCGGTGTTGGCAAAGCATTTTCCGCAGGCGGTGACGTTGCTAGTTCGTCGGTTGTTCTCCTTGCCCTTGATCTCCCACTCATCAATGTGATCTTCAGGCGTTATTGAGTATGCGGCGAGTGATACCGCCCGTCCCCAAGCTGTTGACTATTTTCAGCGCGAGTACGAATCAGATCCCCCCTCACGCGAATTCTTACTAATTGTCACCTAGATACGGTCTACCTCCCCGCATGAAGTCGGTGGTGGCTTTGGTTTGGCCGTGCCCGCGCCATTCCGAGTCGCAACCGAGAAATGTTCCATCTCAATGCCCGAAACACAAATCGGGTTTTTCCCGGACGTTGGTGCCTCTTACTACCTGTCTCGTCTTGATGGTCAGATCGGAACATATCTCGCTCTTACTGGGATTTCTTTGACGGGCCGCGCCGCATTGTAAGCTGCCCCCCTGCGTGTGCCCAAAGTTGCTCACCAGCCGAACACAGCGAGCATGGTCTTGCGACTCACTATATCCCGTCTGCGCGTGTGCCTCTGCTGCTGGAGAGCCTGGCAGCTCTCGAACGACCAAGCTATGCGCAAGTTAACGAAGCTATCGAATATCTTCACTATGACATAGATCCTACGGAGCCGGTTGCTCCCCTCAGTGGTGCAATCCGCGTAGCATTGGACTCGGCATTTTCCGAGGAGACGGTCGAAGGCATCATTGCCACATTGCAGGTTATCGCAACCAATGATACCGGAGTCAACGTTGCGCAATGGGCAAAGGATACCCTTGCCTTACTAGAGGAGCGTAGCCCAACCAGCCTCAAAATTGCTCTTACGGCAATCAGAAAGGGCAAGTTACTTGACCTCCTCGAATCTTTCAAAATGGAGCTCGGCATTGCAACTGCATTCTGCGTTAGTGTTTTGGTTGACTCATTTCTATACAACCATTTGACCCCTTTCCAGTACGGCGCTTCTCCTGACTTCCATACCGGAGTTACCTCCGTGTTACTCAAGAAGGCAGCCAGTCGTCCAGCCTGGTCACCAGCGTCTCTCGACAAAGTGGACACGGCCACCCTTGAGGCGTCGTTTTTCAGACCACACGCAACCTTGCCGCAACTTGTGCTACCAGAGGCCTTGCGTAAAAGTCAACCTCCCCTTGCGTCCTTCTTGCGATATGGTTTACCATCCGAAGATGAACTTGAAGCGCTCGTGGAAGGCCGCCACGCATCCAGCGGGTCAGGGGCTCTTACTTCGCAAGAGCTCATTACAAAAGCCGAAGATCTTCGAGGGGGGAAACGTGGCGTAGCTAGGAAAGTGCAAGAAGTGGTAACGCGACGGTGTGCTGTAGACAAGGAGGGGTATCTTCAGTGGAAACATTAAATCTCAACAGCGACGCATAGCGTGAACCATGCCATCCACGTTTCGTTCTCCAGTAGTAGCCACATTAACTTCTAGGTTATCCTACGAATCACACTTCCCTCCGTACCCGTTGGTGCGTAGAACTCAAAAAAATGAGTTACTCGATCGATTAGCATCGTGGAAAAGTCAGAGCGGAGCCCACATTCCGTTCATCTCCGTTGTGAGCTCCTGACTCAGTGAGCGCGTGGTATCTACTCGGCAACCGGCCACGTTCGCAAATGGACGCCACAACTGCCGTGTGTTTAGTTTAGCCAGCCCTCAAACGAATCGTTCCACGGGCAGTCATTTCTCTGGCTAGCACCAACTTGAAGCTCGTTTTGCCAGCGCCACGCCGCCACCGGTCGCGCCTTCAGGCCGTAGTGTTAGAGCTTCGTCAAAATGTCGGTACGAGGCAAGGCCGGGATCACAAAGTGAACATCATGTAACGGGTGGCGCGTCTTGCTTACAATCGAACTTGATGCACCTTGATGCATTGATAGCTCGTCTAAGAAAGTCCGATTAGGTGCCCGAGGTAATTGTTAAACCCCTGGTCAGGAACGCCGGTCAAGAAACGAACCGAAATTTTTGCATCCAGGGGCCATCATGACATCTACACTCCTGCAATTGTAATGCAGTATGGAGTCCTCCATACGTATCCAGGCTACTACTCAGCCTACTTCCCAGGCCAAGCCGGACCGGACCTGTCAGGTTCCAGGTTCCACAACGAAACTTGTCGAGTCACCATCGCGCCATCGTTCACTGGAAACATGACCGAGAACACGGCGACCGATTCCCCCTTAAGTCAACTCTACAGTCCCATTTCGGACACTGGTGCAATACTTTGACCCAGCACCGTGGGAATCAGGGCCGAGCGACACGTAGTCATAACATCCTAGTCACTTTGTCCCGCTCTCTCCATAAACATATTTACTTGGCTGGGAAACTAATGTAATGGAAGTCTTAGGAAGGCAGAAGACATCCGCTCGTATGTCATGGGTGGCGGATGGCCCGATGCCGCCGAGCGAGTCAGAACTCGATCAGCGGCAGTGCAGATGCACTAGATACGCTCCGTCTCCTCGTCGAGACGCGACGCTATGGTTTCGGCCCATGTGCCCCGTCGGGTCGGGCCAGTATGGCCGTTCCGAGCTCGAAATCGCCAAGAAAGTTAGTTTTGTATTTTGGGTATGGCCGAGACTGGTCTCAGTTGGCGGTGGCCATGCGGCCATGTGGTCCGGCGCCTTTTACAAATCATCGCGTCGCTCTAAGGGGCAATTTGCCATGAAAACCAGTTTCGTTTTCCCGTGGCGTGCGCCCCCGATGGATCTACCATTGCAGTTTCTGCTAACTACTCTACTACTACAGTCCGGGGCCTGCCCTAGTGTATCATACAGTGGCACAGCGAGTTGGGAATGGAAAGTACCGTGCACTGGACGGTCTCGCCACCCGTACCGTACGTAAGGGTCGTGACCTCGCTGGACCTGGACAGCCGCAGTTATTCCATCCAGGCCATTCTTGCGCCTGAACGGTCTCACCGTATGCTTCATCCGATCCACGGCATCGGTTTCCGTAGACGGTGACCGCCACGTGCCACCGGGAGGTTTGAAACTCGTGATGCGCTGGAGGCTACCACTGGAGGAATACGGGCGCCAAAGTGGTGAGTCAGGGCGGTTGCCGATGCCGATTTGAGACCGCAAAACGGGTAACGTGGGACCGTTTTAGGGCTAGGGCTAGGGGAACGTATCCACCTGGTGGTGAGTGGGGATTCGTTTCTAACTAACACGCTTGCAAAATTAACAGTAACGAAATAGCCCCGTTATTCCGGGTCCATATGGCTGTGCCAGGGAAACAGCTCTACGTGTATGCAACAGTGCACGCATCCCATTTTATGGTCCGACGGTGACTCGTCCATCGCCATCGGTCGACGCGATCAATACACTTGTGGATAACGATGCATTGTCATCTTTGGTTGATGAAATCACGGCGCTCTGGATGAACCGTGAGTCCTTGGTGAGCCTGTGTAGAGCTTGGTGTTTGCACCGGGACATGAAACGACTTTGTTAATCCCATATAAAGAGCACAAGCGTACCACCATGGCCCAGCACCAACCAACAAACCAACATACACTTCCATACTCCAACGATGAGATTCATCACTGGATTACCCCACCGACCTTTCCCTTACTTCTCCGTTGGGCATGTCTTCCAGATGCTCAATGCAGCGATATTTGACCTCGACCTACCCCAAGCCCCCGCAGGATTCAAACTGGAGCAATATCAAGTTGATTACGCCACTGGCTTCTTTCCCCAGGAGCCGCTGCCAAAACTGAACGGCCAGTTCGGCCTGTGGGAAGACGCACTCGATGACGCAGAAGGAAAACTCAGCTTAGGAGAAGACACCCGAGCGTCTGCCAAAGCCCAGAGACCATATGGGGAAACTTGGAGAGAACGGGTCAGGAGTGTAAGCATGGTTACTTCCTTACCATATTGGGTGCCTGAGCTTAACAACTTTTTAGTTCCCCTTGCTAGATACCGATCCCCTAGCTGCCGAGCCCCGTCTCCTACAACGTGCCCACATGGTTCTCGCCTTCTTGATCAATTTTTATGTCCATTCTCGGCCTCCGAGTGACCCTTCTACCCCCATCCACGTTCCCGAATGCCTAGCCATTCCCATAGTCAACGTCTCTCGGATCCTCGGCATTGCCCCAGTGCTTACTTTTGCGGATACGGTACTGTGGAACGCAAAACCGGCAGATCCACAACTTCCTATGTCGGCCAATAACATCTCGTTGGCCCACACATTTTCCACTACCGCTGCAGAGGCGAATTTCCACATGGCGTCAGCAAAGGCAGAGCTTCGCGGAGTGGAAATATTGCGCATCATAGAGGACTACGCGCAAACCCCCGATTTTACGGATTTGCACACCGTCTCCAAGACAGCAAGGGACCTCAGGCGACTGGCGACGGTGGTGCAAGACTTTACGGATATCCTTGAGGGCATGAGAGATACCGTCGATCCCCATAGCTTTTACTGGGAAGTCCGGCCCTGGTTCCGCGGAAGCGCTTGCGGGACTGCCAAGTGGATATACGATGGCGTCCCAGATTCAGATTCTTTGGACCTTGCCGGACCCTCAGCTGGCCAGAGCACCGTCATGCACGCCATAGACGTTTTCCTGGACATCGACCACCAGCTCCACCAAAAACGAAGTCCAGCACCCACGGAGGCAAATAAGAAGGCAGACCGAGGCTTCATGGAACGTATGAGACGTTACATGCCTGGGATCCATCAGGCCTATCTCAGGGATCTCGCTGCGCTACCCGTTCCTGTCCGATCACTAGCCAAGACATCACCACTGCTACGTGAGTCGTACGACCAAGCCGTTCTCGCGTTAAAGAAATTCCGGGACATACACATGCGGATCGTCTGCCTCTATGTTATATCCATGGCAGGCACAACGGCACCGGGTACCCCTGAAGAGGCGTCAGAACGGCAGGGGGCGCAATGTCACGATGGTCGTGCGAAAGGCACAGGGGGTAGCAACGTTGCATCGCTGCTTAAGGCAGGACGCGACGCGACGGACCGGGCGTTGGTGGCAAGAAGGTGACCGTGGGAATAACACGCATTTATAATACACACGTTATGTAATCTTATCAATCACACGCGTCGCGGGTCGCGCGTTAATTCACCGTTTACTTTACCCACTCATCCCCTTCAATCATGAGCATCGATCTTACACCAACACTCTCAGTGGGCATTTGCCAAAGACTCAATTCGGGCGACAAAGATGATGAGTCTCTTTGGAACTCAAAGCCTACTGTACAGTTCCTTTCCATCAAAAAAGTCTCCGCAAGCAATACCTCCAGTACAGCCAACAACCCCAATAGCGCTACTGATAGGTACAGGATCATCGTTTCGGACGGCCAGAACTTCTTGCAAGCCATGCTGGCTACGCAATTAAACCATCTTGTCGAGGAAGATCGCATTGGCAAAAATACTATCGCCGTTATCGAGAACATGTCCTGTCAACACATCTTGGAGAAGCGGTTCGTCTATTGTTCATTCCCTCTATTCTGGAGTCCTCATGACAGCACTAGACTTGTCATTATTCTTGGCGTTAGGGTCTTACAGAGAGAAGCCCCCAAAATCGGCGACCCTGCCCCCTTGACCGGCCCACCACAGCCAAAGACAGATGGGGTGTCTACCACCGGCGCAGTTACGCCGATGTCCTCTGCAACTATACCCCAACAGCAGAACCGGCAGGCCGGGAATCGCACCAACCCTATCTATCCCATAGTTGCTCTCACACCCTACCAAAACAATTGGTGTATTAAGGCTCGGCTTGTGCAAAAAAGCGAGATCCGACACTATTCTAACCAGCGAGGGGAAGGTCGATTCTTCAGTGTGACCCTAATGGATGAATCGGGGGAAATAAAGGGCACTGCATGGAACGCAGCGGTGGATGATCTATACGAAAAGCTCCAGGAAAACCAAGTCTACTTCGTTTCTAAAGCTCGTGTCAACCTTGCGAAGAGGAAGTTTTCTACAGTGTCAAATGATTATGAGCTGAGTCTCGACCGTGGCACCGAAATTGAGGAGGTGAGTGCCCCCCTGCACTCTCGTCGACCGGGAGCTTAAGAGTAATCGCAGTGTCATGATGTCGATGTTCCTGTCATACGCTACAATTTCGTAAATCTATCAGGCTTGCAGGATCTCCAGAATGAAGCTATCTGTGGTATACATCTTGCCTTTAATCTATGCGTTTCGCGACTCACTCGTGGATGATGATAGACACCATTGTCATCGTGACAAATGTCGGGGATTTAGCCGAGATCACCACAAGGAATAACAAAAAGGTTCGTTCTCGTCGAATAAATGCAGTACTCGCATCATTAGATAGCTGGGGTTTACAGACGCAAAAGCGTGACCTTGTCGTGGTGGATAGCTCAAAGGTTCAAACCCGACTCACCTTATGGGGCAAACAAGCAGAGCAATTCAGTGCCCCAGCTCAACATGTCATTGCGTTCAAAGGCGTTCGGGTCACCGACTTCAATGGCAAGTGGCTATCCCGACTCGCAAACATTTCTAATTATGCACTGCACCAGGCCGGTCATTGTCCCTTCTCAGCTCTGGGTCTATGGCTATTAGCCCTGATATCCCAGATGCTCACGCTTTGAAAGGCTGGTGGATGGACGGTGGCTCTCAAACATCTTTCAGCTCATATACTGGGACCTCAGCTGGGTCAGGCGGGACCATCAACCTCAATGAAATGCAAATAATTCATCAAGTTAAAGAAGCTCAGCTTGGCATGTCCGACAAGGCCGACTTCTTCTCGCTGCGTGCATTCATCATGCACATCAAGACCGACAAAATCTTATACCCTGCTTGTCCCACGCAACCATGCAACAAAAAGGTGACAGAGACCCATGATGGTTGGAGGTGTGAGAACTGTGAACGCAGTTATGAGAAGCCAGAGTACCGGTCGGTACACCTTGCTGCGCATTATTTGTCTACTTGAAACTAAGAGCCCGCCTGCAGGTACATCATTTCGATGACCGTCGGTGATCATACCGGCCAGCTATGGCTGTCGGGCTTTAACGACGTTGGAAACACCCTGTTTGGCAGAGCCGGTAATGAGTTCCATAACATCCAGGTAAGCTTTAATACTTCGAAGCATATGACGAGATATTGAATTTTTCATAGGAGGAGGACGAAACCAAGGCCAATCGCATCATACAGAATGCCACATGCGACCAGTATTACTTTTCTTGTAAGGCCTCCCAGAACTCATTTAATGTAAGGCGATCCACCCTCAACCCAGCTTAGGGATCTCAATTCACACCATTTACAGGATCAAAGCCGCGTGCGGTATGGCATCATGACCATGAGACCTCTTGATTTGGTCGCCGATTCTCAACCTCTCTTTGCGTACCTTCGTTCGCCCGAGCCTGAGACACAGTGAAAGATGATACTGTGGAATATATCAGCCCACCTGTTAGCTCGTTTATCGTGTATAGTAGAATCGCATGCTTGAATGATTGGTAATAAATAGCCAAGGTATTGTGGAGCATACTTGGATAAGAAACATCAGTATCCTACAGCACTGCATTCGTAGTCTATAGCGTGTCATGGTGGGTCTAGGGGGAAATGGTAAAGCCTTCTCAAGATCTGCCAAGCAACACTTAGGCCATGTTCGACAGCTTCCAAGGCCTGCTCCCTCGTGAACGGAAGTTCGAGCCTGATCGGCCATAGGATCGGAATGCGCTCGATGGGAAGGAGCGCATTGTACTCGCCGTGCGCAGACGCGTCGCCCCCCGACGGGGGCCGCGGCGCACGCTCGCGCTCGGTCGACGGCGGCGAGGTGATGTCGATCATAGTGACGAACGTTGGCGCGGAACGTGCGGGCGTTCCGGCAGCTGCATCTGCACCGGCGAGCGAGGCCGAATCTGGATCGCCCCCCCACTCGGCCTCGGCCTCGGCATCGTTCGCACCCGTCGTCGTCGTGCTCCTGGGCTGGCTCACGACGGTCGCGGTGACGGTGACCGAGGAGGGCACGGCGGCAGCAGCGTTCGCCCAGTTCGATCCGGGGGCGCCGCACCGGTCCAGCGAGGTGCGCAGCCGGCCGAGGTCGTTGTACGTCCCGAGGAGGAGCACGAGGAGCACGAGCGCAAGGATGGCTGGGGCCGCGCGTGCCGTCGCTCGGAGGGAGGCGGAATTGAAGAGCGGCCAGGGCCAGGGCGGTGGCGCCTCGTCCGGATGAGATGCCAGTGGTCTGCGCGGGTGGGCCCGAGGAGCGATGTGGACGCGGATATGAGAGTAGAAGAACTCCCGTAGGCCAAACTGTCGCAGCCTGCGATGATCGCCACGTGTCTGTTGATGTTCCAAGTTCGACTGCACGGAGATCATTTCGAAGCCTAGAGGAAGAAAGGGTAAGTTATTTTTTTTTCTTGATCCCAGGACAAGGTCTACCCATGACTTACCAGACGGGTTTTCGATATCGACTTGTAGTTGTCCGATAGGAAGGCTGAAGGCAGGGAGGACGACATCTAGATTGGAGCCAATCGTTGCGCGCTCTTTGCCTTTACCCTTCTTTCCGTAGTCATTATGCTCGTTAACGATGTACGTGATTTCTACAGGTCCGCCGCTCGACGATCCCATATGCACGCGTACCCAAGTTTCCCATTCCTTCCCGCTCATCTGTTCGAATACGAGGGCAGAACCCGCAGGCGGATTAGCCTTTTGAATCGTATTCGTTTCGAACTTGACGGGAACGCCATCCAGGCTTGCAGATATAATCTGGGCGCGGACAGGACTTGCAAGGCCCTTCTCGGTGCTCTGCGGCGAGGAAACGTGTCCCAGTCCGAAGTCCAGCCATTCATCGGCCGCATCCGCTGGGGCAGGCAACCGTATACAGACGGCGTAAGCGCGGGGTATAGAAGCACCTTCGGTGGATAGAGGGGTGACTGTGGCGTGTATATATGGGATGATGAGCGGGCCATCCCGAATCGGCTTCAGGGGCGTATGCAGCGACTCCCGCAATGCGGCAGATGACACGACGCGATGCGAGCCCGGCGTGCGCTGGTGATCTGTCGGGCGACCAATGCCGTCACGTCGCGTGGTGGGTTGAGAAGAGACCGGGGTACGCGGTAGCCGCACTCGGAGCGGGCGGACAATGACAAAACCGCCGTGTGAGCTGACACGAGTACGCGCACCGCCCGCTAATTCGGCCCTTCGTGCCTTCGGGTCTGAGGAAGGGCATACATCGACAACATCCGACGGTGAATCGATATTATTCCGGACAGTTGTCTCGATCTGTTCGCTATCCGCCGCAAGGATGCGAAAGCGCGGAAGCGAAACTAACAATGCCCTCGACTCGTCATCAGCATCGGATGTATGAGGAGATTCTTCGTCTGCGGCCGCGGGGGATGAGGGGGATCTTGGCGTGACAAGAACAACACCTTTAATCGAAAATGTAAAGGCATTCTTGTTGGGGGGGAGGAAATCGTTGATATTTAGGTGCAGTGTGATAGGTAAGGACGGAAGAGGCGCTTCTGCTTCCGACTGCACGACAGAAGACGGCCTTGTGTTCTCTCTGGTATCGCTTTCCGTCGTTGTATAGAAAACCGACGATAAACCAGCCTCTGAGCCTGTTGTTGTTGGTGAGGTCTCAAAGGAATATTCGGGAACGTTCTGAGGCGGTAGTGGGGCGCGTAACAGTGAAGAGGTAGAAGAGATGGAGCTTTGTCTGGACGGAGTATGTCCATTAGGCGTTGCAGGGGTTAGCAGGTTTGAAGGGATATTAGTTATCGTCGGCATGTCGAAGGACGTCTGCTTTTCAACATGTGGTTGTTCCGCGCCGTCTATCTCATGCCCTGTATACCCAGACCCGCCGAGGACATCCCAACCATAGTCATTGCCTTTTGCCCAGCTCATGTCACATCCTGTTGCCTCCAGTCCGACGTCCATGCCGAGGAGGGTAGCAACACCAGGATACCATATTCCCTGACACGTTCCTTTGTAGTCCAAGTATAACAGCACGCCTTCCTTGCCGGTTGTCTTGTCACGGAGGCGTCCCGTGATGGTGCATACCATCTCCCCGCGTACATCCGATACCCCGACCCGTCGGCGGCCTGCGCGATTTCCGGTTTCGATGTTCCGTACAGGAGGTGCCCAGCGCACACGAATACGCTCTGTGCTGGGGAATGTGCCTTGTATGCCAAACCCATCGGAGAAGCCCGGTGCACTTGCGGAATCGCTGCTTTCGTCGTCGGCGAAGTGCTGATACTGATATGCCGAACGGCGAGAGTTTGCCATTCGTGTTACATGTGGGTCCGCGGTCATATCCCACGAAGGAAAGTCGGTGTCACCTTCGCCTGAAGAAAGTGACTGGAAAGACGAAGTGGCGGACGACTCGGGGGGAAAAATACGCAATCTGAGGGTATTAGAGAGGCAGCGAGGCGTAGGTATGGAGAGCTTTAGAAAAAAAAGGCGACTTAGCCCCGACATTCGAACATTCGGACAAAACTTACCAGCCAGGGAGCACGCTGAGGGCGCGTCAAGTAGGGTACCATCATACTGATACCAGCCATGAAAAGAATAACATTCTTCTCGCTCATTGATGCCCTCCTTCCCCTCAGTTTTGTTGGTAAAGGTGTATAGTCTCCGGTGTTGTCTAACCTACTGCCCAGCTTAGGTAGCGGTGGTAATTCGCTGGGAAGTACAAACGAAACTTGGTATCCGGTAACGAGAATATGGCCTGTATACTTTTCTTCCAGAAGTGGGACATCTGTGTCGCTAGATGTTGAAGGCGAGGAAACAAACCGAGAAGATACGCTAGACCGGTGGTCGAAAAGGGTGAGATAGGAATGGGGAGAACGAGCAGGGAGATTGAGAGCACGAGCAGCGTTGTGGAGAAGTGGCGAAACCGTTGATGAAAAGTTGTAAGGAACAGAGGAAGGGTCCAGGGGATGTACTTCTGACTCGAGAATCTTCACATTTTCCTCTGTAGAGGGTGTTAGAGTTGCCCCCAGACGACAAAGGGTGATGCCAACCTTTGAAGAGCGGGATCGCGCTTCCAGGTACAATGTTGTCGACCGGGAGGGCCAGCTTCATTGCGAAACAGCACCTCAGAGGTGCAGGTGAGACGTTGAAAGAGACAACACACCTTCATATATACTTTAATAGGGACGTTCTCAGCTCTCTTAGCATTTCCTTCCATTGCCAGACGAGTGACGATGTTCAACCGTTGAGTCTGAGGGCCAACAGTGCTCGGAGTCGCTACTGAGAGCGGAGGGCTGACAGTTTGTGAATGTCGCGGTGTATGAGATGTGGTTGACATGTTGGTCATAATTAACGTGCAGGGAGGGTAGGGTCGCGGCGCAGGGGGAGAAGTGCGTTAGGGGGGTTATGTGGGCACGTAATCCTGAGTTTGAGAAAGAAATATTGGTATAACGAGAGAGGAGATGGAGGTGAGAGAGAGAGAGAGAGGATACTGGCCGAGGTGGATAAACACGTACAGGTGTGAGCGTGAGCGGGACGCGTCGACTCGACCGCGCCGCGCCGCGCGCTGCCACTGGCTGAGGGCTCACACCGCCCACAACAAAAAAGGAAACCCGATAAACGGTCAGCCACAGACGCGTGCCATGGCCATGAGTCACATCCCCGGTTGAACTCAATAGTAGTCGTGGCACACTTCTCATCCACGCATTCTGAGACGGTGAGACCGCGGAGATTGATACTTATCACACGACGCATCCCTCGCGAAGGTCTCTCCTTCCCCTTCCATGAGCGAGTGGTCCGTGACCATCCTTCTCAGGTAGATAATAATAATATCTCATCATTGCGCTCCTTGTAAGGATGCTTGGCCCTGTGAGTAATGGATGGCACGGCAAGAGCGATCCGGTCACGCCTCGAGGCAGACGACCGCACCAGTCACCTCTCTCTCACCGTTCAAGCAAACCGAAAACTGAAAAACATTCGCTCTTGTACCAACTCCGAGCTGAACGGAATTTCCGAAATGTCGCGTTGACAACGCTGTAAGTTTATACTGTAAATATTTGTTTCGCTGGCTGTACTGTACGTGTAAATGTTGAATGTAAAAGAATACAGGCCAGATCTGAATGGGCGATCTAATTGTCTCAACTCTCGAGCGCTCGACTTGGCGGGTCCCACTTTCCCCGAGAGTCGCTCGCGCCTGCGATATTGTCCCATAGATATGCCACTTCGTCTGAGGGTGGCGGAGCTTCGCTTTATCTTCCCTCCCATCACCACAGTCCAGCATACCATCCTTATCCCGAGACGTCCCGCCATGTTCCTTGTACCTGAGGACCTTCAATACTGGCATCGCCAAAGTTCCCCCAAAGTTCCATCTCATTGGGTCTTCACCAAACCAATACAAAAGTCTCAGCAAGACGAGCGCGAGTACAGGCTAATTCGACTCGATAATGGCTTACAGGCTATGTTGGTGCACGACGTCAAGGCCGACAAGGCAGCTGCTAGCTTAGATGTCGCTGTCGGCCATTTACATGATCCTGCGAGTACTCACTTCCCCACCTCCTGTCATATGTGTGCTACATAAGTATCGCTTATACGTAGCATTTTCATTAGGTTGACATGCCAGGGCTTGCCCATTTCTGCGAGCATCTCTTGTTCATGGTGCTTACAGCTCTAACCTCGAACTGGACACTCCTAACGCCGTACCCTGACAGGGAACTGAGCAATTTCCGAAGGAGAATGAATACTCCGAGGTACGTCGTTACCATGTCCTCCGCCCTTTTGAGTTCTGACGACTTTTGGTAGTTTCTTTCCAGAAATAACGGTTCCTCCAATGCATTCACTGCATCTACAAATACCAATTATTATTTCAACGTCGCAACGTCGGCGCTAGCTGGCGCTCTCGAACGCTTCTCTGGTTTTTTCCACTCTCCGTTGTTTGCACCATCTGGTACGGTCCGCGAATTGAACGCAGTCGACTCCGAACACAAGAAGAACCACCAGAACGACATCTGGCGTATTTACCAGGTCAACAAGCACCTCACAAAGCCAGGCCATGTATGGAGCAAGTTTGGTAGCGGGAACAAGATGACCTTGACGAGTGCAGCGCGCAAGTTGAAGCAAGTCGGCGTCAAGAAGAGCGTCATCGAGAGGGTCATCGATGGTAGTGCGACTTTGCGAGAGACCAGTAAAGAATATTCTGTGCCCTCGTCCACCCTCCCATCTCCATCTTCTTCCATAAGTTCTGGTACAAGCCTAGAATCCAGTGACGATGGCGGCCCCATCGGTCGGGAAACCCGCCGCCGCCTTGTCGAATGGTGGAACAAGGAGTACTGTGCAAGTCGAATGAGATTATGTATCATTGGCAAAGGTGCAGTTTTGTGTCCAAGTCGTATTGCCCCTGCTCTAACCCAGATTTGACAGATCCCCTGGATCGTTTGTCCGAACTGGCAGCCAATTTATTCTCGCCCATACCAAATCGCGGCCAGGACCCTTTACCTTCGATTCCCGATCATCCTTTCGGTCTTGATGAGAAAGGCGTACGTTTTACCCTCATCGCGCGTCTCTGTTATTGGCTGTAGCAACTTGGACCACAGACCTTGGTCTCTGTTCAAACAATTATGGACTTCCATGCCATGGAAATATCTTTTCCGATAGATGATCAGACCGCGCATTGGCGCTTCAAGCCTGGAAGTTACCTCGCCAATATAATCGGCCACGAAGGTCCTGGTTCGCTGCACTCCTTCTTGAAAGAACGCGGTTGGATCACGGCGCTGAGCTCTGGTGTACAAGATCTTGCACACGGCTTTGCGACCTTCAAAATCACGCTCTATCTATCACAGAATGGGTTCCGTGAGCCTGCTCCAACTTGTTTCTTGTTGTTACTGACGGTGGGAATCTCGATAGAAAACTATCGAGATGTTAAAATGGCCACGTTCAAATACTTCTCCATGCTACGGTCAACCGACCTTTGCCCACCTTACCAGAGAGAAGTGGCTTCCCTATCGGAGATCCGCTTCCGGTTCTCAGAGAAACGACGTCCTGACGATTATGCAGTCTGGGTTGCCGATAAACTCGCATGGCCAGTACCCCGCGAGCTTGTTATCAAAGCTCCCCAGGTGGTCTTTGAATGGGACCCCGACGGTCAAGCTGTAGCAGAGCGTACCTTCGAAGGATTAAGCGCAAGGAACAGCCGTACGGTTCTCATGGCGAAGAAGGAGGAATTTCAGAGGCTATTGGGAACTCAACAGTGGGAGACGGAGCCATGGTATGGGACGCAGTATCGAGTGGAGCGACTAGATGAGGCCTTTATATGTGAGGTATATCGCTCACTTCCTCGAGTCCGGGGCTTTGGATTTTATGCTCTCGCAGGCCGAAGGCCCAAACACGATCGATGCTTTTCATCTTCCCCGACCGAACGAGTTCATCCCCGAGCGATTCGACGTCGACAAACGAGAGGTTACGCAAGTATGCCTCGATCAGTTTGTAGCTGTACATTGCCGTCTGAAGTGAAAACGACTTCTAGCCCCTAGCTCGTCCCCACCTCATTTACCAAAATCCACGTACGAGTCTTTGGCACAAGAAGGATGATCAGTTTTGGGTGCCCAAGGCTCGCGTTATCATCGAAATGCGCACTCCGGTTGCAAACGAGTCTCCCGTCGCCTCTGTCTTGACCAGGTGCGTCGTTGACATGGTCCTCGAAACTTCAGCTATCAGCTGAACTCCGCTACAGACTATATGCCTCACTTGTGACCGACGCTCTCAATGAGTATGCCTATGACGCAGATTTAGCAGGTCTGACCTACTCGTTCGATGCGTCATCGCTCGGGTTTTACATCGCAGTGACTGGGTACAATGATAAGCTGCACGTCCTTCTGCGGGACGTGCTAGGGAAAGCGAAGAGCTTAGAGGTTCGTGCAGACCGACTAGACGTTATGATAGAAAAGGTAAACGACGTCTTACAACTCACATCAGACACTCAATTGATGGGTTGAACATAGATCAAACGAGACTGGGAGAACTTTTTCCTTGGTCAAAGTTATCAATTGTCAGATTACTACGGACGATACATCATGAACGAGAAGCAGTGGACAATTCTAGAGAAACTGCAAGTCTTGGGCTGTAAGTGATTGGTTTAAGACGCCTACATGGGAGATCTAACTGTGTCATTTACCCGGCAGCTGTCACACCATTGCAAGTTCAGCAACACATAGAAGCGCTGTTGTCAAATCTGGAGACCAGAATGCTTGTAGTTGGGAACGTATACCAGCACGATGCCATTACGCTCGCTAAAATGACAGAAGAAATTATCCCGGCAAGTCCTCTCCCAGGCCTAGGGCCTGTCGACTTATCACTGAGGCTACCAGAAGGTATGTCCCCCTACAGCTTGGGTCTTTGCTCAGTTGACAGCCCGTGGTCTTGTTCAGGTACCAATCATGTTTGGTCCTATCCGGTACCCAATCCCAATGAGCCCAACTCTGTTCTAACATACTACGTCCACTATGGATCGAAAATCGATCTTCGTCTACGGGTCACAGCCGCGTTACTTACCCAAATCTTGTCTGAGCCGGCCTTCAACATTCTCCGTACGAAAGAGCAACTGGGTTATATTGTCAGCGCGAACATGTGGAATGCACATGGTGACAACGATGTGGGTCTGCGCATCGTCGTGCAGAGCGAACGCGGCCCTGTGTACTTGGAAGAACGTGTGGATGCGTTCCTGGACCTTATGAAGGATACCATCGAACTTATGACAGACGAAGAATTCGTCGAACAGAAGAGTGGCCTCGAGAGAAAATGGCGGGAGGTACCAAAGAACCTCAACGAGGAAGTCAGCAGGTTTTGGGCGCAAATAGACTCTGGCTATCTAGATTTCTTGCGCCGTAAGCGTCTCCTCTTGTCACACAGTTTGCGGGTCTGGCTCAAACAAACCCACAGGCATCGAAGACGCCGAGTTTTTGAAGAACGTTAGCAAGCAAGACATACTGTCGTTGTTCCTCAGCCGTGTCCACCCATCCTCCAAGACTCGATCCAAACTCTCGATTCACGGACGGTCACAAAAGCCACGGCCAAAACACGTCAGCCGTGCTACTGCTGACTCTTTCGCACAGCTCGTGCAGGCGCACGACATTAAGATCGAAGACGCCGACTGGAGCGCGTCGCTGTTCGCAGACGGAGAGCCGACTGAGACCCAATTCTCAGCCTTTTGGAAGAAGGAACTCGTGGATGCTCCCGAGGGGACATCGGACAGACTTTTTGCCGCACTGCCTCACCTCTTGGAGCACTTCCCTGCGGAAAAGGATGCGCAAGGTTCGCTGGTGGAGGATGTCACACATATCGATGATATCCTGGCATTCAAGAAATCGCTCAAAGTTTCCGAATACCCAAAGCCGCTGGTGGCTTGGAACGACATGCTTACCTCAACCTCAAAGTTTTGATCGAGGGTCTGCCTTTTTACCCCGTACCCACTTTACTTTAGATCATTCGATGCATCCGCGGGCTTCATTAGAATACTAATATAATGCCCCTTCCGATCACTGGGACAGTAAGTGGCATTAACTCAGAAATGATAATTAGGATGCCAATGTAGTGAGGTATAGCAGTTATGGCGTCGATGCATGGGCCTGACCCTTCGTCCAGACCGATTATCAATTACGTACCAGCACGTAACGTAGTGCATTAGACGAGAGGGCATGCAATCGTCACGCGAGTGGGAGCGGGGCGAGTAAGATATTAACACAGCGGGATCTCCAGAGACGAGGACGCGACAGAATACACAGCAAATGCGAAAGCGGGTGAAAAGAGAACTGACGGGCAAGGTGAACTCGAAGAAAACGGAACTGCTGCTGCGCGCGTGCTACTTCTTTCGACCGTTCTTCGCAGCACCCACGGCTTTATTTTGCCCCTCATAAGCCTGAGGCTGCTGCGCAGCCTGGTGTGGGTCGAAATTCTTGGGTCTGCGAAAGAGGAGTACATGGGGTTCAGGGGCTATGCAGGGCGGACAGTCCTCAGAGATGTGGCAAAGGACCAGCGAGTAGCGAGCGTACCGTGGACCTCGTAGTGTTCCCACCCCAAGCTCTGGGTGATCCCGATCCCCCTCCATTCTGCTTCCGATAAGAGGCGGAGCACGCCAGGATCGTCCGAATTGAAATAGGTCTTCGGGATCATTTTGAACAGGGGCTTTGGTAGTATGACATGACGGTATTCGTATTCGTCGTCGGAATAACGGTCAGAATAATGTATACTGAACGAAGAAGGAGTCGATAAGCAAAACTCGTATCAGCAGATGTCGAAGGGAAAGCGCTCGCTTTGCGATGTATTCTTTGATCTTCTCTGCTTCGGCCTCTGCGGCTTTCTGCTTTGCGAGCTGCTGTTGTTGCTGCGTTTGGGCCTGTTGAGCTTGCTTGGAGGCCATTGATAACTTTACTTTTGATTTAAGCGTTCCGATGGGATGGTAGTACAGATCGACGTGACGACGTGACCGATGTTTATTCCCGTGTACTGGCCAGCCACAGCACGTGATGGGAATTCTGCGCGTCCCCGTCCCCAGCTCGACGTCCACGCGTACCGTGACCTTTCCCTTGAATTAGCGTCCGCTTAACAGCAATGATGGACGATGAAGACGAATACGGCATTCCGAGCGATTATTATCATTCGGAAGTAATGCTTCAGCGCTACCCGGAGACCAGGCCGACTTCTTCATTCGACGACCTTCTGGATGGAACGCTTGCTGATAATTCGTTTGAGGATTTTAGTGAATGTATGCGCGTCGTTGTGGTCAGTGTGATCTCGTGCCAAGCTAATTTTTGCGTTATTACAGACGCATACTATCCCTCTGCGGAAATACACTTTCAAGGCCCGTCTGAGCCAGGACTCGAACTCTTGGACGCCGCTACAGTCGATCATCGCAGACTAGAGCCAAGCCATCAATACTCTTCTGGGCTACCTCTCTCAACCTCCCATGAGTTCGGTTTGTCTGCCTCAAGTTGTGACCAAGGCTCTCAATGTATGTACGCAATCGCGCGCGCGGGTTTCTTCTCACTGACCCATTTCTTTGAGTTCGCGAGCCGCAGAGCTCGTGCTTCCGGAGTGGCATCGTACAAAATACGCCCTCAAACCACGTTCAGCCACACAGACCACAAACACAGGGCACTATTCAATGCGGCGTTTCGGATAATTACCTGGTGCGAGAAGGTAATAACGGTCCCAGGGAAGGAAACCCACGCAATTCCGACGGGATACGGCTTCGCCCGGTATCAGAACTACGTCCGTGTTCATTCTTCTTGCGTAGCATCACAGAAGTCATCAATTCTCCCCTCAGCTGATATGTATCGGCCCTTGTTCAAGTTTGGTGTGTTCAATGCCGTGCAATCAAGCTGCTTCGACACGGTAAGAAAGCAAGCTCTTCACAGGTATAGATGACATTTATGTCTATCATAGATCATGAAATCCGGCGAGAATGTGGTGAGTTTGCGACATTCTGTCTCTGTTTGGCCCG
>WNFC01001131.1_pt1 | contig 27469 bp, 31 predicted proteins | sample 5400541 | NCBI WGS metagenome assembly WNFC01 (sample SAMN13153342, study PRJNA577476) | soil metagenome | isolation source: 120 cm saprolite under Douglas fir tree site 2 hole 2 replicate 1 | place: USA:California | collected 2015-04-18 | reverse complement strand
CCTGAAAGACGTGCTTGGAGGTATCCAGGCCAATCCGGATAATCATCATTGGGCGGCTCCCTTGGCTGCGTTGTTCAACCATCACAGCCTGGCACATTCGATGCCGTCGGGGGCCGTCCACCCCAACATAAACACAGACGGACCCGAGAGCGCATCGGCGATTGTGCGACGGCACCTATCTGCGGTGTTCATGGGTTCCGGGCTCGGCGCTCCGCGCCGCCCCGGAATGACACTCCATTGACGGGTTTGCCGGTCAGTCGGGGGGCGGCGCGAGCTCGCTGAGGCGCGCGGCGGCGGCGCTGCGGCGACGCCACAGGCGGTTGCTTTCGATCGCCTGCCAGATCGCGATCGTCGGCAATCCGATCGCCAAATCGCGCCCCCGCTTCAATAGCGAGAGCGCCAGCGACATCTCCGGCGTCAGCCCGAACCCGGCGCCGAGTAGGAGATAGGCGCCCTCCTGCACGCCCATTGCGTTGGGCACGACAAAGGCCGTGGTGCGGATCGCGTAGAGCAGGCTCTCGATCGCCAGCACCGCTCCGAACGACAGCGGCTCGCCGGCCAGCTGCAGGGCGAGCCACACCTCGACCGCGCTGGCGATCCAGCACGCAAGATGCAGGAGAAAGCTCGCCCATAGCCCGAAGCGGCGGCGGTAGATGTCGGCCAGTGCCTCGTGCAGGGCCGCCGCCCCGGCGGCGCCGCGCTCGGCCCAGCCGCGCCCGAGGTAGTGCGCGATGCGGTCGAACAACCCGATGCCGCGGCGTTGCACCAGGACAAAACCGCCGGCGGCGACCGCAGCGACCGCGAGGCCGAACAGCACCGGCGCCGCCGCCCGCGATTCCGGCTGGAGCCGGACGAGCCATGCGAGGCCGAGCGCGGTGTAGGCGAGCTGAGCAACGAATTCGAGCGTCACATCGACGATCGTGCTCGCCGCGGCTCGGGTTCCCGGCACGCCCGCCAGCGCCAAGGCCCGCGCCCCCAGCACATACCCGCCAACCTGCGACAGCGGCAGCGCCTCGGAGCCCGAGTCGCGCACCAGCCGCGCCCAGATCAATGTCCCGGGATGGGCACCGGGCAGCAATGCGCGCCACGCCAGGCCCATCGCGGCGGTCAAGGCGAGATGGATCGCGCAGATCGCGACAAAGCCGGCGGCGCCGACCGCGAGCAGCGAGCGCAGCACGGCGCCGGCCCCGAAATAGCCGACGAGCGCCGCCATCGCCGCCACCCCGGCTATGGCGGCGAGGATCGGCAGCGCCTTCATCCGGAGAGGGCCGCGCTCGTCGGCTGGCGGTCGCGCAGGAAACGGCGCAGGAAGCGGATGAGCCGCGGCACGACTTGCGGGCGCAGGAGGCGCGGCTCGTAGCCGGCCAGGCGGCGTTCGTTCTCCGCGAGGCACAGATCGAAGAGCGCGGCCGCCGACAGGTCGATGTCGGCCACCGCCTTGCTGCCGCGCAAGGTAAAGTTGTTGTCCTGCGGGTTCTCGTCCTTCGACGCGCCGGCGCTGCGGGCGAGGCCGATGCGCTCGTACACCAGGAAGACCCACACGGCGGCGACCCTCAACCAGAACCACGGCCGGCGCCGCCAGGCCAGGTTGCGGCGGTGCCAGGCCACCCAATTGACGAAGAACAGGATGTGCCGGGCTTCCTCCTGCATGATCGGCTCGAACGTGTCGATCAGGTCCGGCGGGAAGAAACGCGATTGCCGCGCTACCGCAAAGAGGCCAAAGGCGAAAAAGCTGTCGATGCACTCGCTGAAGCCGGTCACCATGAAGGCCCATTCGGGATGGCGCGGCGGCAGGTATAGGGGCTCGGGGGCGAGCGGGATGCCATACGCCGCGACCAGGTTTGCCAGCACCTGCTTGTGGCGCCCCTCCTCGAAGCCGTTGAGCACGACAGCCTCGCGCAATAATGGATCGGCAACGGCGTCGGCATAACTGAGGACGCGCGTGCTCGCCTTCCCCTCGGTCTGCACCGCGATGTCCCAGATCGGCAGGCTGACGAGCCGGTCGCGCGCGTCGCTGTCGAGCCGAGGCCAATCGATCACCGCCGGCTTGTACGGATTATGGGTGTCGAGCAAGAGCCGGCAGAAGGCGGTCTTGTGCGGTTCGCTGCCGGGGCGCAGCGCTCCGGGTGCAGGTGCCGTCCAGTGGCGCGCCGACTGGTCGGCGGCCGCCATCGTGGTGTCATCGCTCACCGGGTCGATCTCTCCAATCCTGCCCTCAAGAGGGGCAAACGCAGGCCCCGGCTCTCGTTGACTCGCCGGGAGTGCTCCCCTATATAGCGGCCTCCGCTCAACCAGGGCAGTTCCCGTTGGAGAGGGTGCCGTGAAACGCACTTACCAGCCAAGCAGGCTGATCCGCAAGCGGCGCCATGGCTTTCGTGCGCGAATGGCCACCCCGGGCGGTCGTCGGGTGCTGGCCGCGCGGCGCGCTAAGGGCCGCAAGCGCCTGTCTGCTTGATCGCGCCGGTCTGCGTGAATTCACGGGCCGCGCCACAACGCCGCGGGCCCAGCCTGCCGATAACCCGGATATCGAAGGCGAGTGGGCTTGTAGGCCTCAAGACCCGCGCCGAGTTTCTGCGTGTTGCCGCGGAGCGCCGCCGGGCGGTCAGACCCGGCTTGGTGCTGCAGGCCGCCTCGCGCCCGCCGGAAAGTAGCGGCGTCGAGGCGGTGCGGGTTGGCTTCACCGCGAGCCGAAAGGTCGGAAACGCGGTGCTGCGCAATCGGGCAAAGCGGCGGTTGCGCGCGGCGGCGGCCACGGTGCTGGCGCGCGATGGGCGTAAGGGAACCGATTACGTGCTGATCGCCCGTGCCGAGACCGGCGAGCGGCCCTATGCGGAACTCGTGCATGATCTCGAAGCGGCGTTGCGCCAGATCGACCGGCGCGGCTCCGAGGCCCGCCCAGAAAACCGATCGCGGCGCGGCAAGGAGGTTTGAGATGGACTATTTCGGCGGTGCGGGCCGCCTGCTGGGTTTGGCGATCAGGGGGATGATCCGCGCCTATCAGCTCCTGGTGGCGCCGATCCTCGGGCCCTCTTGTCGCTATTACCCGAGCTGCTCGCACTACGCCGCGGAGGCGGTCGCGCGGCACGGCCCGGCGCGCGGTTCGCTGCTCGCTCTGCGCCGGCTGTCGCGGTGCCACCCCTGGGGCGGCAGCGGCTACGACCCGGTTCCGTCCGAGCCCCCACCCTACCCTCCCCCGCATGCGGGGGAGGGTAGGGTGGGGGCTCGCTGAGCCGGGCATCGTTTTCGCCCCTCGCCCATGGAACAGCGCAATCTTCTGCTCGCGATCGTGCTCTCGGTCGGGATTCTGATCGGATTTCAGTACCTGTTCGAAAAGATACGGCCGACCCCGCCGCCGGCTCCTTCTCCCGCGACGGCGACGCAAACCGCGCCATCGACGCCGGCGCCGGGCAGCGCCGCGCCCGGTGTCGCCGCGCCTGGGGTCGCCGCGCCTGGGGTCGCCGCGCCTGGGGTCGCGGTGCCTGGGCCCACCGCCACGGGCGGCGCGGCCGCCGCGCCGGTGGCGGAGACGCGGGAGGCGGCGATCGCCGGGCAGAAGCGGGTGCGGATCAACACGCCGCGCCTGCATGGCTCGATCACATTGAGTGGCGGCCGCATCGACGATCTGACCCTCGCCGACTATCACGACACGGTCGATCCGAAGAGCCCCGAGGTCGTGCTGCTGTGGCCGACCGCGACCAAGGATCCCTATTTCGTCGAGTTCGGGTGGGTCCCGGAAACCGAAGGCGTGAAGGTTCCCGGGTCGGATACGCCATGGACCGCCACGGGCGGTCCGCTGACCCCGGATTCGCCGGTGACCCTCAACTGGGACAACGGCGCCGGGCTGGTTTTCACCCGCACCATCACGATCGACAAGAATTACATGTTTACGGTGCGCGACGCGGTGCGCAACACCGGCGCCGCGCCGGTCAACCTGTTGCCCTATAGCCTGATCAGCCGTACCGGTACGCCGCAGGTCGCCGGCTACTACATCCTGCATGAAGGGCTGATCGGCGAGCTCGAGGGGTCGCTGCGCGAGGTCAAATACAGCTCGCTCGAACCGGGTAAGCCGATCGACTATGGCTCGATCGGCGGTTGGCTCGGCTTTACCGACAAATATTGGCTCACCGCGCTCGTCCCGTCGCGCAACGAGGCGATCAAGGCGCGCTTCCTCCACCGCCTCGAGGGCGGTGTCGACCGCTACCAGGCCGATTTTGTCGGCCCCGCCGTGACGGTCCCGGCGAATGGCACGGCGGCAAATTCGACCCGGCTCTTTGCCGGAGCCAAGGAGGTGAGCCTGCTCGATGCCTACGCCGCCGGCGGCATCCCCAATTTCGATCGGGCGATCGATTTCGGCTGGTTCTATTTCCTCACCAAGCCGATTTTCCTGACGCTGCAATTCTTTTATGAGCACCTCGGTAATTTCGGGCTGGCGATCCTGCTGCTGACCCTGCTCATCAAGGTCTTGTTCTTTCCGCTCGCCAATAAATCGTATTCGGCGATGAGCAAGATGAAGCTCCTGCAGCCGGAGATGCAAAAGATCCGCGAGCGCTTTCCCGAGGACAAGGCGCGTCAGCAGCAGGAAATCATGGCGATGTACAAAAAGGTCGGCGCCAACCCGCTGGCCGGCTGTCTGCCGATCGTGATCCAGATCCCGGTGTTCTTTTCGCTCTACAAGGTGCTGTTCGTCACGATCGAGATGCGGCACGCGCCGTTTTTCGGCTGGATCCACGATCTGTCGGCGCCGGACCCGACCTCGTTCGTCAATCTTTTCGGGCTTTTGCCGTTCTCGCCGATGGCAGTGCCGATGATCGGCCCGATGCTGATGATCGGCGCGTGGCCGCTCCTGATGGGCGTCACGATGTTCCTGCAGCAAAAGCTCAATCCGCAGCCGGTCGATCCGATACAGGCGCGGATGTTCATGCTGCTGCCGATCGTCTTCACCTATATGCTGTCGGCGTTCCCGGCCGGGCTGGTCATCTATTGGGCATGGAACAATCTCTTAAGCATCGCCCAGCAATGGACGATCATGCATCGCGCGGGCGCCGCCTGAGCGCCCATGTGCGGACAAACCCGCATCGTCACCCCCGCGAAAGCCGGGGTCCCGGGCAACCGCAGGAGCGCTCGCCCCTGGATTCCCGCTTGCGCGGGAATGACGATGCTGATGCTGCGCCGTGTTGACTGAAGCGACCGACCTGTTTCCGCCGCGCGTGGTCGAGCCGGAGCCGCTCGAAGCCGGGCGGCTGCTGTTCGCCCGCGACTGCCGCTTTGTCGCGGGCGCCGGCGACGCGGCTTCGCTGCCGGAGGAGAGCCTTCCCGAAATCGCCTTTCTCGGCCGCTCCAATGTCGGTAAATCGAGCCTCGTCAACGCGCTGACCGGGCGGCGCACGCTGGCGCGCACCTCGAACACGCCGGGCCGTACGCGTCAGATCAATTTCTTCGTCCTCGACGACCGGTTGATGCTTGTCGACCTGCCGGGCTACGGCTACGCCGCGGCGTCGAAGAGCGCGGTCGCTTCCTGGACCCGGCTCGTGCAGCACTATCTGCGCGGGCGGGCGAGCCTGCGCCGCGTTTGCCTCCTCATTGATTCGCGGCACGGCATCAAGGAGCCCGACCGTCCGATCATGCAGCTGTGCGACACGAGCGGGCTGTCCTACCAGGTCGTGCTGACCAAAGTCGACAAGCTGGGGCCGGCCGCGCGCGCCGCGATCGCCGAAGGCGTCGCTGCCGAGCTTGCGAAGCACAGCGCCGCCCACCCCGAGATCCATCTGACCAGCGCGGAAGAGGCGATCGGCATCGCGGCCCTGCGGGCGACCGTTTCCGGCTTTGCCGCCGGGGCCGAACTGCGCCGCGATGTCGCCCCTGGGGTCGCCGCCCCCGCGGTGGCGTCGCCGCGGCAACAGCGATAGAGTGCGCGCCCGATGAGTTCGGCCGCTGCCTCCTGCACCCCCGCCGCGCTGGCTTCCGCCGCCCCGGCGCTGAAAGCCGCAATCCTTGGCGAGGCGCTGCCGTATCTGCGGCGCTATTCCGGGCAGACGATCCTCGTGAAATACGGCGGCCACGCGATGGGTGCCCCCGGGCGCGCGCCCGGCGAAGACGCGGCTGGCGACCCGTTCGCGCGCGACATCGTCTTGCTGAAGCAGGTTGGCATCAACCCGATCGTGGTTCATGGCGGCGGGCCGCAAATCGGCCAGATGCTGCAGCGGCTCGGCATCAAGAGCAGCTTTGTCGACGGGCTGCGCGTCACCGACCGCGAGACGATGGAAGTCGTGGAGATGGTCCTCGCCGGGACCATCAACAAGCAGCTCGTCGCCGCGATCAATGCCGCCGGCGGCTGCGCCGTCGGGCTCAGCGGCAAGGATGGCGGGCTGATCCGCGCCCGCAAGGTGAGGCGCAGCCGCGTCGAGGACGGCGTCACGGTCGAGCTCGATCTCGGCTTCGTCGGCGAGCCTGAGCGGGTCGATGACCGCGTTCTGGCGAGCTTTCGCAAGTCGGACATCATCCCGGTCATCGCGCCGATCGGGGTCGGCGCCGGCGGCGAGACCTACAACATCAACGCCGATACGGTGGCCGGGGCAGTTGCCGCCGCGGTCGGGGCCTGCCGCTTTCTGCTGCTGACCGATGTGCCCGGCGTACTCGATGCCGAGCAGCGCCTGATCGCGGAATTGACCGCCGGCGAGGCCCGCCGGCTGATCGCCAATGGCACGATCTCTGGCGGCATGATCCCCAAGGTCGAGACCTGCCTCGCCGCGGTCGAGGGCGGGGTCGAGGCGGCGGTCATTGTCGACGGCCGGGTGCCGCACGCGATCCTGCTCGAGTTGTTCACCGAAGGCGCGGGCACCTTGATTCGCGACGGCTGAGAGCAAATGGGTTACGCAACCCTCAAAGGAATTTCGTCACCCCCGCGAAGGCGGGGGTCCAGGACAAGCGACGGGACCTGGGGCTCCTGGATTCCCGCCTTCGCGGGAATGACGGTCGATTTGTAGGGGTGAGGTCGCGATGTCCTACACCACCCGGCGCGAACGCTGCCCGCTCGGCACTGTCGAGACCTGGATCTTCGACCTCGACAACACCCTCTATCCCGCCTCCTGCCGCCTGTTCGATCAGGTGCAGCTTCGCATGACCGAGTTCATTTGCGAGCGCCTGTCGGTGGCGCCGGACGCGGCGGCGGAGCTGCGCCGGACCTATTTCCACGAGCACGGCACGACGCTGCGCGGGCTGATGACGGTCGACAACATCGATCCGCACGAATTTCTCGCCTTCGTCCATGACATCGACCTCGCCGGCGTGCCGCCGGATCCGGCGCTTGCCGCCGCGCTCAGGCAGCTCGGCGGCAAGAAGATCGTCCACACCAACGGGTCGACGCGGCATGCCGAGCGGCTCCTCGATCATCTCGACCTCAGCCAATCGTTTTGCGGCATCATCGACATCGTCGCCGCCGATTTCGACCCCAAGCCGGCACTGCGCGGCTATCAGCTCCTGCTGCGGCGCCACGCGGTCACCGCGCAGACCGCGTTGATGGTCGAAGACATCGCCCGCAACCTCGCGCCCGCCGCCGCGCTCGGCATGACCACGGCGTGGGTGCGCAGCGGGCTCGACTGGGCGGCCGCCGATGCCGAGAGCGACTACATCCATCACGTGGTCGATGATCTCGCCGGCTTTCTCGCCGCCGCAGCGGCCCTGCAGAACGGCGCGCCGTGAGCGTCGCCGAGACGATCCGCGGCAAGCTGACCGACCGCTTTGCCCCGACCCGGCTCGTCATACTGGACGAATCGCATCGCCATGCGGGTCATGCCGGGGCGCGGCCGGAAGGCGAAACCCATTTCGCCGTGACGATCGTCGCCTCGGCCTTTGCCGGCCTCAACCGGGTGGCCCGCCAGCGGCTCGTCTATGAGACGCTCGCCGACGAACTGGCCACGCGGATTCACGCACTATCGCTGACAACCCTTGCCACCGGCGAGGATCAGGGCTGATCCCGATCGCACTCAATTTGGCCGCGGGCAATTCAACTTTTAGACATTTCTCGATATTTACGACACGGCATAGTTGCAATTAATTCCGTTTCGTCTAGGATATGCGTATGGCACACGCATTTGCGCGGCGGCGCCGCGACCACGAGAGCTCCCCATCCTCGCTGGTGATCCGCAACGTCGTTGTCGGGGATCACCGGACCAGCGTTCGCCTGGAACCGGTGATGTGGGATGCCCTGCACGACATCGCGCGCCACCGTCGGGTTACCATGCACGACCTCGTCACCGACATCGACCGCAAGCGCACGGCATCGAGCCTGACCGCCGCGATTCGCGTCTACATCGTCGATTTTTACCGCGCCGCAGCGTTGCCCGGCCGGCAGGCTCAGGTCGTCGAGCGGCCCGCATTCCGGGTGTAAGGCCGCAGCGACGGTACCTAAGGATTCGTCATTCCCGCGCAAGCGGGAATCCAGGGGCAACCACTGTGCCGCTGCCTCTGGACCCCCGCTTCCGCGGGGGTGACGGGTCGGGTGGGGTCCTTCAATCAAAAGCAATGACAGGCTAGCTGCGTTCTGCGAGAAACGACCGCAATTCCCCGACCGGCGCGTCGCGCATGACAAAAACCTCGCCGATCCGGCGCGGCAGGATCAGCGTGATTGCGCCGTCGCGCACCTTCTTGTCCTTACCCATATGCGCCAATAGCCGGTCGGCCGTGTTGCCGGAGAGGCCGATCGCCGAGAGCTCGGTCGGCAAACCCGCGGCGGCTAGGTGGCGCCGGACTCGGTGCGAATCCTGCCCCGAGGCGAGGCCGAGGCGCACGGCGAAATCGAAGGCGAGGACCATGCCGAGGGCCACCGCCTCGCCATGCAGCAGCCGGTCGCCAAACCCGGTCTCGGCCTCGAGCGCATGGCCAAAGGTATGGCCGAAATTCAACAAGGCGCGGTCGTCGCCGGTCTCGCGCTCGTCGGCGGCGACGATCACCGCCTTCATCCGGCAGCTCACCATGACGGCGCGCGTCAGCGCGGCCGGTTCGAGATCGCAAACCGCCTCGCCCTCCGTTTCGAGCGACTGGAAGAATTCGGCGTCGCGGATCAGCCCGTATTTGACGATCTCGCCGTAGCCGGCGCGTACCTCGCGGCGCGGCAGTGTCGCAAGGCTCGCCGTGTCCGCCAGAACGAGGCGCGGCTGATAGAAGGCGCCGAGCAGGTTCTTGCCGGCGCTGGTGTTGATCGCGGTCTTGCCGCCGACCGAGCTGTCGACCTGCGCCAGGAGGGTCGTCGGGATCTGCACGAAATCGATGCCGCGCAACAGAGTCGCCGCGGCGAACCCGGCAATGTCGCCGACCACCCCACCGCCCAATGCCACCAGCATCGTGCCGCGCTCGACGCCGCCGGCGAGGATATCGTCGACGAGCCCGCCGAAATGGGTGAGGTCCTTGGTCCCTTCGCCCGGCGGCAGCACGACCACGCGCTCGGTGATGCCGTGCTCGGCGAGGCTGGCTGAAAGCGGCGCCAGATGATGCCGCGCGACGGTCTCGTCGGTGACGATGACGGCATGGCGCCGGCGCAGCAGCGGCAGGATCTCCGCGCCGGCGCGTCCGATCAGCCCGGGACCGACCAGGATGTCGTAGCTGCGCTCGCCGAGCTCGACGCGCAGCCTTTCGATTTCGGTCGCTTGCGCGCTCATTCTTCGCTCTCCGAACCAGGTGGCCGCAAGGCCGGTTCCGAGCCGGCGAGCGCGGCGATGACGCGCGTCGTGGTCAATTCCAGCGGCCCCTCGCCGCTGTCGATGATCACATCGGCCTCGGCATAGACCGGGTGCCGACGCTCGATCAACGCCGCGAGCACGGTGCGCGGGTCCTGTTGCTGGAGCAGCGGCCGGTTGTTGCGGCGCGCCACGCGCGCGAGCAGCACGTCGAGATCGGCGCGCAACCATACCGAGACGCCGCGGCGGACAATGAGAGCCCGCGTCGCGGGGTCCATGAACGCGCCGCCGCCGGTCGCGAGCACATGCACCGGCTGGGCCAAGAGGCGCGCGATGACGCGGCGCTCGCCGTCGCGGAACACCGCTTCGCCGCGGTTGCGGAAGATCTCCTCGATCGTTTCGCCGGCTGCGGTCTCGATCTCGGTATCCGAATCGAAGAACGGCAAATTGAGGCGCGCCGCCAGGCGGCGCCCGATCTTGGTCTTGCCGGCCCCCATCAGGCCGACGAGAACGATCGCGCGGCGAGGGGTAAATCCCTGAATCCGCGCCGCTGCTCCGGCCGTTTGCCTGGTCTGGAGGTCCACCGCGCGCCTCTGGTTCCTCGCCGCGCTTCCGCGCGGCGCGTCGGAAGGGTACTAGCATGACGCGCCGCCTGTTCGTCAATCGGTACGGCGGCACCGAGAATAGACCAAGCGGTGCGGGAACACAGGTCGCGGCATGGGAAGGATCACCATTTTTCTCGTTGGCGCCTTGGGGTTGGCGGTCCTTGGCGGCTGCCTGTACCTCGCTTATGGGAATTTCCCGGTGTCGAGGATCCCGGTCGAGAAGGTGCTGCCCGATGCGCGCTTCCCGAAATAAACCGCCGCCGGGCTCGGCGCCCCAGTCGCGCCGGCTCGAGGCGTTTCTCGAGATGCTGGCGGCCGAGCGCGGCGCGGCGCGGTTGACCCTCGCCGCCTACCACAACGACCTCGCCGATCTTGCCGGGTTTGTCGCTGCCCGCGGAACCGCGCTCGAAAACGCCGATTCGGCGGCGTTACACGATTATCTCGCCGCCATGACAACGCGCGCGCTGGCGCCGCGAACGCTGGCCCGCCGCCTCTCGGCGATGCGCCAGTTCTTCCGCTTTCTGGTCAGCGACGGCTCGCGGGCCGACGACCCGACCGCGGGCCTGGACACCCCGCGGCTCGGCCGTCCCTTGCCGAAAATCCTCGGCGAAGGAGAGGTCGAGCGGCTGATCGCCGCGGCCGCCTCCCGGCCCGACGAAGAAGGCGTGCGGCTGCGTTGCATCCTCGAATTGCTCTACGCGACAGGTCTGCGCGTCTCCGAGCTGATCGGGCTGCCGCTGGCCGGGGCGCAGCGCGATCCGCGTTTCCTGCTGGTCCGCGGCAAGGGCGGCAGGGAGCGCGTCGTGCCGCTCAGCGCACCGGCGCGCCAGGCGCTTGCCGCCTATCTCCAATGCCGCAGCCGGTTCCTGCCGCACAACCAGCCGTCACGTTGGCTGTTCCCGTCGCGCGGCGCGGACGGGCACCTGACCCGCCAGCGCTGCGGCCAGCTGCTCAAGGAATTGGCGCTGGCCGCCGGGCTCGACCCGGCCCGGCTGTCGCCGCATGTGCTGCGCCATGCCTTCGCCAGCCATCTGCTCGATCACGGCGCCGATCTGCGGAGCGTCCAGCAAATGCTCGGCCATGCCGATATCGCGACGACGCAGATCTATACCCATGTCCAGAGCGAGCGGCTGCGCCGGCTGGTGGAGAGCGCGCACCCGCTGGCGCGGCGGAAGTGAACGGAGCGGCGCCCGGCGGTAGGCGTTGACAAGGTTCGGCGCGGCCCCGAGATTGCCGCTCGCTGATGCGCCATTTTCTCGATTTCGAACGCCCGATCGCCGAGCTCGAAGGCAAGATCGAAGAGCTGCGCCACCTCTCTGCCGATAGCGGGCTCAACATCGCCGAGGAGGTCGGCCGGCTCGAGGCCCAGGCCGGCCGGCTCTTGCGCCAGAGCTATGCGCGGCTCAGTTCGTGGCAAAAGGTGCTGGTGGCGCGCCACCCCGACCGGCCGCATTGCCTCGATTATGTCGCCGAGCTGATCAGCGAGTTCGTGCCGCTCGCCGGCGACCGCGCCTTTGCCGAGGACCCGGCGGTGGTCGGCGGCATCGGCCGGTTTTGCGGGCGCAGCGTCATGGTCATCGGCACCGAAAAGGGTGCCGACACCGAGAGCCGGGTCACCCGCAATTTCGGGATGGCGCGGCCCGAGGGGTACAGGAAGACGCGCCGGCTGATGCGGCTCGCCGAGCGCTTCGATTTGCCGGTGCTGACCCTGGTCGACACCGCCGGTGCCTATCCCGGGGTCGACGCCGAGGCGCGCGGGCAGAGCGAGGCGATCGCCCGGGCGATCGAAACCGCCCTCGACATCCGGGTGCCGGTCGTTGCCGCGATCATCGGCGAAGGCGGCTCGGGCGGCGCGATCGCGCTCGCCGCGGGCAATGCCGTGCTGATGCTGGAGCATGCGATCTATACGGTGATCTCCCCCGAGGGCTGCGCCTCGATCCTGTGGCGCGACGCAGCGCATGCCCAGGAAGCCGCCGAAGCCTTGCAGCTGACCGCGCAGGACCTGCTGCGGCTCGGGGTCATCGACCGCATCGTGCAGGAGCCGCTGGGCGGCGCCCACCGGGTGCCGCACGAGGCGATCGCCGCGCTCGGCGAGGGGCTCGCCGAGACCCTGCGCCCGCTGCTGGCGCGCGACGGCGTCAGCCTTCGCGCCGAACGCCGGCGCAAATTCCTCGCGATCGGCAGCAAGCCGCCCTCATGATCCGCGCTGGCGGCGGCGCAATTGCCCGCTCATTGACGGCTGCCGGCCGCTCCCCACATTTAGCGCGATGCGCCATACGAGCGGCGCCGTCTCCTCGCTGGAAGGTATCCGATGGTTCCCCAGGAACGCGATCTGATCACCACCCTGCTCGCCCGCCTCAAGGGCGCAGCCGGGCAGCCGAAAGACCCGGAAGCTGACGCGCTGATCCGCCAGGCCATGGTCGAGCAACCGGACGCGCCCTATTACCTCGTGCAAACCGTGCTGATCCAGGATCTGAGCCTGCATCAGGCACAGAACCGGATCGCCGATCTGGAAAAGCAATTGACCGACGTCCAGGCGACGGCCAAGCCGACCAGCTTTCTCGGAGGTTTGTTTGGGACCAGCCAGCCGGCGAGCCCGGCCGCCGGCAGTGTTCCGAGCGCCGGCCCGTGGGCCCGCACACCGCAAGTGGCGCCGGCGCCCCCACCGCAGCAGGGCTACGCCCAGCCGCAGCAGGGCTATGCGCCCGCCGGCGGCGGCATGATGGGCGGCGGCATGGGCGGCGGCGGCTCGTTCCTGCGCTCGGCGGCGGCGACCGCGGCAGGGATTGCCGGAGGCGCCTTGCTGTTTCAGGGCATCTCCTCGCTGTTCGGGCATGGCTACGCCAACAGTCTTACCGGCGGCATGGGCATGACATCCGGTCTCGGCGAAACGGTGATCAACAATAATTACGGCGATAGCGGAGCCGGCGGCACCGATTACGGCGGCGGCAGTGATGCCGGGTATGCCGGCGGCGGGGCCGACTACGGTGGTGGCGGCGACACGGCTGGCGGCGCCGATTACGGGGGCGGCGGTGATTCCGGGGGTGGCAGCGATTTCGGTGGCGGCGGCGGCGATTTCGGCGGCGGTGGCGATCCCTCCTGCTGAACCCCACAGACCGGCGGCTTAGCGGCCCGTGCGCGTTTTACGACGCGCGCGGGGCCGCGCCGTTGCCCATGATCTCAACCGCAGCGCTTGCGTGCGACAGCTCAGCCCAATTAAATGGGCAAGCTCAGGTACTGGGCTCGCGCGCCCTGGCCGAAGGGCTTGAAAGGGAGAGAAATGGGCGATTTCCTCAGATTCGAAACGATGATCACGCCGTTCGTGATCCAGGCGATTTTCTGGATCGCGGTGGTCATCTTGATCATTGCCGGCATCGTGCAGATCGTCGGGTCAGGCGGCGGCATCGGGGTTTGGACCGGCTTGGCGACGATCATCATCGGGCCGCTGCTCGCCCGGATTTATTGCGAGATCGTGATCCTGTTCTTTCGCATTAACGATCACTTGCGGGCGATTCAGCACAACACACAGCGGGTGTGAGGCAGCGGCGGCGCGACCTAATTCCGCCGCCGCCGCTTTGGCGGACGCGATCGCCGCAGCGTGCCGCCCCGGCGCTCGCCCGGTGCGTTGAGCCAGATCCGATCGTGCTCTGGCCGACTACCAGAGCCAGGACTCGGGGTTGTCGTACGGGGCGGCCTCGTAAATTAATTTTAGCCCTTTGGCACAGCGGATGGTCATCCAGATAAGCGTCAACAGCATGAGGAGCCAGCCGATGAAAATCAGCGTCGTCACCAGGCTGATGACGCCGAAAAGCAGCCCGATCCAGAACGTTCGAATCTGCAGCTGATAATGGGTCTGCAGCCAGGCCGGCGCATCCTCCCGGTTTATGTAGGCCAAGATGACGCCGACGATTTGGGCAATAAAGGGGATGACCCACCCGACAATGTACAGGACATAGATGGCCTTCACCGTGCCTGTCTTGTCTTGGGTGGCGCTGACGGCGCTGCCAGATTCGCTCACGGGAGCCTCCTCGGTTTGCGGCGCGATTGTTCGGCCCCCAGGGCCGACGCCTAATAAGTTAGCAGACACACCTCTGCGGCACAAATGCGCCGCCTCTAGCCTAACCCCACGTTGCGTCAAAATCGGTATCAGGGTCGGGCGGGCGCCCTACCACAGCCACGTAGCCGGGTTCTCATATGCGGCGCCCTCTGCCAACAATTTCAATCCTTTAACAGATCGAATGATCCACCAGATGAAGGTGAACACGCCGAAGAAGAGACCGATGACGATGATCGCCGTCAGCAGACTCAAAAAAGCGTAGAGCAAGCCGATCCAGAAGGTACGGATCTGGAATCGGTAGTGGGTCTTGACCCAGTCCGGCGCGTCGGCCCGGTACACGTAGGCCATGATCACGCCGATAATGCTGGTAACGCCGACGATCAGGCTGACCAGATACAGGATGTAGACGATCCTGGCGGTGTCGCCTTCGGCCGGATTGTATCGGACCGCTACCGGGAGCGGCGAGACCGCGGTCAGGTAGCGGCCTTTCGGTTGGCCGCCAGCCGTGCGTCGACCTGCGCGACGGTCTGATCGACGGTCGCGTTTCGCATGCCGTATTGCGCCGCGACAAGCTGGACCAGCCGGTCCGTCCGCTCGATGTTGGGCACCCCGTTGTTGAGCGCGCGGGCGGCCGAGGACGGGCGCACGAGATCGTTCGCGGCGGCGGCGTATTTCTCGAACGGCACGAGGTCGTTGGGCGATGCGCCGAGCTTCTCGCACACCCCGCACACCCAGTTGTAGACCGCGCGGGAGGTGGCGATGTCGCTATGCACGGCGTCCTTGATGTCGACCGCGCCGTCCTTGGTGACGCAGCGGTAATTGCCGGTCAGCAGCATCGCCCATTTGGCGAGCGGCACGAAGATCGAATCGTGCACCCTGAGCTTGACCGGCAGCTCGACCGGGCCGTCGCCCGGGTTGTAGCGCGCCGCGTCGACATCCGCCTCCATCTGCCGCAGCATCGCGGTCGACTTTTCGGAGTCGAAGCGGGCCACCTTGAAATTGGTCGGCAGGGTGACCTGCAGCACGTTGATCTTCTCGCCGGGCGGGCGGATCGCCTGCGGGTCGGGGCTGCACAGGGTCAAGGCGCCCGGTTCGAAATTGTCCCAGACGCTGGCATCGGTGTAGGCAGCCTTCACCGCGTCGGTTGGCAGCCCGGGGATGCGCTTCAGGTAGGGCAGCGGCGGCATGTTCATGATCGACATGCAGGGCACCCGGCTCTTCGCCACCGCATCGAGCAGCTCGCGCACCCCGGGCGAGCGATATTGCGGCTCCTGCATCGCCAGCGCGACAAGATCGAAGTCGGATGGCTTGACGTCGGCGGTGCCGGCCGCCTTGAGGCTCCCCGGCAGCTTGCGCGAATCGAGCTCGATCTGCTCCTTGCGGCCGCGGATCGGCAGGCGCACTCGGGCGCCCTCGCTGTTGAACGCCTCCACTTCGGCGGGGAGGCACACCATCGTTATCTTGTGACCGCCGAACAGCAGCTTCGTGGCCAGCAGCGACCCGTAGGACGCCCCCATGATCAGTACGTTGTAGGCGGTCATGCAAATTCCTCCCGGGATCGAGCGGCGTTATGGCGCGAATCGCGATCGTGGTGGCCGACCTTGCCGGATGGCGGGGATTTGGGCAAGCCCCCCGCCCTTGCATGATCCCCTGGTCGCGATAGGCTCCTGGTCCCCTTTACCATCGGCAGTGGGAAGGATCGTCATGCTCGCGGTTCCGGACAGGTTCAACAAGAACGCGCCCGATGTCCGGGCAATGGGGCCGCCGGCCGAAACCGGAAGCTGGCTGCTGAACTATATGTGCGAACGCCTGGGTATCCCCGACCTGCGGGATTGTGCCGTGCTCGACTTTGGCTGCGGTTCCAGGTTTGCGGACGCCATCGTCAATCGGCAAATACCGGTGAAGTCATATGTCGGAATCGACAGCGACAAGGAGATGATCGACTTTCTTTCTGCGCATGTTCTTGATCCCCGGCTGTCGTTCTTTCACTTCAATGCGCGAAATCCGATATACAACCCGATGGGCGATCCGATGACGAAAGAAACGGCGCTGCCGATAGGCGAGCGCAGTTTCGATGTAATTTGCATGTTCTCGGTGATCACGCACCAGCTGCCGGCCGACGCCGAAACGATATTCACGATCCTGCGGCGCTACATCAAGCCATCGGGGCGGCTGTTCTTCTCAGCGGACCTTCAAGAGGGCGAGTTCGGCTACGCCGAAAGCGAGCCCGGAGCGCCCACCGCACTAAGCCTCTATACGCCCACCCTGCTGCGCGGCCTTCTCGAGCGGACCGATTGGGCCATCGTCTCGCGCGAAGGCAAGGACCCGCGCGGCCTGCCGATCCTCGATTCGCTGGTCTGCGCTCCGCAGAGCTAGGGCGCGATCGAAGCGGGTTGAAGGACTTCTAGTCTCGTCATTCCCGCGCAAGCGGGAATCCAGGGTAACCGTCGTGCTGCCGCCCCTGGACCCCCGCTTCCGCGGGGTGACGGTGAGTGATTCAAGCAAGAGCGATGATTGTGCTAGGCCCGTTCCGCGGCGAGGATCGCGGCCAGCCCGGCGCGGTAATTCGGATGGCGCAACGCGACCCCGAGCTCATCTTTGAGGAGGGCGTTCGAGACGCGCTTGTTGTCGTCGTAGAAGCTGCGCGCCATCGGCGACAGACCGGCCGCCGCGAACGGCACCAGCGGCGGCGCGGGCAGCCCCAACAAGGATGCGGCATGGGCGATGACGGAATCGGGCGCCGCCGGCTCGTCGTCGCACACGTTATAGATCGCGCCGGGGCGCGGCCGGGCGATCGATGCGATCAGCACGCTCGCCAGATCATCCACATGAATGCGCGAGAACACCTGGCCCGGCTTGTCGATCCGCTGTGCGGTGCCGGCGCGCAGCGCCGCGAACGGCGCGCGGCCGGGACCATAGATTCCGGCCAGCCGAAAGATGTGCACGGGCACGCCGCGCCGGCGCCACAACTCGCGCCAGCCCGCCTCGGCGGCGACGCGGCGCCGGCCGCGCATGCCGCTCGGGCGCAGTTCCGAGCGCTCGTCGACCCAGCCGCCGGCGCGATCGCCATAGACCCCGGTGGTCGAGAGATAGCCGAGCCAAGTGAGGCGGGGGAGCGTGGCAATGTCCGCGCCGTGCCGGTCGAGCACCGCATCGCCCGCTTCGTCGGGCGGGATCGAGACCAGGATGTGGGTGACGCCGCTAAACGCCGCCGGAGCGAGCAGATGATCGCGGTCGAAGCAAAGGCAATCCGGCTCGTTCGGATTGCGGCTGGTGCCGGTGACCCGCCAGCCGTTGTCGCGAAGCCGGCCGGCCAGCACGCGGGCGCTGTAGCCGAGCCCGAAGCACAGCAGATGCCGCTCGGCCGCACTCACGCGCCGCGCTCGACCGGGACGGCGGTGCCGGCCGGTTTGCCGGCCGGCACGGGGACGTCTTCGAGGGCGGCGGCGATCTCTTTGTGGCGCAACCGCGTCAAGAGCCAGAACCCGCAGGACACCAGGGCGCCGATCGCCAGCGACAGGCGCAGCCCGAGATGCTCGCTCGCCGAGCCCATCAGCAACGCCCCGACCGCCGGCCCGGCCCGGAAGATCATGCCGTACAGCGCCATCACGCGCCCGCGCATCCTTGTGTCGACCGCGGCCTGGATCAGGGTCTGCGCGCCGGTCCCGGTGATCGTCATTGCCGCGCCGGCGACCAAGACGCAGGGCAGCGCGACATAGAACCGGTCGGTCGCGGTAAACGCCAGGATCGCCAGCGACATCAACAAGGTATGGCCGAACACGACGGCGGCGAGGCCGGTGATCGCGGGTCGAAACACCATCCAGGCGCCACCGCAGATCGCGCCGAGCCCAACCGTCGAGGTCAGCATCGAGAGGCCCTGGGGCCCGCGCTCGAAGACGCTGTCGGCGAAGCCGGGGAACAGCTCGATAAAACCGCGGGTGCCGATCGTCGTCACCACAAAAAGCAGCAGCATCGGCCCGATCCCGGGGTGATTACTGGCATAGGAATAGGCCTCGACCGAGGCGCGGATCGCGTTTTGCCGCTCGACGACCGGCTGCGGCGGGAGATCGCGCAGCTTTGCCAGCGAGATCTGAAAGGCGATGTAGCTGACCGCGTTGGCGGCGAAAGCCGCGGCGGTGCCGATTTCGGCGATCAAGATTCCGGCGATCGCCGGCCCGACGAAGCGGGCGAGGTTGAAAATGACCGAGTTGATCGCCAGCGCCGAGGGCAGCGACGCGCGGTCGACCAGGGTCGGGATCAGGGCGAGGCGCGCGGGTTGCGAGATGCCGCTGGCGATCCCGAGCAGCAGCACCAATCCGAACAACAGCTCGATCGTGATCAGATCGCTCGCGACGAGGATGGCGAGCAGGCTGGCCTGCGCGCAGCCGGCCAACTGGGTGATCCGGATGATCCACACCCGGTCGCGCCGGTCGGCGAGCACGCCGGCGAACGGGCTCAAAAACAGTATCGGCAGGAAATCGGCGAGCGAGACGAGCCCGAGCCAGGTCCCGGAATGGGTCAGCATCCAGGCGAGCCAGCCGACGGCGACACGCTGCAGCCACCAGCCGATCAGCGAAACCCCGTTGCCGGTGGCATAAACGCGGAAGTTGCGTTGCGCAAAGGCGCGGGAAATGTTGTCAAACCCGCCGATGGAACGGCGCAGCCAGTCAAAAGCCAATGGAACGCGCACCCCGATCAGTCGGCCTCGCCCTCGGGTGCATCGTAAAGCAAATCGCGCTTGAGTCGACTCGGCCCAGCCCGAAGTGGTGTCTCGGTTAGGCGCGGGATACGCATCGTGCGTCCTTCGAGACGCGCCCGCTGGGCGCTCCTCAGGATGAGGTAAGCTTTTGATGGCATTAAGAAACTACCTCATCCTGAGGAGGCCGCAAAGCGGCCGTCTCGAAGGACGCACGACGATCATCCAATTTGAAACCGGAATACCACCCGGTCCGGTCGATGCTAGACTGCCCTCCGAAACCCTATCGTGTGGGCCGCGTGAATCTGCTCTGCGCCGTCGTCTTGTCATCAGCCCTGGTCATCGCTGGCGCGGCGTTTGCCGGCGAAACGGCGGAGCCTTTTGGCCCGCCGCTGTCGGCCGCGCCGCCGCGCCTTTCGGCGCCCCAGATCCCGCACTCGCCGCCCCGAATGCCGCGCTCGGCCGATGCCGACGCCGCGGCCTATGAGCGCTGCATGACGCTCGCCAACGAAAACCCGGCCGCCGCGCGGGATGTTGCCGCGCGCTGGCAGGATCGCGGCGGCGCCCATCCCGCCGACCACTGCTTTGCCGTCGCGCTGATCGGGCTCAAACAATACAAGGAGGGTGCCGGCCGGCTCGAAAAGCTGGCGCAGGCGATGGTCCGCGCGCCTCCCGCATTGCGCGCCGATGTGCTCGGCCAGGCCGCCCAGGGCTGGCTCCTCGCCGGCGATCCGGCGCGCGCCTATGCCGCGGACGGCGCCGCCCTAGCGCTGCGCCCCGATGATGCCGGCCTCCTCGTCGACCGCGCCGAGGCGGCCGGCTCCGCCGGCTGGTTCGACAAGGCGGTCGCCGATCTCGACCGCGTGCTCAAGGCCGATCCCGTCCGCCTCGACGCGCTGATCTACCGCGCCTCGGCCAATCGAGAATTGGGCCGCCTCGCCCCGGCCCTGGCCGACATCGACAAGGCTCTGACATTGGCCCCCGATTCGGCGCCGGCTCTCTTGGAACGCGGCAATATCCGCAGGCTCGGCGGCGATGATGACGGCGCGCGCCAGGATTGGGTGCGCGTCGCGCTGCTGGCTCCCGGCAGCACCGCCGAGGCCGCCGCCAAGGCCAATATCGAGCGCCTCGACATCAAGGGCGACGCGGCGCCGAAGAGGAAGACCGGCGGCGCCCGCTGAGCCTCAAAGATCCTGGTCGCGTGCCGCCGCCTTGGTGCGGTATTTTCGCGCAACGCGCGAGAGGAGACAGCGATGCAGATCGCGATGCCGAGCATGCCGCAAAGCCTGACCTATGTCGTCGTCGCGGCGATCGGGATCACGGTCTTCGCGGCGATCATCCGCGCCTTTTTCGGCCCCGGCAATCTTGTCGCCGCCCTGCTGCTGCTCGCCATCGCCATCGGCATCTATTGGCTGATCGGCCGCAATCTGGTGACGATCGTCACCGCCAAGGACGCCGCCGCGGCGATTGCGATCCTCTTCGTGCTGTGCGCGCTCGGCGACCTCGTCACCGGCTATCCCTATCAGGGGGTGCTGTCCCTGCTGGCGGCGGGCGCCCTCGGTTGCGCCTTCGTCCTGTTGCAGCAGGGGACGAACCCGGTCGAGCTGCGGCTCGGCGGCATCCTGGTGGTTGCGCTACCCGGCCGGCGCATTCATCTGCGCATGCTCGAGGAACTGCGCGATGCCGGTATCCTCAGCGCCGACGAATTCGCCGCGAAGCGCCTGCTGATCGAGCCGTGATCATATTTCGGGAACCGTTGGAGTCTTGGGTCACGCATCGTGCGTCCTTCGAGACGACCGCTTCGCGGTCTCCTCAGGATGAGGTAAGCTTTTGATGCTGCGAACAAATCTACCTCATCCTGAGGAGTGCCCCGGAGGGGGGCGTCTCGAAGGGACGCACGGCGTTCCAGAGGTGGGGCTAGAAATCGAGATCGGCGTAGTGCGGCGGCGGCGGCGCGCCGGGGACGTGGTCGGCGAGGATCTGGCGAAAGCTCGGCCGCGACTTGATCCTGGCATACCATTCCTTGGCCGCCGCGTGCCCCTCCCACGGCACGTCGCCGAGATAGTCGAGGCTCGAGAGATGCGCCGCCGCGGTGACGTCGGCGACCGAGAAATGGTCGCCCGCCAGCCAGCGCCGCCGCTCCACCAGATAGCCGATGTAATCGAGGTGGTAGGGCAGGTTGGCGTGCCCGGCCCGAATCGCCTGCGAGTTCGGCGTCGTGTGCCCGTCGTAGCGCCGCATCATCTTCTGGCCGAGCAGGTTTTCGGTGACCTCGAAATTCATCTTGATGTCGAACCAGGCGGTGAGGCGGCGCACCTCGGCGCGGTCGACCGGGTTGATGCCAATGAGGAGCTTCTCGCGATAGGCCTCGTCGAGGTATTCGACGATCGCCTCGGTGCCGGCGAGCACGGTGCCGTCCGGCTCGATCAGCACCGGCACCTCGCCGGCCGGGTTGAGGGCGAGGAATTCCGGCCGCCTTTCCCACACCTTTTCGAGCTTCAAGGTGAATTCGAGGTTCTTTTCGGCGAGCACGATGCGCAGCTTGCGCGCGAAGGGCGACAAGGTGACGTGGTAGAGGACGCGCATGAAGCGAATTGTACCGGCCGCAACGCCCGCTGAACACGGCTGACAGCGAGGACCGCATGACCTCTCCAAAGCAGCGCAAGAAATTCGTCTCCGTCGCCGGCAAACGCATGGCCTATGTCGAATCGGGTGGCGGCGAGCTTGTGTTTCTGTTCCTCCACGGCAACCCGACCTCGTCCTATCTGTGGCGCGACGTGATCCCGGAGCTTGCGGGGCTCGGCCGCTCTATCGCGCCCGACCTGATCGGCATGGGCGATTCGCAAAAGCTCGACGATCCCGGCCCCGACACCTACCGCTTCGCGACCCACCGCGAATTTCTGTGGGGATTCATCGACGCGGTGATCGGCGGCGAGCTTCCGGTCGTGCTCGTCGGCCATGATTGGGGTTCGGCCCTCGCCTTCGATTGGGCCAACCATCATCGCGGCCGGATCGCCGGCATCGCCTACATGGAGGCGATCGTGCGCCCGCTCGTCTGGGCCGAGTGGCCGGAGGCTTCGCGCCGAATGTTCCAGGGGTTTCGCTCGCCCGCTGGCGACGAGATGATCCTCGACCGCAATCTGTTCGTCGAGCGGGTGCTGCCGGCCTCGGTACTGCGGCGGCTCGACCCGGCCGAAATGGACGAATACCGCCGGCCCTTCGCCGGGTCGCGCGCCGACCGCTGGCCGACCCTCGCCTGGCCGCGCGAGATCCCGGTCGATGGCGAACCCGCCGATGTCGTGGTGCTGGTCGCCACCTATGCCGAATTTCTGGCGCAGAGCGAGGTGCCCAAGCTCTTCGTCAATGCCGAGCCCGGCGCCATCCTGACCGGGGCGCCGCGCGAATTCTGCCGCTCCTGGCCCAATCAGCGCGAAATCACCGTCGCCGGCAGCCATTTCATCCAGGAGGATTCCGGCCCCGAGATCGGCCGCGCAATCGCCGCCTGGGCCGCCGGCTTACCGGCGGATTTGTAGGATGGGTTGAGCACAGCGAAACCCATCGCAGCGACGCCGAGCCAGATGGGTTTCGCTGTGCTCAACCCATCCTACGGCTGCTCATCTGGATCGCCTGCCCGCTTCCTTGGTCCGACAAAGGCGGTGATGACGCCGTGCAGGGTGCGCAGCTCCTGCTCGGTGCAAAGAGCGCGCTGAAACAGGTTGCGCAGATTGCGCGTCATGCTCGGGCGTTTGTCGGGGTGGCGCAGGAAGCCGCTCTGGCACAGCGCCTCCTCGAAATGCTCGAAGAAGCGCAGGAGCTCGGCCTTGTTGGCCGGCCGGCTGTGGCCGGTATGGAGGATCTCGGCCTGGGGCTCGGTGTGCGCGGTGAACCATTCATAGCCGACGATCAGCACCGCCTGCGCCAGGTTGAGCGAGGAGAAGGCGGGATTGAGCGGCACGCTCAACACCGTATCAGCGAGCGCGATCTGGTCGTTGACGAGCCCCGTTCGCTCCGGCCCGAACAAGACGCCGCAGGTCTCGCCGGCAGCGAGAAAGCCGCGCATCTCCTCGGCGGCGCGGCGCGGCGTCAGCTCGCGCTTCACCATGTAGCGATCGCGCGCGGTCGCGGCATAGACATGGCCGAGGTCGCCGATCGCCGCCTCGACGCTCGGGTAGAGCCGCGCCTTCTCAAGCACCGCGTCAGCCCCGCTCGCCGCCGCCACCGCCCTGTCCGACGGCCACCCGTCGCGCGGCCGCACCAGACGCAGGTCACCCAGCCCGCAATTCGCCATCGCCCGCGCCGCGGTGCCGATATTTTCCCCGAGCTGCGGCTCCACCAGAATGATCGCCGGCCCGCCGGTGGCCGCCGGGCGGCTATGGTCTGTCCCGGCCATGGTTAGGGCGGCAAGCCGTTTCCCTCTCCGCCCTTCAGGGGGGAGAGGGAGGGCCCGCGCCGGAGGCGTGGGAGGGTGAGGTGGGTCTCGGTGCGCGCTCTGGAATCCCCCACCTCACCCCAACCCTCTCCGCCCCCGGGGGCGGAGAGGGAGTGGCCCGTACACGCGCAGACGTCATACTAGGCCCGCCGCCACTCGGTCGTGCCGTCGGGCTTGTCTTCGAGGATGATGCCTTCGGCAGCAAGTTCGGCGCGGATGCGGTCGGCATCCGCAAAGCGCCGTTCCTTTCGGGCGACAGCTCGTGCAGAAATCTGCCCGAGAATTAGGTCACCAAGTTGCCCCGCTGCCCCTTCACGCCAGTCGATGGGATCGCCTTCAATCAATCCGAGGAGGCGCGCGCTGCCTGTCAAACCTCTTTGCAGCAGACCTCGCTCATGGGGGTCATCGCAGCGAAAGATCGCGTCAGCGAGATGGTGCAAACGAGCGATCGCAAGAGGGGCATTGAGGTCGTCCAACAACGCGGCGCAAACCTCGTCCGCCGCCACTTCGCCTCCGAGACCGCGCGCCGAAGGTACAAAGTTCAGTGCTCGGTAAAACCGGTCCAGAGTTTGCCGCGCCTGTTTCAGCCGCTCTTCGGTCCAATCGAGCGGGTCGCGGTAGTGGGTGCCGAGGAGGGCGAGGCGGATGACCTCGCCCGGTGCTTGGGCGAGCGCCTCGCGCACGGTGATGAAATTGCCCTCTGACTTCGCCATCTTGGCGCCGCCGACGGTCAGCATGCCGTTGTGCAGCCAGTAGCGCGCGAACGGGTGGCCGTTATGGGCAGAGACGCTTTGCGCGATCTCGTTCTCGTGGTGCGGAAAGATGAGGTCGAGCCCGCCGCCGTGGATGTCGAAGGTTTCGCCCAGCGTCTCTTCGCTCATCGCCGAGCATTCGATGTGCCAGCCCGGGCGGCCGCGCCCCCACGGGCTGTCCCAGCCGGGCTGGTCCGGGGTCGACGGCTTCCACAGCACGAAATCGCCGGGGTCCTCCTTGTAGGGCGCAATTTCGACGCGGGCGCCGGCGATCATGTCGGCCCGGCTGCGCCGCGCCAGCGCGCCGTATTTGGCGTAGGAGGCGATGCGGAAGAGGGCGTGGCCCTCGGCGGCATAGGCGTGGCCCGAGGCGATCAGCCGCTCGATCATCGCGATCATCTGGGGGATGTATTGGGTGGCGCGCGGCTCGATGTCGGGCGGCAGATTGCCGAGCGCCGCCATGTCCTCGTGAAAGATCTGGGTGGTGCGCCGGGTCAGCGCGTCGATCGGCTCGCCGCTCTCGCGCGCGGCGGCGATGATCTTGTCCTCGACATCGGTGATGTTGCGCACATAGGTCACGTGACCGGCGCCGAATTCATGGCGCAGCAGGCGATAGAGCAGGTCGAACGCGACGACCGCGCGGGCATTCCCGACATGCGCGAAATCGTAGACCGTCGGACCGCAGACATACATGCGTACGCGCTCGGGGTCGAGCGGTTGGAACGCCTCCTTGCGGCGGGTCAGCGAGTTGTAGAGTTGGAGCGGCATTTCCTACTAGATTGCCCCGCGAGCGCCCATCGCAAGGGCTGAGCCCACGACGGCGCTGAAACCAAGCCGAGATGCCCGATGCCCGAAAAAGGGACACAGTATCGGTCGCCGATGATTTTGCAGTTGTTCACGAATCGTGAAGAGCAACTTGCAGCAGAGGCCCAAAACAATCCTGAGGGAGGTGACCATCGTCTAGAGTTCGTCGCGATGCAACCGACCGAAAGCGACTATGGGTCGGTAATGGAATGGATTGGGGTGTTCTTTCAGGTTTTTTGGCTTGCTCTGCTTTCAGGTGGTTTTTTATTGGTATTGGTAATTGCTTTGAAGTTGGCCGGCTACTAGTGGATCGACGCTAGCCACCGCCAGCCACCGCGTCGGCGCCCTCGATGCGTTGGGCCAGCGCGGCGGCGAGGAAGCGGTCGAGGTCGCCGTCGAGCACGGCGGCGGGGTTGCCGGTTTCGACCCCGGTGCGCAAATCCTTCACCATCTGGTAGGGCTGCAGCACGTAGGAGCGGATCTGGTGGCCCCAGCCGATATCGGTCTTGGTGGCGTTCATCGCGTCGGTCGCGGCCTCGCGCTTTTGCAACTCGGCCTCGTAGAGCCGGGCGCGCAGCATCGCGAAGGCATGCGCCCGGTTCTGGTGCTGCGAGCGCTCGCTCTGGCATTGCACGACGATGCCGCTCGGCTGATGGGTGATGCGGATCGCGCTGTCGGTCTTGTTAACATGCTGCCCGCCGGCGCCCGAGGCGCGGTAGGTGTCGATGCGCAGATCCTTGTCGTTGATCTCCACCTCGATCTTCTCGTCGATCACCGGGTAGACCCAGGCCGAGGCAAAGCTGGTATGGCGCCGCGCGGCGGAGTCGAACGGCGAGATCCGCACCAGGCGGTGCACGCCGCTTTCGGTCTTCAGCCAGCCATAGGCGTTGAGCCCGCTCACTTTGACCGTCGCCGATTTGATCCCGGCGACCTCGCCGCCGCTCTCTTCGAGCCACTCGACCTTATAGTCATGTGCCTCGGCCCAGCGCACATACATGCGCAGCAGCATCTCGGCCCAATCCTGGGCTTCGGTGCCGCCGCTGCCGGCATGGACCTCGAGATAACAATCGTCGGCGTCGGCCTCGCCCGAGAGGAGGCTCTCGATCTCGCGCCGGTGCGCCTCGTAGCGCAGCGCCTCGAGGCTCGCCTCGACCTCGGCGACGATCGCCGCATCGCCCTCGGCTTCGCCAAGCTCGATCAGCTCGACCGCCTCCTCGACCGAGCCCTCGATCCGGCGATAGCTGTCGATCGCCCGCTCCAGCCGGGTGCGCTCGCGCAACACGGTCTGCGCCGCGGACGGGTTGTCCCACAGCTTGGGGTCGCCGGCCTTGGCGGTCAGTTCGGCGAGGCGCCGGTTGGCGGCCTCCCAGTCAAAGATGCCTCCTCAGCAGCGCCAGCGACTTCTTGATGTCGTTGACGACCGCCTCAATTTCCGCGCGCATGTGCAAATCCCTCGAATGACGAAAAGCGAACCTAAAATGTAGGGCGGGTGAAGCGAAGCGAAACCCGCCGACCGGCCGCTCTCAAGATGCGGCGGGTTCCGCTCCGCTCCGCCCGCCCTACGATTCTCGTATCCGACGCATGAGGAAGCTCAGTAGAGCCCGCCGGTTCCGCCTGCCGGCGCCTGCCGGACCGGCGCGCCGATTGCGGCATCGCCCGCGACCTGGCCCGGCACGTTGAGGCCGAGGCCGCGGTTCTGGCCCGGCTCGGTGCCGGATTTATAGCCTTCCCAGATTGACGGCTCGCCGGCGCCGGCGGGCAGGCCGGTGGCCGTGCTGACCCGGTACATCCTGAGGCCCGGCGGGGTGCGGAACTCGGTCGCCGGCGCGTCCTTCAGCGCTGATATCATGAAATCGCGGAAGATCGGCGCCGCGACGACGGCCGCCTGCTCGCCGGTGCCGAGACTGACCGGATCGTCATATCCGACGAACACGCCTGCCGCGAGGTCGGGGGTGAACCCGACAAACCACGCGTCCTGCCAGTCGCTCGTCGTGCCGGTCTTGCCGGCGATGGGCTTCCCCACCTTGCTGACCGCGAAGCCGGTGCCGCGCTGGACGACGCCCTGCATCATCTCGACAACCTGAAAGGCGGCGACCGGGTCGGCGATCTGCTCGCGATTGTCGGGGATCGTCGGCACCGGCTGATGGTTCCACTCGACGCCGCTGCACCCCTCGCAGACCCGCTGGTCGGCGCGAAAGATCGTCTTGCCGTTGCGGTCCTGCACCCGGTCGATCAAGGTCGGGGTGATGCGCTTGCCGTTCTCGTCGAGCATCGCGTAGGCCGCGGTCAGCCGCAGCGGTGTCGTCTCGCCGGCGCCGAGCGCCATCGAATACATCCGCGGCATGTGGTCCATGATGCCGAACTTCTCAACCGTCTCGCCGATCGTCTCCATGCCGATCGCCGCGGCGACATGCGCGGTCGCCAGGTTGCGCGAATGTTCGAGCGCCACCCGGAG
>WNFC01001625.1_pt1 | contig 27503 bp, 22 predicted proteins | sample 5400541 | NCBI WGS metagenome assembly WNFC01 (sample SAMN13153342, study PRJNA577476) | soil metagenome | isolation source: 120 cm saprolite under Douglas fir tree site 2 hole 2 replicate 1 | place: USA:California | collected 2015-04-18 | reverse complement strand
GCCCGCTCCTGGCGACCCGGCTCTTCGAGGCCGCCGCGCCGCCATTTGATGTCGCTCGGCTTGACGCCGTATTCATCCTCGAAAATGCCCCTGATCCAGACATTCGCCGTCATCTGGTATTCGGGCAGCCCGACCGTCTGGCCCTTGAGATCGTGCGGGCCGGTGATGCCGCGATCAGTGCGGATATAGATGCCGCTGTGGCGGAACAGGCGCGACACGAACGCCGGAATGGCGACGTAATGCGCTTCCCCGCGCGCCGCCGTCATCATGTAGCTGCTCATCGAAATTTCGCTGATGTCGAATTCGTTGAACTTGAAGGCGCGGTGAAACGACTCCTCGGGTTCGAGCGCCACAGCGGTCACGTCGCAACCCTCGATCTTGGCGCGGCCATCGAAGATGGCGCGCGTGCGATCGTAGTCGCACACCGCAAGGCTCAATTGCAATGTCATGACGTCCTCCCGCCCGGATAAATATCATGTTGTGTCGCGCTCTCACGCGGGTGTCAAACCCGCGGCGCCTCCGCTCGCTCTCCCCGCGCAATAAGTCTCATCTAATCGGAACGCGATTCCGCCGTTGCATTGACCGGCCGATGCGCATGATGATAGGAAAATAGAAGATGTCCCTTTGCCAAGCCGCATTTTACGATCCGAGTTTGTGAATGAAGCTGCCCGCATTCGATTATGCGTGCCCGGCGACCCTTGCGGAGGCCGTGGCGCTGCTGGGGTCGCGGGACGAAGCCAAGGCGCTCGCCGGCGGCCAGAGCCTCGTGCCCATGATGGCGTTTCGGATCGCCTCGCCGTCGCTGCTGGTCGATCTGCGCAAGCTTGCCGATCTGCGGCAAATCACGATCGACGCGAGCGGCGTGCGGCTCGGCGCCATGGTGCGCTGGCGCGATATCGAGGACGATGGGCGGCTCAACGCCGCCCATCCGCTGCTCAAGGCCGCGGTCGCCCATGTGGCGCATTACCAGATCCGCAATCGGGGCACCGTCGGCGGCAGCGTCGCGCACGCCGATCCGGCCGCCGAAATGCCCGGCATTGCGGTGACGTGCGATGCTGAGATCGCGGTCGTCGGCGCCGCCGGGCCGCGGGTGATCCGCGCCGACGATTTCTTCATCGCGCCGCTCACCACGGCGCTCGCGGCGGACGAAATCATCACCGAAATCCGCCTGCCGGCGTGGCCGGCCCAACGGCGCTGGGGTTTCCGTGAATTCTCGCGACGGCGCGGCGACTTCGCCATGGCGGCGGCGGCGGTGTTCTTCGATGTGGACGACGCCGGCAAGGCCCACAATACCCACATCGGCGCCATCGGGATCGGCGACCGACCGGTGCGGCTCGCGGCCGCCGAGGCGGAGGTTAACGGCGAGGTCGTCGATGTCGCCGTGAGCGAGCGCGCGGGACGAGCCGCTTCGGCAAGCGTCAACCCGCAGAGCGATATTCACGCGAGCGGCGCCTATCGCAAGTCGCTGGTTGGCACCATGGTTGAGCGTGCGCTGCAAAGCGCGGCAGGATTGCCATGCCGGTAAGTTTCGAAGTGAACGGAAAACGCGTGACCGTCGAGGTCGAGCCGCGCATGACGCTGGTCGACTGCTTGCGCCACCAATTGCGGCTCACCGGGACCCACGTGGGCTGCGAGCACGGCGTGTGCGGCGCCTGCACGATCCTGCTCGATGGAGAAGCGGTGCGGGCGTGCCTGATCCTCGCCGTGCAGGCTGAAGGCTGCAAGGTCGTCACCATCGAGGGCCTCTCCAACGACGAGGCTTTGACGCCCTTGCAGGCCTCGTTCCGGCGGCATCATGCGGTGCAATGCGGCTTCTGCACGCCCGGCATGATCACCACCGCGCACGCGCTGTTGACCGCGGAGCCCGACTGCGACGCCGATCGCGTCCGCGAAGTGCTGTCGGGCAACATCTGCCGGTGCACGGGCTATATCTCGATCGTCGAAGCCGTGCTCGATGCCCGCAGCGCCTACCGGACGCCCGAATCGCAATCATGAAGAATTCCTATGTCGGCAGCGCAGTCGAACGGCGGGAGGATTTGCGGTTCGTGCGCGGCCGCGGGCAGTATGTCGACGATCTCGCCCCGGATGGACTACTCCATGCGGTGATCCTGCGCAGCTCCGTCGCCCACGGCCGCATCCGATTGATCGACGCCGCGGCGGCCGTCAAGATCGCGGGCGTCCATGCGGTCATCACGGCGCGGGACATGCCGGGCGGCCCGCCCCGGATCGCAATGCGGTTGCAGCCGCTGCCGGAATTCAAGCCGTTCGAGCAGAGCGTCATTGCGGACACCAAAGTCCGCTATGTGGGAGAGCCGATCGCGCTTGTGCTGGCGACCAGCATGGCGGTCGGGGAAGACGCGCTGGACCGCATCGTGGTGGACATCGAACCGCTCCCGGCCGTCAGCGACTGCGAAACGTCCGCCAACGGCGACCGGCTGCTGTTTCCGGAACAGGGCACCAACTGCGCCATGACTTTCACGGCGGAGTGCGGGGATGCGGAAGCGGCTTTCGCCATCGCCCCTTACGTGCGACGGGAGAAATTCCGCACTGGCCGGCACTACGGCCTCACCATGGAGCCGCGCGGCGTGATGGCCGAATGGGACGCCGCAACCGGCCAGCTGACGGTGTCAGGGGCCGCCAAGGTGCCGTTCTTCAACCGGCGGATTCTCGCCAAGCTGATGGGCCTGCCGGAAGACGCCATCGCGATGGTGGAGAATGACGTTGGCGGCGGCTTCGGGGCGCGCGGCGAGTTTTACCCTGAGGATTTTCTCATCCCGTTCGCGGCGCGTCAGGTCGGGCGGCCGGTGAAGTGGATCGAGGATCGGCGCGAAAATCTGATGGCCATGAACCACGCGCGGCAGGCGCAGGTCGATGTCGAAATCGCCTGCACACGCGACGGCACGATCCTGGCATTGCGCGGCCACGCCGATGTGGACATGGGCGCCTATATGCGCACCAACGGCGCGGTCGCGGCCCGCAACATCGCGCAGTTCATGGCGGGGCCGTATCGGATCGGCAACATCAAGCTTAAATCCTCACTGTGGATGACGAACAAGACACCGGTCGGCACCTATCGGGGACCGGGCCGCTTCGAAACGGATTTTTTCCGTGAACGCCTGTTGGACATGGTCGCGAAGGACTTGCGTCTCGATCGTGTCGAACTCCGTCGCCGCAATCTCATCCCGGCGTCCGACATGCCCTACCGGATAGCGACCATCACGCCGTTCGAGTCCAGCGACGAGATCGACAGCGGCGATTATCGCCTCGCCCTCGACCGCTGCCTTGAGGAATTCGGCTGGGCCGATAAGGCAAAACTCCAGGGAAAGTTGATCGGCGGCCGCTATCACGGCCTCGCGGTCGGCTGTTTCATCGAAGGCGGCGCTGCCGGCCCCAAGGAGACGGCGCGGCTTGAAATCAACCGGGACGGATCGGTTGCGGTTTTCATCGGTTCGTCAGCGGTCGGCCAAGGCGTCGAAACCGTGTTCGCCCAGATCGCCGCGGATGCGCTGGAAATCCCCATGGACCGCATCAGCGGCGTCCATCACGGCTCGACCGCCTACGTCAGCGACGGCTACGGCGCCTACCATTCGCGGTCAGTCGTGATGGGGGGATCGGCGCTACTCGATGCAACGAAAAATCTTTGCGACCTGATCCGCGCCACGGCAGCGAAGCGGTTCGGCTGCACGCAACAAGAAGCACACCTACACCTACGGGACCCATGCGGCCCATGTCACGGTCGACGCCAAGATCGGTCAGGTCGAGATCGTCGATTACATCACGGTCGTGGATTGCGGCCGCATCATCAATCCCATGACGGTACGCGGCCAGGTGATCGGCTCGCTGGTCCAGGGGCTCGGCGGCGCCTTGCTGGAGGACCTGCGGTATGACGAGGACGGTCAGTTCTTGACCGGCTCGCTTGCCGACTATCTGGTGCCGACCGCAGGCGATTTTCCCAACCTGCGCGCGATCGTGACCGATGCGTTCCCGTCCCCGATCAATCCGCTCGGCGCCAAAGGCGCAGGCGAAAGCGGGATCATCTCCGCCGGCGGCATCGTGGCGAATGCCGTCGCAAATGCGCTGAGCGCATTCGGGGTCGAGCCGCGCGAGCTGCCGCTGACCCCACAGCGCGTCTGGGAAATGGTCGAGGCCGGGCGGGCGGTGTCGTGACGACGGCACTCACGCCTCGGCCTCGGCGTGCCGCCGCGGCGGATCCCACGGGAACCGGCGCCGTGCATGGGGAGGGCGAGGCCGCAGTTCGTCGAGCGCGAGACGCCGTGAACCCGGGGCAAGTTGATGAACCCGCGCATAGAGCTCCAAGGTAAGTCCTTGCCGGTCCGCCCTGGACGCGAGTTCGGTGAAAGGCACCACGGCGCCCACGTGCACCGCGACCCTCGCGCCTATAAAGCTTCGCAATTCGGAAACCATCAGCGCCAGCCGGGCGGTCACGCTGTAGCGGCTCACAAGATGAAAGAGCGGGCTGTTCTGGCCCTCGAAATAAACCGGAAGCACGGCCGCCTGCGCCTGCTGGATCAACCGGGCGGTGAAAGTCTTCCAGGGCAGTTCCTCGGCCTTGCCCGTTGGATGTTCTGCGGTTGCCACCCCGCCCGCCGGAAACACCACCATCGTTACACCCTCCCGCAATAAGCGCCGCGCTGCGTTGCGGGATTCGACATTTGTCTTGATCGCTTCCCGGCTCTCGGAGAAATTGATCGGAAGCGCCAAATGGCGGATTTCCGGAACCTTCAGCAAGTCGCTGTGGGCGAGAATGCGACACGGACGGCCGAGTTGTTCGGCGAGCGCCAATATCGCAATTCCGTCGCCGATGCCGAACGGGTGATTGGCCACGATCACCAGCGGCGTTTCAGGCGGCACGGTGACGGGCCAGGGACCCGCATTGGAGTTGCCTGCGTTGATGTCGAGCCTGGTCCCGATCATGTCGAGTAGCTCGTTCATCATGCGCGGGCTTTTGCCGGCAACCTCGGTGCGCCAGGCGCGGTAGATCGGCAACAATCGGCGTCTCCCCGAGAGGTCCTCGATCGCGTGCATCGCCCAGCGCTTCCACCACGGGTCTTGCGGTGACGCGTACGTCAGAATCTGGGATTCCATAGGCGTTCTGTGTCCGCGGCTTCTACGACGCCCGAGACTTTCGCACGCAAGCGCATGAAAAAATCGGAGGGCGTATCGATTCGATCGGGGATGGAGCGCGCATAAGGCGGATTAGTCATACCGAGTCGGAGGGCGGCAACGCAATCCGCCGCTCCATCGGCCAACGCGGCAGGTTGACGCGAGCCAAAAGCTTGAGGGCATAGAGCGCATTGGGCGGATCAGCCACCGGGTCCGGCCGGAGCCTGCCATCGGGCCGGCCAGAGGCCGGACCCGGTGGGCCGGCCCGATGGTGAACTTAAGCGTAATCCGCCGGCCCGCGGCGCAATGCGCTTCGCTTATTGCTCCCTACGGGGGGGCGCGGCCAAAAGCTTGAGGGCATACAGCGCCTCCAGGGCTTCGCGCGGCGACATCTCGTCGGGATGCAAGTCGGCGAGCGCTTTCACGACCACATCGGCGACGAAATTGGCGGGTGCCGGTAGAGGCCGCGCCGCGGCCGAAAACAGCGGCAGGTCGTCGATGAGACGATGTGACGGCGACATGCGATCCTCGGCTTCAAGCTCGGCCAGCACGTGCTTCGCCCGCTCGATCACGGCAGCCGGAAGGCCGGCAAGCTTGGCAACCTGGATGCCATAGGAGCGGTCGGCCGCGCCCGGCAGCACCTCGTGCAGGAAGACCACGTCGCCGTGCCATTCCTTGACCCGTACGGTGGCGTTGAACAGCCGCTTGAGCTTGGCGGCAAGCGCGGTGAGTTCGTGAAAATGGGTCGCGAACAAGGCGCGGGAGCGATTGACCTCGTGCAGGTGCTCGATCGCCGCCCAGGCGATCGAGAGCCCGTCGAAGGTTGCGGTCCCGCGCCCGATCTCGTCGAGGATGACAAGGGAGCGCTCGCCGGCCTGATTGAGGATGGCGGCGGTCTCCACCATTTCTACCATGAAGGTCGAGCGGCCGCGGGCGAGATCGTCAGCGGCCCCGACCCGCGAGAACAGGCGGTCGACTATGCCGATGCGCGCCTGCTTCGCCGGCACGAAGCTCCCCATCTGGGCGAGCACGGCGATCAGCGCATTCTGGCGCAGGTAAGTCGACTTGCCGGCCATGTTGGGGCCGGTGACGAGATAGATGCGTCCGGCCCCCTCCCTACCCTCCCCCGCAAGCGGGGGAGGGTAGGGAGGGGGCGGCGGCGACAGATCGCAATCGTTCGCCACGAAGGGACCGCCGTCGCGCGCGCGCGCCTGCTCCACCACCGGATGGCGCCCGCCGACGATGACGAAATCGCGGCTGGCGTCGACTTCCGGCCGCACATAGCCGCGTTCGACCGCAAGCGTCGCCAGACCCGCCGCCACATCGATGGCGGCAAGCGCCTCGGCCGCCGCCTTGATGTCTTCGGCAGCGCTCACCGCCTGCGCGGCGAGGCGGTCGAAGATTTCAAGCTCCATCCCGAGCGCGCGCTCTGCCGCACTGGCGATCTTGGCTTCGAGGCCGCCAAGCTCGGTCGAGGTGAAACGGACCTGGCCGGCGAGGGTCTGGCGGTGAATGAACGTGGCATTCCACGGAGCGCCCATCAGCTTGTCGCCATGCTGGGCTGTCACCTCGACGAAATAGCCCAGCACGTTGTTGTGCCGGATTTTCAGCGTCCTGATCTGAGTCTCGTCGGCATAGCGCGCCTGCAGGGCCGCAACTACGCGCCGCGATTCGTCGCGCAACGACCGCGTGTCGTCGAGGGTTTCATCATAATGCGCGCCGATAAATCCGCCGTCGCGCCGCCACAGCGGCAGGTCCTCGCCGAGCGCGGCGGAAGACTCGGCCGCGATCGCCGGATCGGGCCGTCGCAATGAGATGACAGCGTCCGCGATCTCGGCGACCTGCGGCGCCGCCGCGAGCCGTTCCGACAGCTCCGCGGCGGCGTGCAGGCCGTCGCGGATTGCGGCGAGGTCCCGCGGCCCGCCGCGACCGACCACAAGCCGCGCCAGCGCCCGGGCGAGATCGGGCGCCGCCGCGAGCCGCGCCCGAACGTCGGCGCGCAAATCGACCTCGCTCACGAACAGGCCGACCGCATCGAGGCGCCGGATGATCGCGGCCGGGTCGGTGAGTGGCGCCGCGAGGCGCTGCGCCAGCATGCGGGCGCCCGCGACCGTGACGGTGCGATCGATGGCGGCGATCAGCGCGCCGCGGCGCTCGCCGCTCTGGGTGCGCATCAACTCAAGGTTCGCGCGCGTCGCCGCATCGATCGCAAGCGTCGCACCCGCGGCTTCGCGCGCCGGCGGCGACAGCGGCGGCCGCTTGCCGAGCTGGGTGCGTTCCACATAGGTGACGCAGGCGGCAGCGGCGGTCAGTTCGAGCCGCGACAGCGCTCCGAACACGTCGACGGTCGCGACCGCGAAATACCCCGCGAGCCGGCGCTCGGCGCTCGCCCCGTCGAACACGTCGCGGGCGAGCGGCGTCACGGTGGGCAGCGAACGCCACAGCGGCGCCAGCTCGGCGTCATCGTAAAGCGCGTCCGACACGAGGATCTCGCCCGGCTCGAGCCGGGCGATCTCGGCCGGCAGGCCGTTGCGGTCGCAGGCGGAGATGCGGAATTCGCCGGTCGAGATGTCGAGATACGCAAGCGCGAAGGCGCTGTCCGCGTCGGTCGAGCTGCGCTTCGCGCGCGCGACGGCGACGAGATAGTTGTTGCGCTTGGCGTCGAGAAGGGAATCCTCCGTCAACGTTCCGGCCGTGACCAGGCGGATGACGTTGCGTTGGACCACGCTCTTGGCGCCACGCTTCTTCGCCTCCGCCGGGTCCTCGGTCTGCTCGCACACCGCAACCCGATGACCTTGCGCAATGAGACGATGGAGATATTCATCGGAGCGGTGCACCGGCACCCCGCACATCGGAATGTCCTGCCCGCGATGCTTGCCGCGCTTGGTGAGCACGATGCCGAGCGCGCGGCTCGCCACTTCGGCGTCCTCGAAGAACAATTCGTAGAAATCGCCCATCCGGTAGAACAGCAGGCAGCCCGGGTTGGCGGCCTTGATCTCGACATACTGCTCCATCAGGGGCGTAACGCGCTGGTCATCGCCCTGCTGCGAAGAGGGACCGAAATCAGCGGGAGCGCGGGACGGAGTGGCATCCATGGCGCGACGCTAGAGCATTTTTGCCGCGGCGTGTGAAGCGGCTTACGGGATAAAGTGTGGAGGTCGCGAGAATTGCGCACAGTTCGCGCCAGCACGACGTCCTTGGGTGGGTCGCCACCGTGTTGGCCCGCGCCGCCTACGCTGCCGCCTGCACGCCGATGACAAGCTGTTGCCCAAGCGTGCGAAGAGCTTCGGTCAACGTCGCCAATTTCGTTCTATGACGGGGATCGAGAATGCGACGGACTTCCTTCTCGTCTTTCCCAATTCGTCGCCCCAACTCGGACTTGCTGATGCCCGAGCGCTTGAACGCCTCCAGCACCGCGATCTTGGCCGCGACCTCCGGCTCGACCGCTATCGCAATCAAGCCTCGTCCTTTCGCTTTCGCATGAGGAATGGGGAGGTCTCGCCTTGGGTAGGTCAAAAGCGCCAAGCCCAACGCCTCTTGGGCCTGCTTCATCGCGTCGGCCTCGCTGTCGCCCTGCGTGATCGCCTCCGGGACATCGGGGAAGGTCACGACGACGCCTCCTTCGTCACCCGGCTCGAATCGTGCGGCATAAACGAATGTTCGCATGCATGTCCTCTAAGCCATCACTGAGACAGGCCAGAGACCCTTAGTTGAGGCCAAGCGCCTTCCTGATTTTGCGTGCGGTCTTGGGGTCGATCTCTCTTCCCGGCACCGTGGTTACCCTATCGGTGCCAACCCAGACCATTGAGTGGCCGCCCTTGCCGCGATCTTTCTCTTCTCGGAATGCCAGATTTCTCTTTCGGGCCTCGCGCCGAAGCTTGGCAATGAACTTCGCCCGCTTATCCATACGCCTAACTCTATCTTATCGGACATTTTTGACCGAACGTCAATGGTCATTCCGGAGCTGTCACGTTCAGGCAGAGAGTTCCCAGAGCAGGAATCGAAGCCCAGCAGCTACTTCACAAATGTCTTCCCCGTAATCTTCTCCAAATTCCCGTAGAAAATCTTCTCCTGCACGTCCTTCGCCAGATTGAGCGAATCCAATATGCGCAGCGTCTCGCGGATATACCCCGTTCCCTTCTCGGGATCGAACGGACAGTCGGAGGCGAACAGCACCTTTTCGGTCGGGTAGAACGCGAGCCCGCACACGGTCGCGGCGTCGGCGCCGAACACGGCGGTGTCGGCGTAGAAGTTCTGCTTGAAGTAGTCGAGCGGGCGCTTCTTCAGGCTCTTGCGCAGGCTGACGTAATCCTCGTCGGAGGTGCGGGCGCCGAGCTGGTCCCAGCCGGGGCCGATGCGGCCTTCGAGGATCGGCACGATGCCGCCGAAATGGTGGACGATGATCTTCAGGTCCGGGTGGCGGTCGATGATTTTGGAGAATACGAGGCGCGCCATCGCGCTTGCGGTTTCATAGGACCAGCCGAACGTCCACCAGATCTCATAGAGCGATTTCTTCTCGTCCACATAGTCGGGGCGCGCGGCGGTGCGCGCCGGGTGCATCCAGACCGGCTTGTCGAGCTTTTCCATCGCCGACCAGAACTCCTCGTATTGCGGACGGTCGATCGGCGTGCCGTTGACGTTGGTGAAGATCTGCACCCCGCAGGCGCCGAGGTCGTGGATCGCGCGCTGCGCCTCCTTGATGGCACCGGCAGGGGAAGCGAGCGAGACTTGGGCGACGAACCCCGGGAACTGGTCGGAGTGCTGGCGTACGATTTCGGCGAAGCCATCGTTGATCATGCGGGTGAGGTCGTCGAGCTGATCGCCGGCGGCGAAGCTCTCAAGCGGCGGCATCGGGTAGGACAGGATTTGCGCGTAGTCCGGAAACAGGGAGACGATGCGGCGGCGCTCGTCGAGGTCGAACAGGCACGGCACGCCGCGCATACGCTTGCCGATATCCGTGCCGGCCCCGGGAATTTTTTCGACCGCTTCGAAGAATTTCTTCGGAATGAAGTGGGTATATGCGTCGATGCGCATAGAGAGACTCCGGACTTAACCTAGGCCGAGGCACGGCCAAGATGTTGCGATGAAGGCAGGGGAAGACTTCGCGCCCGTAGGGGCACGTGGAGCAGGCGGATGTCAAGGGATCTTGACCTCTCCGTTATCCCGCCGACCTGACGGGCTCGAGCCCCTTGCGGATCAGCAGCGGCGCGAGCCGAGGATCGGCCAGATGGGCAATCAGCTTCTCCGCTCCGTCCGGATTGTGCGCCGCGCGAAAAATTCCCGCCGCGAAAACGGAGATCTTCTGCACTTCATCCGGCAACGGCCCGACGATGTCGATGCCGGCGACCGGCATCAATTCACTGATCTGCTGCACCGCCATCTCAGCTTCACCTCGCGCGACAACTTCGCCGATGTAGGCGTCGCCGATGTGGGCCTTGCGGCGCACTTCGTCCGCGATGCCGAGCCGCTCGATCACCTGTGCGAAGTGCACGCCGCTGGCGCCAAGCCGTGTGAAGGCGATCGACTTCGCCTCCCCGAGCGTGCGCTGCAGCGCCGCAACCGTGCTGATATCGGGCTTCGGCGCGCCGGCCCGCACCGCGATTCCGACGCCCGATTGGGCAAGGTCCGCCGTGCTGCCGTCCACCAAGATACCGTCGCGCACCAGGCGATCAATGGCCTCCCGGGTGATGATGGTCATGTCGGCGGTCGCGCCCTCGGCGATCAGGTTGAGGATCATGTTGGTCGACTTGTAGGTCGCCGTAAAGGAGAGCCCGGTCAGTGCGCGGAACTCGTCCGCGATCTCAAGGAGCACCCCGCGCAACGCCAGGGTGCTAAGCACGTCGATCGAAGTCGTGGCGGCGTCGGTTGCAGTCACCGTATTGTCCCCTTCGGCTTGAGGTCCTTGCGCTGCGGCGAATGAGCGCCCTCTCTATGTCGCGGCCTTAGATCCATGTCCAGGGTAGCGACATTCTTTGACTTTCGCGCTAAGCTATCGGTTCATATCGAAATCACGAACCGAACCAAAAGTGGAGGAATGCCGTGACCATATCGCGACGCAACGTGCTGTCGGGAGCGCTTGCCGCGCCCGCCCTCATTGCATCAGCGCGCATGGGTTCGCTGGCGGCGGCTCAGACGCTCAAGATTTCGCACCAATTCCCGGGCGGCACCATTGACGAAGGCGATTTCCGCGACCGGCTGTGCAAGAAATTCGCTGTCGAACTCGAAAAGCGCAGCAACGGCGCCGTGGTGGCGCAAGTCTACCCCAATTCTTCGTTGATGAAGACGGTGGCGCAATTTTCGGCGGTGCGCAAAGGCGCGCTCGACTTGAGCCTGTATCCGATCTCCTATGCGGGCGGCGAATATGCCGAGCTCAACATCGGGCTGATGCCCGGCCTGGTGAGCTCATACGCGCAAGGCGCCGCCTGGAAGAATTCGGCGGTGGGGCAGCGGTTCAGCGCGTTCCTGGCCGAAAAGGGGGTCGTCATCCTGTCCTGGATCTGGCAGGCCGGCGGCGTCGCGAGCCGTAGCGCGCCGATCGTCAATCCGCAGGACGCCAAGGGATTGAAGGTCCGCGGCGGCAGCCGGGAGATGGACATGGTGCTGCAAGCCGCGGGCGCCACCACGCTGACGACGCCGTCGAACGAGCTTTACGCCGCCATGCAGACCGGCGCCTGCGATGCCGCCATCACGTCCTCGACCAGCCTGATCTCGTTCCGCCTCGAGGAGGTGGCCAAGAGCCTGACCACGGGACGCGGCAAGTCCTATTGGTTCATGCTCGAGCCGCTCATCATGTCGAAGCAGATCTTCGATGCCATGCCGAAGGCGCAGCGCGATACCATCGTGGCGCTCGGCGCCGAACTTGAGCAGTTCGGGACCAAAGAGGCCATGGCCGACGACCAGAAGGTTGCGGAGGTTTATGCGAAGAAGGGCGCCAAAGTAGCCGATCTCGACGAGGCGACCGTCGACAAATGGCGGGCCATCGCCCGCGCCACGGCGTGGAAGGACTACGCCCAGAAGACCGCGCTGTCGGCTGAGTTGCTGAAACTCGCCGAAGAGGTGCGGGTGTCGTAGGGGATGTTGCGACGAGCGTTGGGCATACAAGGGTGGGCAAAGCGAAGCGTGCCCACCTTTGCGGCATCCCGGTGGGCACGGCGCGAAGAGCGCGCCTTTGCCCACCCTACGAGTGATTACAATTGATGGTTCACACGCTCGACGCGGTAGAGACCTCCCCCGCGCCCCTCACAGTGGCAGGCGGTCCGGTGGGGCGCGCGCTCGTACTGGTCAATCGGGCCATTGTGCTGCTGTCGTCGATCGCCCTCGTCATTGCCTCGTTTGTACTCACCTATAGTGTCGCGAGCCGCTACTTCCTGCACCTGTCGACCGACTGGCAGGACGAATTGTCGGTGTTCCTGATCGTCGGCGCGGTTTTCATGTCGTCGGCGTCGATCCAGGCACGGCGCGGGCACGTGGCCATCGAGGCGATCGTCGGCCTGCTGCCGGCAGGCGTCAATCACGTGCGGCAGATCTTAGTCGATGGCGCGAGTTTCGTGTTCTGCGCCTTTTTTGCCTGGAAATCCTGGTTGCTGCTCGACGAGGCCTGGACCGAGAACTTTCATTCAGAATCCACGTGGGGGCCGCCGCTGTGGATCCCCTATTCGCTCATGACTATCGGTATGTCCCTCCTCGCCGCCCAAATCCTGATGCAGGTTGTTCTCGCGCTGACGCCGCGAAGGTCGCCTGAATGACGACCGCCGCCATCGGGCTCCTGTACGGCGCCGCCACACTTCTTGCGATGTTCGCCGGCATGCCGATCGCCTTCGCGCTCGGCGCAGTCGCGACCGTGTTCATGATCGTTTTCATGCCGGCCGCTTCGGTCGATACGATTACGCAGAACGTCTATGAGGAAATGGCGTCCATCACGCTACTTTCGATCCCGCTCTTCATCCTCAAGGGCTCGGCGATCGGCCGGTCGCGCGCCGGCCAGGACCTCTACGGCGCGCTCCACGCCTGGATGCACCGCATTCCGGGCGGGCTCGGCATCGCCAATGTGTTCGCCTGCGCACTGTTCGCCGCAATGGCGGGGTCGTCCCCCGCGACCTGCTCGGCGATCGGCTCGGCCGGCATTCCGGAAATGCGCAAGCGCGGCTATTCGGGCGGCTTCGCGGCCGGAATCATCGCCGCCGGCGGCACGCTCGGCATCCTGCTGCCGCCGTCGATCACCATGATCCTCTACGCGGTGGCGGCCGAACAATCGCTCGGCCGCCTGTTCCTTGCCGCGATCGGCCCGGCCCTGTTGCTGGTGGTTTTGTTCGCCGGCTATACGGGCTGGCGGTTCCGGCTCGAATATCGCGCCGCCGTGGCGGCACGCAAGCGCTCTGGAGTCATGTCAGAACTGCTCCGCCCCGACGAGCTCACCCTGCGGGACCGCTTCGAGCTGCTGCCGCGGGTTTTGCCCTTTGTCATTCTGCTCACGGGGGTGATGATCGCGCTCTACGGCGGCTTTGCGACCCCCTCGGAGACCGCCGGCCTTGGCGCGGTTCTTGCTCTCCTGCTGATCGCATCGATCTACGGCGTATGGAGGGCCGATGATCTCGCACCCATTCTCACTGCGACGTTGCGCGAATCGACTATGCTGATGCTCATCATCGGCATGTCGCTGCTTTATTCCTATGTCATGAGTTACCTGCACATAAGCCAGTCGACCGCGGAATGGATCGTATCGCTCGACCTGTCGCGCTGGGTCCTGCTCACCGCGATCCTGTTGATGGTTGTGGTGTTGGGATTTTTCCTGCCGCCGGTGTCGATCATCCTGATGACCGCTCCGATCATCCTGCCGCCTCTGCGGGCGGCTCATTTCGATCTCATCTGGTTCGGCGTCATCATGACGATCGTGATGGAATTGGGCCTGATCCACCCTCCCGTCGGACTGAATCTTTTCGTCATCAAGAGCATCGCCCCCGATATTCCGTTGCGGGACGTGATCTGGGGCGTGATGCCGTTCGTTGCGCTGATGATTTTTGCTGTCATCATATTATGTATATTTCCGGGAATAGCGACTTGGCTGGCGACGGCCGTAATGGGCGGATGAATCGGGCGGTGAGATGAATACGTCTTTTTTCGGCGAATTGCTGCAGGCGATCTCAGAGCGCGGACGCTTGCTGATCGACCGCGCCCGCGAGCGCCGCGACAGCCCCGCCGCGACCACCGAGAATCTCGCTGATCTGTGCGAGGAGTTGTTGTCGAATCGGGGCGAGGCGTCGGGAGCTGCGCTAGCGCGCGAGATCCTCGCGCGCTATGACGATCTTACCATCGGTCCCCGCATCGCGTTTTTCGAGGCGCTGGCAACACGCTTCGGCACCGATCGGGCCCGCATCGAGGCTGCCATGGAGGCATGGCGAAACAAGCCCTCCGATGTCGCCGCCGCCGAGCTTCATTCGGCGACCGAGCCGCGGCGGATGGAACTGTTGCGCCGGCTCAATCTGGCGCCGCAGGCCACGCGTTCGCTGGTCGAAATGCGCGGCCAGTTGCTCGACACGCTGATGCGCCGGGACGACCTCGCGGCGGTCGACGCCGATTTCGCCCATCTGTTCTCGACCTGGTTCAACCGGGGGTTCTTGGTGCTGCGCCGGATCGATTGGTCGACGCCGGCTGTGGTGCTGGAAAAGATCATCCGTTATGAGGCGGTCCACCAGATCCGCGATTGGGTTGACCTGCGCGGGCGCATCGACTCGCCGGACCGGCGTTGTTACGCCTTCTTCCATCCGGCGCTGATTGACGAGCCCCTGATCTTCGTCGAGGTGGCATTGACCAGGGAAATCCCCGGCGCCATCGCCCCGATCCTGGAGGTCAAGCGCGAGCCGCTCGATCCCGAGCGCGCCACCACGGCGGTGTTCTACTCCATTTCGAACTGCCAACGCGGGCTTGCGGGCGTCACGTTCGGAAGCTTCCTGATCAAGCAGGTGGTAGCGGAAATCTGCCGCGAGATGCCGCGGCTCTCCACCTTCGTGACGTTGTCGCCAGCGCCGAATTTCGCTGGCTGGCTGGCGCGCCAGCGCACCCAGCCGTCGCCCGCATTGGCGGAAGCCGACCGCGCCGCACTCGCGGGGCTAGACCAGCCGGAGTGGTGGAATGACAAGGCCTCGCTTGACGAGATGCGTGAGCCCATGCTGCGTGCCGCCGCGACCTATTTCATGACCGCGCGCAATTCCGCCGGCTCTCCGCTCGATGCGGTCGCCCGTTTCCACCTCGGCAACGGCGCCCGCCTGGAACGGCTCAACTGGCCGGCTGATTTCTCCGATCGCGGCCGGCGCCATGCCTGCGGCCTGATGGTCAACTATCTCTATGACCTCGGCGATATCGAAAAAAACCACGAGGCCTACGCGGAAAACCGCACCATCATCGCGACCAGCGCCATCAGGAAGCTCGCCCGCCCCTCGCGCGCTCTTGCGCCGGTCGAAGCGGCGACGTGATCACGTCCGCCCGTAGACCGGAACGACCGCGCCGCGCGTCACCTTGTTGGCGGGCGACGCCAGGAACAGGATCGTTTGTGCGACCTCCTCCACCTTGGGCCACGCCGCATGGTCGGCCTTCGGCATCGCTTGGCGGTTGGCCGGGGTATCGAGGATTGACGGCGCAACCGCGTTGACCAGGATGTTGTCCTTGGCGACCTCCTCGGCAAGCGCAACCGTGAGTGCCGCTACCGCGGCTTTGCTGGCCGCGTAGGCCGCCATGCCGGCGCCGCTACGCCATTCCAGGGCCGGACGGGCCGCCACGTTGACGATGCGCCCGCCGGCGGAATTTGTCGCCATCGCCATCACCGCGCTGCGGCAGCACAGGTAGCAGGTCATGACGTTGATATCGAGCTGGCCCGCCAGAACCGATTTTCCGGCCGCAGCGATGCGACCGGGAGCGAAGCCCCCCGCGAGATGGATTGAGGCCCACAAGTTCGGAATTTGCCGGTAGAGGCGCCCGACCGCATCTTCATCGGTCAACTCGATCTGCGCATGAAGGGTCACCTGCGGGTGGTCGCGCTGCCGCAGCGTCTGCGCCTCCGCTGCGGCGCGGTAGGGCACATGGCAGATGGCGCCGGCGGCAATCAGAGCGTCCACGACAGCCGTGCCGAGGCCGCCGGTGCCGCCGGTGATGACGACAGTTCGACCTTGATAGTCCATCCCGGTTCTCCTCAGAATACGCCCGGAATCACCCGCCAGGTGCGCGCCGCATAGGCGCGGTAGGCATCCCCGAACGTCGCTTCCATCATCCGCTCCTCGCCCCGGACCCGCAGCCCGAACAGGGTGCCGAAGCCGACCAGGCCAGCTGGGCCGGCGATCCAATTGGGCAGCAGCAGGGCCTGCGCGATCGCCCATAGGAAGAACGCCGCATACATCGGATGGCGCACATGGCGATAAACGCCGGTAGTGATGAGCTCATGGGTCTGCCGGATCTCCAGCGTCACCGACCAGAACCGGCCGAGATCGCGGTGGGTGCGATAGAACCCGATGAGCGCCATGGCGAACGTGGCTGTCCCCAACCACGCCAGCAGCGGATGAAAGGGATAGTCTGCGACCTGCGGCTCGCCGGTCGTCACGTAGATCACCGGGAGGATGAATAGGCCGGTGAACGAGGTCGCCAGCAGAATGCCTTCCCGCACGCGCTCGCGGCGCGAGGCGATCGGGGTCTTGCGTGACCGCCGCTGGTGCGGATAGCGGATCACATACCACCCGATGATTCCAGCCACCCACACGAGCTTTGCGATGAACGGCGTCATGGCGGATCGACGGCCGCCCCCTCCCTATCCTTCCCCGCAAGCGGGGAAGGATAGGGAGGGGGCGGCGTACGCGCCATCGGCGCCGTAAAGGTCGGCAGGTCCGTTCGGCTGGGTGACGGTGCGCCGGAACGGCGCCGGACCGCACATCAGCATGAAATAGTCATAGGCGGCACGCCGCTCATTCGCCATGACGAACTGGTAGTGCAGCCGCATGTAGCTGAAGCGAAGCCGGCGCAGGGTCGGTGCGCTGAGCATCTGGTGGATCTGCACCCGGCGGATGATCGGCCCGTCGACCCTCTCCGTACCCTCCCCCGCAAGCGGGGGAGGGGGGCTGTCGTCGAGACGGGCGAGCCTGACCGGATCGAATTTATGAAAGCTGATGAAATCGTCGCGCGCCTGATATTCGGCCCAGGTCAGCGAGGGCTCGGCCGCCAGGCGCCGCACGCTCTCGCGCAACCAGGCCCCGCGTGGGTGCAGTGCGAGCTTCGGAATGGTTGCCCCGACGGTGAGGAGGTTGAGCTTCGGGCCGTGACGCCCAAGCGCGGGGTCGCGATCGAAGGCGCGCGCCAGCACGTCGACCGCCACCATGGCGCCGAGACTGTGACCGGCGATGACGATCTCTTCCGCATCGGCGCGGCGTGCGCACGCAACGACGCGCGAAACGAAAGCCTCGATTCTCGCGTTCATTTTGGGATGCCGACCCAACATGTATTCGCGGGCGAAGATCCAGTCCGCCAAGGCCTGAGGGACGCGCCAGCGTTCGCCCGGCCAACGCATCAATGCCGCAAATACGAGCAAGGCGGCAGCCGCCGCGGCCGCGATGCCCCCAAGCGTAGACGCGAGGGCGGCCGCAACGGCGGTGCCCACATAATCGGCAGCCAGGACCGCGAGGGCGGCGAACAAGAACACGTTGAGGAACGGTACGAGGAAAAACATGCCGTAGCGCCAGTTGGCGGTAAAATAGCGCCGCGCCGTGCCGGAAGAGATGAATTCCGCGAACGTTGCCAAGCCCTCACATAGCCTGCGGGCAGAGGGCCGCTTGAGCTCGCCACGCACGATGTCGCTCCAGTCGAGCAGCTCGTACACCGTGACGACCTGCCAGCCTGGCGCTTGCGTCGTCACGGTCCAATGGCCGTCAGGGACGCCACTTCGATGGATCGCGGAAACCTGCGCTTTGACGTTCCACGTCGCGGCAAATCGGGCCACTTCTCGCACAAAACGGCGGTATTGGGCGACCGAATCATACGGATCAAATCCCGAGGCGTGAAGAAAATAGCGCTTTGGAACCATAGCCTCGGATTCACGTTTTTTGGTCAAGCGTCCCCCCCATCCGTTTAGCCGGTCCAGACCGGATCGGCAGCACCGAAATGCATAAAGTTGGCTTAGACAATGCGCTGCGACCGCGAAAGTTCCCGCCCGCCCCCGTCAATCGATTGAAACCAACTGAAAAATCAGGTGAATTGCTTTTTTTCAGTGAGTGGTTTCAATGCCGCCTCATGTCGTCTAGTGTCGCGCGCCTCATCACCGCCCTGTAAATGTGCCGTGACCAACTTTTGTGCGTGGGCTGGGAGTATGCCTTTGTACGAGCCATCCAAAACTCCGCTTCTTGACCAAATCCGCACCCCTGAAGATCTGCGACGGTTCGAACCCGCACGGCTGCGCGAAATTGCCGATGAGTTGCGACACGATCTCATCAACGCGGTATCCAAGACCGGCGGACACCTTGGCGCCGGCCTCGGCGTCGTGGAGCTGACGGTTGCGCTGCATCATGTCTTCGATACGCCCCGCGACCGATTGGTTTGGGACGTCGGCCACCAGAGTTATCCGCATAAAATTCTGACCGGGCGCCGCGACCGTATCCGCACGATCCGCCAGGGCGGCGGCCTGTCGGGCTTCACCAAACGCGCCGAGAGCGAATATGACCCGTTTGGCGCCGCCCATTCGTCGACCTCGATCTCCGCCGGCCTTGGCATGGCAGTGGCGAGCAAGATAGAAAATCGCGACAACAACGTCATCTGCGTCATCGGCGACGGCGCGATGTCAGCCGGCATGGCCTACGAGGCGATGAACAACGCCGGCGCCATGGATTCGCGGCTGATCGTCATTCTCAATGATAACGACATGTCGATTGCGCCGCCGGTCGGCGCCATGTCGGCCTATCTGTCGCGGCTGTTGACCGGCCGCACCTACATGTCGCTGCGCGAAATCGGCAAGCAGCTTGCCCGCCGTCTGCCGAAATTCTTCGAAAAGCGCGCATTGCGCGCCGAGGAATATGCGCGCGGCATGATCACGGGCGGCACCCTGTTCGAGGAACTCGGCTTCTATTACGTCGGCCCGATCGACGGGCACAATCTCGATCACCTGCTGCCGGTGCTGCGCAATGTGCGCGACGCCAAATCAGGACCGGTCCTGGTCCACGTGGTGACCCAGAAGGGCAAGGGCTATCCGCCGGCCGAGACTTCCGCCGACAAGTATCATGGCGTGGTCGCCTTCGATGTGGCGACCGGTATGCAGACGAAATCCAAGGCCGCAGCGCCCTCTTACACGAAGGTGTTCGCCGAGAGCCTGATTGCGGAAGCCCGCAAGGACGACAAGATCGTCGCCATCACCGCCGCAATGCCGTCGGGCACCGGACTTGATCTGTTCGGCAAGGTATTCCCGGACCGCACTTTCGATGTCGGTATTGCGGAGCAACATGCGGTGACGTTCGCGGGCGGGCTGGCGAGCGAAGGTTTCAAGCCGTTCGCCGTGATCTACTCGACGTTCCTGCAGCGCGCCTACGACCAGGTGGTCCACGACATCGCCGTTCAGCGGCTGCCGGTGCGTTTTGCCATGGACCGGGCCGGCCTGGTCGGCGCCGACGGCCCGACCCACGCGGGCGCATTCGACGTCGCGTATCTCGGCTGCCTGCCGGGCTTCGTCCTGATGGCGGCTGCCGATGAAGCGGACCTCGTCCACATGGTGGCGACCCAGGCTGCGATCGACGATCGCCCTTCGGGGCTTCGCTATCCGCGCGGCGAGGGCCTCGGCGTGCCGATGCCGAGTGAAGGCATTCCGCTGGAAATCGGCCGCGGCCGCATCCTGCGCGAAGGCGACAAGGTTGCGCTGCTTTGCTACGGCGCGCGTCTTGGGGAGTGTCTGCAGGCGGCAGACGAACTGGCGGGCTTCGGCCTGCCGACAACGGTGGCCGATGCGCGGTTTGCGAAGCCGCTCGACACCGACCTGGTGCGGCGGCTCGCGCGAGAGCATGAGGTCATGATCACCATCGAGGAAGGCTCGATCGGCGGCTTCGGGTCCTACGTCCTCCAGACCCTGGCTGAGACCGGCATGCTCGACCGCGGCCTTAAGCTTCGCACCATGGTGTTGCCCGACATCTTCATCGATCAGGACTCGCCCAACGCCATGTACGCCAAGGCAGGTCTTGATGCCAAGGGCATCGTCGCCAAGGTGTTCGAAGCGCTCGGCAAGGACGCCATCGCCGGGACGGTGAAGCTCGCGTAATGCGGGAGCCATCGTGTCGCGGCAGGCCTTGCGGGCCCTGGCTGCAACCACATCCGCGCGCTTTCACCGCATGTGGGCGTCGGTGCATGGCCTCCCTGGAGCCGGTAATCTTCGCGCAGATCCCGGTCGGAGGCTCTGATGCGAACCCCGCTCATGCTGTTGGCGCTCGTCGCGCATTTGCCATTTGTCGCGACTGCGCCGGCACAAGAGTGGCCGAGCCGGCCAATGACCATGGTGGTGCCGTTTGCGCCCGGAGGCGGGTCCGACCTCTTGGGGCGAATTCTGGCGCAGCCGCTCTCCGAATTGCTCGGCCAGCCGGTCACTGTCGAAAATGTCGGTGGCGGAGGCGGGATGACCGCCGCGCTTCGCGTGTCGCGGGCGGCACCCGACGGTTATCAGTTCGTGCTCGGCACGACCGGCACCCATGCGCAGAACCAGACACTCTATAAGAATCCCCTTTACCAGGCCGCGACCGATTTCACCCCGGTGGCGCTTGTCGCCGAGCAGCCGATCCTGCTCATCACGCGCAAGGATTTTCCCGCCGACAACCTGATCGACTTCATTGCCTATGTGAGGGCGAACCATGAGAAAATGCAGTTCGGCTCGGCTGGAACCGGCTCCGGCGTGCATCTTGCGTGCGTACTGCTCAATGCGGCGATCGGCGTCAACGTCGTCCACGTTCCCTATCGCGGCACGGCGCCGGCGATGCAGGACCTGATCGCCGGCCGGATCGACTACCAGTGCCCCGTCATTACGCCGGTGGTTCCCCAGATCCAGGGCGGTTTGGTGAAGGCCATCGCAACCCTGACGAAGAATCGCACCCCCATATTACCGGACCTTGCAACCGCCCAGGAGCAGGGCCTGGCGGATTTCGAAGCCTATATCTGGTTCGCGATGTTCCTGCCCAAGGGAACGCCAGCCGATATCGCCCACAAGCTCCAGCGCGCGATCGCGGTAGCGGAAAATCTCCCCGCCGTGCAGGAACGGCTGAAAGACATCGGCGCCGCGCCGATCGCACCCGAGCGCCAGACGCCGGAATACCTCGCGGCATTCGTCAAGCGCGAGGTTGCGAAATGGGCCGCGCCGATCCGGGCCAGCGGCATCCGGGTGGAGTAACAGGGAGGACGTGATGGCTTACCGAGGCGCGATCGGTGCGTCCGTGCTGGCGGTCGCGTTGCTCATGACGGTCACTGCTTCGCAGGCGTTCGACGAGACCAAGTACCCCGATTTGAAGGGGCAGTGGCGCCGCGGCCCCAATGCGGATATTCCCGGCGTGCTGCGCGGCCGGTTCAACACTTTCGACCCCACCAAGGGATGGGGCCTGGCCCAGCAGGCGCCGCTCACTCCGGAATACCAGGCGCGCTTCGAAGCCAACCTCGCGAACCAGGCGGCCGGCGGCCAGGGCATCGGCGTGACCTACACCTGTGCATCGCCCGGTATGCCGCGCGTCATCAACGGGTACGGACCGACCGAATTCGTGGTGACGCCGGGGGCGACGCACATTCTGGTCGAAAACATTTACGACTCGCGGCGCATCTTCACTGACGGCCGCGACTGGCCGCATGAGATCATGCCGTCCCTCATCGGCTATTCGAATCGGGCGATGGATCGATACCGACGGCGACGGCAAATACGACGTGCTGGAAGTCGAGACGCGCGGCTTTAGCGGCCCGCGGGCGTTCGATGCAAGCGGCATTCCGCTGCACGACGACAACCAGACCATCGTCAAGGAACGCATCTACGTCGACAAGAACAATCCCAACCTTCTTGTCGACGACGTAACCGTGATCGACCATGCCCTGACGCATGCGTGGACGGTCCTCAAGAGCTATCGCCGCGAACCCGGTGCGCAGCCGGTCTGGACCGAAAGCGTCTGCGCGGAGAGCAATAACCATGTCCAGATCGGCAACGAGAACTATATGCTGAGCGGGGATGGCTATCTGATGCCGACGAAGAAAGGGCAGCGGCCTCCGGACCTGAAATATTTCACGGCAACCGGCGAGTAGCGGATGGCCGAACCCATCGCAGGCGTTGCTCCCTCTCCCCGTTTGCGGGGAGAGGTAAGGCTGCCCGGCTTTGGCGCCTATGAGGGTCGCCCCTACAATGCATTATGATGCTCACACCGAACACGGATTGCCGGAGGAGCCGTCATGAAACTTCCTCGTCGTCGATTTCTGCAGGTCGTTGGGGTTGCCGCAGCAGGCGCCGTCCTGTCGCAGCACGCGCGGGCGCTCGACTATCCGGTCAAACCGATCCGCTGGATCATCGGTTATCCGGCAGGCGGTTCGGCCGATACGGTGGCGCGGATTTTGGCGCAGTGGCTCACCGAACGGCTTGGCCAGCCGGTCATCATCGAAAACAAGCCCGGCGCCGCCACCAATATCTCGCTCCAGGCGGCGATCAGTTCGCCGCCCGACGGCTACACGATGGTCTATCTCGGCACGTCCGCAACCGTGAACCCGTCGTTTTTCGAATCGCTGCCTTTCAATGTGCTGCGCGACATCGCGCCGGTATCGGGCGTTGCCGACTTTCCTTTTGTGTTCGTGGTGAACAAGTCGATCCCATCCAAGAACGTCGCCGAGTTCATCGCCTACGCGAAAGCCAATCCGGGCAAGATCAGCATGGCTTCGTTCGGCGCCGGCACGTCCTCGCATCTCGCCGGCGAGCTGTTTCAGGCCATGACCGGGATCAAGCTCGTCCACGTGCCCTATCGGGGCGAGGCGTTCGCGCTGGCCGATATGATCAGCGGACACGTGGAAGTGATGTTCGACACCCTGTCGGCCGCGCTGCCGCACATCCGCTCGGGCGCGCTGCGGGCGCTCGCGATGGCGGGGAAGACGCGATACGAGGGGCTGCCCGATGTGCCCACCGTCGGCGAGACCGTCGCGGGGTATAACGCGATGTCGTGGGGCGGGATCGGGGTGCCCCGGGGTACGCCGACAGAGATCATCGACCGGCTCAATCAGGTGATCAATGCGGGCCTTGCGGACCCGGCGGTGCGCAAGCGCCTGCTCGACGTCGCCTGCGTGCCGGTCTTCTACACCCCCGCGGAGCTCAGCGCCTTCATGGCGGCCGAGACCGAGAAATGGGCGGAGGTGGTCAAGCGCTCCGGCGTCAGGGCGGAGTGAGCCGGCAGCGGGCCCGTAGCCCGGATGGAGCGCAGCGTAATCCGGGGTCGTACATGCCGCCGGCAAAGCTTATCCCGCATTTCGCGGAGTTTATCATCGGGCCGGCCGAAGGCCGGACCCGGTGGCTCCATGCGGGCTACATAGCCTTCGCCGCGATCGTCACGGTGCGGCGCGCCGACGCGATCACTTCGGGTATGGCGGCAGCGTTCCCGGGCGCCATGATGTGGACGCCCGCGACACCCGGGATGAGGCTGAGCTCCTCTATCGTCTCGACGCAGATTTTGCGGCCTTCTGCAGCCGCGTCCTTGGCCTGCTCCAGGCGGGCCACCATGGTTTCCGGAATGATGGTGCCGAACAGGTGGCGGCGCATCCACGCGGCGGATTTCGCCGAGCGCAGCGGATTGACGCCGACCAGCAGGAATATGCGGCCGGAAAGTCCGGCTTCGGCGAGGCGGGCCGCATACCGCCGCACGATAGCGGTATCCATGCAGAATTGGGTCTGGATGAATTGCGCGCCGGCTGCGACCTTTGCCTTGAGGCTATCGGGCTGCCAGCCCGGCGGCGGATCGATCGGGATGTCGGCCGCCCCGATGAAGAACGGCGCCCCGCCCGCCACCTTGGCGCCGTGGGGCAGCCTGCCGTCGCGGATCGCACGCGCCGTCTCGGTGAGTGCTCGCGAGTCAAGATCGAACACCGGCTTGGCGTCCGGCTGATCGCCGGCGGTCGGATCATCGCCGCGCAGCAGGAGGAGATTTCTCACCCCGAGCGCGGCGGCGCCCATCAGCTCGCCCTGGAGCGCGATGCGATTACGGTCGCGGCAGGTGAGCTGCAAAATAGGCTCGATCCCGGCGGCGACGAGCAGCGCCGCCGCTGCCGTTGCGCTCATGTGGGCGTGGGCGCTGGCGCCGTCGGTGACGTTGACGGCGTCCGCAAGTCCGCGCAACGGCAGCGCCCTGGCAGTGAGGTCATCGGGATTGCAGGACACCGGCGGCACCACCTCAGCGGTCATGACGAAGCGGCCGGACGCGAGGCGCTGCACCAAGCTGCCCCCCGGCGGTGACAATGGCTGCGATGACATCAAGGTAACCTGGGCCGGACATGGAGGACGGCGAACGCGTGCTTATATATAATGGCGCCATGAGGGTGGAGGTACTTTGCGCCCGACGAGATTGCGCCATGCCAGAATTGGCCGGACCGCGGCGCAAAAGACGATTTGGCTCGATGCCGATACTTCAGCGTGCCTTTGTGGACACCTACACGATCCGCGGCTAAAAGGTTCGGCGCGGAATTGGAAGCGAGAGTAAGACGGCGACTTACGGCCGGTTTCGATCGACTGGAATCACAAGCGTAGGGTGGGCAAAGGTGCCATCTTCGCGCCGTACCCAGCCCAACGGGTCCGGCCTCTGGCCGGCCCGATGGCAGGCTCCCGCCGGACCCGGTGGCTTTGCCCACCCTACGCTGCTTCCGGTACAAACCAAGCCGTGCCATGTCGCACTCTCGAGCCGGGCAGATGCAGGACAGTAGAACTTCATGAGCGGCGTCAACGACATCCGAGCGCATTTTCTCAACTACTTTGCGGCCAACGGTCATGAGATAGTGCCGTCCTCGCCGCTCGTGCCGCGCAACGATCCGACCCTGATGTTCACCAATGCCGGGATGGTGCAGTTCAAGAACCTTTTCACCGGCGTCGAGAAGCGGCCCTATGTGCGCGCGACCACCGCGCAGAAATGCGTACGTGCCGGCGGCAAGCACAACGACCTGGAGAACGTGGGCTATACGAACCGGCACCTCACCTTCTTCGAGATGCTCGGCAATTTTTCGTTCGGCGACTATTTCAAGGATCGGGCGATCGAACTCGCCTGGAACCTTGTGACCAAGGAGTTCGGCCTGCCGCGCGAGCGGTTGTGGGCAACGGTTCACCCGACCGACGATGTCGCGCGCAAGCTTTGGCGCCAGATCGCGGGCCTGCCCGATGCGCGCATTGTGTCGCTTGAGGAGAACCTCTGGCAGATGGGCGATACTGGCCCATGCGGCTATTGCTCGGAGATTTTCTATGACCAGGGGGCGCAGGTCGCCGGCGGCCCGCCCGGCAGCCCGGATGAGGATGGCGATCGCTATCTTGAGTTCTACAATCTGGTTTTCATGCAATTCGATCAGCCGGTGCCGGGCCAGCGGATACCGCTGCCGCGGCCTTCGATCGATACCGGCATGGGTCTTGAGCGCATCGCTGCGATTCTTCAAGGCAAGCACGATGTATTCGACATCGATCTGTTGGGCGCTTTGATCGAAGCATCGAGCGTCGCAGCCGGCGTCAGCGCCGAAGGTCAGAAACGGTTTTCGCATCGTGTCATTGCCGATCATCTGCGTTCCTCGGCGTTCCTCATCGCTGACGGCGTATTGCCCTCCAACGAGGGCCGCGGCTATGTGCTCCGCCGCATCATGCGCCGCGCCATGCGGCATGCGGAACTGCTTGGCGCCAAGGAGCCGCTGATGTTCCGGCTGGTGCCGACGCTGGTGCGCGAAATGGGCCAGGCCTATCCGGAGCTTGTCCGGGCTGAAGCTTTGATCACCGAGACCCTCAAGCTCGAAGAAAGCCGGTTCCGCCGCACTTTGGAGCGCGGACTGGCGATCCTCGACGACGAAAGCCGCGGTCTCAGGCAAGGCGACAACCTCAAGGGCGAGGTGGCGTTCACGCTCTACGACACTTACGGGTTTCCGCTCGATCTCACCCAGGACGCTCTGAAGTCCCGCGGCATCGGGGTTGATCTTGCGGCCTTCGACACCGCCATGGAGCGCCAGCGCGAAAAGGCGCGGGCCTCGTGGGCGGGCTCGGGCGAGACGGCCACCGAGACCGTGTGGTTCGCGCTGCGCGAGAAGGTGGGCGCCACCGAGTTCCTGGGTTACGAGACCGAGAGCGCCGAAGGCGTCATCGCCGCCCTGGTGCGCGACGGCACAGAGGTGGCGGCGCTTGCCAAGGGCGAAACGGGCGCCGTGGTGCTCAACCAGACCCCGTTCTACGGCGAGTCCGGTGGCCAGGTCGGCGACACCGGCGTCATGACCGGGGACGGTGTGCGGTTCCGGGTCACCGATACCCAGAAGCGGGCGGGCGATGTGTTCGTCCATTCGGGCGTGGTCGAGGAAGGGACGTTGAAGCCCGGGCGGCCGGTCACGTTGGAGGTGGACCACGGGCGGCGTAGGGCGATCCGCGCCAACCATTCCGCCACCCATCTTCTGCACGAGGCGCTGCGCCAGGTGCTCGGCGATCATGTGGCGCAGAAGGGATCTCTGGTCGCGCCGGACCGGCTGCGCTTCGACATTTCGCATCCCAAGCCGATCAGGGCTGAGGAGATCGAACAGGTCGAAGACATCGTCAACGAGATGGTGCTGCAGAATTCCGCGGTGACGACGCGGCTGATGGCGGTTGACGACGCCATCGCGTCGGGCGCCCGCGCGCTGTTTGGCGAGAAATACAGCGACGAAGTGCGGGTCGTCGCCATGGGGGAGGGCGGCAATGCGCTCGGCTGGTCGGTCGAGCTGTGCGGCGGCACCCATGTGCGGCGTACGGGCGATATCGGCCTCGTCTCGGTGGTGGCAGAAAGCGCCGTCGGGGCCGGACTGCGTCGCATCGAGGCGCTGACAGGTCATGCCGCCCGCCACAACGCAAACCGCATCGTTCAACTTGCGAAAGCCGGCGCTGGGGAGCTCAGGGTTCAAGTTGAAGAGCTGCCGGAGCGCATTGCGGCCCTCCTTGACGACCGCAAGCGGCTGGAGCGCGAGGTGTCGGATGCGCGGCGCAAGCTCGCCATGGGGGGCGGCGAGCGTTCGGGCGGCGACGGCGTACGCCAGGTCGGCGACGTCAAGCTGCTGGCCCGTGTCGTATCGGGCATCGAGATCAAGGATTTGAAGAGCCTCGCGGACGACGGCAAGAAGCAGGTCGGCTCCGGCGTGGTGGCCATCGTCGGGGTCACCGGCGACGGCAAGGT